>Ga0067045_1031457_pt1 | contig 12225 bp, 9 predicted proteins | sample TerdegcTABiofilm_FD_59184 | JGI IMG/M metagenome (GOLD analysis project Ga0067045, IMG submission 59184) | Combined Assembly of (Gp0054472, Gp0054536) Wastewater bioreactor microbial communities from Singapore -Terephthalate degrading...
CTTACCTGTTGAGGTCGGGGATACCCTTGTCTTATTCTTGTAGTAGCTCTGATATACTTCATCCTTATACCACTTTATCTCTGTCCCCTCCTCTATATCTCCATCTATATCTGTATATTCATAACTACATACCAACTCATCATTTGTTTTGGGATTCTGGGGTGTTATTAGTAGATTTTTTGCTATTGGGGCATTATTTTTTGCTACAAATCTATATGTATGCAATGGAGATATTTCATTTGCAAATGGTGATAGATCAACGGCATATATAGTTACATCAACTTGCTGATTATCTGAAAATATTTCTATTGGTTGGTATGTTATAGAATATCCATTGCTGATAGGTTTTATAGAAGGTGTGATGACATTTCCTTCGACAGTCATTATTATTTTGCTCTGATCAACACCTGCGCCTTTGTCTAAGATTTCTAAATATATGCTTGTATTCCGACTAGCTATCGAATCGGATGCAGGATTATAATTAGCTATATAAGGAGGGGTTTTATCTACTAGAATAACAAAATCAATTCTTTTCGTTTCAAATGGGTTTCCAATTGATAATGGTAAGTTAACAGGCTGATGTTCTGGTTCTTGATAAGCATTATTTATATCAAATTCATTGACTTTTATTTGTGCTTGATCACCAGTTTTTATTGATTTTCCAATCGGAATTTTTAATACATAAAAATCTCCGTTATTTGGATTAGAACCCATAGTATAAGATGATACTACCAAATTATTTATGCTTATGGTTATGCTATACCCAGTATCCTTGCTGGTCAATGTATAATCATAAGGCAAATCAGGGTCTTTGAGATGAATTCTCCCCCAAAAAGTGTAATACTGCTCTGGTATCTCTGGCATTGGTTTTGCCAAAGCAAATTGAAATAAAAAAGACAATAAAACTATTATAACTAAAACAATAGTCTTTTTTTGGCATGGTGGTATCATGATTCTACCCAATAGTCAACTATTTTGTATTATAAATATCTATTCTCAAATTATTTATGTCTAATAACATAGATTATATTTTGTCTAACTACCCTCATGCCTAAATTATATAATACTATAATGATTGTAATCAGTCAACAATAAAACTTATAAACATAACCCAGTCATTTTCATCAGTCGCATTAGATTCCTTCATTATTCCACCTGAAATAATACCAACTTATATCTTACTTCCCTAAAAAAGCCTTATTAAGACTTCTTTTTGCCATATATTACAAGTTCTGACTTGTGTTTTTCAGGGATTGTAATTACAAGACTTTTCATCAATTCAAAGCCTTTTATTATTTTTTCCTCGCCTGATATTGTATGAATAAGTTTATATTCCGCATTCGGATCAAGGCTTCTCAAAGAAAGCTCAACGGATTTATAAGGGCTTTCAGAATGACGAAAAGCAAGCACTATGCCTTCTTGCAGGTCGTCACGATGATATTGTGAAGCCATCCAAGCAACTTTATCTCTTGTATATGGCAAAAGTGGATACCATGCCCCGATAAGAAGATGACGCACTGAAAGATACAGATCAAGTAACTTTTTTCCTCTTGCAAAGTCAAAATCTGGAGCATCTGTGATCCAACCCATACATAGTGACGAAGCCATTGTAGAGTGAAAAGAATAATCATCCATGCGATTTAGATGAGCAACAAATGTGCTGTTAGGTAGATATTGACTCATACCCCACAAACTCGCCTGATCGACATCATCATCAAACCAATAGTCTGTCTTTTGGTGTATGTGCATACGCATTATGGTTTCAAGATCGATGCGCCTTCCTCCGCTTGCGCATTCCTCTCGGATGCTGTCCGGCCATGATTCTGCAATCATATCCCAGTATTCATAAAGACCTTCGACATATTTCATTTCCGATATGCCCTGACGATCAGATGGATCGCTGTATCGCCAATAGGGAAGAGGATCCATATTGAAATCCTGACGATAGAACCTAAACCCTGTCAATTCCATAAAGTCCTTAACAATATTAAACATATAATCTCGGACTTCTGGAAGTGCGAAGTTTAACAGATAAGTATTTTGTGGCTGATCAGTGCTTGATAGTAGCCATTCGGGATGATTTCTGTGTAACCATGTTCCAGCAACGACCCTTTCTGGCTCAAACCATAGCCCATAGATCATGCCATTTTCTTTTGCTGCTAATGCAACAGGACCCATTCCATCTGGATATGCGTCTTTTCTTGGATTCCAATTGCCAGCACCCTCAGGCCAACCTCCCTCAAACCAGCCAGCATCTGTTATAAGTGCTTCCAAACCTAATGGGGCATAAGCCCTTATTAATGAAATTTGGTTTTCTGCATTACACTCATTCAACCATCCTCCACCACGAGTGAAGCAGGTATTACAAAAAAGGATCGGTTGTATCTTTTTATTATCCCTTTCTGCTGTGTAATGCTTATATATTAGCTGACGAAATTGTGCATTACTCTCAATAGTATCGCCATCCCAATACATTATTAACGTTCTTGGTGATCGGACTTTTTCTTTCGGATGAAGCAAGAAATTCGTCTTTTCGAGACCTGCTGTTATATTAAGGCTTTTATTATCGATACATCTCAAATCAGATTGCCACTGACCCGACCAACCAACAGCGATTATATATGAACCTTCTTTGCTTTCAATCTTAAAGAAAGGAAAATCTTTGTTTGATGATCTTCCTCCGCCTCCGCCCATGCTTTCGGAATGTTTTTCATCTAATACGACACTACTAACTTCAAAATCCGTTGGATCCGATGGAGAACCATTAGTTTTATGCAGTATATAGGGTATTTTACTGCTAATTGGTGCATTAAGGGTGATGTCCAATGATTTAAGGTCTTTAATAATCGGTGTATCATTATCGCCAATATTTTCCAGATATATAACCCAGTCCAGAGCAGGATAATCATTATATTTTATCGCCTCAAATGTTAGTTTTAGCCCTGTTTTAGAATCCGTCCACGAATTAATTATCTTTGTTCTGTCTTTATCCAATTCGCTTGTTGATATTTCTTTTTTCCATGAGTCCAATATTTCATCACTCAATTTTTGACCATAGGTAAATGAAAACGGATATTTTGAGACATTAATCTTTGTAAAATCCATCTTTAATTCATCAAGATACATCGATTTTCCCTCATTTGTTATGATTTTTGCCTCTGCCCAGTCAGCATGATCACATGCAGGTCCATCGCCTGCATTGCCGACTTTGAGATCAATAATCTTTGCATTATCAATATCAATATCGATTTTTTCTGGCTCATCACCTCCACGAAAAACTTTGGAGTGATAGATTTCCATTCCGTCTATTTCAATGGAGAATGTAACAGTTCCATTTCCGCCTTGTGTTCTAACGTTATTATCGACACCGACCCATGAAGAAAAATGCCTTATTGGTTCAGGTGAATAAACCCTAATATGACTGATTGAGTGAGTTCCAAGCCCATGCTCAAAACTGCGATTTCCGATCTTCATTGGCGTATCTATAACGGATCTTCCAAATTTCAAGTCCTCATAATCCTGCCTAATCAAAAGTATCGTAGGAAAAATTTTTTCACTTGTTTGTCCATAGGGCATACTTAACACATCTTCCTGCCAATAATGCTGTTGAGAATTTATAGTTTTTTCTGTATGAGTGATAATAAGCGGAATTAACATCAGTGAAAGTGAAATCATATAAATTTGATAAACTCCTTAAAATATCTAATGAAAAGTATCATAAAATGATACTCTTAATTAGTTTTTATTTGCCCCCATAAAGCAAAAACATTACCTATCCGCTTTACTGAGGCAGGTAATTGTAACTCGAACCTAGCTATTGTATTTCCTGTCCTTCCGTTCCATGCTGGATGTTGCATATATGCTTTTGGTTTGGTAACACCTCCAACGGTTCCGGCTTCTGCTTGCGTGCAATTTGCACCAAAACCAAGTCCTTCTGTCTCAACCTTATCACCATCGAGCATCATACTTAGTTTTACCTTACCTTCCGCTACTGCTTGTGCAAAATCATATATCATATTTCCATTGGAAGTAACTTTTGGTTCTGCAATGAGTATCCAGTCCCAACCAGTATTTCTTGCTTGCCCGGGGTCTGTCGTCATATTAAGAGTTACAGTTTCATTTCCCCAAGGATTGAGATCAACAACAAATAGATCCGACCATTTTTGCTCTTTCCAAAGTTGTTCAAAAATCATGTCAGATTTTTTATTTTTCTCAACATACCATCTGACTATAACACCGTCAGATTGATTAGAGCCATCACGCATACCTAAATAAAACGACAATTCCAAACCTGCAGAAGCAATTGATGAAGCAATTATTATCAACATGATCGCCATCACAACACTATATAGCTTTTTCATATACTAAACCTCATTATTGACAAAAAAGCCATAAGTATAAAGCAACACCTATGGCTTTTTGATATATAGCTTTTATTTAGTTTTAAGTATGCTTAAATGGCATCATTACCAAAACATCTCAAAAATAGGATGATCTTTGTAAATACTACCTATTTTTGAAAATATTCTTATGCAAATGCTTCTTCCTTGCATGTCCATCTATATAGATGTTCATGAGTCTTTGAAATTGCATCAAACGGACAAACATCAAAGCAAACTCCGCATCTTATACATACAGCAGGATCAATGACATGCGGTTGTCGTCTTTCGCCTGATATACATTCCACAGGGCATTGTTTCTTACATAATCCGCAACCTTTACATGCCTCTGCATCGATCCTGAATTCAAACAATTCAGTGCAAACATGAGACGGACAGCAATCACCAATAATATGCGCTTCATATTCATCTCGGAAATATCGCATCGTTGTCAAAACTGGGTTTGGCGCTGTCTGACCAAGTGCGCAGAGAGATGAAACCTTTATTTGCTGTGCCATTTCCAAAAGCAAGTCAAGGTCTTCTTCTTTCCCTTTTCCTTCGGTTATACGGGTAAGAATTTCAAGCATTCTGCGAGTTCCGATTCTGCATGGGATACATTTTCCGCATGATTCATTTTGCACAAAGTTCATAAAATATCTTGCGGTATCGACCATACAAGTTTCTTCGTCCATGACAATCATACCACCAGAACCAACTATCGCACCTGCCGCCGTTAGCGAATCATAGTCAACACCCAAGTCAAGATGCTGCGTTGTTAAGCAACCACCAGAAGGACCTCCAATTTGAACCGCCTTAAATTCCTTTCCGTCTGGAATACCACCACCAATATCAAATACGATCTTTCTAATAGTGATACCCATTGGAACTTCAATAAGACCTGTATTATTGACTTTGCCAGCGAGAGCAAAAGCCTTAGTGCCCTTGCTTTTTTCAGTTCCCATAGAAGCATACCAATCAGAGCCTTTAAGGATTATCGGAGCAACATTGGCAAAGGTTTCGACATTGTTAATATTTGTTGGTTTCGCCCACAATCCAGAATTTGCAGGGAATGGTGGTCTCATTCTTGGCATTCCACGACGACCCTCAATGGAAGCCATTAGAGCGGTTTCTTCTCCACAAACAAATGCACCAGCACCTTCTTTAATATGCAGATGGAAATTAATTCCAGAACCAAGAATATTATCACCCAGCAATCCAAGTTCTTCTGCTTGTTTAACGGCGATATGTATATGTTCAACCGCAATTGGATATTCTGCTCTAACATAAATATACGCTTCGTCAGCACCAATAGCATAGGCAGCGATAAGCATACCTTCTATGACTGTATGTGGGTCACCTTCAAGGACTGCTCTATCCATAAATGCCCCAGGGTCGCCTTCATCTGCATTACAGATAATATATTTTTTATCACCCTTCGCTGATCTGGCAAATCCCCACTTCATACCTGCTGGAAAGCCTGCCCCTCCACGGCCTCTAAGACCTGCAGATTTTACAGTTTCAATTACATCCTCTGGCTTCATTTCCGAATAGACTTTTGCGATTGCTGAATAACCATCTCTGGCTATATATTGCATGATGTCTTTCGGATCGATCTTACCACAATTACGGAGAACAACCTTGATCTGATCTTTGTAAAAAGGGACATCTTTTTCGTAAGGGAATTTCTCCTCTGTAACAGGGTCTTTATATATTAATCTATCAATTATTTTTCCATTTACAAGAGTTTCAGATACTATTTCAGGGACATCTTCAACTGTCATCGAATGATAAAATATTCCCTGTGGCTCAACAACCATAACAGGTGCAACTGCACAAAAGCCATGACAGCCTGTATCAATAATCTCAATTTTATCTTGCAATCCGAGTTTTTCAATTTCGTTTTTTAGGGCATCTCTAACCTCAACCGCACCAAAGGCACGACAACCAGTCATACAAATTCTAACTCTGGTTTTGTTGGGGTCATAAGCATCTAATAATGACTTTCGTAATGCTTCCAGATCCGCTGTTGTATTAAGTTTTTCCATGAATTTTCCTCAACTTCCATTATATAGTTTATAACTACCTTGATAAAGGCGAAATAAATAATATTAGACAAACCATGTCTTATTAGACTCGATAATTATCTATTTTCATATTCTTTTAAAACGTCCCTGATTTTCTTTGATGTAAGCTTCCCAAAATATCTATCATTTATCATTATTACAGGGGCTAAGAAACAAGTTCCAAGACATGCAACTGTTTCAATACTAAACTTCAAATCTGGTGTTACATCACCATCTTTTATCTTTAATTCACGTTCTAGCGCTTCTAATACACCTTTAGAGCCTCTAACATGGCAGGCTGTCCCTCTACAAACTTTAATAACATATTTTCCAGAAGGCTTAAAACGAAATTGAGCATAAAAAGTTGCAACACCATAAGCTCTACTCAATGAAATCTGCAGATGATCTGCAATCTTTTCAAGAACAGGTATCGATAAATAACCATACAAATCCTGTGCCATCTGCAATGCAGGAATAAGAAGGCTTTCATTACCTTGCTCGATATCATTTAATACCTTGTCGAGTTTACTTAAATCTAGTTCATTATCATTTAGTTTTGTTGTGGTTTCCATATAATCCCTCATAAGTTACAGCACCTCAAAAGAAGTCCTGCCATATAAAAGCCGTTATTTAATATGTATTTATCAATATCTAAATAATTGATATTCTTAAAAGAATTCGTTTTGTTGATAAAACTAAAAAACACTTTTAATAATATCATATATAATTTAATTGATCAAGATATTTTAATTCCAACAAGCATAATTTTTATATCCTGAGCAAAAAATAAAGAGGAAATTTGTATTACATAAAACAAAAAGATGACACATTCTTAATAATAGAAAGCAAATAAAAACTGAAGATTAATCAATGGAAATTTAGCAAATAAAATATTATTGCATTTTGATAATGTTTTCCTTATACTATGTAACAATAAATTTAGTTATATTGCCTAAGTCTGATTATGAGGATATGATTATGAGGAAAGAAACAATTCGCGGTATGATGACTTTGGAACAATTGAGAAATAAAGTAGAATCAGGCGAAATTGAGACTATTTTGACTGTTTTTACCGATCTATATGGACGCATGATGGGTAAGCGCATCACTGGAGATTATTTTCTTGATCATATAGTCAAGTCAGGAATGCACGCTTGCAATTATCTATTTACCGTAGATATGGAAATGGAGACGATTCCGGGCTATAAATTTGCGAATTGGGAGCTAGGCTATGGAGATGTCCATTGTGTTCCCGATTTAAATACCTTAAGACAGGCTACTTGGTTGGAAAAGTCTGCACTTGTAATTTGTGATATATATGATCATGAGGACAATCTTATAGATATAGCACCTAGAAATATTCTAAAAAAGCAAATGAATAAGGCAATAAATATGGGCTTTCTTCCTCAAGGGGCTTCTGAGTTAGAATACTTTATTTTTGACGAATCTTATAAAGAAGCACGCCAAAAGCATTATCAAAAATTAGAGCCATTTTCAGCATATATTGAGGATTATCATATACTTCAAGGCACTCGTGAAGAGATCCTGAACGCAGAAGCACGCAAACATCTATCAAATAGTGGAGTGCCTGTTGAGTTCAGTAAGGGCGAATGGGGGCAAGGACAGCATGAAATCAACATCAGATATGCTGATGTTCTCACAATGGCAGACAGACATACGGTATATAAACAATGCCTTAAAGAATTAGCAGACAAGCTAGGAATATCAATAACATTTATGGCAAAATTTGATCGTGATATGGCAGGCTCAAGCTGTCATATTCATATTAGTTTATGGGATACAGATGAAAAAAATAATACCTTTGCAGGAGATAAAAAAATCGGGGCTGTAAACGGTTCTGATACATTTCGTTGGTTTCTTGGTGGGATAATCGCCCATGTCTATGATGTAATGCCTTTCTATGCTCCTACAATAAACTCATACAAACGCTATCAAGCAGGCTCATGGGCGCCAACAAGGCTTGCATGGAGTTATGATAATCGGACAGCAGGCTTTCGTGTGGTAGGGCATGGGCAATCGCTTAGAATTGAATGTCGCATTCCAGGGGCTGATGTCAATCCATATCTGGCTTATTCTGCAATATTGGCTTCAGGATTAGATGGAATTGAAAATAAAATAGAACCGCCGGAGGTATTCGATGGTGATGTTTATTTGGCAGAAAGTTTGCCACAAGTCCCTAAAAGCCTACATGAATCAATAATCGGTTTTAGAAATAGTGATTTTACTCGCAAGGTATTTGGCGAGGAAGTTATCAATCATTATATACATTTCTTTGAAACTGAGAAGGAATTATTTGACAAATACGTGACCGACTGGGAAAGAAAAAGGTATTTTGAGCAAGTTTAAGAAATTTGGGAGAAAATAAAATGCGTTTGAAAGATAAAGTTGCACTTATTACCGGCGCTGGAAGTGGTATCGGACGAGAAACATCATTACTCTTTATAAAAGAAGGTGCAAAAGTCGCAGTTGTCGATGTCAATAATGCAGGCGGGCAAGAAACCGTCAAAATGGCTACTGCCCTAGGTGGAGACGCCATATATATTTATGCTGACGTATCAAAATCTACTGATTGTGAAAACATGGTAAAAGTAACAGAAGAAAAATTCGGAGCGTTACATATTCTTTTTAACAATGCTGGTATTATGCACAGCCAAGATGATGATGCAATTAATACATCAGAAGAAGTCTGGGATTTGACAATGTCTATCAACCTTAAAGGCGTCTTTCTTGGTTGCAAATATGGTATTCCAGCACTACGTCGGGCAGGCGGAGGATCGATAATAAATACCGCTTCATTTGTTGCCATATTGGGAGCAGCGACTCCACAACTGGCATATACAGCAAGCAAAGGTGGAGTATTGGCAATGACTCGTGAACTAGCTATTATCCATGCTCGTGAGAATATTCGTGTCAACGCATTATGTCCAGGTCCACTTCATACTGAAATGCTGATGAAGTTCCTTAATACAGAAGCTAAAAAGCAACGTAGATTGATTCATATCCCAATGGGAAGATTTGGTCTTGCAAAAGAAATCGCCTATGCTGCCTTGTATTTGGCATCAGATGAATCATCATTTGTAACGGGAACTGAATTTATGGTTGACGGCGGAATCACATCTGCTTATGTAACTCCAGAATAACAAATAACGGAAGGAGATGAATTAATGAGATTTTTTATTTACTTTAATTTATTATTTATTATCTTTATAATGTCGAAGGGAATTAGCCTCGCATTAATCCAGCAGGATTCTTTTGTAGGTGCGTGGCTTTTTGACGAAGGGGGCGGTCAAAATGTTACAGACTTGACAAATAAGAATGGCATTGGAAAGGCTTTGGGAGGTCCAAAATGGGTGCAGGGAAAGTCTGGCACAGCTATTGATTTTGATGGCAAAGATGACTATGTAGAAATTAGATTACCAGAAGTATTTAATAATATGGCAAAAAATGATTTTACAGTTACATTCTGGGCTAATGTTCAGAATATAAAAGGAAGTGGTGAAGTTTGGACAAGGATTGTAGAGGCAAGATTTGATAACCTTAACTATCTTCAGTTCGATATGCAAATAAATGACGGTGAACTTGGCATTAATGTTATTGTTGAAGGCACAGAAGTTACTTTTATTACGGATCCACCCATTGTTGCAGATACTTGGTATTATGTTACATGCACTTGGGAAGCAAGTAAAAAAAGCCTAAAATTCTATCTCAACGGAGTCCTACAAACAAAGCCGGGGACTACTCCAGCTTCGGCAGGAACTCAGAAAATACTCAATATTGGCAGAAGATCAGATGACAATCCATCAACTTACTTTGATGGTATAATTGACGAATTTGCTGTCCTTAATGTAGCGTTATCAGAGGAAGACATAAAAAATTTGATGAACAACGGCTTAAAGACCTATGCTAGTGTTTATCCACTTGATAAATTAGCTAATACATGGGGTAAGATAAAATTATCTGGTGTTACAGAAAATAGATAGAATAAGATTTTTTTAGGAAAACACAAAGGGGAGATAATATGTTATCAAGTATAGAACGAATCCTCACTGAATCGCCTTTTTGGGCAATATTTGTTGTCTTTTGGGCAGGGGCATTAGCATCTATGAGTTCTTGTTCTTTGGTGCGAATACCAATAGTTTTCGGTCTTATTGCGGGAACTTCTGATTCAAAAAAGAAATCTATACTATCATTGTTATTCTTTATTCTTGGACTCGTTTTTAGTTATACACTATTAGGTGTATTTCTTACAATTTTGGGTGACTTTACATCAAAACTTATTCCTGCAACAAGGTATCTATATACTGCATTTGGTATCTTATTAATATTAGTTGGCATATTGGTTGTAGGTCTTTTTAAGATAAAATACTTACATTTCCATTTTGATATTTCTAATAAATTCAAGAGAACTGGATATTTTGGGGCATTTATATTCGGTATTGGTCTTGCCTTTTTAGAAATGCCAACCTGTCCATGTTGTGCGCCTGTCCTCTTGGTTATTGCGGGTTCCGTTGTTTTGAGAAGTTCATATTTTTATAGTATTATAGTTTTCATCAGCTTTGCATTAGGCCAAAGCCTACCTTCATTAGTCATAGGAACATCAGCTGGATTAGTGAAATATCTTACACCACGAATCTCTAAATTTGAAGGCTATATAAGATTGGTAGCGGGTAATATATTAATTGTCTTTGGGATATATCTAGTATTAATTGCATGAGGTATTATATATGGAAAAAAATCACGATTTGGGATGTTGTGAACATTGTCATGAAAATCATAATGAGGAAAATAAAAGACCTAATAAGGTTTATAAATGGTTTTTTACAATTATTTTCGTGCCTTTCTGTCTTTTTGCAATAAGCCATTATATTCAGGGACAAATTGCCATAAGGGGTTCATCTTATATTGGATTTGATATGTATAACGATGCAATAAGGGAGTATAAAAAGGCGGTTTTTTTAGACAAGAAAGATATTACCTCATGGAGTTATATAGGATATAGCTATAGGATGATCCATGACTACGATAATGCAATAAAGGCTTATAAAGCATTATTAGAAGTTGATCCACAAAATCTAACTGCTACACAAGACCTTGCTATGTCTTATGCTCTAAAAGGGGATTATAAAGAAGCTATATCAGTATTTAAGACGTTAATTGATATGGTAAAAACAAGTGATCGGCTAGATTCCAAAACTAGAGATAAAAACTTAGAAATTATAACAAAGCTAATTGTAACGTGTTATGAAAAACTTGGCGATCTTGATAATGCAAGATTAGTCTTGCAAGAATATCTTAAAGATAAGCCAAATAGTGCAAAAATAAGGGATAAGCTATTACATCTAGGACATGACCATTAAAAAGGCTTTGTATTTATAAGCCTTGCGGTTTCCCTTGCAACGATAATTTCCTCATTGGTTGGTATAACTAATACCTGAACCTTGCTGTCAATAGATGATATATTCATTTCACCTGTTGCAGATTCATTTTTTTCTTTGTCAATTTTGATCCCAAGAAATTCCATATCTTCGCATATATCAGCACGACTTCTGATGGACCTTTCACCGATACCACCAGTAAAAACAAGTGCGTCCAATCCACCCATTGCGGATGCGTAAGCCCCGATATATTTTTTTACGCTGTAATGAAATGCCTTTACGGTCAATAAAGCACGTCTATTTCCATCATCTATCGCTTTGAGTAAGTCACGCATGTCACTACCAACTCCAGATATTCCAAGCATACCTGATTCTTTTGAGAGAATA
>Ga0067045_1004302_pt1 | contig 12223 bp, 11 predicted proteins | sample TerdegcTABiofilm_FD_59184 | JGI IMG/M metagenome (GOLD analysis project Ga0067045, IMG submission 59184) | Combined Assembly of (Gp0054472, Gp0054536) Wastewater bioreactor microbial communities from Singapore -Terephthalate degrading...
CGGCGCGGCGGCGCTGGCGGCCCAGGCCGCCGTGCGAGCCGGGGCCGGCCTGGTCACATTGGCCGTGGCCGGTGCTCTCCACGCTGCCATCGTCCCGCTGGTTCCTGAGGCGACCTACCTGCTCCTCCCGCACGCCCTCGGCGCATTGACCGCCGACGCGGTCCCGCTGCTGCGCGAACGGTTGGCGGACTACACCGCGCTCCTGGTAGGACCGGGACTGGGGCAGGCTGAAGAGACCGCCGCTTTTCTGGAAGCGCTGTTGGGACGCCGGCGCACTGAACGCCGCGGGTTCGGCTTCGCCACGAACGCCGCCGCTAACGGGGCAGCGCCCGAGCCGCCGCCCTTCCCGCCGCTGGTCATGGACGCCGACGGGCTGAACCTGCTCAGCCAGCTGCCGGAATGGTTCCGCCTCCTGCCGCCGGAGACAATCCTGACGCCCCATCCCGGCGAGATGGCCCGGCTCTGCCAGCGTCCGGTCGCCGAGATTCAGGGCGACCGGCTGAAGACGGCCCAGGAACAGGCGCAAACCTGGGGCCACGTGGTCGTCTTGAAGGGGGCGTTCACCGTCATTGCCGCGCCCGACGGCCGGGTGGCCCTGATCCCGTTCGCCAATCCCGGCCTGGCGACCGCCGGCACCGGGGACGTGCTGGCCGGTGCTATCGTGGCCCTCAGAGCGCAGGGGCTGGGCGCGTTTGAGGCGGCGGCGGCAGGGGCCTACCTGCACGGGTTGGCCGGCGCGCTGGCCCGGCAGCAATCCGGCGCGGCCGGCATGGCCGCCGGTGATCTCCTGCGCAGCTTGCCGGAAGCGTGGAAACAGCTAGAATAATTCGCAACGGAGTATCCCGGCCCTGTAGGTCACCAGTGGGGGGATGAAAATTGGCTTGTAGTGCCGTGCTTCAGCGCGGCTCAGACGGCGCTAAAGCGCCTCACTACGAACTTTTCACGTTATTTTCAAGGGAATTCCCCATGCACTGACGTTCACCAGTGGGGGATGAAAATTGGCTTGTAGTGCCGCGCTTCAGCGCGGCTCAGACGGCGCTAAAGCGCCCGACTACAAACTCAGAACGTTATTTTCAGAGGAGGGAGGAGGACCATGAGCACCGAAGATCCCCTACGACAGGCCCTGGCCCTGCTCCGAGCCGGGCAGAAATCGCCAGCTCGCGAGCTCCTGCGTGCCCTGTTGCTGCAAAACCGGGACAATCCGGCGGCGTGGGCCACGCTGGCCCAGGCCGCGGAAAACGACCGGGAAGCAATCTTCTGTCTCCAGCAGGTCCTGCGGCTCAAACCGGGCGACGCCTGGGCCACACAACGGTTGCAGGCCTTGACGGCCACGCCGCCGCCCCAGGCGCAACCGCCGTCGCCCGCGACACCGGTCAGTGCGCCGCCGGTCAAGCGGCTGGCCCCTGAGCCCTCCGCCCCGCCTCCACCAGCCACCCCCGTCCAGCCGTCGCCCGCGACACTGGTCAGCGCGCCGTCGGTCAAGCGACTGGCCCCTGAGCCCTCCGCCCCGCCTCCACCAGCCGCCCCCGTCCAGCCCCGCGCCCCCGCACCGGAGCCCCCATCGCCGGAGCCGCCGCCGCCCCGGCGACTGGGGTCGTCTTCACCGGCCGCCCCCAGCCGGACGGCCGCACTGCCAGCTTACTCCCGGCTGATGAACATCCTCTGGGGTCTGCTGGCGCTGGCAGTAGTGGCGACCGGTTTCTTTATCTGGAACGAGTTTTTCGCCACCCACAAGGGCGACGATCAAAAAGCACTGACCGCCGCCCGGGCCTGGACCGAGGCCCAATTCCGGCGGGAGTACGACACCATGCTCCAGCTGGTCTGCAACCGCTACGAATCCGAGATCAGCGACATTCAGCAAACGGCCATGTGGACCGGGCTGCTGACCAAGCCGCTGGGCCTGGATTTGAGCAGCGAACCGCCGGCCACGCTCCGCTACGAGTTGCTCACGTTGAAAGGCAACCAGGCCCAGGTCCATGTGACAGGCTTGCTGGGAGAGATCGGCGCCCAGCTGAGTCCGTCCCTTTCGGAGGAAATTTACACAATGAAGCGCGAGAACGGGCAATGGAAATGGTGCGGGCAAAAAGCGCCCTGAAAAGAAAAAGGGCTTTTGCGCCCCGACGGGCGTTCCTGGGGCGCAAAAAGCGGCTGCCGCCGCCACTACCAACCCGATTCTGCGCCAGTCCTGTAAAATCTCCTTAGCCTTGAAGCCTTGAGTCTTGCCCTTTCATTTAAACTGTGCTAAACTACTTCTGGTATGATTGAGTCGCCCCTCACAACATTACCTCGGGGCGGCTTCAGCCGCACCAGAATTTATATAGCCCAGCCTCACCACACCGCAGGCAGAGGAAACGGCGACTTTTTAAGCCCAACCCTGCAACCTCCAAGGGGGCGGAGGTAAAAGCCGGAGTCCCAAGGGCTGTGGCAACCGAAAGGAGGTCAGCCAAGAGCCAGTTACAATCCACGAAACAGTGCGCCGGTGCCGTTCCCCTATGGTAACGATGCTATAGCCCAAACCAATGACTTTTGAGGAGGAGAATCATGAAGAAGTTTGCTTTGCCGTTGCTCGCGCTCATCCTGACCTTGACCCTGTTCACTGCCTGCGGAGGCAGCGGCGGGGGCACGATCAAGATCGGCTTGCAAGGCCCGATGACCGGGGACTACGCCTACGAAGGCAAGGGGTTTGAGAACGCCGTTAAAATGTTGGTGGAGCAGACCAACGCCGCCGGCGGGATCAACGGCAAGAAGGTGGAATTGATTGTGGAAGACGATGCCGGCGACCCCACCCAGTCAGCCCTGGTGGCACAGCGGTTGGTAGATGCCAAGGTGATAGCCGTGATCGGCGCCTACAACTCCACCGCCACCGAGCCCGCCTCGGCCATCTACAATGAGGCCGGCATCCTCCACATCACCCCCTCTTCCACCGCCGTCCGGCTCACCACCAAAGGCTATCCGCGTTTCTTCCGCGTCTGCTTCCTGGATGATCGCCAGGGCCTCTTTGCCGCCAAGTTTATGCAGCAAGTGATGGGCGCGAAGAACATCGGTATTCTCCACGACAACTCCACCTACGCCCAGGGGTTGGCCGAGGAGACAAAGAAATACGCCGAAGAAATGGGGTTGACCATCGGTTTCTACGATGCCATTAACCCCGACGATCAGGACTTCACCCCCATCCTGACCAAGATCGGCGCCGCCAACCTGGATGCCGTCTTCTTCACCGGCTACCACTCCCAGGCCGGCTTACTGCTCAAGCAATCCAAAGAACTGGGTCTCAACATTAAGTGGGTGGGCGGCAACGCCGCCAACAACCCGGTGATGGTGGAAATTGCCGGGCTGGGCGCGGCCAGGGGCATGTACGTCATCACCGAACCGCTGCCCAAGGACCTCAACTACGCCGAGGCCAAGCAGTTTGTGGCCGACTACAAGGCCAAATACGGTGAGGAGCCGGCCAGCGTCTGGACGATCATGGCAGGCGAGGCCTTCAACGTCATTCGCTATGCCATAGAACAGACCAAGTCCACCGACCCCAAGGTGCTGGCTGAATACCTGCACAATACGATGAAGAACGTCAACGGCCTCACCGGCCCGATCCTGGGCTGGGACGAGAAAGGCGACCGCCGGGGCACGATTCACGTGGCCTACGTCATTGACGACAAAGGCAATTTCGTTTTGAATTCGGTGCAGCCCACGCCGTAATGGATTCCGATCAACGAATCAGCGAGCAGCTGCCGTTCGGTTCGCCGGCTCGCTGATTCGCTGATTTTATTACCGGGAGAGACTCATGCAATTCATCCAACAATTAATTAACGGTGTCACCATCGGCTCTTTTTACGCTCTCGTCGCCCTGGGCTACACCATGGTCTACGGCGTGTTGAAAATGATCAACTTTGCCCACGGTGACCTCTTCATGTGGGGAGCTTACCTGGGCCTGACGGGGATGACGCTGCTGGTAGGCTGGGCCACCCAAGGGAGCGCCTGGATGATTGCACCGGTGGCCATCCTGGTTATCCTGGTGGTGGCGCTGACCGGGGTCTTGGTCGAACGGGTTGCCTACCGGCCGCTGCGCTCGGCTGGACGGCTGGCCCCCATTATTTCCGCGCTCGGGGTCGCTTTCATCCTGGAAAGCCTCGCCCGTAACCTTTACGGCGCCAAGTGGCAGACCTACCCCAGCGGCGTGACGCCCAGCGGCGGGCTGATGCTCAGCGGCGGAGTGCGGATCGGAATCATGCAAATTGCGGTCCTTATCGCTTCATTCGTGCTGATGGGCGCACTCTACCTCTTCGTGCAGCGGACCCGCCTTGGCATGGCGATGCGGGCGGTGTCGCTGGATGCCAACGTTTCGCGCCTGATGGGGGTAGACGTAGATCGCATCATCAGCGTCGTTTTCCTCATTGGTCCCGGCCTGGGGGGGGCTGCCGGCCTGATTGTGGCGCTCTACTACGGGTCGTTTGACTTCACCTTAGGCTGGACGTTCGGGCTGAAAGCTTTTATCGCCGCTATTTTGGGCGGCATCGGCAACATCCCCGGCGCTATGTTGGGCGGGATGCTGCTGGGGGTCGTGGAGACACTGGCTTCCGGCTACATCTCTCCGCAATGGAAGGATGTGATCGCCTACATCGTGCTGATCCTGATCTTGCTTTTCCGCCCCACCGGCCTGTTGGGCGAGCGGATAGCGGAGAAAGTATAAGCGGGGGAACCCATCATGACACAACTATTAGTCCGCCTCCGACAAAGGCCCCTCCTGTGGCAGGCCGGATTGCTGGTCCTGGCCATCCTGTTGCCGCTACCCCTGGGTGATTATTACCGCACCGTCATCTGGCGTACCGGCGTCTACATCATCCTGGGGTTAAGCCTGAACATCATCGTCGGCTATGCCGGCCTCTTCCAGCTGGGCCATGCGGCTTTCTACGCCCTGGGGGCCTACACCGCCGCCATCCTCAATCTGAGATTGGGCGTCCCCCTGCTGGCGACGTTTCCGATCAGCGTCGTGGTCGCCGGTCTCTTTGGCTATCTGATCACCCGCCCCATTTTGCACCTGCGCGGCGACTACCTGGCAATTGTGACCATCGCCTTCGGTGAGGTCGTGCGCCTGGCGCTGGTCAACAACCTGTTCGGGATCACCGGCGGGGCCAACGGCCTGAGCGGCATCCAGCGGCCCAACCTGTTCGGCCTGGAACTGCGGCAGCCCATCTACCACTACTACTTGATGCTCTTTTTCCTGGTGATCACCATCTTCGCCGTGCGCCGCCTGGAACACTCACGCCTGGGACGGGCCTGGATGTACGTCCGTGAGGACGAAGCGGCGGCCGAGGCCATGGGGATAGACACCGTCCAGGTCAAGATCCTGGCCTTTGTCCTGGGTTCCGGCTGGGCCGGCCTGGCCGGGGCACTCTACGCGGCCAAGCTGACGGTGATCTCGCCTGACCTCTCCAAGTTCATGGAATCGGTGGTCATGTTCTGCATCGTGGTACTCGGTGGTACCGGCTCTATCCCCGGCGTCTTTGTGGGCGCCCTCGGCATGGTGACCTTGCCGGAGCTCTCTCGCCCGCTGAAGGAGTGGCGTGACGCCTGGCTGGGGATCGCCATGGTCGCCATGATGATTGCCCGCCCGGAAGGGCTCTGGCCCAGCCGCCGGGTCCAGCTGGAAATCCGGGAAACGAAAGAGTGAGGGGGGAGAAATCATTATGGAACCGCCGCTCCTTGACGTGCGCAACCTGACCAAACAGTTCGGCGGCCTGCTGGCTGTAGACCGCGTCACCTTCACTATGGCGCAGGGGGAAATCTTAGGACTCATCGGGCCTAACGGCGCTGGCAAGACCACCGTCTTCAACATGGTCACCGGCTTTTACACCCCCACCGAGGGCGAGATCTGGTTCCGTGGGGAACGGATTGCCCACCCGCCGGTCGGTGGGCTGCAACGCTGGCAAAGGGACAATCGCCTGTTGCGGCCCCACGAAATCACCGAACGTGGCATCGCCCGCACCTTCCAAACCATCCGGTTGTTCAAAAATCTCACAGCCCTGGAAAATGTGATGGCCGGCCTGCACCACCGGACCCAAGCCGGCGTGTGGCAGGCCTTGATCCGCCCGCCCTCGCAACACCAGGAAGAAGCTTATATCACCACCGAAGCGGAACGCCTGCTGACCTTCATGGGACTGGCCGAGTATCGCCACGAGCTGGCCAAGAATCTGCCCTATGGCGACCAGCGGCGCTTAGAGATCGCGCGCGCCCTGGCCACCAACCCGGTCCTGCTCACCCTGGATGAACCGGCCGCCGGGTTAAACGAACAGGAGACGTTAGAGCTGGTCACTTTAATCCGGCAGATCCGCGACATGGGCATCACCGTGTTGTTGATTGAGCACGACATGAAAATGGTGATGGGGCTGTGTGAACATATCGTGGTGGTGGATCACGGGCGAAAGATCGCCGAAGGCACCGCCGCCGAAATCCAGCACAACCCGGACGTCATCAAGGCCTACCTGGGCGAGGAAGGGATATAGAGCCCCCGGATAGTGAGTGAAAGGATGCCATGTTACTGAAAATTGAGAACCTCCACACCTATTACGGCCACATCCACGCCCTGAAAGGAATCAACCTGGAAGTGGAAGAGGGCGAGATCGTCACCCTGATCGGAGCCAATGGGGCGGGCAAATCCACCACACTGCGGACCATCTCGGGCCTGGTACGGCCGCGGGAGGGAACCATCACCTTTAATGGCCAGTCCATCGGCGGCATACCGGCCCACAAAATCGTGGGGTTGGGCATCTCGCAAGCGCCCGAGGGCCGCCAGATCTTCTCCACCTTGACGGTGACGGAAAACCTCAACATGGGGGCCTATACCCTCGGTGGTGACAAACAGCGCATTGAGGCCAACCGCGAGCGCGTCTTCAGCCTCTTTCCTCGCTTAGAGGAGCGCAAAAACCAGCTGGGGGGCACGCTCTCCGGTGGCGAACAACAAATGCTCACCATCGGCCGGGCGCTGATGGCCCATCCCAAGCTGCTCTTACTGGATGAGCCGTCGTTGGGGCTGGCGCCGCTCCTGGTGAAATTGATCTTTGAAACTATCCATGAAATTAACGCCCGGGGGGTCACGGTGTTGCTGGTAGAGCAAAACGCGCGCGCCGCGCTCAAGATCGCCCACCGGGGCTACGTGCTGGAGACCGGGCGGGTAGTCCTGGCAGGCAAAGCCACGGACCTGTTGAACGATGAGCGGGTGCGCAAAGCTTATTTGGGGGAACAGTAAACGCGCGCCGCCCGTGCGGGTGGCCGTTCCCGCGCCATCGCTATTTTGCCCGTGCTAATGTTAACGTTTCGTCTTTTGTTTGAAGGAGGGGAGTATGCTGGAGAAAGTGGACCTGACCAAAACGCTGTCCAAAGAGGAGTACAAACCTCGTTTCGTCACTGCCCGGAACCGGCTGTACGACCTGCAAAAGGCCTGCTGGGACGCGGGTATCCCCAGCGTGATCCTGTTTGAGGGCTGGGATGCCTCCGGCAAAGGGACCACGATCAACTTGTTGACGCAACGGATTGATCCGCGCGGCTTCAAACTCTACGCCATCCAGGCCCCCCGCACCTACGAGACCCACATGCCCTGGCTCTGGCGCTTCTGGCTGAAGCTGCCCAACTACGGCCAGATGGCTATCTTTGACCGGAGCTGGTACGGCCGGCTCCTGGTAGAGCGCGTGGAGGGCTTCACCCCGGAGAAAGTCTGGCGCGAGGCCTATGACGACATCGTCAGTTTTGAACGGACGATCGCCGACGACGGCTACATCATCATCAAGTTTTTCCTCCACATCAGCAAAGAGGAACAGAAGCGGCGCTTCAAAAAGCTGGAAAAAGATCCGCTGGAAGCCTGGCACGTACAGCCGGAGGATTGGGAACACCACCGCAAATACGACGAGTATGTCATCGCCATTGAGGAAATGCTGGCCCGTACCGACACCGAGTGGGGTCCCTGGACCATCGTAGAAGCCACGGATCGCTACTGGACGCGCATCAAAGTCTTTGAGACCATCATCAGCCGCCTGGAAGAAACGCTCACCGCGCGCGGGAAGCCGCTGCCGGAGACCCGCCCCGCAACGGCCGCCGCGCCCAACGCCGAGGAGGATTAACCCATGTTGGAAACCGTTGACCTGACCAAAGCGCTTTCCCCGGAGGAATATCGCCGGCAGCTGGTGCAATATCAGCTCCAGCTGCGCGAGCTGGCTTACCAGCTTTACACCCACAAGCGCACGCTCATCATCGTCTACGAGGGCTGGGATGCGGCCGGCAAGGGTGGCAATATCAAACGTGTCACGGAGCGTTTGGACCCGCGTGGCTACGAAGTCTTTCCCATCGCCGCACCGCAGGGCGAGGACAAAACCCACCATTACCTCTACCGCTTCTGGCGGCGGCTGCGCCCCCCAGAGGAAAAGCAAGTCCTCATTTTTGACCGCAGCTGGTATGGGCGGGTGATGGTAGAACGCATTGAGGGTTTCTGCACCGAGGCGGAGTGGAAACGCGCCTACCGCGAAATCAACGAATTTGAACATCAATTGACCGATTTCGGCAACATCCTGGTCAAATTCTGGATCCACATCAGCAAAGAAGAGCAACTGCGCCGCTTTCAAGAACGGGAGTCCATCGCCTACAAGGCCTGGAAATTGACCGACGAGGACTGGCGCAACCGCGCCAAGTGGGAGGCTTACGAAACGGCCGTGGAGGAAATGCTCCTCAAGACCAGCACGTTGTACGCACCCTGGACCATCGTGGAAGGCAACGACAAGTATTACGCCCGGGTCAAAACAGTGAAGACACTGGTGGAGACGCTGAGCCGGGCGCTGGATCACCAGCCGGCGGAACCAGCCGCCAAAGGTAACGACAAGCAAGATGAGGATGAAAAAGACCAGGGGAAAAAGGGCAAAAAGGGCAAAGGAAAAAGAAAAGGGGAAAATTAAGAAGTGAGGTGCCGCTACGGCCCGGCACAACCTTCGCAGTTGTGCCGGGCTATTTTGTTGCGCTCTGTAGCGCGACGCTGCGTTTCAGCATTTGCGCCAGCAGGTCACTTTTGGCCGTCGCGTCGGCGAACTCCTCGGCGGCCAGCTGGCGCGCATGGCAACGAATGACGATCCGCTTGCCGACCACCTGGGCTGTGACCCCCTCCACCAGGCTTTGATGGGTACAATCCAGGCCGTCGGCCACGCGGAGCAGGCCGGCCAGGATACCGACCAACCGTTGCTCCAACGGCTTCAATTCCGCGAAGTGAGCATGACGCGCAGCCGGGAGCGCCCCCCGGTGATACCGGGCAATGGAGCCGATGATAAGCCGCTCCCGCGCGTCAAACGGGAGCAACGGCGTTTCCAGGATGATCCGCAACGCCGTTTTGTGATGGCCGGTCGCCCCTTCAATCCAGCCGATGTCGTGGAGCAGCCCGGCATATTGTAGCCAGGCCCGCTCCTGCATCCCCAGCCCGTGCAGCGGCTTCAGATCATCAAACAGCTGCAAGGCCAGCCGGGTCACCTGCTGGACGTGCTGCATGTCGGATTCGCAACTGCGCGCCAGGTCCAGCACGGCCGGCAGCCACCCGGCCGCGGGATCTTCCGGCATGATTGAATCCGGGGCCGGCGGCCCCGGCGTCTCCCCCAACACCACCTCCAGGGGCCGCCCTTGCACGACCATCTGCACAAAGGCTTCCGGCAGTTCGTGCGCGCGAATGGCCTCCACCATCCGCGCCATATCATACGGCACGCGGTAAAAATCCACCCGTAGCCGCTCGGCGGTCGCCTGCAAAATAGCATAACCGGCGCTGGGATCGCCATCGTCCGGCCGGCCCACACTGCCGGGGTTGATAAACCAGACGCCGGCTACCTTGCGCTTGAACGGCTGGTGGGAATGCCCGCAAATGATGACGTCGGCGTCGGCCGTCAAGGCCAGCTCTTGCAACCGCTCGGCGGGGGTCTCCGGTCCCAGGTGTTCCTTGACCGAGGCCGGGCTGCCATGCACCAACAAAATCCGCCGGCCCGCAACCTGCAGCCGGATCTCCTTAGGCAAGTCACGCAGGTAAGCCCGGCTTGCCTTGGAGAGATGCTCGTAGGCCCACCGGAAGGCCAATCCCTTTTCCTGGACCCTGGATTTCTTAGCTCCGCCTTTCCTGGCTCCTGCCTGTAGCGCTTTGAGATCGTAGTTCCCCACCACACTCAGAGCCTGCTCGGCCCGCAGGCGCTGCACCACCTCTTCCGGGAAGGGGCCGTAGCCGACGAAATCACCAACGTTCCACAGCGCCTCTACATGATGGTCGCGCGCGTGCGCCAGCACAGCCTCCAGCGCCGGCAGGTTGCCGTGTACGTCCCCGATCAGCGCGACTTTCATCTGGTTTTCTCCGCCGGGGTTCTGTCAGTTCACCCAGTAATCGGTAGGACGAACGTGAAAATCAGCCAGGCCACCAGCAGAGCCAACAACGTATTGAAAACGGTCACGATGAGGAAAACCCAGACCGGCTTCCACCCCATCCGCTTGAAATCGGCCAGCGAAAGTTCCAGCCCCATGCAGACAAACGCCAACGTAAAGGCCCAGTTCTTGAACGCTTCTATCGCGGTACCCTTGCCGCCGTCAATCAGGCCGGCCGTATAGAGAATGGAGGCCAGGACGAACCCCAACACGAACTTGGGGAAGCGTTCCCAAATAATGCGCGGGCTGGGCCGCCGCCCCCCGCTCTCGCGGGCCGCAAAATAGAGCGCCAACAGGAAAGCGACCACGCCGATAAAGGCGTTCTGGGTAGATTTGACAATGGAAGCAACTTTCTGGGCCTGCTCCCCGTAAATGGTCCCGGCCCCGACCACCGCAGCGGTGGTGTCAATGTTGCCGCCAAACCAGGCTCCAGCAACCGGTTGGGAAAGGTGCAGCGCCCCGGCCAGGAGTGGCGCAATCACCATCAACGGCAGCGCCACGACGATCACCAACGCTGTGATATAAGTCACCTGCTCCTTCTTCGCCATCACCGAGCCGGCCGCTGCAATCGCCGCCGAGACGCCGCAGATGGAGACCGCCGTTGACATCACCGCGCGGAGCTTATCATCCAGGCCAAATTTCCCACTCAGCCACCAGCAGAAGAAGAAAACACTGCTCATGATGATGAGTCCTTGCAGAATCGCCCCACCGGCGGCCGTGACCAGGAGCGAGAGATTGATGCTGGCCCCCATCAGCACCAACCCAATCTTCAAGAAGAGCTCCATCCGCATCCCAGGGCGAGCCCATTCATGAAGCTTGAGTCCCTTGAGGATCCCGTTGCCCAGCAACCCTAACAGGGCCGCCCACAGCGGATATTCCAACGCTTTACCGGGGATTCCGGCCGGCAGTTTCAACTGGTAAACCTGCTTCGTCACCCACCAGGCCGCCAGTGCCAGGACAAAAACGATCGCCAAACCGCCGATCACACGCACCACCATAGAGCCGCTTCGGGAATCGGTACGGGTTGTCATTGACCCACCTCCTAATCTTAATGTCAAAAATTACGCTTCACTCCTGGCTCAAAAAACGATTTTCAGGCCGTGCTCACCGAAAATGCCCAGGGCCGAGAGTAAGATGAGCAAAAAGGCCAGAATGACCGCCAGCCAATCCTCGCTCAGGCGACGAGCACCGCCAGACGTCACACCCCCCTCGGCTTGCAACTCCGGTTCAGTCATCTAACACCTCCTTTTGTGGTTGAGACTCCATAGATTTGTCAAACATCCCCCTAATCTTCCCAGTGCCACAACCCCTTGTGTTCTAACATCCACAGTTGGGAGTTGATAGCGGCCTCCCCCGATTTGACCGTCAACAGCTCGTAGTTGCCGTTAGGCAAAAGCCGCCGCGCCTTGACGTTGTCCTTCAAATGGATACCCAGGATGCTATCACGGATCATGGCCCGCAACCGGGGGTCCTGCACCGGAAAGAGCAACTCCACGCGCCGGTCCAGGTTACGCTGCATTAGATCGGCGCTGCCCATGAGGACTTCATCCTCCCCCCCGTTGCGAAAGTAGTAAACGCGCGCATGTTCCAGAAAGCGGCCCACGATGGAAGTGACCGTGATGTTTTCGCTCACCCCTTTCAGGCCGGGGCGCAGACAACACGTGCTCCGCACCTGCAAATCTACCTTCACACCGGCCTGGGAGGCCCGATAAAGCGCCACAATACAGGCCGGATCCACCAGAGCGTTCAGTTTGAAGGCCAGGTAGCCATCACCGTGCTGCTGGTGGCGGTCAATCTC
>Ga0067045_1031459_pt1 | contig 12220 bp, 9 predicted proteins | sample TerdegcTABiofilm_FD_59184 | JGI IMG/M metagenome (GOLD analysis project Ga0067045, IMG submission 59184) | Combined Assembly of (Gp0054472, Gp0054536) Wastewater bioreactor microbial communities from Singapore -Terephthalate degrading...
GAAGCCGACGAAGCCGATGCTGATGATCCATGCGCTGTACTTGAAGGCGTTGACCGGCCACTTGTTCTTGCGCGTCGAGCGCCGGGTGAGTGCGTCGCGGTTCGCATAGACTGCGGCCACGGCGATGAGCAGGGCGGCGAACAGCCCGATCTCCACGGCGCGGGTCTTCCACACGCGCACCCAGGGCGCGTCCGGCTTCTTCACCACCGGGCGGCCGCCTTCCAGATAGGCGCTGGGCAGCCAGTACTCCCTGTCGAAGTTGACGAAGGTACGCGCGCCGGTCTCCCGGTCGATCCGGTTGCCGAGGAAGATGAACTTCCATGGGAATGCGCCGGAGAAGGCGGGCGAGCGCACGATGAAGATCGCGGACTCGTTGAAGGAGGGCGCGCCCGGGGCGGAGACTCCATACAGGTTGTAGTAGTCGAGATCGCGGAAGGTGAACACGTCCTGGCCCTGGCGCAACTGCACGCGATCGTAGATGCCGCCGCGCACGAAACCCGAGCCCTTGAACGACTCGTTGCCGCCGGTGCGGATCACGAACAGGGCGTGCTCGCCCTCCTTGATGCGTGCCATCAGGTCGCGCCAGCCGGTCTCGCCCATGATGGCGCGGCCCACCTCGGGGTGGTTCAGGTAGCCGTACCACAGGTCGATAAAGGGTTCGCTGCTCCGCGGCAGGCCGACCTGCTCGGGCATCACCGTCAGGCGCTGCACCGCGCCTTCCTTGACCAGCGTCGCCCAGTCGAGCTTGCGGCCGCGATCGGCGAAGTTCGCCTGGGGGCGCACGGTGGCTTCCAGGATGCCGACCTGACGGCCAACTGCCGCACCGGACATCATCATGACCTGGTTCTGCGCGATCACCGTCACCGTGGCGCCCGAGATCGCGTCGAGGCCGATCATGTCTTCCTCGGGACGCGAGCGGCCGATCTCGATATTGGCGCCGACGAACTGGCCCAGGTACTGATCGTTGAACTTGGTCAGCGCGGACTCGGGGATGCCGAGCAGCAGGATGGGCTCGGAATGCTTGAGGATCTTGATGCCGGCGAAGTGGCCCTGCGGCGTGAGACCGATCAGGGTAACGACCGGCTTGCCGGAGTACGCGGGGGTGTCGGTGACGTCGGTGGACAGCACGACGTAGCCAATGAGCTTGCGTTGGCCGTTCTCCTCGGCATAGCCCTCGACGTAGGGTGGCTGGCCTTTGCGCTCGGAGAAGCTGGTGGCACCGGGCAGTACATCCGTACAGGGCACGTAGTCGCACAGCGCGGGGGCGGTATTGACCTCGGGCGGCAGCTTGGCCTCGTAGGCCGTCTGGGCTGCGGCGGGCGGGGACAACAGGGAAACGGTGGCGAGGATCGCCGCCATCGCGATGCCCCGCAGGGCGGACAGGGGCTTCATGATGCGCTCCATTAGAGAATTGCGATGGAGTCTAGGCGCCGAAGCGCGGCGTGTATTTGTTCCGCGTCAAATTGCCGCAGTACGTTGTCGTGTGGCATCACGGAAGACCTGCATGCCGGAAGACTCCCGGAAACGGAACGAGGGGCGCGAAGCCCCTCGTCGACACACTCTGCCGCCGGCCGGGCTTTCGCCCGGCACGGGTGCCTTGCAGGCTTACGGACGCACGATCATGCGCGAACGCATTTCCAGGTGCAGCGCGTGGCAGAAGTGGGTGCAGTAGGCCCAGAACACACCCGGCTTGTCGGCCTTGAAGGTGACGGACTTGGTTTCCTGCGGGTTCACCACGAAGTTGATGTCGTACTTCGGAATCGCGAAGCCGTGCGACAGGTCTTCCACCTTGTCGAGGTTGGTCAGGATCAGGGTGACTTCGTCGCCCACCTTCAGCTCGAACTCGCGCAGGGTGTAGGCCGGCGCCAGCGAGGCGATCTTGACCGTGACCTTGTTGCCATCGCGGAACACGCCCGAGTCCTTCGCATCCTTCACCGCCAGCGGGTGGTCGTCGAGGGTGCCGACCTGCTTGGTCTTGATGATGTCGCGCTTGACGATGATGAAGTCGTGCGGTTCCGGATGCACCGGGTGGTCCGCCAGCAGAACCATCTTCTCGCCACGGATGTCGATCAGCTGTTCGTTCTCCGGGTGCATCGGGCCGACCGGCAGGAAGCGGTCCTTGGAGAACTTGCAGCCTACCGCGAGGAACTGGCCGTCGGCTTCCTTCGTCTCGCCCATCGAGGCGTTGATGTGGCCCGGCTGGTAATGCACGTCGATACGGTCGACCACGTACTGCGCGTTCTTGTCGCCGCCGAAGAACTGGATCGCCTTGTCAACATTCCACTTCACGATCTGGCTGTCCAGGAACAGCGTGGTGAAGGCGTTGCCGCGACCATCGAAGGTGGTGTGCAGGGGGCCGAGGCCGACTTCGACTTCGGCGACCACAGCCTTGCGGATGTCGTCGAGCTTGCCGTCGAACCAGTCGGCAACCTTCGCCAGCTCGATCACGGTGCAGGTGGGCGACAGCTTGCCCGAGCAGATGAAGTACTTGCCGTCCGGGCTGGCATTGACGCCGTGCGGGTTCTTCGGCACCGGCACGTAGCCGGTCAGTGCGGTCTTCGGATCGGTGTTCGCGGCCTTGGTGCCATCGACGACCGGCACCTTCGAGCTGCCGATGGTCATGAACTTGCCGTCCTTGATCGCCTGCTCGACACGGGCGACGTCGAAGAACACGCAGGCGTCCATCTCGGCCGACATCATGTCTTCGTAGCGCGCGCCGCCTTCGGTGTTGTACTGGTTCGATGCGGCGAAGCGGCCGTCGTACGAGGTGGCGACGAGGTCCATGTTGCCGTCGATCTTCGCCTGCCAGCGCACTTCCATGGTTTCGGCATCGACGCAGGTGAAGAGGCAGAAGTACTTGGTCGGATCGTCCAGGTCGCGGCCGTCGTTCGGCTGCGGGATGTGGAACTCGTTGCCGCAGAACACGCGGGTGGTGTAGTTGATCGCCGGATCGACCGGGTCGCGCTTGTCCGGGAAGATGCCGTGGAAGCCCTGGATGTTGGGCAGCTCGGTGATGGCGTCGCACTCGAAGATGTCGCCGCGGATGCGGCCGAGCCGGCCGTGGATCTTGTCGTTGACCCAGAAGTACTTGCCGTTGAAGGTGCCGTCGGTGTACGAGCCGTGGATGTGGTGCGTGTCGCCGGTCATGTACTTCAGGCGGCCGTCCGGACGGGTGCCGATGATCTTCTTCGACTCGTTGGTGATGCCCCAGCCACTCATGCAGTCGACGTTGAAGGTCGGGATGCGCTTGATCTCGCGGCCCGAGGGCAGGCCGAGGATGCGGCATTCGCCGGAGTGGCCGCCGGACCAGACGCCATAATAGGTGTCGAGTTCGCCCGGCTTCATGTGCAGGTGCAGGTCGCTGGCTGCAGCCTTCGGCGCGGCAGCGGGCGCGGCTGCAGGTGCCGCGGACGGCGCGGGCGCCGATTCCTTGTTGCAGGCCGACAGGCCGACCGACAGGCCGGCGCCCGCGAGGCCGGCAAGCGCGGCGGAATTGAGGAACTTGCGGCGGCTCGGGTCGGGCATCGCGTCGACCTGGTTCATCTTGGCGTCTTCGTTCATGATCTTTCGCTCCCGTTACTGACGTGATCGGTGTTCGTCCAGTCATCCGGGGTTCGTGCGCCATGGCGCAGGGTGGGCGGATGCCTGTGACAAAATGTCCTGTGGCGTTTTGTCGCAGGTGCACTCTAGGTCTGGCCACGTGGGCAAACCTTGATCTGGGTTAAAGACGCATGCATTTGCCCGGCATGTGATCCGGGCAATTCTTCTGAGGATTTCAACAGCATGACCCATCCTTCGGCCGGGCCGGTTGGCTTGGACGCCCCGTCGGCCGACGCGGCCGGCGCGCCGCGTGCGGCGTCTGCGGCGATCGCAGCGGTGCGCCTGGATCGTTCCCGCCTGCTCCAGCTGCGCTGGTTCTCGGTTGGCGCCATGGTGGCGATGGCGGTGATTGCGTTTCCGCTGCTGGCACCGGGGCATCCCGCGCAGCCCCTCCTTGGCGTCGCGCTGGTGCTGGCCGCGGTGAATCTGGCACTGCAGGCGGGCCTGGCGCGCTGGCTCGATGGTCGGGGGGGCGCTTTCGTGCAGCTCGTGCTTGACCTCGTCGCCTGGGGGGCCTTCCTGTATTTCGGCGGAGGTGTGACCAACCCCGCCATTTCGCTGCTGTTGCCCGTCGTCGCCGTCGGCGCGTCAATCCTGCCATCGCGCCAGGCCTGGGCGCTGGCCGTGGTGGCTGTCGGGGTCTATGCCGTGCTGTGGGAGTTCCACCATCCGGTCCATCTGGCTGACGCTGCGTCCGCCATGTTCTGGCACCTGGCTGGCATGTGGGTGAGCTTTGCGCTGGCTGCCGTCACCGTCGTGTGGTTCATCGTCCGCCTGAACGCGGCCATCGCCAGGGGAGAGGCTGCGCTGGCAGAGGCGCAGGCGGCGCGCGCGCGCGACGCCTACGTGGTCGGCCTGGGCAATCTGGCGGCGGGCGCCGCCCATCGACTGGGCACCCCGCTCGGCACCCTGCGCATCGTGGCGGACGAGATGGCGCGCCGCACGGACCTGCCGGCCGAGGTCCAGGACGACGTGGCACTGATGCGCGAGCAGGTCGATCACTGCCGCGACATTCTCAACAGCCTTACGCAGGAAACGGGACAGCAGCGTGCCGAGGGTGGCGGGCAGGCGCCGGCGGCGGCCTGGGTCCGTGAATGCGTGGCGCGCTGGCAGCGCTTGCGACCTGCCGCCGTGCTGCGCCTGGATCTCGCGCCGGAACTCGCCCTGCAGGGCGTCGTCGCCGATGCCAGCCTGGGGGAGGCGCTGCAGAACCTCATCGACAACGCTGCCAACGCCAATGCCGCTGCCGGACAGGCGACCGAGGCGGTGGAGGTGCGTGGCCGGCTGGCGGAGGGGGCGCTGCGTGTCGAGGTCGCGGACCGCGGTCCGGGGCTGTCGCCCGAGCGTGTGGTGGCTGCCCGGCACGCGCCATCGGGCAGCCATTCCTCGGGCATGGGCGTGGGGCTGATGCTGGCGAATGCGGCTGTCGAACATCATGGCGGGCAACTGTCGTTCCATTCACGCCCGGGCGGTGGCACCATTGCACGCCTTGTCCTACCGCTGCGCATGAGTGACGAATGACCGTTGAACACGCTCCGACCCTGCTTGTCGTCGATGACGACTCCGCTTTCAATCGCGTGCTGGTCCGGGCGCTGGCGCAGCGCGGCTTCGACACCTATGGCGCGACCGACAGCGAGGGCGCGCTGGAACTGGCTCAGGATCATTCGCCCGAGTTCATCGTGCTCGACCTGAACATCGGCGGCGAGTCCGGGCTCAAGCTCATCCGTCCGTTGCTCGAGGCAAGCCCTGGGGCGCGCATCCTGGTGCTGACCGGTTACGCCAGCATCGCCACAGCGGTCGACGCGGTGAAGCTGGGGGCCATCCAGTACCTGGCCAAGCCGGCTGAAGTGGACGCCATCATCAAGGCCCTGCGCGCCGAGGACGTGCTCATCGACGACCGTGCGCCCGATGCGCCGCTATCGGTCGACCGCCTGGAGTGGGAGCACATCCAGCGCGTGCTGGCCGAACACGAAGGCAACATTTCCGCCACTGCGCGCGCGCTGCAGATGCATCGCCGCACCCTTCAGCGAAAGCTCGCCCGTCCGCCGTCCGGAGCCTGAGCCGGGTGTCGTCCGGCGACCATCCGCTGAAGGCGGACCTGCTGCTCGTCCTCGCCACGCTGGTTGCCGCCGCGGGGTGGATCTTTTCCAAGGAAGCGCTGGCGGGCATGCCGCCGTTGCAGTTCGTGGGCGTGCGCTTCCTGCTGGCCGGCGTGGTGCTCGCGGCTTTGGGCTGGAACCAGTTGCGTGCGCTCGACCGTGCGGGGCTGCGTGGTTCGCTGCTGGTTGGCACCTTGTTCGCGGTGGCGATGGCGTTCTGGATCAAGGGCCTCGAACATGCACGCCACCTCGGGGAGGGTGCCTTCATCTCCAGCCTTGGCATCGTGCTGGTGCCGCTCATTGGCCGGCTGTTCTTCGGCGACCGTCCGCCGCGCCTGACCTGGGTCGCGATGCCGGTCGCGCTCGGCGGCTTCGCCTGCCTGTCGCTCGAGCATGGCTTCCGCTTCGAGCCGGGGCAGTGGTTCTTCATCGCCGCGGCCGTGGTGTTTGCGATCCTGCTCAATCTCAACAGCCGTGTGGTGCGCAACGTGTCGCCGCTGGCGCTGAGCGCGATACAGGTCTCGATGGTCGGGGGGCTGATGCTGCCGCTCTCCGCCCTCACCGAGAGCTGGCCCGACGCCGTCAGCACACCAGTGCTCGGCTGGCTGCTGGCGAGCGCCCTGATCGCGACGACCTTGCGCTTCTTCGTCCAGCTCTACGGCCAGAGCCTGACCACGCCCAGCCACGCCGCGGTGATCCTGATGCTCGAGCCGATGTGGACCGCCATCGTCGCGGCGTGGTGGTTTGGCGAGCGCATGACCACCCTTCAGTTCGTCGGCTGTGGCCTCATCTTCGCCGCGCTGGTGCTGAGCCGCTGGCCCTGGATTCGTGCGCTGCTGCGGACCGCGCTGAAGTAGGCGCCGCGCCGGCTGCCATGAGGTACAGCCCGTCCGACGCGAGCTGGAACGGCCGGTTGAATGCTGGGCCCGCCCTCACACTCACGCTGCACCGTGTCGGATTTCTTTACACTTCCGGATTGCCCATTTTGGGTGATTTGCGGCGTTTTAGACTAAGTGTTCGTTGAGCAAGGAGAAAAATATTCATGCTAAATCTGGCACGGGGATTGCATTAACTGAGTTACTCACTGTTCCAGGGGATTGAAATGAAAAAAATGACAAAAACACTTTGTGCGACAGCCCTGCTTGCGGGTACGTTCATGAGTGCGGGTGCCGCCCACGCGTTGTCGCTGCCGCCGGTGTCGAGCTGTGGTTTCCCCGACCCGAATCTTGCCAACCTGCTGTGCGTCACGACTTCGACCGGCGCCAAGGTCTACGTCGCCAGCCAGCACGACGACTACATCTCCTACTCGGTGAACGCCCTGACCCAGCTCTCGAGCTACGGCTATTCCGAGTTCTCGGAATGGAGCAGCCTGCCGTCCTTCGGTTCCGGCCAGATCGTCAAGCTGTTCTCGTTCAATGAATCGAACAACGGCGCGCTGCCGCCCGCCACCGGCGGTACGGGCGACAACCAGAACCCCTCGCCGGACGGCGACCAGACACCGAAGAACGACACGCTCTACCTGGGCGAGTGGCCGTTCGATGCGGTCGTGACCGTGGGCGATCTGAAGAGCTTCCTGGGCGAAGGCAACTACTCGCCGGTGTTCTCGTTCGACCTCAACAACACGGCCAGGAACCTGCTGTCGCTGAACGGCGTATTCGAGATCGTGACTGATGTCGTGCGTGACGAAGACGGCAAGATCATCGGCAAGACCGTTATCGACACCTTCGCCTTCGACAACGTCTTCAACGTGAAAACCTACGACGAGGACTCTTTCGTTACGGCGTACCCGACGGTCGTGGTCAACTGGTTTGATCCGGTCAACCCGAACTGCGATTTGAGCGGTCTGTGCACGATGAACGTCGACAACAACGTCGGAAGCGGCAAGCCTGACTTCTTCGCCTACGCACCTGAGCTCGATCTGCGCAACTACGACAACGGCTACGAGTTGTACTTCCAGCTGCGCATGACGGGTCTGGATTCGGGTGGTGAAGAACTCGCGCTGGTCAACATCATCAACATCCCGCCCACGCAGGTGCCCGAGCCCGGTGTGCTTGCCCTGCTCGGTATCGGTCTGCTGGGCCTGGGCGCGGGGCGTCGCAAGCTGCGTAGCTGATACGCCATCCTGATTTGGTGTGAGGTACTTGGGGCCTTCCTCGCAAGAGGGAGGCCTTTTTTCGTGAAGTGCCCGTAAAACAGAACGCCCCGCAGTCCCTCCGGATCTGCGGGGCGTGTATTGCGGCCCTCGGTCAGGCAGTGCTCAGACGTTGAACAGGAAGTTCAGCACGTCGCCGTCCTTCACCACATATTCCTTGCCTTCGGCGCGCATCTTGCCGGCTTCCTTGGCGCCGGCCTCGCCCTTGTACTGGATGAAATCCTCGAAGGCGATGGTCTGCGCGCGGATGAAGCCGCGCTCGAAGTCGGTGTGGATCACGCCGGCGGCCTGCGGGGCGGTGTCGCCGACATGGATGGTCCAGGCGCGCACTTCCTTCACGCCGGCGGTGAAATAGGTCTGCAGGCCGAGCAGCTTGTAGCCGGCGCGGATCAGGCGGTCGAGGCCCGGCTCCTCGAGACCCATGGACTCGAGAAAATCCTTCTTGTCGGCATCGTCGAGGTCGGCGATCTCGGCTTCGATCGCCGCGCACAGGGCGACGACTTCGGCGCCCTCGGCCGCGGCGTGGGCGCGCACCGCATCCAGGTGCGGGTTGTTGTCGAATCCGTCCTCGGCGACGTTGGCGGCGTACAGCACCGGCTTGGCGGTGATCAGGCAGAAGGGGCGGAGCGAAGCCCATTCTTCCTTCGACAGGTCCAGCGCACGCACCGCCTTGCCCTGATCGAGCTGGGTGAAGCACTTCTCGAGCACCGCGACCAGAATCTTGGCCTCCTTGTCGCCGGAGGCGGCAGGGCGCTTGTAGCGATTGAGCGCCTTCTCGACGGTGGCCATGTCGGCGAGCGCGAGTTCGGTGTCGATGACCTCGATGTCGCGGATCGGGTCGACGCTGCCCGAGACGTGGATCACATTGTCGTCGGCGAAGCAGCGCACGACGTGCACGATGGCGTCGGTCTCGCGGATGTTGGCGAGGAACTGGTTGCCCAGGCCTTCGCCCTTCGAGGCGCCCGCGACGAGCCCGGCGATATCGACGAATTCGACGATGGCAGGCTGGATCTTCTGCGGCTTGACGATCTCGGACAGCGCATCGAGGCGGGGGTCCGGCACCTCGACGATGCCGACGTTGGGCTCGATGGTGCAGAAGGGGTAGTTCTCGGCCTGGATGCCGGCCTTGGTCAGCGCATTGAACAGGGTCGACTTGCCGACGTTGGGCAGGCCGACGATTCCGCATTTCAGGCTCATGTGAATCCTTGTCGTTCCGGGGCGGCTGCGTGGAAGTCGCGCTACGGCCTTGATCCGGTGTGGAAAACTTGCAATTGTACCGTGTCGCCCGGGGTGCGTTCAAAGCGCCGTCCTCGTGGCGTGCGCAAACCCCGTTCTCCCGGCCTACAATGCCCGGCTTGCATTGGCCCAAAAGTAGACCAAGGGAGGAGACGACATGGGTAGGACATGGCTGGAGTCAATCGATGAGCGCAGCGCGACTGCGCTCGCGTCAGGTGCGCTGCAACCGGTGCAGGCCGAACAGATCGAGATGGAGGATGACGGCATGCGCTTCACCGTGCGCTGGGTGTCGTCGCTGGCGGTCAAGGACGCGGCCAAAGTGGCGATTCCGGGCGGGCCGCGTGACCCGAACTTCAACCCCTTTCTCAATCCGGACCCGGAACTGACGGTGGGGCCGGTGGGCGACGGGCATGTCGCCATCCTGAACAAGTTCCCGCTGTGCGAGCGCCACCTCGTGCTGGCGCGGCGGACGTTCGAGGAGCAGTTGCGGCCGCTGGAGCACAGCGACTTCGCAGCACTGGCGACGATCATGGCCGAAGCGGGCGGCATCGGGCTGTACAACGGCGGCGCGGCGGCAGGCGCCAGCCAGCGCCACAAGCACGTGCAGTGGATGCCCGAGGCCGAGGGCAACGCCAGTCTGCGCCTGTTTGCCGGCGGCTTGCCGCTGGGGCTACCCGAGCAGGGCGTGGCAACACACCCGGCGCTACCGATGAAGCATGTGTTTGTCCGTGTGCTCAGCGGCCGGGGCGTGCCGGTCGAGGTGGCGGCTGACAGCCTGCTGGCGGGCTACCGCAATGCGTGCGACGAGCTGGGCCTGACTCCGGGCGAGGACGGTCTTCTGCCGCCATGCAATCTGCTGGTGGGCGAGGGCTGGCTACTGATGCTGCCGCGCAGCCAGGAGTGCTTCGAGGGGATTTCGATCAGTGCGGTGTGCTTCGGTGGCACGCTTTACACGCGCCAGCCGGAGCAGATCGAAGCGATTCGCCGCGTCGGTCCGCTGCGCGCGCTGGCGGCGGTGGGCTGCTGATACGGAAGATCGCGGCGTTCAGGTGCCGGCGTCTTCGGGCGCCGGTCCCGGCTTCGTTTCGTTCGGGGGCCTGGGTGCTTTGGGCGGCTTGGGGGGCGCGGGGCGGGCGTTGAGCTTCGTGGCCGTGGCGTTGAGTTCGCCACGCGCGAGCTGCGGCCAGGTCGCCAGCGCCTTGTCGATCGCTTCGTCGATCTGCTGCTGCTCCTCGCGCCGGGCGGGCTTGAGGACGAAGTTGACCACTTCGTTGCGGTCGCCCGGGTGGCCGATGCCGATGCGCAGGCGCCAGTAATCGTGGGTGCCGAGATGGGCGGAGGTGTCCTTCAGCCCGTTGTGGCCGCCGAGACCGCCGCCGAACTTCAAGCGTAGCTGGCCGGGCGGGATGTCGAGCTCGTCGTGCACGACGAGGATCTCGGACGGTTCGATGCGGTAGAAGCGCGCGAGCGCGCCGATGGCCTGGCCGGAGCGGTTCATGAAGGTCTGCGGCATAAGCAGCCACACACCGGCCTCACGCGCATTGGCAACCAGGCCATGAAAACGCGACTCGTGCGAGAAGCGCACGCCGAGCTTGTCGGCGAGCCGCTCACAAAACCAAAACCCGGCGTTGTGCCGGGTCTCGGTGTATTCAGCCCCCGGATTGCCGAGACCGACGACGAGGCGCAGGGGGCGCGAAGGCGCTGTGCTCATCGTTGTTCGGTCTCCAGCATCCGTCGGGGCAGGCCGGAAGGCAGCTTAGGCGGCTTCGCCTTCGCCTTCGGCTTCGGCCGCGCCCTTGACCTTCAGCGCGCTGGCAACCACCGGGTCGCCTTCGCCGTGCAGGACCAGCTCGACGCCGGCCGGCAGCTTGATCTGCGAGACGTGCACCGACTGGCCGGCTTCCAGCGCCGACAGGTCGACTTCGACGAACTCGGGCAGATCCTTCGGCAGGCACTGGACGTCGATTTCGTTGACGACGTGCGAAATCATGCAGCCGCCCAGCTTGACTGCGGGGCTGACGTCGTCGCCGACGAAGTGCAGCGGCACCTTCAGGTGCATCTTCTGGTCAGCAGCCACGCGCTGGAAGTCGATGTGCAGGACTTGGGGCTTGAAGGCGTGCCACTGGGTGTCGCGCAGCACGACCGTTTCCTTCTTGCCATCGACGTCGATAGTCAGGACGGAAGAGTGGAACACTTCCTTCTTCAGCAGGTGGTACAGCTCGTTGTGGTCGAACGTGACCGGCAGGGCTTCGCCTGTACCGCCGTAGATGATGCCTGGCAGCTGGCCGGCGCGACGCAGGCGGCGGCTCGCACCCGTACCCTGGGCGTCACGCTTGGTGGCCTTGAATTGGATCTGCATGTGTTGCTCCTAGTGGTGATGTCTTCGTCCGCGACCAGGCGAAGACGTTGAAAGCCCGCCCCTTCGTCGGAAGGGGCGGGCGAGAAACTCATTCCATGAACAGCGAGGAGACGGATTCCTCGTTGCTGATGCGCAGGATCGTGTCGGCCAGCAGCGACGCGACCGAGACCTGGCGGATGCGCGGGCAGGCCTTGGCGTCCTCGCGCAGCGGGATGGTGTCGGTGACGACGAGCTCGTCGAGTTCCGAATCGTTGATACGCGACACCGCAGCGCCCGACAGCACGGCGTGGGTACAGTACGACAGCACGCGCTTGGCGCCGTGCTGCTTGAGTGCGGAGGCGGCCTTGCACAGCGTGCCGGCGGTATCGACGATGTCGTCCATGATCACGCAGGTGCGGCCTTCGACCTCACCGATGATGTTCATGACTTCGGAGACGTTGGCCTTGGGGCGGCGCTTGTCGATGATCGCCAGGTCGCATTCCATGCGCTTGGCGAAGGCACGCGCACGCACCACGCCGCCGACGTCGGGCGACACGACCAGCAGGTCGTCGTATTTCTGCTTGTCGAGGTCGTTGAGCAGCACCGGGGCGGCGTAGACGTTGTCGACCGGGATGTCGAAGAAGCCCTGGATCTGGTCGGCGTGCAGGTCCATCGTCAGCAGGCGCTGGACGCCCACGGCCTGCAGCATGTTGGCGACGACCTTGGCCGTGATCGGCACGCGCGCCGAGCGCGGGCGACGGTCCTGGCGGGCATAGCCGAAGTAGGGAATGGCTG
>Ga0067045_1031460_pt1 | contig 12217 bp, 13 predicted proteins | sample TerdegcTABiofilm_FD_59184 | JGI IMG/M metagenome (GOLD analysis project Ga0067045, IMG submission 59184) | Combined Assembly of (Gp0054472, Gp0054536) Wastewater bioreactor microbial communities from Singapore -Terephthalate degrading...
TTGCTTCAAATGCCAACGAATAATCACCACCTCTTGTTAAAATACACTATAAAGATTATATAATTAAACACAAAAAAATCAAAGTTTGCAGCTTAATTAATGTCAACTTTCTTAATAATTATTCGACATATACCGGCCAATTCCTGTCTATTCCTTAACAATTGTTTTAAAAATATATGTATATATTATCATTTTTTTGTAAGAGTACACAACTAATTATATGCAAAAATACATAGCAAAGGATTCAGTTAATAGAAAAGACGGCACTTATATTATAATAACACAAATGAGCCCGTGGGCCCATAGGTATATTTTCACTGTTAATTTATTAACATAAAACCGTATTGTTATTTATCTTCAGGTATAAAATCCCGGGGCGGGTTTCCGGACAGCCCGCAGTAAAAACGGAGGGCATCCACTATCCGTTCGGAGGCGGTACCGTCACCATAGGGATTAACCGCCTCAGCCATACTCCTGTATTCCCTATCGTCCTCAAGAAGCCTCGACGCCAGCTCAAATATTTTCATTCTACAGGTCCCCGCAAGCCTAACCGTACCGGCTTCCAGCGCCTCCGGCCTCTCCGTAACTTCCCGGAGCACGAGCACGGGTTTTCCCAGCGAAGGCGCTTCTTCCTGTATGCCGCCTGAATCCGTCAGGATAATATGGCTTTTGTTCATCAGGTGTGCAAAGGGCAGGTAGTCAAGGGGCTCAATCAGGTGTATCCTATCATGCCCGTTCAGGATACCGTAGGCAATCTCCCTGACCGCAGGGTTTTTATGCACAGGAAATACCAGCTGCACGTCCCTGTGGGCATCCACTAAATCCCTGACCGCATGGAATATATTCTTCATCGGCTGGCCCAGGTTCTCCCTCCGGTGGCAGGTCAGCAGCACAATCCTGCCGCCTTCCGCGTCCAACCTCCCGAGGCCGGGTATCTCCGGACAGCTCCTGTTCCGGATAACCTGGATAAGGGCGTCTATGACGGTATTTCCCGTAACCACTATATCTCTTTCGTCAACGCCTTCCCGTATCAGGTTAGCCCTGGAGCCCGCCGTCGGAGCAAAGTGCATGTCGGCCACCGCCCCGGTCAGCTTGCGGTTCATCTCTTCGGGAAAGGGGGAAAACTTGTTGAAAGTCCTGAGCCCCGCCTCAACGTGCCCTACCTTCACCCCGTGGTAGTAGCCCGCGAGGCTGCCGGCAAAGGTGGTAGTCGTATCCCCATGAACCAGCAGGACATCCGGTTTCTCCTTCTCTATGACACCCTCAAGTCCCTTCAGCGCCCTGATAGTTATGTCTGTAAGGGTCTGCCGCTCCTGCATTATGTCCAGGTCATAATGGGGTACGATGTCAAACAGGCCGAGGACCTGGTCCAGCATCTCCCTGTGCTGGGCAGTCACGCACACTGCCGTATGCATGTCCTCCTGTTTCATCAGGAGCTTCACCAGGGGTGCCATCTTCACGGCCTCCGGCCTTGTCCCGAAAACAACCATCACTTTCACTTTCTTCATCCTCCTATGTTTATCCCTTGGGGTCAGGCTTGTTCAGGTGCTAGGTGCTAGATCACAGTTCACAGTTCACAGGTGCCCGGGTTAGGCTTTTAGGACATGGGTAGGACATGGGGACGGTTCTTCTGTCTAATTCTCAGGATTTTATTCATCTGAGGGACAGATCAGGTCCCATGTCCTCTATCTCATCTACGTGCATGTGTATGATACCCGAGTGGGACAAGGTACCTGTCCCCATGTCCAGTGTTAACCAGAATCATGATTATGTCAACTTTGGTTTTCAGCTTGATAATCACATGTTAACCGTCATAATCTATATGTTAACCGTCTCAATCCCGCAGCATGTATGCAAATATCAACTAAAAAGCCGGGATTTCCCGGCTTTTACTGGTCAAGTTTTCTTTTATGCCCCGGATCTTCGAAGCCCATTTGCGTCACTGCAAAAACCATCGATATAATCGCAAACCCGACCACTGCAGATGTCTTTATCGGGTTGTCCTGGGTTATTACGATGGCGCCCATCCCAAGAAAAGCGCTCACGATATAGAGTGTGAACACAACCTGCTTCTGCGAAAGCCCTAAGTCCAGCAGCCTGTGATGCAGGTGTCCCTTGTCAGCCTCCATTATCGGTTTGCCTTGAACCGCCCTTCTAATAATCGCAAAGGTAGTATCAAATATTGGCAATCCAAGGGCAAGGAGCGGTATCGCAATTGCCAGGGTTGCGGCGCCCTTTATCGCGCCCTCTATGGAAATTGCCGCCAGTATGAAGCCCAGGAAAGTAGAACCTGTGTCGCCCATAAAAATTTTCGCCGGGTTGAAATTATACGGTAAAAATCCTAAAGCTGATCCCGCAAGGGCAGCCGTCAGTATCGTCACAACAACATGCCCGTTAATATATGATACTATCATCAGAGAAACCGCAGCGATCGTTGCTACTCCCGCCGCCAGTCCATCCAAACCGTCAATAAGGTTCAGGGTATTCGTTACCCCGACTATCCAGAATACCGTTACCGGATAGCTTAAAAGTCCCAGGTACGACATACCGTCTGTGCTGTCAAAGGGATTTGTCACCCATTCAACCTTGATCCCCGAAACCACCAACACTATCGCAGCAGCGATCTGCACCAGCAGTTTCACTTTGGCGGGCAGAGGTTTGACATCATCCACCACCCCAAGTGCAACAATCATTGTAGCCCCGGCAACCATACCCAGGAGCTTTATGCTGAAGGGCACCAATGTCAGGACCACCATAACAAAGGCAAAATAGATCGCAAGTCCTCCCAGCCTCGGAATAGGCTTGTTGTGTACGCGCCTGTCATCCTTCGGGATGTCGATTGCTCCAATTCGAACAGCAAGTTTCTTCACGCATGGAGTTACAAAAAAAGAAATCAACAATGATGCGGTAAATGCTATAAGATATTTTTCCACAGTATTGTGCCCCCCTTGACAATCCTTGTCCTAGGTTAATTCTAGAGCAACCGGGCACGAGAGTCAATATGTATACATAAATTGTAAACAAAATTTAATTTTTCCTTATTTTGTTCCGAACAACCTGTCTCCGGCGTCTCCCAGCCCGGGAATTATATAGGCATGGTCATTAAGGCGCTCGTCAACCGCAGCAGTGTATATTTCAACGTCGGGATGCGCTTTGCAAACAGCTTCTATGCCCTCCGGAGCTGCTATAAGGCACATCAGCTTAACGTTTGCCGCCCCTTTCTCTTTTAGGAACGAAATCCCCGCACAGGCTGAGCCGCCGGTTGCCAGCATCGGGTCGAGCAGTATAAGCTCCCTCTCGTTCATATCGGGCGGCAGCTTGCAGTAGTATTCCACAGGCTTCAGCGTTTCCGGGTCCCTATAAAGGCCGATATGACCGACTTTGGCCGCCGGAATAAGCTTGAGCATACCGTTTACCATCCCTAAACCTGCCCTTAAGATTGGAACAATACCCACCTTTTTTCCCGATATGCATTTGCTTTTTGTTTTGCATAAAGGTGTCTCGATTTCTACCTCTTCAAGGGGAAGGTTTCGTGTTACCTCATAGGCCATGAGCATTGAAAGCTCTTCCACCAATTCCCTGAATTCCTTCGGACCTGTATTTACGTCCCTTATCATTGTAAGCTTGTGCTGTATCAAAGGATGGTCCATAATGTGCACGTTTTCCCGCATACATATTCCCCCCATCTATTATTTTTTATCGGAGACATTTCCAGATGCCAGGTCACAGTTCACAGATCACGGTTCACAGTTGCATCGCGGATGGTATTTGCCTTCCAATGCAGCAATCTTGTCCACTCTCCGCTGGTGCCTGCCTCCCTGGAACCCGGCTTCCAGCCATGTTTCAACTATTTCAAGAGCAAGTCCTATTCCTATAACGCGTCCTCCCATGCATAAAATGTTTGCATTATTGTGCTCCCTTGCCATGCGCGCTGAAAAGCAGTCACCGCACAAAGCAGCCCTTATGCCCGGGATCTTGTTTGCCGCTATGGATATCCCGATCCCTGTTCCACAGCAGAGGATACCCTGGTCGAATTCACCGGACGCCACAGCTTCGGCAACCTTCTCCGCAAAATCCGGATAGTCAACCGAGTCCGAATTAAGGGTTCCGAAATCTTTAAAATCCATACCCTTTTCGCTGAGCTTTCCCTTGATTGCCTCTTTCAGTTCAAAGCCGCCGTGATCGCTGCCCAGAGCTATTCTCATAGTATCAATCCTTTCCTTTTCCCATCCGTTAAATTTTATAATATCCGGTTTATTTTGTCCAATCTTTTTTAAGCTTATCTACCAGTTTGTCAACCGCTTCCTCAATCTCATCGGCACTGTCCCGGTAGCAATCTGCATGTCCTCCGAAGGGATCTTTAATATCGAGGTCCGGAACCCGCTCCTGCAGTTTTTCTATTTTTTTCTTATCTTCCTCGATCTCTCTCTGGAGTCTTTTGTCCCATTCCAGCAGTTCTTCCTCAACCCGGTCCAGCTCCGCAACCAGTTCCTCCCTTTTCTTTTTAAGGCTCATCAGCTCTGTTTTGTACTTTTCTATAAAAGCATTCCTCTTCTCGTTGAGCCTGCCAGCGGTCTCGGACAGCTCGGCCTCGACATCTCTATATTCCGTTTTATCATATACAAATTCCTTGAGGGTGAATACCCTGCCTTCCAGTTGAGGTGTCATATCCAAAACCGCTTTTTTGTGGTTTTGTGTCATTGTGAGGACAAGGTCTGCCTGCTCAAGCATATCCCTGTTAACCGGCTTGGAACGGTGACCCGACAGGTCGATACCCCTTTCACCCATAACCATCACGGCATGTTTAGACGCAGGGTCTTCCCTGAATACTGCGGTCCCTGCCGAAAGTACTCTTATATCAAGGCCTGATCCTTTAAGCTTTTCTTTCAGAAGGGCTTCAGCCATGCTGCTGCGGCATGTGTTTCCGGTGCAGACAAATAGAATTGTCTTCAATGTTCCACCTCCTTTTCATCTGCATTATACACGGATGACGTTGTACCCGGCGGATTTGAGAAGCCTGTTCATAACCGCCAGACCAACATCCCTTTCTTCTATGGCTTCGGCCAGGATAACGTCAACACCCTTTTTGTCAAACTCCCTGAGCAGCCCGAACAGCCTTGCCGCAATGGTCCCGGGAGCATTTCTGTCACCGGCGGAAATCACCAGACCCCTTGCATACAGGTCTTTTGTCTGATCCGTAGCAAGTATTCCGACCCGTTTCCCGCTGTCTTCCAGGCTGCCGGCCATAGACTTTATCCTATCCACAACATCCTCAAGCCTGCCATCCACTATTATAACATCGGCCTCGGGCGAGTAATGGGTGTATTTCATCCCCGGCGCCTTGGGGATGGCGCTGTTCTCGCCGTTAATAAGGCCCGGGTCAAGGTCGACCTCCCCAAGCACTTCCCTGAGCTGCTCAAGGGTAACACCCCCCGGCCGCAAAACGGTGACCCTCTCGGACGTAAGGTCGACCACCGTTGACTCAACTCCTATCGAAACATCCCCGCTGTCGATTATCATGTCCACCCGGCCCATCAGGTCCTCTACCACGTGCCTTGCGCTGGTGGGGCTGGGCTTCCCGGAAAGGTTGGCGCTGGGGGCGGCGACCGGCACCCCCGCATGTTCAATAACGGCCTTTGCAACGGGATGGTCGGGCATGCGTATCGCTACCGTATCAAGCCCCGCCGTGACGGCGCCGGGAACCAGCGGCGACTTCTCCAGGACCAGGGTCATGGGCCCCGGCCAGAACCTCTCCATAAGCTTTACCGCCCTTTCAGGCACACGGGTCACCAGCCTGTCCATTTGTCCGGTGCTGGATATATGCAAAATAAGAGGATTATCCGAAGGCCGTCCCTTAGCCTCAAATATCCTCTTAACCGCTTGCTCGTCAAGCCCGTTTGCCCCCAAACCGTAAACAGTCTCAGTCGGAAAAACAACCAACTTTCCCTCCCTCAATAGGGTCCCTGCCTTCCTTACTATATCCATATCGATATTATCGCTTCTAACCTCAACAACCTCGGTTTTTATCATATGTATCACCTCGAAAAAGCAGTTCGTAGTTGGTAGTTCGTAGTTCGTAGTTGCTAGGGTAAGTTTAACAGATCACAGAAGCATGACAGAAGCATGGAAGCATGGGGACGGTTCTTTTGCTTCCACAGATCACAGGTGCTAGGTCCTAGGTGCTAGCCACTGGTAACTGCAGTTTCATCTAAAATTGAAGGAAAGTATAATACCTGCTATTATGCCGACTATTATTCCAAACGCTGAAGCCCTCCCCCTGTGCATGTTCTGGGATTTGGGTATAAGCTCGCCGCAGGTGATAAACAGCATTGTACCTCCGGCGAACGCCAGGCACAGGGATACCAGATCCGGAGATATCTCCCCGAGCATGGACCCGAAAAACGCCCCGAAACCCATTGGTATCCCTGCAATGATGGTCGCAAGGAAAATTTTTATCCTTGAGTAACCTCCCACCACCATCGGAGTAGCCATTGCAACCCCTTCGGGCATATTATGAAAGGCAATTACAGCCGCGAGGCTCAACCCAAGTCTTGTCTCCGCAGCGAGCCCCGAGCCTATTGCAAGCCCTTCGGGAAAATTGTGCATTGCTATTCCTACCCCAAGAAGCACCCCCGTCCTTATATAGCCGCCTTTCCTCAATCCCCTGTCAGCAAAATCCCTTTCGGGTATCATCTGGTCAACCAGGGTAATCATCCCTACTCCTACTATTATACCAATAATCCCGGTGGATAAACCAGCCATTTCAAAGGCCTCGGGTAAAAGATCGAAGCATACTATGGATATCATTAGCCCGCTGGAAAGTCCCAGAATAACACTCATAAACCTGTTGGTAGGCTTCTTCAGAACAAAGGCTACGGCGCCTCCCGCTCCGGTACCTACCATTCCCACGACAAAACCCAGGAGAGCAGACATAAACATGTTATTCAAACGTATCACTCCTTAACAGTCCTCACTGTTAAGATTCTATTCTCTCCCGGAAAGTAATAGCACAAAATTTCAACTGCTAGTGACCGGTCAGCAGTTGTCAGTGACTGGCACCTAGAACCTAGCACCTAGTACCTGATCTATTCCGTCACATACTTCTCCCTGTTCCTTTTACCCCTTGCTTTGATATGGCTGGTGAGGTCCCCTCCCCTCACAAGGTCAACGGGAACGCTGAAAATAATGCCTGTACCCGGCACCGACATGTCGCCTCCAAGGAGGTCCTCAATCGCGTCCGCAGCCTTTTCCACCTGCTCCTTTGTTTCAATAACCGAGAAAAGAGTCACATTGTGGGATATATCCGCACCGTCTATGTACCTGAGTCCTCCGATCAGCGGTACACTGTTTTCCCTCCGGGTGTACCGTCCCGCCCCGGTGCTTTCCAGTACCGTCGCACCGCGTATACCCATTCCTCTCAACTTTTTTATAACCGGCCTTGCCATTTCCTTTTTATTTATGACAGCAACCAGCACGTACATATATAAACCTCCCTGGTGGTTCATTTTCCGCTGGATAACGCCCTCTTGGCTTCCCTGTCGAAGACATATTTCAGAAGCGGCGGAGTTACAAGGGTGGTGATCAGTACCACCATAATCACCGAAGCAAACATCCTGCTCCCTGCAACATTCATGCGCAGCCCGATGTCAGCGATTATCAGGGCAACCTCTCCTCTGGGAATCATGCCCACACCCACCTGCATGGATTGGATTGTGTTAAATCCGGACACCTTGGCTCCTATACCGCAGCCTAGCACTTTGCTTATTATAGCGACCGCTGCTATGGTCAAACCCACACCGATAGCGCTGCCCATATTGCCGGATTCAACCTTTAGCCCTATACTGATGAAAAATACGGGAGTAAAAAGCGTATAGGCCATCTTCTGTATATTGTAGGAAACCTTGTTGCGAAAGGGCGTTGTGGAAAATATTATACCTGCAAAATAGGCCCCGGTTATGGCTGCCACTCCCATATTCTCAGCATAGAACGCCGCAAGAAAACACATCACAACAGCCAGGGTGACCACCCTGTCTCCCACGTTGAACCTGTTTGAAAACCGTGTCAGAACCTTTGTAGCTGCATAGCCCAGGACACCCGCCAGGACGAAAAACAGCAGCATTTTGCCTATCACCATCAGAACGCCGTTCTGGGAAGGGCCGTGGGAAACAAAGCTTATGAGCAGAGTAAGCATGATTATTCCGAGTATATCGTCGATTATTGCCGCTCCAAGTATCGCGACTCCCTGCCTGGACTGCAGCTTTCCCATTTCCCGCAGCGTCTGCACTGAAATGCTTACACTGGTTGCCGTAAGTATTACGCCGATAAACAGGCTCTCTATAATGTTAATGCCCAGAAGATACGCTGCGCCCGTTCCCATGCCGAAGGGGACCAAAACGCCCAGCCCCGCAATCACGGCGGAAGAGCTGCTGGACTCCTTCAGTTCATAAATATCCGTTTCCAGCCCGGCGATAAACATCAAAAAAATAACTCCGAGGTCAGCAAAGACCTTTATTGTCTCTGTCTCCTTCAACAGCCCCAGCACCATCGGTCCCAGTATTACCCCCGCCAGGATCTGTCCGAGGACGGAGGGTTGCTTCAGCCTGTTCGACAGGAAACCGCCGATTTTTGCCCATAACAGCAGCACGGCAAGTTCCAATAAATACATAACTATCAACTCCTGATTACTTCTCTCCACTATTATGTCCCCGATGGAAAGCAAATGTCAAAAATTAGAGAGGTACCTTGTAGTACCTCACGTGTATTTCTACATATCTGTGTTTTTCAGCTTTTCTGCCTGGTCATTCGTTATAAGGGCATCTATCATTTCGTCCAGATCGCCGTCCAGGAAGCTCTCAAGCTGGTAAACGGTAAGCCCTATCCTGTGGTCGGTTATCCTGCCCTGGGGGAAATTGTAGGTCCTTATCCTCTCGCTCCTGTCCCCCGAGCCGACCTGGCTCTTCCGCGACTGGGCAATCTCGGCGTTTTGCCTCTCCATTTCCGCCTCAAGCAGCCGGGCCCTCAGCACCTTCATTGCCTTTTCCTTGTTCTTGAGCTGGGATTTTTCATCCTGGCAGGTCACTACCATTCCCGTAGGAAGGTGAGTAATTCTTACCGCCGAATCGGTTGTGTTTACGCTCTGCCCTCCGTGCCCCGACGACCTGAACACGTCAACCCTGAGATCGTTGGGATTTATGTGTATATCGACATCCTCGGCCTCCGGCAGTACTGCCACAGTTGAGGCAGAGGTATGAATCCTCCCTCCCGATTCCGTCGTGGGAACCCTCTGGACCCGGTGAACGCCGCTCTCATACTTCAGCCTGCTGTATGCTCCCTTCCCCTCAATCATGAACACTACTTCCTTAAATCCCCCTATATCGGTTGGGTTGGAGCTCATAATCTCGGTTTTCCAGCCATGGCGCTCCGCATACCTGTTATACATCCTGAAAAGGTCTCCGGCGAACAACGCAGCTTCTTCTCCGCCGGTACCTGCCCTGATTTCCATCAGCACGTTTTTCTCATCGTTGGGGTCCTTAGGGATCAGCAGGAATTTCAGTTCTTCCTCCAGCCTTTCCTTTTTCCTTGAAAGCGCCGAAACCTCCGCTTTCACCATTTCTTCGAACTCCTTGTCCAGGTCATCCTTCAGCATCTCCCTGGCATCCCTGAGTTCGGCAGATGTCTGCTTGTATTCCTCATACTTATGCACTATCGGTTCCAGATCCGCATGCTCCTTGACAAGCTTGGTCCATGTGGTATTATCGGCAATTATCTCAGGATCGGAAATCTTGCCGCTCAGTTCCCGGTATTTGTCGCTTATAAAATCCAGTTTTTCAAGCATCCAATTCACCTCTACAAGTAACTTGACAATGTTTTATTATACCACCTGCGGCTGTGAATTACTAGATAGTTACAAAAAAAACTACCCTTTCCCTTCCCTCCAGATCCCTTATGACCCGCGCCGGCCCGAATTTACCCGTTGCCCCGACAATGCCTGCAACGTCACCGGCCTGGTTGTATCCGACCTCCACGGCCAGAATCCCTCTCCGCGCAAGGTATAGTGGCGCCCCGGCCGCAATCCTCCTGTAGCAGTCAAGGCCGTCTGATCCCCCGCAAAGGGCCAGGGCGGGTTCGTTTTTCACCTCATCCTGGAGGCCTTTCATATCCTCCTCCGGTATATAAGGAGGGTTAGACACTATTCCATCAAGGCCTCCCTCAAGGCCCATGGCCTTAAAAGGCTCAAGCAGATCTCCCCTGACAAAGCGTATCCTCCGGGAAACCCCGTGCTTTGCTGCATTATGGGCCGCCACCTCGAGGGCTTCCTGCGAAACATCCACGGCCACCACCCGTGCGTCCGGTATATAGTATGCAAGGCTTACCGCTATTGCTCCGCTTCCCGTCCCCAGGTCCGCAAGTACCGCGTTATGCCTTCCGCTGTCCTTGATCCATTCAATAACGCTCTCCACCAGGACCTCCGTATCCGGCCGGGGAATGAGCACCCCGGAGGATACGTCAAATTCCAGCCCCATAAATTCCTGGCGGCCTATTATGTACTGCACCGGTTTCCCCCTTATCCTTTCCCCGATAAGCCGGCAGAACTCCCGCTCTGCTTCAAATCCGGGCAAAAGGCCCGGATTCATATAAAGGAACAGCCTGTCTTTCCCCAAAACATGGGCCAGAATCAGCTCAACATCAAGGCGGGGAGAGGGCTTCCCCCTCTCCCTCAGCTCCCTGACACCATAGTCAATTAATTCCGCAACGGTTTTTCCGCTCATTACCAGGCATCGGCCCCCTCTTGTTCCACCAGCACGCCCTTCAATGCCTCGATTGCCACCTCCAGCTGGCCCTCATCGGGTTCGCGGGTGGTCAGCTTCTGCAGGAACAGTCCCGGCTTCCTGACGATCCGTGAAGCCAGTGAATTGCTTCGTCCGGCCCACTTGATAATCTCGTAGGAAATCCCGCCGACAACAGGCAGCAGGAGGAGCCGTGAAACAACCCGCACCAGGAGGTTCGGCCAGCCAAGGAACGAAAACACGATGATGCTCACCACCAGAACAATCAAAAGAAAGCTGGTGCCGCACCGGGGATGGAGGGTGGTGAACCGGGCGGCATTCTCCACCGTCAGCTCCTGCCTGTGCTCGTAGCAGTGGATTACCTTGTGCTCCGCCCCGTGGTACTCGAATACCCTCTGAATATCCTTGATCTTGCTGACGGCAAGGAGATATATGATAAAAACGGTTATCCTTATGACCCCTTCCATAAGGTTCATTACAATGGTGCTTTGGACGCTGAATTTTAAGAATCTTATAAGGAAGGTGGGAAGTATTATAAACAGCAGCACCGTAAAAACCAGCGAAAGGAAGACCGAGAAATATATGGTGGCCTCTTCGGCCTTGTCCCCGAAAATCTTCTCCACAAATTTATCGAACCCTGACGTGCCTTCTTCCTCTGCAAATTCCATCTGCTCCGCCGAAAAGGTAAGGGCCCTGACTCCCAGCACCATGGTATCGATCAGGGCAAACATCCCCCTGAACACGGGCAGCTTGAAAAGGCGGTTCCTCCGGGCCGCACTTTTCAAAGGCTGCTTGTGAAGAAGTATATCCCCGGAGCTTTTTCTTATGGCTATGGCAATATCCTCGGGGCCCTTCATCATGACTCCCTCTATCACTGCCTGCCCCCCTATACTGGTAGGGCATATATTGTTATTATCGGACATCGGTATTCCTCCACAACATTTTTAAACGGGACAAGGGGACAGGTCCCTTGTCCCACACCACTGCGCCATCGCCAGACAAGTCCCTGTCCCCTTGTCTGTGTTCGTGTCTGTTTTAAAAATATAGACTGGCATGGGTACCAGTCTATACCTGCTATTTCTCGTCAGTTTGATCGGCAATACCATATTTTCTCTTGAACCTGTCAACACGGCCGCCGCTATCAACATATTTCTGGCGTCCTGTAAAGAAAGGATGGCATTTCGAACATATCTCTACCTTCAGCTCTTCTTTAACAGAGCCGGTTTCAAAGGTTTCACCGCAAGCGCATCTTACCACTGCTTTCTTGTATTCCGGATGGATTCCTTCTCTCACGCTAGTTCACCTCTCTCTTTCCTTTGTCCTGCTATTAACTTTAATATTATAACATAAGTAAATTTGCCCCGCAATGGAAAAAACATTGATCTAATTTCCCGTTTGATCTAAAAATGCCCTGCAGCGTCCTGAGCTTA
>Ga0067045_1004416_pt1 | contig 12214 bp, 13 predicted proteins | sample TerdegcTABiofilm_FD_59184 | JGI IMG/M metagenome (GOLD analysis project Ga0067045, IMG submission 59184) | Combined Assembly of (Gp0054472, Gp0054536) Wastewater bioreactor microbial communities from Singapore -Terephthalate degrading...
GGAAGGAAAAGGCCTCAGTGAAACAGCCGGTAAACATGTCTCAACCTGAGGCCGTAGCGGTGAATCTGTAACCGGATCCGAATTTACAGCAGTTCTGGGACTTGACTCGCAACGGTTCGATTTGAATCGGACCGTATCGCTGAAATCGAGTCTGGGGCCCTAATTTCCATTCCGCAACGGTTCGATTTGAATATGGCGACGGGAGCGCATCTACGCCGAGGCCGTGATTTCCATTCCGCAACGGTTCGATTTGAATACGTGGCGGCCCTTGAAAGCGCACTCAACCTCCAGATTTCCATTCCGCAACGGTTCGATTTGAATTTCAAGACCAGAGTGGGTCCCGGACAGGTTCCAATTTCCATTCCGCAACGGTTCGATTTGAATTGGGGGGATGATTAAATGCTAAATCTCACGCAGCATTTCCATTCCGCAACGGTTCGATTTGAATCTGTACGTCAAGGCAATGGCTACCGAAGAAGCATTTCCATTCCGCAACGGTTCGATTTGAATGGTTTTCGTCCTGACTGCACGTTCCACAAGATTTCCATTCCGCAACGGTTCGATTTGAATGGACAAGTCTGGAAATTTCCCTTTCAGGATGGAATTTCCATTCCGCAACGGTTCGATTTGAATGAAAAACTTGGTTCGAGTAGTCGCCATCTTCTATTTCCATTCCGCAACGGTTCGATTTGAATGACTTCGGTTGTGTGATATGCGACCGAAGTAAAGATTTCCATTCCGCAACGGTTCGATTTGAATTACAGAAACAATCGGGATTAACAAAAAATTGAATTTCCATTCCGCAACGGTTCGATTTGAATTCAAATGTCGATGGTTTTGGTTTGCAAGGCTTGTGGCATTTCCATTCCGCAACGGTTCGATTTGAATTGAAACCGTTACAAACTGGTACGGATTCGATGTTATTTCCATTCCGCAACGGTTCGATTTGAATCACCCTCGGGTGAAGTAGCATCAATGTAAAGATTTCCATTCCGCAACGGTTCGATTTGAATCGGCCGTGAAGTCCGCTGAGTAAAAGTTCTCAATTTCCATTCCGCAACGGTTCGATTTGAATGAAGGTGGGGAAGAATAAGTCGAACCCCCACTTCGGATTTCCATTCCGCAACGGTTCGATTTGAATACCTGAAGATGGCGGGTATGCGCTTCGACCTCCATTTCCATTCCGCAACGGTTCGATTTGAATCATGCGGAGTTCAAGGAGTTCGCCAAAGGTTTATTTCCATTCCGCAACGGTTCGATTTGAATTACAGCAACTCGTTGAAGTGATGACGGACGACATTTCCATTCCGCAACGGTTCGATTTGAATTACAAGTGCGGTTATAGGCCCCATTAGCAGGCTGATTTCCATTCCGCAACGGTTCGATTTGAATGGAAAATAAAGTTTACGCGGTCGAGGCCACGGAAATTTCCATTCCGCAACGGTTCGATTTGAATTTTGCTTGAAGCAGGAAACGGCTGGGAGGGAGATTTCCATTCCGCAACGGTTCGATTTGAATCCTGACCGTTTGCACGCGCTACGGCCAGGGAGGTGATTTCCATTCCGCAACGGTTCGATTTGAATATGACATTCACGGGGAGAAGCGCGGAGGTGCTACATTTCCATTCCGCAACGGTTCGATTTGAATTTTCAAAAGCTTCAGAGTAGTAGTACTTTAGAGATTTCCATTCCGCAACGGTTCGATTTGAATAGCTCTTAAAAGATCAGTCAAAATCAGTTCCCATGATAGTGATCGTTTTCACGTTTCTTCATACCGGGGAAAAATCTTTCAAAATCAATTTTACCATCAATCGAACTTCAGTCATTATGGTGCTTTTTTATAGGTACCTACATGGCATGTGAAAATACGCGCATTTCTGATTAAACGATCAGGCTCCCGGCATCCTTTCTCGCTCCCCAATATTCAACACGTACGGAGAAAGGATAAACAAGCCTGTAAAAAACGATCGAGTCGTGCTGAAGGTCGATCAGGTCCTCCAGATCTCCCTCAATTTTCGCAATTCCCCGTTTTCCCATCGTACCTGTAAAAACGCTGTTCTGGCGCCAATGCAGGTGTTCCGAAAGATAGCGGTAAACCTTCGGCAAGCGTTTCTGTCCAACATCATAGGCAACGATCGTATCAAAATCCTCCAGGATCATTGAAACCACCCCGCTAAACCACCAGGTCCGAGGCCTGTTTATTAACCCCGAGAACGGTTTTCCGCCAACTTTCCTTCTGCCCTGTCCAAACGAAAAGCATGGAATCTTCATCTGGAATCAGGAATCGGCCAAGGTCTTCCAAAATACAGCCGCGCTGAAATTCAGAGATTTCTCCTTCAAACACGCTATTCTGCACCCAGTAGAGTTTCTTCGCGAAATACCGGTGTAGTTTCGCCACCCTTTTCCGATCCACATCATAGAAAATGAGGCCATACACCGCTACCACCTCCAAAGCCGACTAAAAAGCCCGGGGAGCCTCTCCTTTCAGAACCGAAGATGCGATTTTTTCGGAAACCTGGTGAAGATGCCCCCAAAGGGATTCCGGCCATCCAAAACGCTCCCGGCCTTTTCCGAAAACGGTTTCCGCCGCTTCTGCCATCGCGAGGCGAAGTGCCTTCCTTCCCTCTTTTTTCAGGAAGCACCCTAGGGAAGTTCGTTCGAAACAATCCGGCGAAAACGATTCTTTTTTCACGAGATCCCATATTGAGCAATCCACGATGAGCGGCTTCAGGATTTCGGCGATATCCAATGCCAAGGAATATCGTCTTGCTCCGGGCTCGTGAAGAAATCCGACATCAGGGTAGAGCCCTGACATCCCAAGCGGGGGAACCGAAAGCCCGTACAGGATGCAGTTTCCGTAAGAAATCATTGCATTTACTGGGTCCAGCGGCGGCCTACGATTTCTTTCCTTGAACCCCAGAATTGGAGGAAGCTTCCTCTCCCATGCCGCGTAATAGTCCCGGCGGAAACTTCCCTCGACCCCCATCACCTCCCCGATATCTCTCGTTTCTTCCAAAACCTTGACCGCTCTCTGGAAAGAGGAATAGAAAGAATTGTCTACAAGGCGAACTCGATGGGCCCAATCTTTTATGCTTTGGAGCGCACTTCTCAGGAAAGCCCGAGCAAACCCGAGGCGTATTTCCGGATCGGCATGGCATAGGACCTGGGCGCGCCGGATGGGCTGGAAAAATCCTATTAGGTCCTTTCCGTCCAGGCTGTAGTAAACGGAAAGAGCAGTTCCCCTCCAACCATGGAGGACGGCGGAACGGTCATCGATCGGGTGGTTTTGGGTCATCGAATTTCTCTCCGCTCTCACTAAAATTCATGGCAAAGATAGTGGTACGGACATTTCCCGCAACGGACTGGAGAAAATTTCTCCGGAGCCGCTTTATCAAGTAGATTGAATTGATTAACCGGGTTGTTTTGAACAACGATCGCTTCCGATCCTAATTTCAGGATCCCCATCTCAATTCCGTTCTGGCGCAGAAAACAGGCCATGGCACCGACCCAGACGGGCAAGGGAGGAAAATTTGAAACCCTGAATACCGGATCCCCCCGTTCTTCTTTAGGAAGCTGCTCTATCTCGGACCAATCCGATTCTGACTCGGCATCTTCTTCTTCGTACCATTGGATTAAGCGAATCAGCAGATCCTCATCCAGGCCCCATATTCCATAGCGCCAAAATCTAGCTGCTCGGGGGCAAAAAAGCCGCCATCCCATTTCAATCCAATCCTGGTCCAACATCTCTGGCAGGTTCAAAATCGATTCCCTTTGCGGCGAGATACTTTCTCTCGCCGACGAAGGCAGCTCCAATGGCATGCCCTTCTCTCACGATAGAGCTCCGGTAGCTGAGCGGCTTTTCCCCTTCGTGCAGCACGACTCGGCTTGCCATCTTTTTTAGCCGGACGGCCACCGAAACAGTTAAATCATTGGGAGCTTCATCCATGGGCCAAGCTTCAACCAGGTGCGGGGAGAAAAGCAATTCCAGGTCCATTGCCAACGGGGGGAAGGGCCCTTCCCGATGCAGAATGCCGAAACACGGGTCGATGGACAACCTGGAAAACGCTCCGACTGCCAAGGCTAAGGAAATCCCCTCCAATAGGTCTAGGGCTCTTGAAGGCCACCCGTTCTCCATTCGTCTTGCCCGATCCAGCCGTCGAATTTCCCCGGTAAAGGGAGGGCTTGCGTCCGGATGCTGTGTCAAAGCCCTTACAAAGGCCTCCCGGTAGGCATTTTCCCAGTATTCCTGACGGTCTGGGGGAGAAAGCCGCTTGATGACCTTGTAGCGATTCTTGATAATGCCGCGCATCAATTCGTTCGACATGCTTTCCAGCAAGCTGCGGTCTTCGAGGTAAAGGACCTGCCGGACCTGCATTTCTCCGGAAAGGATCCCGTGAAAGGGAGCCCAGGTTCCTCGGTAGATCCCCTGCTCGAAAAGGTGGAGAGGGATTCGGTTTTGAGAAAGCAGGCTAAGTAAGGCAGGATCCGGCTCAGCTCCGTGGAAAGCAAAAATCTCGGACACCTGCAGAACCGGGATCAGTTTGCCACCGCCGGTCCCATCCCGGGGCACCGCCTCGACCGTCCCCTGCTTCCTTTTTAGGTTTACGGGTTTGATCAAGACCAGGATCTCGGACACTTTTGCTACCTCTCGGAAACCGCCCGGACCATCCCGAAGCCTTGGCTGTTCCTGCTTCCGAAGCCGCACTGGTGCCCGAATGCAAGAAGGTCTGGGTGCGCCTCAGCAGCAAACGGGACAAGATAGCCCCTGACGCAGTCTGAACGAAAACTGATAAGCTTGCTCGTCTTTTTTACCGCAAGGTAATCCCGGTCGGGAATCAGCCGAATCGCAGAGGGGGGTAGCGTTCCGTGGTACGCTTCCCACTTCCTTGACAGGTTTTCTGAGATGACTTCCCAGAAGCGCTCTTCAGTGGGCTCCAGGTAGCGGTGGCGCAACTGCGGATCGTACACGCTGGCAACAAGCGGGGACAGGCAAACGAAACGGGCCCGTCCTCCCGAAAAATCGGGAAGGGGGAGACTTTTCACCTGTATTACCCGGAGTTCCACCTGCCAGACTCTCAGGGAAGAACAGGAAGAAAGAGATTCGGCCATCAGCGTTGTAACAGCTGGAACGGGGCTGTCGAACTCCCAGGAAAGCCGGTCCGTTTCGAAGACCAGGTTGCCCGATTCCACGTGGGTCGTTCCCGGACCTCCTCTCAGGGGACTGAAGCAGAACAGCTTGAAAGGCTTTTCCTGGTGACGCCAGAATCCCAGGTCGTGAAGCCTCTTCGTGAAGCCTGGTGCACTTTTCGACAACAGCCCGTAAACCATCCCGGTCAGGAAATGCTGGTAATTGATGCAAAGCCTGGAACCTGGTACGATCTCGAAAATCGCCTGAATCCTCATGCATTGCCCCACCTTCCCGATTCGGCAAGATCCAGGTGCCCGTAACCTTTCTCTCGGTCCTTCCCGAAGCCTTTCAGGATCGCGTAATCCAGGATCATCCTTCCGAATGGATGCCAACTCGAAATAGTGAGACGAAGATTGACCAGATCATTGCCACCCCTGGTCGGTTTTGCCTCGTAGCTATGAAAGTTCCACGAGGGCAACTCGGAGGGGGGCAAGAAGGCCTCGCATCCCGTGAGCCGGGCCAGGTCAGCGGCAGCCTCGCGCAGTTCTCCCAGGATTTCGAAAGGCTTCCGCAAGGGGCTCCTCGAAACGAGAGTGATCGGCTCTTCCAGGGGCGTCGGAGAAACCGGAGCTTCAAGGCAAAGCTGCCTGGCAAAGGGGTGAGTTCGGGGATCGGCCCCAATGCGGACCAGCAAGGCCGATCCCCACTCTCCCGATAGCCTTGTCGAAAGCGCGGAAGCCAACGCCACCGTCACCAATCTGAAAAGATCGGGGTGAGCCGAGCACAGGCCGAGCCCGGCGTAGCCTTTCCCAGCCGGCAAACGGGGCCCGGCCCGAGCAACAAGGACTCCCTCCCTTAGAAGCGAAGCCCAAAGCCCGGGAAAGGCTTTCTCCACCAGGTCACGCGTGATTTGTGCCCGGATTTCCGGATCACGGAAGGAATCAGGCGTGCCCGTCTCAAAGAAAACAGCAAAGCACCCAACCAGCTTCAAGGCTATCCTTCGTTCTTCTCGAACCGCAGCGATGCAAATCCGAACAGGAAAAGGGCTTTTGACGCATCCCCTTTCGTGATGGCTTTTCGGGAGGACGGCTTGTTCGGTCGATCCACCTTTTCCGAATACGCCAACAGGGGGAAAAGAGACGCACCCATCAGTCCGCTGCCTGCCCCCAGCCGGATAATGGCTTCATCTTCGCCTGCGCTGTCGAAGGCCTGGTCCCACAGTTCTTCGTATGCGCCGCTTTGCCTGAGGAAGGCCTTCTCTAGCTCACGGACGAATTCCCAGCGATCCTGGAGCGCGCCCAGGAGGTCCACGGCGTTGCGGAACCGTATGCCCTCCGGGTTACCGAGATGCTCCAGAAGGGCCGTGTCGATCGTCAGGTCGAACGTTACGGTAGTTCCAGGCTCAAGTGCTTCGACGAAAAGAGACGGAGTTTTTTCGGATTGGGCCTTCAGGGATTTTCCAGCAGCAGTGAAAATCCCGACTCCGCCCAGGATGAGCGGGCTTTCGATGGGGGCGCTGTCCGAGAGCTGGATCGCCCGCCCGATGTCGTTTTTGGGGTCGGGCCGGCCGCTGGAGGATCTGAAAAGGTTCTCGATCTTCCAGGCCACCTCTTTCGGGGTTTTCGGCTTGTTCCGGTTCCGGGGAGACATGCGCCTGATGTCCTCGAGAGTCTTCTCCAACTCCTTGCGCATCTGGTCGAGCTGTTCGGGCTTGTCCTTCAAGTATGAGAAAAGTAGAGCCTGGCGGATCACCCCCTTGAGGGACGATCCAGGCACGTAAGCCCGACCCCAGCCGTCCCTCATGAAGGGGCGCGCTTCCTTGTTGAGAGTCCTGCCCGACTTGGTCGTGGTCAAAGTGTAAAGGACATCCTTCGGTCCATACCGGCCTGAAAAGGGTTTCTTCATGAATTCCTCCGGGCTTCTCACCGGCAGCTGGGGAAGAATGAGAGAGTCCTTGAGGAAAAAGGCCTTTCCTCCCGCCTGGTCCTGCACGGCGTAACGACACGCCGGCTCCGTGAGCCCGGTCCCGATGTGGATCGGCGAAAGAGCCTTCAGGGTCAGCCTGTACTTCAGGCGATTCAAGGGCAGTTTCCCCATCGTTTTTCCCTCCTCATGCAGGCAAGGCCAGGGACGGCGGCCTGCCGTTGAAAAGAACGGGGTTTGGGGCCCCTTCCGGGGTGATGTCCAGGACTTCTCCCTCGGGGCGAAACGGCATCACCGATCCGTGCGCCAAGCAGGTGACCGTCGGTTTCAGTATGTCGGAGCTTTCCCCCACGAATCCCCTTAACCGCCATAGGCTCCAGCAAGTGGAAGGGTTCTTCTCTGCAGCGGTTTCTATTGAGGGCACTTCCTCCCGCTTGGGCAGGAATGCACCTAGGGTCATGTAAAGGTCGCTGCCTCCGGCCAGGCTCGATCGAAGGCCTTCCGCTTCAGGTCCTTCGTAGACCACGGGAGAGAAGTGCCCCCACCCGGTGCTTCGTTCCCCTCCGATCCCAGTGTCACCCAGGACTCTCAAAGCCCCTTCGAAAAGCGGCACCAGGGGTTCCGGAACCATTCCGACGACGAGTCCTTCCACCCCTGGAAGCGGCCTCAGGCGTTTCCGCGGGAAGGGAACGGCTGCATTGGTCGTCCGGTCCAGGGCAACCGAAGTCGTTCCTTCTTCCTCGAACAAGACAGGAGGTTCTCCTTCGGGCAAAACACCCTTCCTTACGAACGAGGCAACCGCACGCAAAGGAATCCAGTTCCAAGCCTTGATGCGTTTTCTGCTTTCCGCTTCCAGCCGGACTGACGCCAACGGGGGACGCGGAACGTACACCTGCTCGTCCTTCAGCCACAAGAGAGAGGAAAGGCGCAGGTTCCTTACGAATTCGGCCACTGCTTCCGGGCCGTTGACCCGGGACGCACAGGTCGCCAGGCCCCCTATCAGGGTAGATCCCGGGACGAAGTCCAGCTGGCGGTTCACATCGCCCGCCAGGCTCCCGCAGCGTAGACCCGAATGAAACCGGAGCCGATGGATCAGGATGCTCTCCGCCATGGCGGATTCTCCTCACATCCCGAAATGCCGGGCGGTTTGCGCTGGCAGAATCCTGGTCTTTTCCTTCCAGTCCCCTCCCACTTCCAGGGAGATGGGCTCGGCTCCGGACCTGTAATGCTCCGATGTCCGGACTACCATGGCCTCCAGGGTGATTTCCACCCGGCCGTTGCCGCGGGTACCGCCCTTCCCGAGGTAATCGTCCTCGACAAGATGGAGGGCGTTCAGGATATTTCCGATGTCTTCGGCCAGGTGATCCCGGTTCTCCACGTTGTAGACGATCTCGAAACCGAAGTCGGCGCCTGCGGGGACTCGCTCCAGGGTCCGGGGCATTGCATGGCAGGTGATTCGGTCGAGCCCGTTTTCCGTCTTCCATTCCGTGTAGCCCAGCCCTAGTTCCATTTCCTGCAGGCGCACGGCCGACTTATCCGTGAGGAAAGCGTCGCGCACCAGTATGCGGGCGGGCATGTTCTCTCCGTCACGCCCTTCTTTCGTGGCTCCGAAGAGCCTGCATACCGGACAATTCTTCTCGTTGCATTCGTGGCGGTTTATGCCGGCACCGCCCCTGCGGTTGAATTCCATTCCGAAGAAACGCTCCATAAGAGAGCGCATCTTCCCCTTCAGGGAGCTACCCGGGATGTAGGGCTGGCGGGTCAAGGGGTCCTTGATGACATAGGCGTCGATCCCGCCGATCGCGAGCTCGGCCTCGCTTCCCCCGATGTGCAGCCCCGTCCTGCAGCGGATCCTCCCCGAAAATATGACCTTTCCCAGCAACGGTTTACCTGCCATAACGGTTCGGCCCCCTTCCGGTCATCCTGTTTGGCTGGTTTTCGAGTTTTGCTTTCTCGTTCGAATAGGCGTGGTAGCTCAGGGTCGCGTCGTACAGCTGGCGGAGGCGGTCGATATCCGCCTTGTCCTTTACCTTGTCCAGCGCTGCATCGAAGAAATCCTTGAAATCGGTGAAGGAGCTCCTTCCGTCCCTCATTTCCCTGGCGGCGGCGTAGGCCAGGTGGTATTTCAGGAGCTTGACATCGGAAGGGTCGAATGATGCATCGGTCTTCGAGCGGTGGAAGACCTGGACGATCTGCGACTGGAACTTCCGGATCTTCGAGCTGGTGACATCCAGTTGCCTGAACTGGCTTCCCGCCTTTTCGGCGATTTCAAGCAGCTTGTCGTTCCCCAGTTCGCTGAGCTTGGACAATGCCCTTATGGGTTGGATCAGTTCCGTGATGGCCAATTCCTATTCCTCCTTTCGCTTCCGGGACAATAGGTCGATCCAGACCGCCGCGGCACGCAGTTTGCGGATCGACTCGGAACTGCCTTCCACCAACTCGGTGAGCAGCGGTTTGGCCGGGTCGTTGCGATCCTCCCTTGCGGCCGCATAGGCAGCGGACGCTTTCCAGAGCGGGCCTTCCCGCCTGGACTTGTTCTCGAGCTTCATGACCAGCCTGAGGAAGGATCGGTCGAAGCGGACGTCGAGCGAAGGAGTACCGCCCCTGGAAGAAACCGTGTCTTTCCCGTCCTTGCCCCTGGCCATTTTCTTGAACCACCGGACGACTTCGGGAAGCTCCTTCCCAACATTGAACACGCTGGCTTCCTTTTCTGTCTCGCTGTAGAAAAGTGAAAAGGCGTTCTTGCCCTGGCCATCGCAGGTGTAGCGTTTCGCCGCTGCTTCAGCCCGGCCTGCCAGCGCCGCCGCGTGGTAAATCGGCGTCGTGTCAGAATGGAGGGTCAATCCGCCGGATAGGGTGAGCCGCGGATTCCCTCCCGTGTATCGGCCAAACGCATCCAGAACGTCCAGGGCAAACTCGGCAACCTCGTTCCAGGCCCCGATGGCGAACAGGTCATCACCTCCCGAGTAAACCAGGACGAGCCGACGCCCTTGCCCCTCACCCGGCCATGACAGGAGCAGCCTGGGGAATTCGCGCTCCACCTGCTGGGGCCTTTCCGCCAAAAGCGGGATGACGACCTTGAAGAAATGGTTCATGCTCCTGGAAAGGCTAGACAGCCGGGATAGGCTGAAAAGGCGCTGCCCCCCGTCATCGCTTTCTTCCTTCGGCTTGATGAGCCCCTTTACGAAGACGAGGCCCAGGTTATCCACGTCCATGCGGAGGACAGCGAGACGCTTCGCCCCGACGCATCCCTCCGCCAGCAAGGTTTCGATCTCGTCCTCATAGGCGTAGCCGGCCCATGGAAGCGGGAAGAACCGCCGATCTTCCGATGAAAGCTGCTCGTGCGGCTTTTTGAGAACAAACACCCTGTCCGCCACGGGTGAAACTTCTTCCAGGGTCCTTGAAAACCGGTATTTTTTCCCCAGGACTGAAATATCCCCGTGCTCTTCCTCTCCGCAGGAATAGATGTAACGGGCCCCGGAAAGGCGGGAGCCCGCCCGGTACAAGTTCCGGCAGCCTGAACAGGCCTGCTGCTCGTCCTGCCCGCCCCCCTGCCTGAGAGGATTCAAGGTTTCCACCCGGTTCCCGCACACCGGGCAACTCACGTGGCCTTCCTTCTCCGAAACCCCCAGGAAGTACGCCAGATCGCCCCGGTACGGCCTGGCCTTGTCCCGCTCGATCCTTTCCTGGAGCAGGGAGAAAGCCCGGTCCATCCGGCCCTTCAGGTCTTCCCAGGAGACGGGGGCCCAGGCGAGGTTGATGGACAGGCGCGGGTCTTCCTCGAAAAGCCTGCGGTTCAGCCTCATCCTTGAGGTTTCGATCGCCTCGGCCATTTTCCGGGTGTGGGGCAGGAAGAGGATGAAGTGTCCGCCGCCCGTGTACAGGATTTGCGTGACGGGCATGGAAAACTCTTCCAGCAAGTCCAGGGCGATCTGGTTCTGCAGCAGCTCGACCTGGAAGGAGCGGGCCCGGAGGCTTCGGAGGGCCCCCTTGCCCGCGATGTCGTAGATGTACCGCTGGATCCCGCGGATATCCCCCTTGAGGAGGAGAAAAGGGTACTCGCCTTCCCTTGCCAGCGTCTTCTCGATAGCCGCGTACGGGTTATCCGCCGAGTAAAACTCCGGCACCCTCTCCAGCATCGCCTCGTGGATCGAAACCGCAATCATGGCTGTCGTCCTGAGGTGATCGTAGAGGGAGATGTCGGGCGTACGGTCTTCGGAGACCGCCGTCTCGCTCGGAACAAGGGCGGTCGTCTTTTCCAATACCCGGAGGAGCCAGCCGGGATCCACCCGGGCTTGGGTTCCCCTGGAAAGAAGATCCCTGAGCATATCCTGGAGGTAGTCATAGTTGTAGGAGATTTCCTTGTCGGAAAGCGGCCTGGGAAAAATCAGGCGGTCATCGCTCAGGGGTACGGCAGGGAAAAAGCTCTCTTGACCAGGATCCCGCGCTTCGCCGAACCGGACCAGGTCAAAAACGTTTCTCAAAGGCACGTCAGCGTTCCACTGACCGGTGACGTCCTCCCGCTCAGAAGCGGATAAATGGTCTGCGTGGGCGATCACTGCGGCCAAGGGCAACAGCGACCTGTCGGAAAGATCCTTCAGAGAAACCGCAGCGGAGGGGTTCGTGTGGTGGTACCTGGCGGCCCAGGAGAACTTGTTCCAAAGCTCCCCCATTTCCTCCAGCCAATCGGCCCCGACTTCCATGTGGTTCTTCCGGACCCGTTTCGCCCTCTGGACAAGCTTACCGGTGTCGTGCAATAGTGCTGCCGATGCAAGAAAATCGAGTTTTTCGCCAATTTCTTCCCTCAAAGGATCACCACCCCTTTCCAATTGGTTCCCAGTGAGGATGCTCGTGAAATGGCTCCAGGCTCCGGTGGAAACGGGAAAAACAGGACAGGCTTTTCAAGGACACCTCCTTTTTTCCGAACGATGGATTTGATTAATTCAAATACAACAAAAATTATACCAAGCATTGGCAAAACGCCTATCAGGTTTTCCCTGATTTTTCCGCTAGAAGCCTCTTTCGCGCGGGAGCAAATATAGTGGTCCCCAATTTTTGGACAGGCTTTGAGTGTGTATGATGGGTCTCGAAGGATGAAGAAAGAAAGGGGAAATCATCCTTGCGGAGAAAATACGAAACCGCCATCAAGACCCGTGTTGCCCTC
>Ga0067045_1031458_pt1 | contig 12211 bp, 7 predicted proteins | sample TerdegcTABiofilm_FD_59184 | JGI IMG/M metagenome (GOLD analysis project Ga0067045, IMG submission 59184) | Combined Assembly of (Gp0054472, Gp0054536) Wastewater bioreactor microbial communities from Singapore -Terephthalate degrading...
TTAGCCTCCGAAGCGAGAGTGATCGACCTGCCGCTTGTCCCGGCGATAACAGACGACGTTCCTCCGCCGACGGAGCGTCGCGGCGCACCCGGCCGATAGGGCCGCGAAGAGTACTGATTACGTCCGGAGCTGGAGCTGGGCCCGTGAGTTCCCGCCGAAAGAATCGTCTCAAGCAACGCGATGATCTCGTCCGGTGTGCGGTGACGGACCTCAAAGATCTGCGTCGCCATCCGCTCGGTTTCGGAAACGTCGAATTGCTGAATGACCGCCTCGATGCGAATGAGATTTGCGACCGTGTCGATCAACAACAACGTGCCGGTGCTGGCGTCGGCAGTCACGTGCCCCGAGTCGCTCAACAACGGCGTGACGATCTCGCTCATGCGGGCCGCGTCGTAGTGTTTGAGTTTCACAAACCGCTGCACGATCTGGTTACGGTTTTCAATCTTGTCGAGGGATTCCTCTTCCGTCACGGTCGGCACCGGTCGGTCCAGCCGTTCGATCCACGTGCGAATCTGGGTCAGATCCTCACTGGCAGCCTTGGCGATAATCCAACTGAACCGCGGCTCCGGGATCAACAACATGGGCTTTCGGCTCCCGCCCACGAAGACGGAAGACGCGGCCGCGCCGGTGCCCTTGCGATCCTGGCCGGGTCTGCCGAAACCGCCGGTCCCCCGCCACGACTGTGCACCGCCTCGCGCGGGGCCGTCCGAGAGCAGCGTCTGCAGTAACTGGACGATCTCGACAGGGGCGCGGTTGCGAACCTCGAAGACCTCCGTCACGATCTGGTTCGCATCAGACACATCGAACTGCGAGATGATCGTCTCGACTCGCATGAGGTTGCCCACGGTGTCAATCACCACAAGTGTACCGGCGGCCTCATCGGCGCTGATGTGACCGTATTCACCGATAAGAGGCTGGACGATCTGGGCCATCTGGGTGGGGCTGTAGTGGGCTAGGCGGAAGAACTTCTGGACGATCTGTTCCTTATTCTCGATGGCCGCCAGGGGTTGGTCGGGCGCAATCGTCGGTACCATGCCGAGCCTGGCGTCGCCGATCGGTCGCAGGTAGATGGTTTTGTCCGTCTGTTCGGCGGTGTATCCTTTGATCCGTAAAGCGCCGTAGATCTGCTCCAAGGCCTCTTTCCGCGGCAACCGGCCCGGCGAATAGATCGTGATCTTCTCCTTCATGATCGCATCGGTGGGGATGACGACCTTGCCCGTCCAGTCGGCGATCTTCTGAATGATGAGCTTCATCTCCACGTCTTTGAGATTCAGGGCCTCCCCATCGACCGATGGATCGCCGGACTTGTTGGGTTCAACGGGCGCGGGAGCAGGGTGGTCCGCCGTTGCGTTCAGAGGGCTCTGCTGAGGTTGGGGAAGCTTCGCCTCTGTAACAGGAGCCGCCGGCTGGGCAGGCTCCTGCGCCGCGGGCGCAATGGATGCGTTTCCCTGTGGTTCTTTGGGTTCGGCGCCGATCGCCACGCCCATCCCGGGAACGCCGGATCGCTTGGGTCGGAATACGTCTTCGCTTGTCTGCGGAGGATAGAAACCCAGGTACCCGATACTTCCGCAAGCGGCAAGACCGACCAAAACCCACAGTACCCATTTCCTATGATCCACGAAGACACCCCAGTTTGGCTAGACCATCAAAAGCCCAATGTAAGTTCTTTGTTCTCCAAGTTACGGGAGAACAGACGTCTCGCGGCAGGAGCTTATTTCGTCGTTTTGAGAATCCGGCCAAGGGTATGAACGCTTCAACTGAGACCCGCAAGAAACACTGGCCGAGGGGGAAGAATCTCAGGCGGGATTCTTCCCCCTCACTGGGGTCGAAAAGCGGTTTTTCCTGAATCGAACCGCCGGTCACTCGATCAATACAGTGATCGTGGGGAACTGCCCGTCGAAGATGACGACGCCCGATTCCGAGATGGCCGTGGGCCATTCGCCATCAATGATGAACAGCAGGTCGGAACCCACAGGACTGGTGGGAGTCGCCGGCGGCTCGGTCGGATTGTCGCCCGGCGTTTCCGAAGAAGAAGTTGTTCGTTTTCGGCGGTCCTTGTCCTTAAGTTCGTCGACCAGCTTGTCCACTGCCCGATAGGCCAGGAAGGTCGAACCGCCGAACTCCAACACCGAACCGATCACTCCTTTGTCTTCGAACGCCTTCTGGTACTCCTCCATGTTGGCGATGCCCTTCATCTCGACCGAGTTACTGACAAATTCCAAGGGCACCAGCAGGACCCAGTCCATCGCCCGCTCTACGCCTTCTTTCTTGCCGCCGGCAAGCAGTTGCACAGGGGCTCGAACGACGTTCGTCGCGGCCTGCCCCACATGTTTGAAAAGTTCCAGGATATCCTCGATCACGATGCCCACGCAGCCGGTGACATTGTCGAAAAAACCCCAAGTCAAGGCATTGCCGATTTCTTCGGTCGTCTTCCAGACCCCGCCAATCGTGCGACCGGTGAAGATCAACGGGCGGACGAGCGGATTGTTGTCCTTGTAGACATCTTTAATCGGGTCCGGCAACGCATCGAACATAATCAAATCGGCCAGGGAGTACATGCCATCCGTGAAGCTGACAACGGTTTGCCCCGCTCGCTGCGGCACCTTGCCCGGTTCGTCCAGCAGGCTCTTGCCGTCATTGGTGCGGAGGGACTTGGCCTTCTCGGAGCCGTATCCGAGAATGAAGACGTTGACACCGTCTCCGATGGTCATGCCGGCCTGCTCCAACGCTTTCTTGAGATTCTCGCGGGAATCTCGCGAACCTTCTTTGACCGCGTGAGCCCGGTATTTGTCGAGATCCGACCCCAGCGACCAAGGTTTCTTTTCTTTAACCGCCGCCACCTGCGCCGGGATCGTCGCCGTCGGGTCTGCGACCGCGATCCCGTCGAGCACGACTTTGTCCACCAGATTGGAGGCGGTGGGTTTGTCCCACAGGGTCAGGCCCGGCTTGGCCGACAGAAGGATTTGGTTCAGCGAATGCCCCGGCTGAGGTACCGGCGTCCCGGATGTGTTCGAAACCGCCAAGGGGGGCGTCGGAATACTCGCCGCCTGAGGAATCGTCGGGGGAGGATTCTGCGCAACGGCCGAAACCGCCGCCTTCTTGATCCGCAGTGCTTCGATCTGTTCCATCGCTTTGATTGCCGCCTGGTTGTCGGGCGACAGCCCATTCCACACGGGTACTGCGGCTGCTTGGACCGGTTCCCGCGGGATCGCAGAAATCGGAGCGCCACCGACAATCGGGACCGGCGTAGGTGTCGTCGGCGGCGTGGGAACCGCCTTCACAACGGGGGGCGGTACTACCGTCGATGTCGGTACGGAAGGGGATGCATGACCGATCCTCGGTTGGCCCGAGGGAACGGACGAAGAAACCGGAGCTGGAACGGGCGCCCCAGGTGCAACCTGCGGTGTCGGCTGAGCCGGCAGAGCCATCGTTTGGGACGGCTGGGCAGGTCTTTCCGGTGGTATGGTCATCCCCTTCATCAACAGACTTTTGCTGTCAGAGGTATTGAGCTTCGAGGCCAGCTGCGACATATAGGCATGAGGATTCATGGGGTCTCGAATCGGTCCGGCGACGGTTCCCGAGGGGGAATCCGCCGCGAGGCTTTGCGCAACCGAAGAGATGTTAAGGGTCTCGGCGAAGACCAACAGACCGACGAGTCGGATAATGCACAAGCCTCGCAACCATAGGGTCAACTGCCTGGAAGAGTCCCCGCCGTCTGATCGTTCTTTGCCTGATGGATCGAGACAACAGATGACTGGCATTTGTGCGTGTTTCACTTTCATCGCCCCCCAATGGCGTCTTTTCTGCCCGGCGCACCGCGCCAGGTTATGAGACGGTGCTGCTATCCCAACCGTGCTCGACGTCCGCCAGCCGGATGAATACCGGACCTTCCGCGGATTTCGCCAAGCTACACCTCAAGCGCCTCCAGTGCTGCACTATGGAACATCCCGGATGAATTGCGTCAGCCACAACCGTTGTGGCGACCCACCCCAATTCGATGTGTGTATTCTAGCACACAGGGCCAACTCAGTCAAGCACAATCCCGCCAGTGCATCAACAATCGTTGGTTTCAACAACCCACAAGGTCAGAACGAAAGGAAAAACGGAGAGGTCGGGATTCGAACCCGAGGTAGGGGTTTACCCCCTACAACGGTTTAGCAAACCGTCGCCTTAAGCCACTCGGCCACCTCTCCAAACTATTCATAAATAAGAACTTACGTCAAATCTCCAGTCTTCGACTGACACGTGGCTACAACTTTTTCTACAACTGAGACAGCCAAGGCCATTCGGTGTAGCCAACTCTAACAGTCCGATGTCCGGAGGTATGTGTCATGACACAACCCACGACCCAACATAAGTCCACGCCGGCCCGAAAGGACCGATGTCCTTTGAGTTTACACCGAACCGGCCAGCGGTACAAGAAAAATCACACCAAGTTCTTTTACAAGTCACCAGCCACGCATGCGTAGCAAACCGATGATTTCCAAAAAAAATCCAGTCAAGATCATTGACATCTTTGTCATAGATTGGTACTTTTTTGACTTGATTTTCCTATGAGGATCTCAATTGGAGACTGGATGTCATGCTTTCGGTTCGTGAGGCCGCTGAGGTCTTGGGTGTTTCGCAGAAGACGGTGTACCGCTGGATCAAAGAGGGCCGGGTGCCTTCCCATCGTTTGGGCGGTCAGCACTTTCTCGAGAGATCCGAGGTGAACAACCTGGTGATCCGGGACGGCCTAGGTCCTCTGCCGGACGCAAGCCGGGAGACTGACGACCACCAAGACACCTCGCTCTGCGACATGCTCACCCGAGGGGGGGTGTTCTACCGAATCAGTGGCACGACCAAGAAAGACGTTCTCAAAAACGCCTTGAATATGGTCAAAGGCGTCGATGAGAGCATATCAAGCCCTCTGTTTCAGATGTTCCTGGCCCGCGAGGAACTGGCCTCGACCGGCATCGGCGACCATATCGCGATTCCCCACGCCCGCGGCTCGCTGGTGGGTTACATCAGCCATCCGATCCTGTCGTTGTCGTTCCTGGAGACGCCGATCGACTACGGCGCCCTGGACGGCAAACCGGTGTATGCCCTGTTTCTGCTGATCTCGCCCAACGTACGTACGCATCTGCGTGTCTTGGCGAGGCTTTCCTTCTGTCTGCACGCACCGGAATTCAAGCAGGCGGTCCTTGAACAGGCCTCTCGCGACACGATTTTGAGCACGCTGGCGCAAACGGAAGCCCGCCTGCCTAAGGGATCATGAAGGACCTTCCATGGAACTGTTCATCTTGGGTTGCATCCTTCTGTTGTGTTCAGGCACGGCGGTCGTCTTGTTGGGTCGCTTCCGAGTAGCCTCGTGGATAGCCACTCTCGGCGTCTGGGCCGGCTGCGGCTTAGCTCTGATCCCGGTGATCCAGACTTTGGGGGGACACTGCCCCGAACCGCTGCGTCTCGCCTGGAGCATACCCGGCGGATCGCTGACCTTGGGGCTGGACGGACTTTCGGCATTCTTCTGCTTGCCCATTCTGCTGATCTCCCCCTTGGCGGCCCTGTACGGCTGCGAGTATCTGGCTCACGAGAAGAAATCGCTGGGTTCGGTGCTGTTCTTCTGCAACGTCCTGATCGCCAGCATGCTCCTGCTGATGACAGCCTGGAACGGCTTGCTGTTCCTAGTCGTCTGGGAGATCATGGCGGTCAGCTCCTTCTTCCTGGTGGTTTTCGACGATGAGCATGCCCACGTGCGGGACGCAGGCTGGACCTACCTGATCGCCACCCACATTGGCACAGGCGGACTGCTGGTGTTCTTCGCCCTATTGGGCAGACAGGCAGGCTCGCTCGATTTCGAGGCGATGGGAGCTGCAAAACTCGCTCCCGCGATGGCCAGCGTCTTGTTCGCCCTGGCCGTGATCGGGTTCGGCTCCAAGGCGGGCTTCATCCCCATGCATGTCTGGCTTCCCGAAGCCCACCCGGCGGCCCCCAGCCACGTGTCGGCTCTGATGTCCGGCGTCATGATCAAGACCGGCATTTACGGTCTGCTTCGCACCCTCACGCTGCTGGGCACGCCCCAGAGCGCCTGGGGCTGGGCGCTGGTGATCATCGGCCTGGCATCAGGTCTTTTCGGCATCATCTTGGCCTTGGCTCAGAACGACATCAAGAGGCTCCTGGCCTATTGCAGCGTCGAGAACATCGGCGTCATCGCGATGGGCATCGGCGCCGGCGTCTTGGGACAGGCCTGGAATCAGCCCGGCCTGGTTGTGCTCGGCTTCGGCGGCGCGATCCTCCACGTGCTCAACCACGCGATCTTCAAGAGCCTGCTGTTCTTCGGAGCCGGCGCAATCCTCCACGCCACCGGCACACGCGACATGAACCAGCTTGGCGGCCTGTTCAAGTCGATGCGATGGACAGGCATGGCGTTCCTCGTCGCCTGCGCCGCCATCTGCGGATTGCCCCCCTTCAACGGATTCGTCAGCGAGTTTCTCATCTACCTCGTGGGCTTCAGCGGCATCCGAACCGGCGCAACCGAGACCGTCGTCCTGGCGATCGTCATCGCCGGCGGCCTGGCCATGATCGGCGGCCTGGCGGCGGCGTGCTTTGCCAAGGCGTTCGGCGTCCTGTTCCTGGGCGAGCCTCGGAGCGATCTGGTGAGCGGCGCCCACGAAGCCGGCGCCGCGATGCGATGGCCGATGGCGTTGCTTGCGGTTGCGTGCCTGGGCATCGGTCTTTCCGCGCCACTGGCTCTCAGACTGGTTGCGCCTGCGGTGCAGATCGTGGCCGCAAGCGACGGCGCGTCGCTGGGCAAGGCCTTGTCCATGCCGATTCCGCTTCTGGCAGCCATCGCGTGGCTTTCATTCAGTTTGCTTGCGCTGGCGGCGGCCCTGTTCTTTATCCGTCGTCGCCTGCCGCGAGGACGCGAAGAAGACCTGACCGGGACCTGGGACTGCGGCTACGCCCGCCCGACGGCCCGGATGCAGTACACCGCCACCTCGTTCGCACAGCCTCTGGCACATTTATTCCGATTCATCCTGAACCCGCGAACGCGAGGCAGTCTGCCCCAGGGGTTCTTCCCCAGAGACGCGAAATTCGAAACCTGTACGCCGGATGCGGCCAGAGAGTGGCTTTTTGCCCCATTCTTTCGTGCGATCGATCGCGTCGTGGCCCCCATCCGACGCATGCAGCACGGACGAGTTCACGGTTACCTTCTCTATATCGCGATCGTTTTGATTCTGCTGCTGATCTGGAAAGCGGGAGGCCAATCATGAACGTGACACAGTGGATTCTCCCGCTGGCCGCATGGGTTCTGGCACCCCTGATGCTCGGAATCATCAACCGGGTCAAGGCGAAGTTCGCCGGACGGCGAGGGCAGCCGCTCCTGCAGCTATACTACGATCTTTTCAAGTTGCTGCGAAAAGGCTCGGTCTACAGCCGCTCGACCAGTCTCGTCCTGCGCGTAGCGCCGTCGGTGTCGCTGGCCTGCATGTTTCTGGCCACAACACTGCTGCCTTGGGGCGGCCTGTCGGCTCCCGTGGCTTTCGCCGGAGACATCATTCTGCTGGCCTATCTCCTGGGTCTGGCCCGCTTCGTCACGGTGCTGGCGGCTTTGGACACAGGTTCAGCATTCGAGGGTATGGGCGCCAGCCGCGAGGTCCAGTTCGGCGCGCTGGCCGAGCCGGCGTTTTTCCTGGGCCTACTGGTCCTGGTGCTGCAATCGGAAACCCTGAGTCTGTCGAGCATCATGTCGGAACTCTCAGCAGCCACATGGCAAAGCTCAGCCATCCTGCTGGTCCTGGTGGCCTTCTCTTGGTTCGTCCTGCTGCTGACCGAGAACTCCCGCATTCCGGTCGACGATCCGAACACCCACCTGGAGCTGACGATGATCCACGAGGTGATGGTGCTCGACTACAGTGGGCCGGACTTCGCCTATATCCTGTACGGAGCCTCGCTGAAGCTCTGGGTGTTCGCGGCATTGGTGGTGAACCTGCTGGTCCCGATGGCGTCGTTGCCCGTCTGGACGCAGATTCCGCTGTTTGTGTTGGGAATCGGGATCGTCGCGGTTCTCGTCGGAGTGGTCGAGTCGATCCTGGCCCGACTGCGGCTCTATCAGGTGCCCAAGATCCTGATCGGTTCGGCGGCGCTGAGCCTCATCGCGTTGATCGTCAAGCTGATGGACTAAGCCATGGATATTCTCTCCGTCCTGTTGATCTTGTCTTGTCTGTTCCTGCTCGGGTCGAGCCGGTTGCACGTCGCAATCCGCGTGGTCGCGGCCCAAGGTTTCCTGTTGGGAATCCTCCCGCTGGTCCGGTCGATGCCGGATATCACGGCCGGCATCTGGATTTTGAGCGTCAGCACGATCGTCTCCAAGGGCCTCGTGCTACCCTGGCTGATGCGGGTCTGCCTGCGGAACTCCGAGATCCGCCGGGAGATCGAACCTTTCGTCGGGTTCGGCGCATCCCTGCTCTGCGGAACCGGCCTGTTGGCCCTGGCGGTCTGGGTCACGACTCGCATGCAATTGACGCAGAGCGAAACGCCCGCGGTGCTGATGATCAGTTCGTTCTTCCTGGTGTTTGTGGGCCTGTTCATCATGGTCACGCGGCGCAAGGCCATCACGCAATCCCTGGCCTATCTCGTTCTGGAAAACGGCGTCTACGGCGTCGGCGTCGGCATGAGCCTGGAGTTCCCCTTCGTCGTGGAGCTCGGCATCCTCCTGGACGTCTTCGTGGGCGTGTTCCTCATGGGTAACCTGCTGTTCCATCTGGATCGCCAGTTCGAGCACATGGACGCGGACAAGCTGACGGAGTTGTCCGACCTGTCGGAATCGGCGGTGGCTGCCAGGGAGGAAATCGCATAATGCTTCTACTGTCGATCCTTCTGATTCCCACGGTCGCTGGCGTCGCGTCGTATCTGGTCCGTGCCAATTCTCTTCGCCGGGCGATGTGGTTCATCGCGGCTGCGGCGCATCTGGTCCTGTCGGTCCTGGCCGCGATGTCCCCGGAGACCTCGTCGCTCGGAGATTGGATCGGACTGGACGCCCTCAGCGCGATCTTCCTGGTCCTGACGAGCACGCTGTTCCTCGGAGCCACCGTGTACGGGTTTGGCTACCTGGACCGCGAGCCCGTCGCGCCACAGCCCGACTCGGAAGACGGCAGCCTGATCCGAAACGAACCCGAACCGGTCTTCACCGGGAGCATCCTTCTGCTGCTGGCGACGATGAGCCTGGCGATCGTCAGCCGGCATCTGGGTCTGCAGTGGGTGGCGATCGAAGCGACGACGCTGGCCAGCGCCCCTTTGATCTATTTCCATCGCACCCGCCGGTCGCTGGAGGCCGCGTGGAAGTACTTGATTCTGTGCTCGGTGGGCATCGCGATGGCGCTGCTCGGCATCTTCTTCATCGTGATCGCCATGCAAGGCGAGCACCGCGACCTGACGCTGACCGCCCTGCTCCAGCAGGCGAACGGGCTGAATCACAAGTGGCTGTCCACCGCGTTCCTCTTCATGCTCGTCGGTTACGGAACCAAGATGGGTCTGGCCCCCCTGCACACGTGGCTGCCCGACGCGCACAGCGAGGCGCCGTCGCCGGTCTCGGCACTGCTGTCGGGTGCTTTGCTGAACTGCGCATTCCTGGGCATCCTGCGGGTGCAGCAGGTCTGCGCCGCGGCGGGAATGGCCGCCTTCGGAGGCGATCTGCTGGTGCTCTTTGGATTGCTGTCCATGGGCGTCGCCGGGGTTTTCATCCTGCGTCAGACCGACTACAAGCGGATGCTTGCCTATTCGAGCGTCGAGCACATGGGCATCCTCGCGATCGGCGTCGGCCTGGGCGGCCTGGGTCTGTTCGGCTCCTTCCTCCACGTGGTCAACCATTCGCTGGTCAAGGCGATGCTGTTCCTCACAGCAGGCAACCTGATGGCCCGCTTCCACACCAAGGACACCAGCAAGATCCAGGGCGTCTGCCGGGTGCTGCCGATCTCCGGCGTCCTGTGGGTCGCCGGGTTCCTCGCCATCACGGGTTCGCCTCCGTTTGGGACGTTCATCAGTGAATTCACGATCCTGAGGGCGACGATCGAACAGGGGCGATGGATCGTCGCAGGGCTCTACAGCCTGTTTCTGATTGTGGTCTTCGTCGGCATGTCCGCGATCATCCTGAAAATGGCGCTGGGCAAGTCACAGGAGAGCCGTACCCGCGAATCGTGGACGACGGTCGTGACGCCGTTGGTGTTCGCGGTTATTGCGTTGACGCTGGGCGTGTACTTGCCCCAACCGCTCCTGGACAAGCTGAACATGGCGGCCCAACTGCTGGGAGGGACGGCTCAATGACGACGACACTGCCGCAAATCCACAATGGCCAGGCCATCCCCTGGAAGAACGTTCCCGAACTGTCTGTGACCGAGTTCCGTTCTGCGGTGATCGAGCGGGTTCACAAGGACAGGCGGATCTCCTCGCTCTTCGGGATTCCCGACGGCGATCAGATCATCCTGGTGGCTGTGCTGACGAACGATCATCAGGCAACGATGTCGGTGTGCCGAACACGGGTTCGCGACGCGTATCCGGCGTTGACACCGGAGGTCCCGCAGGCCCACTGGTTCGAACGGGAGATCGCGGAGCAATGGGGGGTCGTGCCCCAGGGGCATCCCTGGCTCAAGCCCATCCGCTTTCATCCGTCCTATACAGGTCGTGACGTCTGGGGCCGCGACCGAACGCAGATCGAGCCTTGCGTTACCGACTACTTCCGCGTCGAAGGTCAGGAGGTCCATGAGGTCGCGGTCGGCCCGGTCCACGCCGGGATCATCGAACCGGGACATTTCCGGTTCCAATGCCACGGCGAAAACGTATTCCACCTGGAGATCGAGCTGGGCTATCAGCATCGCGGTGTCGAGCGGGCCCTTGTCGGCGGCCCGAACCCCCGCACCGCCCACCTCATGGAGACCCTCGCAGGCGACACGACCATCGGACACGCAACCGCCTACGCCTCCGTCATGGAAGGGCTTGGCGGCACAACCGCCCCGGCGAGGGCCCATTCGGTTCGCGCTATCGCCTTGGAACTGGAGCGGCTGGCCAACCACACGGGCGATCTCGGCGCGCTGGCCAACGACGTGGGTTTTTTGCCGACCGCTTCCTATTGCGGCCGACTCCGCGGCGATTACCTCAATATGACCGCCGTGCTGTGTGGCAACCGGTTCGGGCGCAATCTCGTCCGGCCCGGCGGTGTCCGAATCGACGTGACCCCGCAGATGATTGACGATCTCTTGGATCGTCTGCGACGGACGTTCAACGACACCCGCAACGCGGTGAATCTGCTCTGGGAGACACCCTCGGTGATGTCGCGGTTCGACGGCACCGGCTGCGTTCCGCGTCAGGATGCGATGCGGCTTGGTCTCGTCGGTCCGGCCGGGCGGGCCAGCGGGGTCAACCTCGACGTGCGAAGCGATCTGCCCTGGGGCAGCTACCAGTCGCACCCGCTGCCCTCGATGACTTGGAATACAGGCGATGTCGCTGCGCGGGCCTACGTGCGGTGGTTCGAGATCGAGAAGTCCGTCGAGTTCATCACAGATGAAGCCCGCGCCTTGCCGACGGGTTCCGTCCTGGAGAAGGTCGCCGCCCCGGCGGGGGAGCATCTGGCGGTCGCCTTGGTCGAAGGCTGGCGAGGGGAGATCTGCCATACCGCGGTGACCGACGCCCAGGGCAGGCTGCGGCACTACAAGATCGTCGACCCGTCCTTCCACAACTGGTTCGGATTGGCGATGGCCCTGCGCAACCAGCAGATCTCCGACTTCCCGCTGTGCAACAAAAGTTTCAATCTGTCCTATTGCGGACATGATCTATGAGGTCTTCGTCATGCTGAGAATCCTGCAGGCTCGATGGAAGCAAGGGTTTCGAACGGTGGGCTTTCCCGACACGCCGCCGACCCTTCCCAAGATGCATAGGGGCCGGCCCGTCTGCGATGCGACCAAGTGCCAGGCTGGCTGCAAGGCATGCGTCGACGCCTGTCCGACCGGCGCGATCACCCGCAAAGGCAAGGCCGTGAGCATCGACCTGGGCAAGTGCCTGTTCTGCACGGATTGTACCGATGCTTGTCCGGCCAAGGCGATCGAGTTCACGAACGAATACCGCATGGCGACCCGTGGGCGAAGCGACCTCGTCGCGGACGACCGCGCGTATGCGGTGGCCAAAGCCCTGGACGGCGAGGCGAGAAGGCTCTTCGGCCGCTCTCTCAAGCTCCGCCAGG
>Ga0067045_1031464_pt1 | contig 12208 bp, 9 predicted proteins | sample TerdegcTABiofilm_FD_59184 | JGI IMG/M metagenome (GOLD analysis project Ga0067045, IMG submission 59184) | Combined Assembly of (Gp0054472, Gp0054536) Wastewater bioreactor microbial communities from Singapore -Terephthalate degrading...
CCCCCCTGCCGATCCCGGACACCGAGGCGGGACGCCGTCTCCTGGGCCTCGTCGGCACGCCGGAGGGCGACGTTCCGAACCGCCACTGCACGGCCGTGCTGGCGGCGCTTGAGTCGCGGGGGCTGTCGGCCGCCGAGGCCGATGACCTCGTCACGGCGGTCTGCCTCGACGCGATCCGCGAGCACCCCACCCGGTTCGCATGGCCGATCGTCAAGCGGTTCTTCAACTTCTGGCGCGTCGAGTCGGAGGGGATACCTTTCTACGACGGACCTCGCAGTTTCGGCGGCCAGCGCCTGTGGCGGGTCGAAAGCGTCGCGGACGCCTACGACGACGTCCTGATCCACACACCTTCCCACTGGCTGCGATGGAACGAGCTGGTGGCGGCGGCGGCCTTTGCGGGAATCCTGCTGATGATTACCCGGCCCCGGATCCGCCTCGTGGGACTCTCGCTGGCGGTCGTGTGCCTCTACTTCGCGGGCGTCACGTCGGCGCTGGAAGTCGAGAACTACCGCTACCGCATGGTCCTGGAGCCCTTGATGATCTTGGCCGTGGTCTGCGGGGCGTGGGCCCTGCAGCCGCGGTTCGACTCCGGCCGCAGGGAGTTGCGATTGAACCTCGGCCGCTGGCGCGTTCAGGTGGCCCGTTCCGAGGCCCCTGCGCCGGTGCCCCGAGAGTTGACGTGACGCGACGGGCAACGGTGTGCCGCGTCCCCGGTTAGCGGGTGTCCGGGGGCGACTGCGGGAATTTGTTGGAGAATCCCCTCACCCCCTGCCCCTCTCCCGTCCGACGGGAGAGGGGAGAAGTCCGTGGAACCGCCGGGAGTGGGCGGCATGCGATCACGACGCCGCGTCGCCGCACGCGCTGCGAACCGCCCGGCACACGGCCGTCACTTCGTCGGCCGTCAGTTCCGGGTACAGCGGCAGCGAAAGGACCTCGTCGGCGACGCGTTCCGTGACCGGAAGCGAGCCGGCCCCGAAGCCGAGGTCCCGGTAGGCCGGCATTCGATGGACGGGCCGCGGATAGTGGATCCCGAACCCGATCTCCGCATCCTGCAAGGCGTCGATCAGGCGTCCGCGATTGGACGAGCGTACGACGAACAGGTGCCACGCGTGGTCGGTTCCGGGGTCCGTCCCCGGCAGACGCACGTCGGCCCCGGCGAGGGCGTCCAAGTAGCGGCGGGCGATGCGCGTCCGCGCGTCGATCGCCTCGTCGAGATGTCGCAGCTTGACCCGCAGGATCGCCGCCTGGACTTCGTCCAGCCGGCTGTTGATCCCTTCCTCCCGGACCACGCGGGCCGAATCGAAGCCGTGGAAGCGGAGGCGGCGCATGCGCTGGGCCAGGTGCGGATCGCCGGTGACGCAGAGGCCGCCGTCGCCGTAGGCGCCCAGGGTCTTCGTGGGGTAGAAGGAGAAGCAGCCGATCGTCCCGAACGTGCCGACGTGCCGGCCGCCGATCCGGGCCCCGGTGGCCTGGGCACAGTCCTCGACGACCGGCAGGGCGTGACGCGACGCGACGGCCAGAATGGCCGCCATGCCGGCGGGTCGGCCGTACAGATGCACGGGCACGATCGCCCGGGTCCGAGGCCCGAGGCACTCCTCGATCCCGGCGGGGTCGAGGAGCATCGAGCGGTCTTCGATATCCACCCAGCGGGGCACCGCCCCGACCTCGCGGATCGCGCCGACGGTCGCCGCGGCCGTGTGGGAGACGGTGATCACCTCGTCTCCCGGCCCGACGCCTAGGGCCCGCAGCGCGACGACGATCGCGTCGGTGCCCGAGCCGACGGCCACGGCCTCCCTCGCCCCGACGTACCCGGCCATCTCCTGCTCGAAGGCCTCTCCTTCCGGACCCAGGATCAGGCTGCCCGACAAGAACACGCGGCGCACTGCGTCTTCGATCTCCTCCCGGATCCGCTCGTGGGCTCGCAGATAGTCGAAGAACTCGATCATAACCGCCGCGGGAGGTAGTGGTCCCAGTGTTGCCGGAAGAAGGCGACGGTTTGCGCCAGGCCCTGGGGCAGGTCCGTCTTGGGCGTCCAGCCGGTGGAGGCCTGGAAGGCCGAGAAATCCGCGTAGTAGTCGCCGATGTCGATGGCCCGGTGCTCCGGCGGAAATGGCACGCACCCGTACTCGAACGGCGTCAGGCCGTGCAGTATCTCGACGAGTTCCAGGAGCGTGTAGGGGCGAGGGTATCCGAGGTTGAAGGAGCGGCCGTTCACGCGGTCCGACTCGCCGCAGAGCAGCAGGGCCTGCACCACGTCGTCCACGTAGTTGAAGTCGCGGCGCTGAAGGCCGTCGCCGAAGAGGTCGATCCGCTCACCGAGAAGCGCCTTGCGGAGGAAGACGCCAAGAAAACCCTTGCTGTTGCTGCCCAAGTCCATGCGCGGGCCGTAGGTGTTGGTCAGCCGGAGGCCCACGGTGCCCATCCCGTAGACGTCGTGATACAAGGTGTAGTAGCGTTCGGCCGCCAGCTTGTTGATTCCGTTCACGTCGACCGGGGAGACGGGGTGGTTCTCGTCGACCGGAAGGTAGCGGGGCCGCCCGTAGATCTGCCGCGTGCTGGCGAAGACGATCTTGGTGTCCTGTTCCAGGGCCCGGCACGTCTCCAGTAACGAGAGTTGGCTGCGGCAGTTGATGTCGAGGTCCGTGGCCGGGTCGCGCATGCTGTCGAGGTGGCTCAGTTGGCCGGCAAGGCTGAACACCAGTTCCTGGCCGCGCAGGAGATGCGGCATGGTGTACGGGTCGCGGAGATCGGAGTAGTTGATCCGGATGCGGTCGTGCACCGGCTCCAGGTTGGCGAGTTTCGCGCCGTAGGCCGGGATCATCGAATCGACCGCCACCACTTCGGCCCCGCGGCGCGCCAGCTCGATGGCCAGGTTGCTGCCGATGAATCCCAGTCCGCCGGTGACCAGGACCCTCTTGCCGGCGTAGAAGTCACGGGGTGTCCCGGTCGCGCATCCGTTCATAGCGTACTACCGACTGCGGCTTGCCGTGCAACTGGAGAAAAGCCCGGCCCACGTACTCCCCTACGGCCCCCAGCACGAAGAGTTGCATGCCTGAGAAGAACGTCAGGCATACGAGCACCGTGGGGATGCCGACGGTCACGTTGGGCGCGAAGAAGAGCTTGTCGACCACGATCGCCACCAGAAGCGGCAGGCTCAAGGCCGAGGTCGCCAATCCGGCCAGGGTCGCGCAGCGCAACGGCGCGATGGAAAAGCCGAGGAACATGTTGGACCACAGGCTGAGCAGCCGGCGCAGGGTGTAGCCGCTGCGTCCGGAGAGGCGTTCGCGGTGCTCGACGTCGACCTGGCCCACGCGTTCGGTCGTTTGCAGGATCAGGCCGTCGATGTAGGGGAAGGGTCCGCGGTACTCGGCCACCCTGTCGGCCAGGAAACGGTTCATGACCTTGAAGCTCGACAGGTAGAGATCGGCCGGCTTCTTCAGCATCACGGTGGCGACCCGGTTGGTCAGCGCGCTGGCCAGGTTGCGGAACAGGCCGTGCCGCTTCTCGCGATACCGGCCGTAGACCACGTCGAGCCCCCGGCTGCGGATCTCCGCGACGAGGACGACGAGTTGGTCCGGCGGGTTCTGGCCGTCGTCGTCCATCGTGGCGACGTATTCGCCGGTCGTCCGCCGCACGCCCGCCAGCACCGCCGCATGCTCCCCGAAATTCCTCGCAAGCTGGACAAAGGAGACCGTATCGGGATACCGGGCGGCGAGCGACGCGCAGACACTTTCGCTCGAATCGCGCGACCCGTCGTTGACCAGGACGATCTCGAAACGGATCGACGCCAGGGCCGCACGCACCGCCTCGACGACCGCCTCGATCGTCTGGCTTCCGTTGTAGACGGGGATCACGACGGAAAGATCGATCGCGTTCACAGCCTTCCACCGGGCCACGCGCGAGCGCGGCCGACGCCGCTCAAAGAACCTTGGGGATCGAGATGCGGGGTGCATTGTAGCCGCGGCCGCGGCCGGTTGTCCAGATGGCCCCCATGGTGCGCCGGGTGGCCGGCGACTAGACTGAATCCGGTTTCACGATCTCGGGAGCCTCGCCCTCCCAGGGCAGCAGAGGTGTCGGGGAAAGACGCCTGCGGAGAACCGTTCAGTGCCGGGGTTCGAGGTCCTTTACGAAGACGGTCCGTGCCTGGCGGTCAACAAGCCGTCCGGGCTGCTCACCCAGGCCCCGCCGGGAATCGACAGCCTCGAAGTCCGTATCAAGACGTTCTTGAAGGAGCGAGGGGACCTGGCCGCGGAGGTCTACTTGGGCCTTCCGCACCGGCTCGACCGACCCGTCTCCGGGGCGATGGTCTTCGGCCTGGACCGGAAGACGACGCGCCGCCTGTCGACCCAGTTCGAAAGACGCAAAGTGCGAAAGACGTACTGGGCCTGCGTCTTCGGCGTCGTTGAGCCGGCTGAAGGCACCTGGGAGGATTACGTGCGAAAGCTGCCGGGCCGTCCCCGGGCCGAGATCGTCGGCCCCGAACACGCGGAGGGCCGGGAAGCGATCCTCCACTACCGGACCCTCGGCGCGACCGCCTGGGGAAGCTGGCTGGAGATCGAACTGGAGACCGGGCGCATGCACCAGATCCGCATCCAGGCGGCCTCACGCGGGCACCCGGTGCTGGGGGACGCCGACTACGGATCGACCGTCCCCTTCGGCCCTCCGTGCGACGACGCCCGCCTGCGTGCCATCGCCCTCCACGCCCGCACCCTTGAATTCCGGGACCCCACCACCCGCCAGGACATCGCGCTGACAGCCCCGCTCCCGAAGCCTTGGCTGTCCCTGGGAGTCTTGCCTTGAAGGAGTCCGACGGACAAAGACGGCGTCAGCAGCGCGGGTGATCCCGGTGGTGCGCAGGCTCGGCAGGAGCCTTGCTCGCTCCGAGTTGTGAGACCTCTGAATCGCTGGGCTCTTGTCAAACGTCCCTCCGGGACGAGACTGAGGTGCGTACGCTCTGGAAGTTGACGAACAGCCAACCACCCCGCTTGTATTCGCCGTGCAAGCCCTGATAATTGACATCCAGCCTTCGCATGACTCTTGGCTAGGTTCACTTCTCGCCGGAAAGGGGTGGCCATGAAGCGGAAACTCGTCCTCGGGGTGCTGGGTGTGGTGGTCCTTCTCGCGGCAGCTACCGGGGCGGGCATTTCTTACGTCCGGCACAAAATCTCCGCCCAGCGGCAGCGCGTCATCGGCGGCATGTTGGTCGATCGGGAGATGCTCCTCATGCACTGGAGGGGCCTGGAGCCGGACAAGCATTTCCAATCATTCATCCAACACCTGGCCGACGGGCTGAACGGGCAAACGCACACGGTGCGTTTCCTCGCGCCCGACAAGAGCCTCGACAAGGAACAGCCCAAGAACGAGTTCGATCGCCAGGTGCTGGACTGGTTCGCCAAGCGAAGGCCGGAGGAGATCGCCAAGCAGGACGGCCCAGAATACCGCGAGGGTCCGGTCACGGAGCACAAGGAGTACCAGTATTTCCAGGCGATCCGTGTGGAACAGAATTGCACGAGGACGTGCCACGTGCCGGACGTGAGGGCCCTGCCCACGTCCCCGGAGAACTCCCCCATCGGCCGAGCGGCGCCGGGCGGGCAGAAATGGAGAGAGGGGGATCTGATGGCCATCGTCGAAGTCACGATTCCTCTCCCGGTTCGAGGGCCATGACGGATTGACTTGGCATCCCCCCCAGCCTCACGGAAGGTCGTCCTGAGCGGTCGAAAGGCCATGGCGCATTCCATGCCGACCCTCGGCTCTGCCGAGTGACGGCATGCCACCCTTCCCACGTCATCATTTAGTCCCTCATCTCTCATCTCTCATCTCTCATCCCCTCCCCAGACTCCTTCCCAACTGCCTTTGCGAAAAGGACGCCATTCCCTTAGAATGCGGGGATTGGGGAGGAAAGGACGCACGGCGAGGGGCGTCATGCCACAGCGGCGACTGTATCGAGTCTTGGGCGAGACCAGCCTGGAGCTGAAGTGCCTCATGCTCTTTGGGGGCTTCTTGCTCCTGGTCATCACGGCTAGTTTCTTGTCTTACTGGCTGGTGACCGAGGGGCTGGTCAAGGAGCAGAACCCCAAGACTGGCGGCCTTCTGGTCGATCGCATCATGCTCAGCGTCCACTGGCAGAACCTCGACCCCGACAAGGAGACGTTTCTCCCGGTCATCAAGAGCCTCGACGAGCGGCTGAAGAAGCAGGACTACGGCCTCCGGTTCATCTCGCCCGACAAGAGTATCGAGAAAGAGCAGCCCAAGAACGAGTTCGAGCGGAAGATCCTGGAGGAGTTTGCCAAGCACAATCCCGAGGAGATCGCGAAACTCGATCGGCCCGAGTACCTCGAAGGTCCGGTTACGGACAACGAGGAGTACCAGTATTTCCAGGCGATCCGTGCGGAGCAGAATTGCACGAGGACGTGCCACGTGCCGAACGTGAGGGCCCTGCCCATGGATCCGGAGCCCTCCCCCATCGGCCGGGCGGCGCCGGGGGAGCAGAAGTGGAAAGAGGGCGACCTGATGGCCGTGGTCCGGGTCACGATTCCCAACCGGCCGATGCAGGAGAAGACCAGCCTCTACTGGAACGCCCTTCTGGCCGTCTCGGTCATCACGGCGTTCCTGACGATGATCGCATTCTACGTGTCGATCCGCTACCTCATCGCCCGGCCCCTAAAACACCTCCAGGACGTGAGCGACGCGATCAGCCACGGCAACATGGCCCTTCGCGCGGAGATCCACACGGGCGACGAGTTCGAGTCGCTGGCCGTGGCGTTCAACCGGATGCTGCGCCACCTGATGACCGTCCAGGACGAGCTTCGCCAGGTGAACGCCGACCTCGACGGAAAGGTCGACGAGCTCGCCCAGGTCAACATGCAGCTCTACGAGATGAACCGCATCAAGAGCGACTTCCTGGCCACCATGAGCCACGAGCTGCGCACCCCGCTCAACAGCATCCTGGGGTTCAGCGACGTGCTGGGGTCGATCGACTCGCTCGACGAGAAGCAGAAGCGTTACGTGGGCAATATCCAGAAGTCGGGACGCATGCTCCTGGAGATGATCAACAACATCCTCGACCTGGCGAAGATCGAGAGCGGCAAGATGGAGATCCGGCTCACGGAATTCTCCATCGAGCACGTGATCGCCGCCCAGTGCGACATGGCCCGGCCCCTCACCGAGAAGCGCAACATCGACCTGAACACCGAAATCCAGCCGGGCCTCCCGCCCATGCTGCAAGACCAGGCCCGGGTGCAGCAGGTGCTCAACAACCTCCTCTCCAACGCGATCAAGTTCACGCCGGAAGGCGGGCGGGTCCTCGTCACGGCGCAGGCCGGCGAGCGGGATCAGCTCGTGATGCGGGTCATCGACACGGGCGTGGGGATCGCCCAGGAAGACCAGCAGTTGATCTTCGAGAAATTCCGCCAGGGACGCACCGCCATGCCCGGCGGCGACGCCATGACCCGCGAATACTCCGGCACCGGCCTGGGCCTCTCGATCGTCAAGGAGATCTGCAAGCTGCTGGGGGGCGAAGTGTCGGTGGAGAGCGAGTTGGGCACGGGCAGCGCCTTCACGGTCCGCCTCCCCTGGCACCTGGAGAAGCAGCCCCGGCTGGAGTCGCCCCTGACCGCGAGCTTCCAGGAGTTCACCAAGTCGCGGCTCGAGTCGGCCCATCGCCTGGCGGACCAAGAAGTGGCGACCCCGCAAACGAAATGAATGGGCGCTTACGCGTGATTGGGCAGGGCAATACAGTCCTTTTCTCTAGCCCAGGCGTTTACGCCTGGGATGCGGAGGCGACGAGAAAAAACATCAGCCCCTTCAGGGGCTTCTGGCAAGGAAGCCCCTGAAGGGGCTGGACATTCAGGCGAGGCACCACTGCCCCAGGCGTAAACGCCTGGGCTAGAGAAAACGGGCGCAAACCGCCGCCGAATTCATCAGGACCCAAACGCATGAACCGACCCTCCACCGGCCAACCCACCGAAGTGCAGCTCTTCACCGACGGGGCGTGCAGCGGCAACCCCGGGCCGGGTGGCTGGGCGTTCATTTTGCGGCACCCCAAGTCGGGCAAGGAGCTCGAGCAATCGGGCGCCGAGCCGGAAACCACGAACAACCGGATGGAACTGCTGGCCGTCATCCGCGGCCTGGAGACCCTCACGCGGCCCGCCAGCGTCGAAGTCGTCAGCGACAGCACCTACGTGACCAAGGGCGTGGCCGAGTGGCTCCGCAAATGGAAGGCCAACGGCTGGCGTCGACGCGAGGGAGAACATTGGAAGGAAGTGAAGAACGAGGACCTCTGGCGCAGGCTTGATGCCCTGCTGGCCAGACACCGCGTGCGCATGACCCACATCCGCGGCCACGCCGGCCACGAAGAAAACGAACGCTGCGACACGCTGGCCGTCGCCGCGTATCAGAAGTATCGGAAGTAGGCGGTACGCAGTAGGCAGTACGCAGTAATTCCCCGGTGGCTCGTTTAGCGGCCGGACTTGTCCGGCGGGGTCCGCCTCCATGAACGCCCCCCCGAAATCCGTCGCCCAGCAGCTCGCCACGCCGGTCGAGTTTCTCAAGGGCGTCGGGCCGCACCGGGTGGAGTTCCTCGAGCGGCTCGGGCTCCGAAGGGTCCTCGACGTCCTCTTCTTCTTCCCCCGCGACTACGAAGACCTCACCGACCGCCGCGAAATCGCCGACCTCGAAGAAGGCCCCCTCCAGTCGGTCCTCGGCGTGGTTGACGATGTGGAACTCCGCAACACCGGGGCCGGCCGCTGCGTGCTGGGCGTCCTGATCCGCGGAGCCACCGGGCACCTCCGCGGCATCTGGTTCAATCAGCCGTTCTTGCGCGAGCGGTTTGTTCTCGGGCAGCGGGTCCTTCTGTCGGGCAAGCCGAAACGCAACGGCCTGGTGTGGGAGATGATCCATCCCAAGGTGGCGGCCCTGGAGGAAGGCGAAGAGGTCCCGCCCGGCTCGATCCTGCCGGTCTATCCGCTTACCGAGGGCCTCCAGCAATGGCAGATCCGGCGGATCGTGCGCGAGGCGGTCGACGCCTACGCCGGCGTGCTCGACGAGGTCTTTCCCTCCGCGTATCTCGAATCGCACGACCTCTGGCCGCTCGCCCGGGCGTTGCCGGCCATCCATTTTCCCGAATCCCACGACGCCCTGCACCGGGCTCGGCGGCGGTTCGTGTACCAGGAGTTGTTGATCCTCCAGTTGGCCCTGGCACTCAAGCGCCAGCAGCAGGGCTCGACGCGCCGTGCCCCGTGCCTGGCGGCCGACGCGAAGATCGACGCCCGAATCCGCAGCCTCTTCCCGTTCGAGTTGACCGCCGGGCAGGAGCAGGCCATTTCCGAGATCGCGGCCGACATGGCCCACACCACGCCCATGAATCGGCTGCTCCAGGGCGACGTGGGCTCGGGCAAGACGATCGTGGCCCTCTACGCCATGCTCCTGGCCGTGGCCCATGGCTACCAGGCCGTGCTCATGGCCCCCACGGAAGTCCTCGCCCGGCAACACGTCCTCACCTTGGAGCGGCTCCTGGCCAGCAGCCAGGTCCGCCGGACCCAACTCACCGGCGGCCTCCTGCCGAGCCTGCGCGAGGCCGTGCTCAAGGGGATCGCGGCCGGGACGATTGATCTGGTGGTCGGCACCCACGCCGTGCTCCAGGAGGACGTCCAGTTCGCCAAGCTCGGCCTGGTGGTCATCGACGAGCAGCACAAGTTCGGCGTGCGTCAGCGGGCCACCCTCAAGCAGGCCGGGCTCGATCCGCACTACCTGGTCATGACCGCCACGCCGATCCCGCGCACGGTGACCATGAGCCTCTTCGGCGACCTCGACGTCTCCACGCTCCGCGACAGCCCGCCGGGCCGGCAGAAGGTCAGCACCTACCTGGTGCGTGAGGCCGACCGCGCGAAATGGTGGGACTTTTTTTCCAAGAAGCTCCGCGAGGGGCGGCAGGGCTACGTGGTCACGCCGCTGGTCGAGGAGTCGGACGTCATCCAGGCGGCGAGCCTGGAAACGATGTACGAGTCGCTGGCCAACGGCCCCCTGGAGGCCTTCCGGCTCGGCCTGGTCCACGGCCGCATGACGAGCGACGAAAAGGACGCGGCCATGGCCGCATTCCGTTCCGGCGAGACGCAGGTGCTGGTCTGCACCTCGGTCGTCGAGGTCGGGGTCGACGTGCCCAACGCCACGCTCATGGCGATCGAAGGGGGCGAGCGGTTCGGCCTGGCGCAATTGCACCAGCTTCGCGGCCGGATCAGCCGCGGGTCGCTCCCCGGCTTCTGCGGCGTGTTCGCCGATCCGCAGACCGACGAAGGCACGAAGCGTCTCAAGGCGTTCCAGTCAACGACCGACGGCTTCCGTCTGGCCGAGATCGACTTCGGGCTTCGCGGCCCGGGCGAGTTGTTCGGCACGCGGCAACACGGCCTTCCGCCTTTCCGCGTGGCCGACCTCCTGCGCGACGCCGAGGTGCTCGAAGAGACCCGTCGCGACGCCCAAGCCCTGGTGGCCGCCGATCCCGGCCTTGCCCACCCCGATCACGCCCGGCTGCGTCGCCAGCTCCTCGCCCGCTACGGCCAGGCCCTCGATCTGGCCGACGTGGGGTGAACACGGGAATGTCCGAAGCAGGCATCAGCGCCATGACGTGACGCTCGGCAAGTTTCCGGCGGCGTCGAGCGGCAGGTCGCGGGGCTCGGTGAGCACTTCGAGGTCATCGCGGCGGCGGGCCTCTTCCAGGTAGGCGGTCGAGCACTCCAACTCGCCGACTTCGAGCGTATTCTTGATCCAAAGGAGCCTGGCATTGGGGGGCTCCACCAGGCCAATGGTCCCCAGCGCCAAGTCGAGGATCTCGCGATCGGTCTCGTAGTCCATCGGCAGCAAGGCGGCACCGAGATGGCCCGCCGTGATGGCATTGATGCGCGTGGCGTGGACATCCATTTCCCGCAGCAGCCGGCTCTTGCAGAACTCGGCGCATCCCAGCCCCACGGCGTTGCCGTGCGTGGCCTCGGTCAATCCTCGGAGGACGATGATCTTGACCTTCGGAAACTCGCCCTCGACGGCCCGATGGTCGTCGAACTTCCGGCCGACCACGTTCGTGTCGAGGCCCGTGCCGCTGACGTTCTTGCCGATCTCGTCGATCAGGAGCACGTCGGCGCGGTCGAACGGCAGCTTGCCCATCCACTGCTTGGCGAGCACAAGAAGTTCCTTCTCACGGCTTTCGAACTGCTCGGGCGGCACGCCCTCGATCAGGGCGGTCTGGTCCAGGGCGTTCTCGACGATCGCCAGGCCGGCCGCGATATGGCAACGCCTGAGCACCTCGCCGGCTACGCTGCGGATGATCTGGCCGAAGCTGTAGTCCTGGATCGCCCGATGGTAGATCGTGGCCCCGGCGCACTTGCCCAGTCCGATCAAGAGCATCTTCGTGAGGCCGCTCTCGATGTCGCCCACGAACCGGGTGTGCGGCTTGATCCGGTTGCACACCACCACGTGGTCGGCCTCGAATGCATGGCGGTCGAAATGGACCGGAAAGCCCTCCGCGGTGCGGCAGACGACCACGGTCTCCATGCCGGACCGGATGGGACAGCCCACGGACTCCTCCGTAACCCCGTAGGACTCGACCACGGCGCGCTGGCCCTCGGCGGTCGCCCCGCCGTGGCTGCCCATGGCCGGGACGATGAACGGGTCGGCGCCCAGGGCCTTCACGTGATCGACGACGGCCTTCAGGATGGCGGCGATGTTCGCCACGCCCCGGCTCCCGGCCGTGATGGCCACCGACTGGCCCGGCTTGATCTTGCCGCCGAGTCGCAGCCCGGCCAGGGCGCTTTCCACCGCGCCGGGAACGTCGGCAACCCGAGGGGTCACGGTCTTCTGTCGCAGGCGAAAGATCTTGGGGTACTGGCTCATACTTGACACTCGCGGTGCGGTGGCGGAACGCCTATTCTAAGGTTCATCCGACTGAAGGGTGCGCGGGCCTTCGGCCCGGGATTTTCAAGGCATAAGTCCAGTGTCCAATGGTACTTGCCTGCGGTTTGTCAGCGCGGATATGCTGGAGCCGCCTGGAGAAACGGAGTCAGGCTCTGCGGGGACGCAACCTGACAAGGGATATCGTAACACTTCAGCCGTATGAAGTTGCAGGAAGAGGAGAAGGGAAAAGGAAAAAGCAGGGAAAAATGGGGAAGAAAAGGAGAGGGTTTCCATTCAGAATTGTGGGATCGGGGCACGGTTTCTTGCCTTT
>Ga0067045_1031465_pt1 | contig 12202 bp, 7 predicted proteins | sample TerdegcTABiofilm_FD_59184 | JGI IMG/M metagenome (GOLD analysis project Ga0067045, IMG submission 59184) | Combined Assembly of (Gp0054472, Gp0054536) Wastewater bioreactor microbial communities from Singapore -Terephthalate degrading...
GGCTTGCGCCGGCGGCTCGCAAGGACGGAACACGCCGCCGCGAGCCGCCCCCTGGAGTCCGCACCGTTACGGGACTGAGACCGTCTCGCTTCCGGACTTGGATCCGAGCGCGCCCCAAACGCCGTACAAAGAAGGCCCGTTCTTCGGCTGCGTCGCATTAGGCGACAGGGTGCCGGTGTCGATCGTCTCGCTGATAAAACGCACGGATCCGTCCACAAGCAAGGCGTTCACACCGCCGGGGTGCCGACTGGTGGGCGGCAGGACCATGTGAGCCTGGTCGCCCCAATTGGCAGTGTCTTCCGAACAGGATGGGCTGTTGGGCGGCAAAACGGTGTTGAAACCGACGTAAGCCGGTTGGCCGTCCGTCCAGGCCACTCCCGTGCAACTATTCAGCGTCAGTCCGGCCGTGTAGTACTTTCCGTCGGTGGTCGGTCGGCAATTGATGGGGTTCGTACGCAGGCCGCCGACCCCTTTGACGTAGGCCATGATATGCTCCGTACCTTTTGCAACGCTGGCGACGCCGGCCGAAGAATGACCCACACCCCGGCCATGCGCGACGCGCTCGCTCATGGCAATCGTGTTGCTGGTCCCGTCGATCACGTCCGCCATCGAATAGGTTCGACGGAAGCCGAACATGCCGCGGACGTCTTGATCGTCTCGAATGTTCTCGACTTGGTCACCCACGCAGAAAGAATAACTGTTGAAAGGATCGTTCTTGTTGGTGACGCCGTTGTCGGACGGGCAAAGCAATATATCGGGCGAGTTCCGCCAAACATCCCACCAAGCGTTCCAACCCGCCGGTCCCTCCGGAGGAGACACAGGGTTGCCGCCCCCCGCGCGGATGCGGTCGTACAACGGGGTCTGTTCCATGAAGGGCAACAAGGGGATGAAGCCGCTCTTCCTTTCGTAATTTGACTCGACGCCGTTCCAACTCGAAGCTGTCGCCGTACCGCCCTTGCGATATGGAAACACTTTGTTGACATCATGATAGTTTTGCAGTGCCAAACCCAATTGTTTCAGGTTATTGGTGCACTGCGACCGCCGCGCGGCCTCACGGGCGGCCTGCACAGCCGGCAAAAGCAAAGCAATCAAAATACCGATGATGGCGATGACCACGAGGAGCTCCACCAACGTGAATCCCGGCCGATCGCGACCACACTTAACCCTACTTGAACCAAAACGTGCCATCTCATTGCCTCCTAAACATCCACAAAGGAAGGATTGAGAACGATGGAGGTCCAGCCGATCTGGATCTCCGCAGCGATTGCTGCATCCCCGGATAGAGGTATTCCGAGGCCAGATTCGTCGATCAACAGTTTGATTTTAACTGGTTTTCGCTTCCCAGTCAATTTTTTGGTGCGCCTTGATTTACCCCGGTTTTTCAAGCAGCCGGGCAAGCACCGTGATCCGTTGCCACCAGAGCGTTCTCGAATAGCATCAAGTCAAGATTTTCCCGGCGGTTGGCGGGTGGCGGGTGTCCCTTCGGGTCGCACACCGCTACCCCTGCCGCAGTGGAATTGTCCCGTTTCGTCTTATTGGCTATTTTGTGCCGTCGTGAGGCCCGACTGTTCGCGTCGCCGCATCGCAACCGGATGATGCGCCGCCGACCACGACGTCGGCCGTTGCGGCGAATCGGGGGCCAAATTATCTGCGACTTTCCTTCCATCCTTTTGCTATCATGGCACGACCCGACATCTCCATCATCATTTGCACCTATCAGCGGCCTCGCAACTTGCGGCTGTGCCTGCTGGCCGCGGCGGCCCAGCGGGACTTTCCCTACAAAATCGAGCTGATCGTGGCCGACGACGGCTCCCAGGACGAGACGCCTGAGGTCGTGGAGCGGTTCCGGCGCGAGACGGGCCGGCCCGTCAAGTTCTGCACCCACCCTCACCGGGGCTTCCGCCCCGCGCTGGCTCGCAACGAGGGTTTCGCCCTTTCCACTGCGCCCTACGTCTTGTTCTTGGACGGCGACTGCCTGATTCCGCCCGACCACTTGGCCGCGCATTTCCGTCTCCGCCGCCCCGGTTGGGCGCTGACCACGGACGCCGTGCGATGGGACCGCGCGACAAGCGAGGCGTGCAGCGAGGAGGAAGTCCTATCCGGTGCATTCACGCGGCGCGTGCCCCCGGGCGAGCGACGGCGTCTGCGATTCGCCCATTGGAAAGCCCTCCTTTATCACCGCCTGCGACACCCGACCAAGCCGCGACTCCTAGGCGGCAATTTCTCCGCATGGCGGCGGGATATCGAGGCCGTCAACGGCTTCGATGAGAATTACAACGGTTGGGGCTGCGAAGATGACGACGTGGGCATCCGCTTGCATCAACACGGCGTCCGCGTCTATTCCATCCGGCGGCAAACGCACACGTTCCACCTTTGGCATCCGCCCGTCGATTCGGTGCCCGCCAAGATTCGGCATGGGCGGAACTTCGAATACTTCCGGCGTCGCGGACGGCTCGCGCGGTGCCGCAACGGCCTCGAAAAGCGGGAATTGGGCGACTTGCGGGCGGTCGTCTCGGGTCTGGAGCCGGGCGATCCTTGGCTGCGGCGCTTCGTCCGGTCGGGTCTCCGCCTCGTGGTATTTCCCTCGGCCGATTCGATCTTGTCCCGAACGGCGCCGAAGCCGGGCCCGGCGTGCTGGATGGCAGGCCCCGCCGACCTGGACGAACCGTCGGATCGCTTCGAATCCGACTGTCACCGCGGCGATGGGCGCCAATTGCGCACAGAGCGGTCGCACGTTCTCGAAACGACAGCCGTGGCCGAGCCTCCGCCGCACGATTCCACCGACCCCGAAGTCGAAATCGCCGTTTGGCCCCGGGTGAGATCCTTCCGCGGGCAGGTCGATTGCCGCGTACTGCTCATCACGGAAGACGGCCTGCCCGATCGGCGTCTGCTGCGTCAAGCGGACATCGTGCTAGGCCCTTGGGGCACCCCGCCGGCCGGACTGCGGCTCGTCGGCGGCACGAGCTATTTCCCGATCGCTCGGCTGGAATCGGCCCTGGCGGGCATCCAATAACGTTGCCGGCGGCTCGCGATGGCGTGTTCGTTCCCACGCATCCCCGAGCCGCCGGTGGAATCTGCCGTTAAAGTCACCGCTACGTCAATCGAGAAAACCGACCAAGTCCTGGCTGCGGGAAGGTTGCTGGAGCTTGCGGACCGCCTTGGCCTCGATCTGGCGGATGCGTTCTCGGGTCACCTTGAAGATGTGCCCGACCTCTTCCAAGGTGTAGCAGTAGCCGTCGCCCAGGCCGTAGCGCAACTTGATGATCTCGCGTTCGCGGTAGCTCAAGGTCTTGAGGACTTTGTTGAGCTTCTCGCGGAGCATCTCGTTGGTGGCGCCGATGGCCGGGCTTTCCGCCCCGCGATCGGGCAGCAGGTCGCCGAAGTGGCTGTCCTCGCTATTCCCCACCGGGCGATCCAGACTGATGGGATAGCGATTCATGGTCAGCACCCGTTGGGCGTCGTCGGCCGTGGTCTCGACCGCGGCGGCCGTCTCCTCCAGGGTCGGCTCGTGTCCCAATTCTTGGAACAACTGCCGCGAAGCGTTGCGCACCCGCGTCATGGTCTCGGACATGTGGACCGGGATGCGAATGGTGCGGCTTTGGTCGGCCACGGCGCGGGTGATGGCCTGCCGAATCCACCAGGTGGCGTAGGTGCAGAACTTGAACCCGCGGCGATACTCGAACTTGTCCACCGCCCGCATCAAACCGGCGTTACCCTCTTGAATCAGATCCAAGAAGCTCAACCCGCGGTTGCGATACTTCTTGGCGATGGAGACGACCAACCGCAGGTTGCCCTCGGACAGCGCCCGTTTGGCGGACTGGTACTCCTCGTACACCCGTTTGACGTATTGCACGCGATTCCGCAAGCTGGTGGGCGTCTCTTGCGTCAACCGCAAAATATCGCGGCACTCCTTGATCCAGGGCTTGCGTTCAGCGGCGGGCCGCCCCGATCGGGCGTGCTCCTCGATCCGGGCCTTCAGCTCATCCACGCGGCTGCTAAACTCCTCCAGCACCCGAATCATCGGCTCCAGGCGTTGCGTCCGCAGCCCCAGTTCCTCCGCCAGGCGGACGGCGCGGCGACGCGAGCGCCCCAATCGCTTCCAGGCGGCTTGCCGCTCTTGCATGGGCCGAGACTTGCTCAGCGCGATCCAGTAGTCCCGCCGATTCCGCTTCACGATCACCTGCAAGGTCTTCAGGTTGTGCGGCAGCCGGCCGAGAATCTGATCCTTCTCCAGGTGGTCGCTGACGGAAACTTGAACCGTGCGATCGAAGGGGAGCTTTCCCTCATCCACACGACTGAGAGTGCGCACCGCCTGCTGCATGACGTAGTCGCACTCCAGGAGTTTGCGGCGGAACTTGGCCCGGGTCACCTCGATCGTCTTGGCCAGGGCGATTTCCTGCTGGCGCGTGAGCAGCGGAATCTCGCCCATTTGGGTCAGATACATGCGCACGGGATCGTCGGACCAAGACTCCTCCTCATCGCCCGTGACGGCGATTTCGTCCTCGTCTTCCGCCTCGCGATACGCCTCCTCGCTCAGTTCGTCGGCGACGTCGAGGTCATCGACGACGTCTTCCTCGAGAATCTCGTCGCTCATCTCCAGCAGGCTTCGGCCCTGGAGTTCGTCCTCATCCTCATCGCCCGGTCGCAGATCCAAATCGTCGTACAAAGCATCGGATTCGTACAAAGCCTTGTCTCCTCTATGCAACGACATCGCCAGGCCAACCCGCTACCCGACACGCCATCTTGCCCGCAACCTCTCACGATACCGCGCCCCCAAAGCATTTCCCCTCGAAAGCTACGAACCGAGACATGGCGCGAGAAATCGTGAAATCGGGCGGAGAACCTCGCCGGAACCCAACAAGTGAGAACGCGGAGCGAAACGTGAACTTGCCCCCCGGGGCTTCCCTGCAAATGTCGAAAGACACCGGACCTAGCGCAAAAATGTCCGCCGAAACAGGCGCAACATTCGCACGGTTAAACCGGTACGATCGCCCTCGGACAAGAGGGGCAACGCTGCCTCTCCACGGAACGGCTACTGACTCGCCCGACGCCACGCACCACTTGCTGAGTCCGTTAGGAACGGCCGCGCCCCAGATGTGATTTAAGGCGGGATAGGTAATGCTTTCTCACCCGCGTGCCTCTTTTACCGAGGCTGGGTTGCATGGGGCCCGTCGTTCAATTTTACACAAAAATCGGCCCGAGTCCAATGCGGTTTTACAGAATTCCAAACCCGGCGGAAAACTCGATCAAGATACGAAAAATCTGTGAGATTTTGGGTAATCTGCGGCGATTCGAAGCACGAAACGCAAAGACGTCGCCCGCCCCAACCGCCGGCTGCGGGCTGATGCGGACCCCAAACACTACGGACAACGGACGAGCCCGAACCGCTACCGTAAATCGGCGACGGCGGGCAAACGTGGGGCGCAAGCCCGAGCCGGAAGCGGAGCCGAAAAGTGCCGCAATCACGAGGCCTTCCCGGCACTCTCATCACCGGTCGGCGCCGGCGGCTCCAAGTTCTGCACTACCGCTTGGCGCCGCCGGCTACGGGTGTCGGCACAAGCGTCACCGCGGCATGGGGACCAATTCGATGGTCAGCTCGTTGTTGCCGGGCTTGATCTCGACCTCCTGCTCTTTGGGCATGAGGCCCAGATAGGGGGACGGCGTGGGGCGATCCTCATAGCTCTCCGCTCCCGCCGCTTTGGGTAAGAACATGACGCGATGCTTGCCGACCACGGCGCCGTCGCCGGGTTGGTAAGTCGACAATACAAAGCTGCCGTCGGCCTGAAGCTCCCCGGAGGCGGGTCGGCCGGTCCGGCCCTCCGCCGCTCCCGCGACTTCCTTCGGCTGGAGGCTAATCGTGCCGGCCGTCACCGGCTGCCCTTGAAAGACGACCACGCCTTTGACCGGAGCGGTCCGGTATTCGGCCCCCTGCCTGCCCCCGCAACCGATCAGGCAGGCCGTCAGCAACGCCGCTGTCCATGCACCCGATAGAGTCAACGCCTTCATGATCCTCTCCTCTCCTTTCGCCCGATTTCCAGCCGCATCGGGATTGGTTTCGCTGCACCGGGAGTCGACGTTACGGCACCGTCACCGAGTTGCCGTCGTTGATGCTGCCCAGCCAGGCGTACAAAGTGGTGTCGATCGTTTCGGAGAGGAAATGCACGGACCCGTCGGCGAAGAGGAAGTTCGCGCCGCCGGGATGCCGGCTCCCGAAGCTGTAGTCGGAAGGGCTGAGGTTGTTGATGAAATTATTGACCTCGCGGTTGTTGATGTAGGTGTAGGGCCCGGTCAAGCGCGCCCAAGAGCAGATTCTCCATTGCCCGGCCCAATCGTTGTTTCCCCCGGCCCAGAGCGGGAAGACGCGGTCGATCTGCGTGATCTGCACATTGGCCGACAAGCTGACCTCGCCCACGGCGATGACGTTGCTGGTACCGTCGGAGACGTCCGCGAAGGTGGTGACGTAGTGGTAGTCGTTGGTCTGCGCCAGCCGGAACATGCCGTCTTGCAGCGTCCCGGCGGGCTGGGACCAACTCGTGGCTCCGTTGGCCAAAATGTAGTTCACCCAAGGAATTTCGCTACCCAGGCAGGCCGCGTAATTCGACTTTGCGTAGCCGTTGTTATCGTACTTGGGCAGGGTGTCGCTCGGGCAGATGAAGGCGGGAATGACGGTCTTGGCCCCGACGTCGCGCGTGCCGGCCGGGTTTCCGTGGTTGTTACGGACTTGCGTCCACCAGTTGTAAGAATCGGTGTTGGAGACGGGATGACCGGCCGGCAGAGCGGGACTGACGCCGACCAACTCCTGGATCGCTCCATGCACGCGCAGATTGCTCCCGCCCGGAATATAGACGATGGCCGCCCCGCCCGACGCCAAGGCGTCGTACATCGACTTTTGCTCCATGAAGGGCAGAATGTACGTGCCCCAGGCATAATTGTCGTTGTCGTCGTCGGGCTGCCCGACGGGAAACGTCCCGTACACGTCGTGGAAGTTGTGGATCGCCAGCCCGAGCTGTTTGAGATTGTTCGTGCATTGGGAGCGCCGGGCCGCTTCGCGGGCGGCCTGTACGGCCGGTAAGAGCAAGGCGATTAGGATACCGATAATCGCGATCACCACCAACAACTCGACCAAGGTAAATCCGCGGCGATTCATGGCGAAACCTCCTCGCATGAAACAAGAATGAGAAACCACAACCCTCGTGACGCTACGCGGCGCGCTGCCGAGTAAAATGCAGCCGCAATAAAAGCAGACGCCTGCCGCCCAAGAATGAGAACGCTTCGCCGCAGGGCTAGTTTCGAGACGAAAGCGAAATTTACTCAATGCCGCAAGTGAAAGAAAAAGGCGTGTTGTAAACGCGAATATAATGGCGATTATTTGCAATAAAGCGGGCAAAGAATCGTGGCGCCGCGGTGGGATTTCGACCGGCACGGAGGAGCAAGCGATAGTCGCCGCCGCAAACGAGCTGCGATCGGAGCCTCGGGCCCAAGCCCGAGCTGGAGCCGGTGTCCAATACCGCCGCAATCACGAAGCGTTCCTGGTACTCGCACCACCGGTCGGCGCCGGCGACTCCCAGTTTTACACTACCACTTGGCGCCGCCGGCTGCGGGCTGTTTTGCCGGCGGCTGGGGGACTTGCGGAGCTAAGATGGATCCCAAAGGAACGACGCCGGCCATGACGCCTCACGACTTACGCCACGCCATCATCCATCGTCCGAGCGGGGCGCCGGAACGGACCCGGCTTCTGGGGCCCTACCTGTTGGAGTCGCTGATCGAACCCGAGGAGGAACGGGCGGCCACGTGCTATCGCGTCCGCGTGGAGCCGAACAGCCGCACTGCGGTCAGCTACCATCGCATCGCGGAGGAGTTCTACTACGTGCTGAGCGGGCGAGGCACGGCCATCCTGGACGGGCGACCTTACGCCGTGAAGGCCGGCGACTTTCTCCGCCTTCCGCCCGGCACCACCCACGCCTTCGCCACCGACGATGTGCCGCTCGAAATGCTGGACATCCACATTCCCGGCTCGCGACCGAACCGGGACGTGTACTTCGTGGATGGACGTCCCGAGGGTTTTTCCGGCGACGCCGGGTGAGACCGTCGCCGCGGCACGGCGTTCAAAAGCGGAACTCGCCCCCCGCAAACGCCCCGTGCAGGACCAAGCCCGCGTTGTCGTCGATGGCCAGGATCGAATCCTGGATGTCCACGACGTAGGGCGGAAATTGGTGATCCGCCAGAGCGATGCCGGTCGCCGCCACCACGCGATAGCCGATGAAGGCGGTCCAGCGGGGCGCGAATCGCCAATCCAACCGGATATCCGCCTCGGTGAGAAAGGCCACGCTGTTCTTGCTGGAGATGGCGGGATAGCTCCCCGGCACCGGATCGCCGACGGGGGGATTGGGGTTCGGGCCGAACAGCTCGCCGTCTCCGCGGTAGGCGTCGAAGCGATTGCGGATATGGTTGTTGTAGATGCCGAATTTGGGAACCAGAGACAACGTCAGCGTCGGGCAGACCCGCCACGCCATGTCGAAGCCCAATTGACCGCCGATCAGATTGTTTTCCGCGCGGTCCGAGAGGAAGCCTTCCTCGGCGGGATCGGCCCCCCAAGCCCCCGCGTGTGCCCGGGATGAAAACCGCAGGCTCTCATCGAAACGGAAATAGCGAACGCCCAGCAGCCAGTCCAATCGCAACGGGTCGTCCTCCCAGGTCGGTCGATAGTGGAAGAGGTTGATCTCCACGTTGTGTACCTCGTTGCGGCGATCCAGGCGTTGCTCGTACACGCCGAAGAAAAGATCGGCGGGCAGGCCGGGAAGGGCCGGATTTGCGTAAACCACGTCCGTGAAATCGAGCGTGGTGCTGACGAATTCGGGGTGCGTGACGGAGGCGTCGCCCCGCATGTCGGTGAAACCCCAGTACGTGCCCTCCAAGGCCCAGGTGCCGCAGGGGTCTCGCCGACCGATGGTGACCTGCCAGCCGCCCTGCCAATCGACCCGGGCGTCCTGCCCGTTCATCAACTCGTTGGCATTGTTGTTGGATTGATAGCTGAACCAGACGCGGTTGGGCTGGTTACGGCCCATGATCAGGCCCGCCGCACGGGCGTACCACAACCGGTTGCAGGCGGGATCTCCCATCCATTGGCAGCCCGCCGATTCCGCCGCGTTCGGACCACAAACATCCGCCTGCTCCGAAAGCATCATGCCCAGGAGCGAAGATTCCGTCGGGGACCGACCGGCGCTGGGCGGAACCGGCTCTTCCGGTGATATAGGCAAGCTCAGGTCGGACTCGGGCAAGGCCGGGGCACCCGTCGAAGTTGCCGAGATTGGGACGCCGGGCGAGGAATACCACGAGTTGCCGGCGTATTGGGGTACGGCCCCGTAGCCGCCGGCCTTGGTCGTCTCGGAATACCCCGACGGCCCGAACGCCGACCCCGCCTGTCCCGCATAAGGCGAAGCGTTCGCGGTCGGGAGAGGTTGGACCCGGGACGGTTCGGTCAAGGTCGGCGCCAACGGCTGCGGTCGCGCCGCCAGCGGCAGCAGGTCCGGTGCCGCCGTCAAACCATATTGGGCCGAAACCTCGTTCGCGGACCACCCCAACATCCCGCAAAGAAAAATCACTCGCACTACTTTCATGGATTCACCCTTGATCGCCCATCCGTCCGGGGTCCATACCCCAAGGCTCCGTTCTCGCGGCAACGCTTCTCAGGAAAGTGCCGAATTGCGCCGCCATGCGCAAACGGCACGCGGAATCGGTGATTCCTGATTAGAGAATCGTCCGCGGCGAAGCGGCTGCAACGGTCGAAGCGGGGCAAAAACGCCGTTTTTAGGGCAAAGATCGGCGCGCGATTCCGCAGGTCCGCTTTCTTTGCTAGCTCCCGATTGTTGGGCGAATTCGCGACGACCCGAAAAATCGGCGCGGTTGCTGCAACCGAATCTCGACTTCGCGGCTCAGGCACTCACAAGGGCAGCCAGCCCGTGCCCACCGCCACCGTGACCGCGACCGGCGATTCGATATACTCGATACGATCGTCGCCGCCGCTACTGTCGCGCAGCTTTACCGTCTCGAAAAGTGCCACTTGGTGCGTGAGGAGGCGAGTACCCGACGACGCGACCCGATACAGGCGAACGATATCGCCCACGATCTCCGCCAACTCGTCGTTCGGGGTGTCCCACAGGGCGGCCTTGTCGGCGCCGCCGACGGAGGGCGTGTCCCAGCCCTCACCCGCGCGGGCGAAGACCTGATCGAAGGAGCGGGCGGTGATGCGATACCGCGCGCCGGCGGTAGCTTGATCGAAGATTTCACTCTTTCCCGCCTTGCCGTGGAACTCATCTTTCAGCGGAGAATCGTACAAGAAGGCGAGGTCGAAGCCGCCGGACGAGGCGTCGGCCGAGATGAACGCGAAATCGCGGAGGGTCACGTCGAAGCCCGGTCCCGAAAATTGCGTCCGCCCCAAACCCGCCTCCAACCGATCATCGCCGGGAGAGCCGAAGAGGACCGCCCGGTCGTTCCCGCCGGAGGCGAAGGCGCGGACCTCTTCGAAAAACTTGACACGGTGATAGAGGCCGGGACCGATCATCTTGGCGTGCTGCCACTGCGGCTCGGACTTGAATTTCACGGCGAGTTCCCCGTCGGCGTCGGGGCGAGCGTCGTACAGCTCCGCAGTGTCGCGGCCGCCCGCCGCAGCATAGACGTGAATTTCCGTGAAGTCCTCGCAAATCACATCGGGGAAGTTGCCGCTGCGCCACTCAGCCCGCCCGGGGAAAATGCGGACGGCATCATCCGCGGGGCCGTCGCGGAGGACGACCACGTTTCGGCCCGGCCCGCCATCGAAGCGCACGGTCTCGATTTCGCCCGGTCCCGGAGCGGCATACCGGACGCCCCGGATCGCCAAGATGCCCGCGGCGGCATCGTACTCGAACGTATCGTCGTCGGCGGTGCCGAGCACGGTCCAGGCGGCCGCCTCTTTGACCAGCAGGTTGGTCAGCCGCAGGTCAAAGGCTTCGGCGTCGCCCCGCAAATGGACGAAGTATTCCGCGCCGAAGCGGACGTCGTAATCCAACCGGGCCTCGCTCGGCGTCCGCAAGCCGGCCAAAGCGGTCGCCCCCGGATCGATCAGCGGATTGCGATCGTAAAGGAGAACGTCCAACTGCCGGTCCGAAGGCACACCCACGGCTTCCACGGTCAAAACGCCGTCTCGGGCGGGAAGGATGCGGAAAAAGCGGTGGCCCGTCTCCCCCAAAGTCAGGCCCGACCATACGGCGAAGTCGATCGTTCCGCGATCCTCCGATTCCGCCAGCAAGAACGAAGCGGCCACGGGATCGCCGAGCGTGCATCGATCGTCCTCGGCCCGCGCGAGCAAGGCATAGCGGCCGGGGGCCAGTGCGGCGGTGTCCACCGTCCATGTCCAACCGTCGTTGGGCGACTCATCGGAGCCGAGCAGGAAGTCACTCGCGGGGTCGATCCGCCCATCGCCGTCGGCATCGAGAAAAAATGCAACGCGGAGGACTTGCCCATCCGGATCGAACACGCCGGTTGCAGTCGCTTCCAGGGGCGTGCCCGGCGCCGCGATTTCGGGTTGGACGATCAAGGTCGCAATCTGCGGGGGGACGTCGGCCGGCGGATCGAACCGCAACAAAAAGCCGTCCCGTACGCCCAAGAAGTTCTCGGCCTGGTTCAAGAACGGCCAATCCGGCGACGCCGTTCCGCCGACGACGAGGAGGGAACCGGAGCCGGCGTCGATCACCGCGCGGGCGGAGTCGTAGTTGCCGCCGCCCAAGTAGCCGGACCATGCCACGGCGCCGGCGGCATCGATGCGGACGAGGTAACCGTCGGTCGTGCCGTCCAAGACGTCGTCGAGGCTGCCGCCGCACCAGTCGGGCGAATAGGTGGTGCCCACCATATAGCCCCCGCCTAAGGCGTCGGCGAAAAGCCGGCCGCTTTGCTCGTCCAAGGCTCCGCCCAACAGCGTGGTCCAGGCGACGGCGCCGCCGTCGTCGGCGAGAGCGGTAACGAAGACGTCCTTGCCGCCGTACGGGGCGCCGGAAGTGATTCCGGCCGGCCAAGTCGCGGAATCGGTTTCGCCGGCGATCAGGATTCGGCCGGCCGCATCAACGGCGACGGAGACGGCCGCGTCCTCGCCCGATCCGCCGAGATACGAGGACCACGCCCGCTGTCCGTCGGCGGATGCCTTCAGGACGTAGGCGTCGAAGGCCCCGCC
>Ga0067045_1031466_pt1 | contig 12201 bp, 10 predicted proteins | sample TerdegcTABiofilm_FD_59184 | JGI IMG/M metagenome (GOLD analysis project Ga0067045, IMG submission 59184) | Combined Assembly of (Gp0054472, Gp0054536) Wastewater bioreactor microbial communities from Singapore -Terephthalate degrading...
TTTTCCCAGTAAGAAAGCAGTAAGGGAGACCTTCTTAAAAAGTGGGATCCCTTCCCAGCCGATAAACAGGCTGATGAATAGCAGGCATACAACAGAAAGGGAAGCACTGAAAAGAAATATCAGTCTTGCCCCCCCCTCTAGGATTTTCCTTCTTTTTTTTAATCCCTTTGACCTTTCCGTCATCTTCTCCCCAACCTGCTCTTAGTTTTCTTACAAAACAGTTTATGCTTCAGGAATCAGAAAAGGGTTAAGGTTTCATTAGAATACTGTTAATTCAGGACTCTGCAGATTATTAAGGAATAGGAATGAAGCCTTCTTCCTTTACTATAGCTTGCCCTTGATCGGAAAGCAGAAAGTCAATAAATGCCTTTTCCAGGGTGCCCTGGGCAGGAGCTCCTTTATGGACTATATTTAGGTTCCTTGCCACAGGGTAGGCGCCGGAAATTACCTTTCCTTCCGAAGGCTCCTCACCATTAATCATTACTGCCTTAATTCCGGGATCCTTATCTAAATAGCCGAAACCACAGTAACCTATGGAAAAGGGGGTGCTTGCAACCTTTCCCACCATATCCCCGTTGGAAGTAACCACCGCTGCTTCTGGCATGAATTTCTTATCCGACTTTTTTACTACTGTCTCATTAAAACAATCCCTGGTTCCAGAAGCCTCGTCCCTGTTAAACACCACAATCTCTGCGTCCCTTCCTCCCAGTTCCTTCCAGTTGCGGATCTCTCCGGCGTAGATTGCTGCTACCTGTTCTACCGTAAGATTGGCCAGGGGAACTGTTGCCTTGTTTACTATTACCGCTACACCGTCCAAGGCTACAATCGTTGCCCTGGCCCCTTCGGCAATTTCCGAATCCTTTAAATCCCTCGAGGAGCCCCCTAAAGAGTAGATGCCGGAGAGAACCCCTTTTACTCCCACACTGGAGCCTTGGCTGTCATAGGAGATGCGAACCTTTGGATAAATAGTTTTCCATTGTTCAATGGCGGCAAGAAAGATCGGCTCTGTGGTGGTGGATCCTCCAAAGGCATAGTCACCGGAAAATCCGTCTGAAGATTCCTTGGTTCCTCCTGCAAAAACAGGAAGTGCCAAGGTTACTAAAACCAAAATGATGATTATTTTTTTCATCCTTTCCTCCTAAAGAAAATGTTTGTTATCCCCTTTTAAGGCTTTCCTATTAGACTTTTATAAAGGAAGGGTTAAGAATTGATTAAATCAACTGCTTTGTGATACTTTTGAGTAGAGATGAAGGGGATAAAAAAAAAGAGCACCTTGGTCTTTACGGGTGGAGGAACCGCAGGGCACATCTTTCCTGGTCTGGCAGTCCTTGAGGCTTTAAGGGCTTTCGAATCCGGAAGGGATATCTCTCTTGCCTGGATAGGCAGCGAGAAAACCAACGAAAGGAATCTGGTAGAAGGTTTTTCTGTGCCCTTTATCTCGATACCTGCCGGTAAATTCAGGAGATATTTTTCGTTTAAGAATTTCACCGACCTTTTCAGGATTATGGCAGGGTTTTTTGCCTCCCTTATGCTGCTGTGCAAACTTAAACCCTTTCTTCTCTTCTCCAAGGGGGGATACGTTAGTGTTCCGTCCATTCTGGCGGCCCGGGTGTTGAAGATTCCGGTCTGGGTACATGAATCTGATCTTGATCCGGGCCTGGCAACCCGTCTTGGAGCCCGCTGGGCGGAGAAGATCTTTGTTTCCTACAGGGAAACCAGGGGATACTTTCCAGAAGCCCTTCAAAACCGTATCATCCTTTCAGGAAATCCTGTAAGAAAGGCGATATTCGGTGGCAACAGGGAAGAGGGGAGGAGAATTGCTCATTGCCGGGGCAAGGAACCCTTGCTTCTGGTGCTTGGGGGGTCCCAGGGAGCAAGACAGATAAATAATCTTTTGGAGGAGATAATTGGCAGTCTTTTGCCCCATTGTTCCGTAGTGCATCAGATGGGCAGGGAGGGATTCAAGCCCTCCCAAACTCCCGGGTACACCACGGCTCCATTCTTTTTACAGGAACTTCCCCATCTTCTCTGTGCGGCGGATCTGGTAGTCTGCCGGGCAGGAGCGGGAACCCTCTGGGAGAATGCTGTTCTTGGAAAACCCGCACTACTGATTCCACTGGGTATCGGGAGTTCCAGGGGGGATCAGATCAGGAATGCCGAGTACTTTGCCGCCGCTGGGGCTTCGCAGATTCTTAAACCAGAGGAGACAGAGGGTCAGGAATTAAAAAAGAGAATCTTAGATCTATTACAAAAACCAAAGGTGTTAATGGAAATGGGGAGCAGGGCAAAAGCCCTTGCCCCAGCAACGGCCTCGGAACTTATTGCTTCCGAGATACTAAAGAAAAAAGGAGAAATCTATGCCCTTCACACCAATTGACTATGTCTTTCTTGGTATAATTGCCATCGCTGTAATACGGTGTGCAATTCGGGGTTTTATCGCAGAGATCCTTTCTATGGCAGCCTTGATTTTAGGAATCGGCTGTGCGGTCTTTTTTTCAAGTCCCGCCTCAAGGATTGTTGATGCCTACATCGGGGAAAGTTTCTGGAGCCCAATTATAGCCTTTCTGGCAATCTTTATAGTGGTATACCTGGTGGTAAAAATTATTCAAGGTCTCCTTTCCAAGGTGATTGAAAAAATTCACCTGGATAAACTGGATAAGAGCCTGGGCCTTCTCCTTGGTTTAGTAGAGGGAATAATTGTAATTACCTTGATTGTTTTTGTACTCCAGGTGCAGCCCTTCTTTGATACCCAGGCTTTGCTGGAAAAGGGTACCATCCCTGCGATAATCCTGAAGATCTTCTCCTTCGAGGCAGGGACAATACAGATAAAAACCCAAGAGGTTTTCAATTCCCTAGGAGGAAATCTCCTCTGGAGCTAGAATGTTCGAGAATATTATAGGTCATGGTAAGCTTGTTGAGCAGCTTAAGCTGGAGGTGGAGGATAATCTTCTCCCCTCCACTTTGCTTTTCTATGGTGAGGCTTATTCCGGAAAACTAACCACAGCTTTAGAATTGGCCAGGGTTCTCACCTGTCAGGAGAAAAGCGGGCAGTGGAACTGCCAATGCCAGGCCTGCAATCTTCAAAGGGTTCTCCTTCATCCGGAAACATTGCTTTTAGGATCCCGATCCTTCCTGGAGGAGATCTCTGCCAGCGGTGAGGTCTTAAGGAGAAACGACAAACCCTTTGCCAGGTACCTCTTTATACGCTCTGTCAGAAAACTCACCCGTCGTTTCGACCCCCTTCTGTGGGAAGGACAGGAAACCAAGCTTAAGAAGATCTTTCCCCAGTTGGAGTCTCTGGAAGGGGAACTGGAAACTTTCTATCCTGGTAAGGAACTACCGGAGGATAAGGTCTGGCATAAAACTCTACAGGAGATTATAAGCAAGGCAGAGGAGATCGCCTCTTTTGTTGGTTCTGAAAACATTCCTATAAATCAGATAAGAAGGGTCTCCTATTGGACCCATAATACCTCTCCGGGAAGGAACAAGGTGGTTATTCTGGAAGGGGCAGAGAAGATGCTGGAGGGTTCAAGGAATGCACTCTTAAAAACCCTGGAGGAACCGGCTCCGGGTTGTTATTTTATCCTGATTGCCACAAACAAGGGGGCGGTCATTCCTACCATACTCTCCCGGTCTAGATCCTATTTTTTTCCGGAAAGAACCGTGCAGGAGACCCAAGAGGTATTGACAAAAATCTTCCGGGAGGATCCGGGAGACTATCATGGGCTTAAGGAGTACTTCCTTGCCTGGAATACCGCTCCTGTGCAGCAGCTGCGGGGCCTGGCCAAGAGGTTTCTAACCTCGGCCTTGGGTAAAGGGGATGGAGGCAGATCCTTGGAGGAGATTATGCCGGAGAATACCGACAAGAAGTATGCCGCTCTCTTTCTTCTGGAACTTGCCTCTCTTTTACAGGAATTGATCTCCTGCGACAATCCTGAATTGAAGGATCTCTCCCTTCCGCTCCTGGAGACCTGGTACAATAAAATCAAGGAAACCCAGACAAGGATAGAGCTCTACAATCTTAATCCCTCCCTGGGGCTGGAAAATCTCTTCTATAGTCTGAGAGGATGGGCATGAGAAAGTTCATTCAAAGGGCTCTGGAAAAGCTACCAAAACTGGATAAAGAACAGATCTCCAATCTTATCTTTATGCTGGCCAAGGAGAATGAACTCCTAACCGTTGTTCTGGATTCCATGACCGACGGAGTTGTTGCCCTGGACCGGGAACATAAGGTAAGCCTTTACAATAAATCCGCCGAAAGGCTCCTGCCCTTTGCCTCCGGAGAGGTGTACGAACGTTTGATATGGCAGGTAATACTGGATCCAGAGATCTCCCTGTGCATAAAAACAGCCTTGAAGAAGGAGGAGCGGCTTGAGGAGCGTAATTTCACCATGGATATGGGAAGCGGAACCATCAAGACCCTCTCCCTGACCCTCCTGCCTTTGGTGGGAAACGGTATTATAAAGGGTACAATTATCCATGTGGAGGATGTAACAGAGAAGAAGATTAGGGAAGCCCGTTTAAGAAGGGCTGAGAGTCTTGCCTCCTTAACAACCCTGGCGGCAGGGGTAGCCCACGAGATAAAGAATCCTTTAGGCTCCATAGGAATACATATCCAGCTGATACAGAAGGCCTTGAATCTGGGGTGCGAAACCGATTTTGAGGTTCTAAAGAAGTATCTGGAGGTGGTAAACGAGGAGATCGAAAGACTCAATGGGATAGTGATGGATTTCCTCTTTGCCGTACGCCCCATGGATATGAATCTGGAGGAGCGAGAGGTTAACCCGCTTTTATCGGAACTCTGCGATTTTGTTAGATACGAACTGGAAAATACCAATATACAATTGGAGATGGACTTTGAGGATTCCCTGCCCAGGCTGTTCATTGATGAAAAGTTTTTCAAGCAAGCCTTTCTCAATCTTGTAAAAAACTCCATGGCTGCCATGCCTAAGGGCGGCAGACTGACTGTATCCACCCGGCAGAAGGGAGATTCGGTGGTAATCTCCATTAAGGACAATGGGGTGGGGATTTCGGAAGAGAATATATCCAAGGTTTTTGAACCCTTTTTTACGACCAAGGATTTTGGGTCCGGGCTGGGTCTTACTTTGGTTTATAAGATCGTAAAGGAGCATGATGGAGAGATCAATCTTAAGTCCAAGGAAGGGGAGGGGACGGAAATTCATATCACCCTTCCTGTTCCGCAGAAAGAGCCGAGATTACTAGGCTGGGGAGAAGAGGAAGATGAAGTTTAGTGTTCTGATTGTGGAGGATGAAAAAAACATCCGCGAAGGTCTCGGTAAGGCTTTGGAGATGGATGGTTACTCCGTCACCCTGGCTGAAAACGGCAGGGAAGCTCTTAGGATTATGGAGCGGCAGGAGATGGATCTGATTCTTACGGATCTGCGGATGCCGGAACTTTCCGGGGAAGAGCTTCTTAAGAAGGTATCTCAGGGATATCCCACGGTTCCTGTTATTATCCTCACCGGCCATGGTTCCATAGAGACTGCAGTGAATGCCATGAGGGACGGAGCCTACGATTTCCTTACAAAACCGGTAAATCTGGACCGGCTCTCCCTGCTGGTAAAAAGGGCCCTCTCCTCCAGGGAACTGGTTCTTCAGCACCGGGCTTTGCAGGAGGAGATAGAAAAAATCTCCCAAAGGCGCAACTACTCCGCTATCATTGGAAAAAGCTCGCAAATGAAGAAAATCCTGGAAGTGGTGGAGCAGGTGGCTCAAACAAAGGCCTCGGTCCTGATCACCGGGGAAAGCGGGGTGGGGAAGGAGCTTATTGCCGATGCCATCCACTCCCTCTCCAACCGGAAGGATAAACCCTTTATCAAGGTGCACTGTGCCGCTCTTTCGGAGGGTCTTCTGGAGAGCGAGCTCTTTGGTCATGAAAAGGGAGCCTTTACTGGGGCTATTGCCAGAAAGAGGGGAAGGTTTGAACTGGCCAACCGGGGATCTATATTCCTGGACGAGATTGGGGAGATAAGTCCGGCGGTGCAGATAAAGATACTGCGGGTTTTGCAGGAAAAGAGGTTTGAGAGAGTAGGGGGGGAGGAAACCCTGGAGGTAGATGTAAGAATAATCTCCGCTACAAATAAGGATCTTAAGGAGGAGATTGCAAAGGGAAATTTCCGGGAGGATCTCTACTACCGCCTGAATGTGGTTAATATCCACGTTCCCCCCTTAAGGGAGAGAAAGGAGGATATCCCTCTTTTGGCAGCGGCCTTTCTTAAAGAATTTGCTGAGGAAAATGGAAAGAATGTGGAGGGAATGGATTCTAAGGCAAGGACAGCCCTGTATTCCTATTCCTGGCCAGGGAACATCCGGGAACTCCGAAACTGCATAGAGAGTTCTGTAGTTATGTGCAAAGGAAATATCCTTACCCTGGAGGATCTTCCTCCTTCGGTTTCCAATTCCTCGGACAGTAATTATATCCGGGTGGAGCTGGGCTCCTCCATGAGCGCTGCGGAGAGAGAGATAATAAGAAGCACTTTGGCTTTTTGTCAGGGGAATAAGAGCAGGACTGCGGAACTTCTTGGAATAGGAAGGAAGACCCTGCACAGAAAGATCCAGGACTACGGTCTGGAGGAGATTTAAACAGACCGAATTGCATACCTTTAGGTTTTAAAGGTTTTTCAATTTTTCGTAGTAGGATTCTATTCTCTGATAAGCCTGGTTGAGTTTCTGGGTTACTTCTGTGGCGTTCTTCAGTTTTTCAGGATCCGAGGCATGTAAGTCCGGATGATATTTCCGTAACAGAATCTTGTAGGATTTCTTTACTGTTTCCAGAGAGGATCCAAAGGGTACCTCAAGGATCTGGAAATCCTTTCTTAGCTCCTCTTTAGGATCAGGTTTATAGTAGCTGGTTCTCTCCTGTTGTCTATGGGAGTCTCTCTCCCTCCCGGTTTCTCCCTTGAGAAAATCATCCAGCTCTTCCCAGGCATCCTTTAAATCGGGATCGCTGAAGTTTGAGCCTCTGTAGGAACTCCTCTCCTGATCCTGAAACATGCTTTTAAGCAGGGTTTCCAGTCTTTCGAAAATCTGATCCATTGCCTCTTCCTTGGAAACTACTCTTCCTCCGATTCGTAATAGTAGTTTCCATAATAGATATATTCCGCCTCTCCGGTACAGTAGAGCTGGTTACTAGGCTGGGTCCATTGTAAGAAGAAAGAGTTCCCTTGACAATGGGCAAGCACCTCCCGATCTGTAAATCCCTGTACCACTGAGGCAACAAAAGCCCCGGCACAGGCGCTGGTGTAATCCTTATTGCTTTTTCCAAACCATACCTTAACCTGGATCTCCTCCCTGCTGTAGGGGGATATGAAAACCGGCTGCAAAGCCCTTAAATCCGGTTTTTCCAGGCGTCTTAAGTCCCTGGAGAGGGTTTTAAGGGTCTCCCGGGATTCTCCTGTTTCGAAAACAACCCCTATGGGGTACTCTAGGGTCAAGGGGGTTATGGAATAGGTTTTACCATTGATCTTTGCAGTCAGGGAATACTCCCCCACCGGGTCCTCTTTAAGAAGCCTTCCCGATGGAAAGGATCTGGGTATCCCCAGGTTTATTCGGAAGTGGGAGCTATCTATTATATTGATACAGGAGTTCCTTTCCCCGTATTCCAGGTTTATATCCTGATTACCGGAAAAACCGCTGTTAAAGAGATACTTTCCCACGCAGAAGAAGGGATCAAAAAGATTGGTATACTCCATACCCTGAGAATTAAAAGTGCGGAGCCGGATCTTTTCCCTTTCTCCGGGGACAAGAAAGATAACCCCGTTTCCCCCTATCCCCCGGAGTCTCGGGCAGATCCTCTTGGCAATTCTGCCTAAAATAGGATCAGGATACAAAGGCAGGGATAGAAAATTTACCAGAATGAAATCATTTCCGGCGGTGTGCATTTTATAAAAGGGAAATTCTATCCCCGCTTCTCGACCCATAACAGCTCTTTCTAATTAAAAAACTCCCTGTGCAGATTCTTTAAGGCATTATCCAACATTTTTTCGGACAGTACAAGGGAAAGATTTATATCCGAAGAACCCAGGGAGATCATTCTTACCGGAACATCCCCAAGGGCTTTGAAAACCCGGGCAAGAAACACAGGATCCCTCCACAAACCCCTGCCCACCAGACAGAGTATAGATTTTTCCGGTTCTGCAGAAACACTCCCAATTTCAGACAGATCCTGTACTATTCTTTCCAAATTCTCGGGATTGTCTATGGTAACGGATACGGAAACCTCGGAGGTAGCGATAAGATCCACAGGAGTCTTGTGTTTCTCAAAGATGTTGAAGATCCGGCTTACAAAACCGTAGGCATTAAGCATCCTGCTGGAGTTGATGTTTATAAGTATCACCCTCTTTTTACCTGCCAGGGCTAAAAGACCGTTCTTCTTCTCAATTCTTTTTATCACCGTACCCTTACCATCGGGATTGTTGGTATTCTTTACCAAAACCGGTATCCCCAATTCCACGGCAGGCTGGATGGTGGAGGGGTGTACAACCTTGGCTCCAAAGTAGGCCAGTTCTGCCGCCTCTTCGTAGCTTATTGACTCTACGGTATGGGCCTCCGGAATTATTCTTGGATCGCAGGACATAATGCCATCCACATCGGTCCAGATCTGAACCTCCTCCGCCTTAAGGGCAGCACCGAAAATTGTGGCGGAGAAATCTGAGCCTCCCCTGCCCAGGGTGGTGGTTACCCCTTTTAGGGTCCTTCCGATAAAACCCTGGGTTATGATGAGGTGTCCAGCTCTCGGTTTAACCCTCTCCTGGATTGCCTGGTTTGTGGTGGAATAGATGGGAGTGGCGTTGGTAAATTCCTCGGTAGTAAAGAGAACCTCCCGGGCATCCAGAAATTCGCAATCCATTCCCCTTTCCCTGGCTCGGTAAAAGAGGAGGGTTGTGGAAAGGCGCTCCCCGAAGGATACTACGGCATCGGAACTGCGGGGGGTGCACTCCCTTAAAAGGAAAAGCCCCCGGACTAGACCGGACATCTCCTCGAAAAGCTTATCCAAGGCGGAAACCCCTGCTTCCAGATTTTCTCCGGAAAGAAAGGCCTCTGCTGTAGCCCTGTGCCGCGTATGCAGGGCTTCGATCTCCTTCTGTGCCTCCAGGATATAGCCGGAAACAGCCTTGTCCCGAATGGAGATAAGTGTATCTGTTACCTTGGACATGGCAGAGGCAACCAGTAAGGGGGCTCTGTCAATATCCCTCAAAGCCAGGTCCAAGACCTTGTCCATCACCTGGGCATTGGCAACGGAGGTTCCTCCGAATTTCTGAACTATCATTTTAGGTACCCCAGCTTTACATAGGTTTCGCCATTGAGAATGGCGGCACCCGCGGCTCCCCTTACGGTATTGTGACCAAGGATCACCATCTTTATATCAAAAACCGGACAAGGACGTATCCTGCCTACACAGGTGGACATACCCCGGTTTTTCCAAACATCCCGGGCAGGCTGTGGCCGGTTCGGTTCATCAAAGACAAGGATGGGTTCCGACGGGGCAGAGGGAAGGGATAATTCCTGGGGAATTCCCCGGAAGGATTTAAGAACTTCCCTTATCTCCTCAGGAGTAGCCTTTTTCTTCAGTTTTATAGATAGGGTTTCTGTATGTCCGTCAAATACCGCCACCCTGTTGCACTGGGCAGAGACGGCAAAATCGGCGGGAACTATCCTTTCACCGTCAAAACTTCCCAGGATTTTTACAACCTCCCTCTCCATCTTCTCCTCTTCCTCTCCAATATAGGGAATCACGTTACCTAGAATATCCATGGAGGGAACGCCAGGGTATCCTGCCCCGGAGATGGCCTGAAGGGTTGTTACCTGAACTGCCTCCAGACCGAAATTTTTATATATCGGTGCCAAAGCCATGGCAAGAAACATGGTAGAGCAGTTGGAATTGGTGATAATTGCCCCGGAATAGGGCTGTTTCTTGGTGATTTTGAAATGATCGGAGTTTACCTCAGGTATGATCAGTGGAACATCGGGGTCCATCCTGTGGTTCTTGGAATTGCTTATCACCACCTTGCCTGCTCTGGCATACCTCTCCTCCACCTCTCCGGCCACGGATGCATCCAGTCCCGAAAAACAGATTCTGCTTTCAAGATCCTCTTCCGTTCCCTTAACAGTCAGGGAGGCGATCCCTGTTGGAATAAAGGAATCCTGCTTCCATTCACAGGCCTCTTTGTAGCTCTTCCCAGCAGAGCGGGAGGAGGCAACAACTTCGTGGACCTGAAAGAAGGGGTGCCCATCTAATAGGGCAATAAACTTCTGCCCGACCGTTCCCGTTGCTCCGAGAACAGCAACTGGAATCTTTTCCATAATTGTTCTCCTTATCTATAGAGTTTTTTTTCTGTTGCGCGGATCATACGGGATTACTGAACAGTAAGACCAGTTCTCGTAGGGTAGGCGATCAATAGCGCTCCACCATTACCAGTGACAGCTTTGGGGATTTAGCCCGCAAAGCCAGGAGTAACTCTTCAGGAAGAGATATTCCTTCGGCGGCCTGCCCCTTTTATATCGGTATCCCAGGGATCCTGTTCCCTCCGCCGATCTACTCTTGGCTGCCGCGCCTCTATTGACCCGTGCATAAATTGTTGATTATGGCTTTACCATTTTTTATCTATCCTGTCAACGGTCAGCAATTCTAATTTTAGGGTTGCCGCAACCTTCGTAGGATTAAATAAATATTGCAAAAAAATAGCAAAGGGGATAGTTTTACTCCGTGAAGAGTGAAGAAAAAATTTCAAAAAAAGCGCTGACCCTGATGAGGGAACAGATTGAGGATGCCGAGGGCCAGGAGGTTCTTTTCATAGGCCGGGTAAACGAGGAAGGGATAATTTCTTCTGTTGTTACCGCCTCCAGGGGTAGCCAGGAGGCTGTGCCTGCCCTTATGCCCTTTATGGAAAAGGGGGATGTGGTTCTTCACAACCATCCCTCCGGGATATTAAAACCGAGCGGCCAGGATCTCTCCGTTGCCACCATGCTGGGAAACAGGGGTATAGGTTTTTACATAATCGATAATCCTGTAAAGCGAATCTACGCTGTAAGCGAGCCTGTGGAACGAAAGATTGTTACACCCCTTTCGGAGGAGGAGGCTGCCTCCTGCCTGGAACCGGGCGGAGCCCTGGCAAAGTTATCCAGGGATTATGAAAACCGGGAAAGTCAGATCGGCATGGTAAGGGAGGTTAGCAGGCTTTTTAATGAAAACCTGCTGGGACTGATGGAGGCGGGAACCGGGGTGGGCAAGAGCCTTGCCTACCTCATTCCCTCCGCCCTCTGGGCCCTCTCCAATGATGAAAGGGTTGTGGTTTCTACCGCCACCATAAACCTACAGCAGCAGCTCTTTGAGAAGGATATCCCCCTGGTGGAAAAGATACTGCGAAAACCGGTATCTTCTCTCCTTTTGAAAGGCCGGGGGAATTATCTATGCCTGCGCAGGCTGGAGGAGGCTCTGGAGGAGGAAAGCCTCTTTGCAGAAGCGGATGAGGAACTATCTGCTCTCAGGCAATGGGCAGGAATCACAGATACAGGAGACAGGGCAACCCTTCCCTTTCTACCCCAGGAGAGCCTTTGGAGCAGGGTCTGTTCCGAGGCGGATCTCTGCATGGGTCTCAAGTGCCGGTACAGGGAGAGATGCTTCATCCTCCGGTTGCGGCGGGATGCCGCCGGAGCCCTTATCCTTGTGGTGAATCATCATCTTCTCTTTTCCGATCTCTCCGCCAGGATACGGGGGGCGGGGTTTGATTCTGCGGTGGTGCTACCCCCCTTTTCCCGGCTGATCTTCGACGAAGCCCATAATATCGAAAAGAGCGCCACCAGTTTCTTTTCCGAAACCCTCTCCAGTTATTCTCTCCTTAAGCAGGTATCCAGGCTGTACAGGTTCAGAAAGGGAAAAGCCCTGGGTCTTGCCCTGACTCTTCAGAGGTATACCTCCGAAGGCTCAATTTTTAAGGAGATACCCCCTGCAGTGGAGAATCTTATAGAGAGCGCTCGAGCTCTGGATGATCAAACCTGCAGGATTCTGGGAGTTAAGACCTCCTTCCGGGTAACGGAGAAGGAGTCCCGGTTCACTCAGGAGATTTTTCCACTCCTGGAGGAACTACGGGATCGAATAACCCTGCTTACGGGATTATGCCGGCAGGCGCTGGATTCGATCCCGGAGGAGCAGGAGGAGAACACAGCAGTATATGAAACCCG
>Ga0067045_1031468_pt1 | contig 12196 bp, 10 predicted proteins | sample TerdegcTABiofilm_FD_59184 | JGI IMG/M metagenome (GOLD analysis project Ga0067045, IMG submission 59184) | Combined Assembly of (Gp0054472, Gp0054536) Wastewater bioreactor microbial communities from Singapore -Terephthalate degrading...
AATGAGCCGGCATGGGGCGGTCGGCGGGTAGGTTACCGGCCCCCCCTCGTTTCTACAAGGCCAATTGCACTCCCCCCATCCGGCCGGGAGAGGAACGCTCGGCGCATTTCCCTTGAGCCAAATTCTCCCTTGGAGCATAAGATAAAATAAGAGAGAATTTTACGGCGTCGGCTTCCTTGCCCCCAAGGACGCCGACCGCCCGGCCTCCGAATTCTCCCTCGGCTTGCCGGAGCGTCCGCACACCGCGGCTTCACGCGACCCTGAGGTTTTTCTGAATCGCCCGCGGCCGCCCGGCCCCAATCTGCGAGGAGCCTCCCTGCATGAGTTCGGAAAATTACCTCTTCGTGACGGGACGCTTGGCCGAGCCTACCCTGCGGCGCATGCTTCCCGATCTTTCCGAGTGTTTCGATTTCCAGTACAACGTGGCCGTCATGCCGATCTCCGTCGCCGCGCTGATGAGCACGGGCTGGCTGGCCGAGCGGCTGGAGGTCCCCGAAGAGACGACGCGCATCCTGTTGCCCGGACATTGCCGAGGGGACTGCGAGATTTTGCAGTCGCGGACGGGACGCCGCGTGGAACGCGGGCCGGGCGATCTGCACGATCTCCCCCGCTACTTTCGAGAAAAGAATTGCCCCGCGGCAGTGGGAGAGGATTACCGCATGCGATTGGCGGCGGTCATCAAACAGGCTTCCCAGTACTCGCGCCCGCTCATCCACCAGCAGGCTGATTCGCTCGTGCAGGACGGGGCGGACGTGGTGGTGCTCTCGCACGAGGATCGCGAGCCGTGGCCGGCCGCCAAGGGAATCATCCAATCCTTGGTCGAGGCGGGACACCGGGTCTGGGTCCGCAGCCTGGATCCCGTCGTGCAAAAAGCCGCCGTCACCGCCGGAGCCAAGTACGTCGAGCCTTTTCGCCCCGAGAACGGCGACTTCTGGAAACGCCGCAAGACCGTCGCCGTCGTGACGCCGGACCTGCCCGGCACTTGGGCCGGCGTGGACGAAAAGATCCAGTGGTTGAGGCGGCATGAAGTGCCCTGGATTCTGCAAGTGAGTCTGACCCCGATCGGGATGGGCTTCGCGCCGGGCATGTTCCAGCTCTTCGAGGCGGCCGCCAAGTGGGAAGACGCCGAGCTGAGCATGGATTTGTGCCCCCTGCTGATCCACAGTCGCGCCGACTCCGCCCCCATGCTGCTGTTGATGCTGGGGCTGGCCGAGGAGTTGGGCTACCGCTTCGTGCTCACCACGCAAAGCGTCAATACGGCCAGGACCTCCGTCCGGGAATGCGATTGGATTCGCCGCCTGACGTTCGCCGCCCGCCGTTACGGCATCTCGATTCGCAATTTGGACTATCAATTGGCGATGCTCCGCGACCCTCAACCCGCCGATCACCGCGAGTTCATCGACGACTTGGCAGCCCGCTTGTCGGACCCCTCGCCGCGGGTATTCGTCTCGGGGCGAGAACTGCGGGTACTGGGTTTCGGCCAAGACATCCGCGGCGACGACGCCTACGACGTGTTCGAGCAGCTCTTGGCGGCGGCCGCCGCCGCCAAACGCTCCGTCGATGCGCGGACCGCCTTTTACCTGGGTTACGAGATGGCCAAGGCCGGGATCGCCGGGTTGTTGGGCAAGAATTATTCCCAAGACGAGGCCCTGCACTGGGGCATGCACACGGTCCGGGAGCCGTCTCCCGCGGAACGGCGGCAGCGGCGCCTCGCCCGAAAGAAAGCCGTCCAAGCCTGCGAGGAGACTTAGGAGTCGCCGGTGTCCGCGGGCCAGTTGCCGCTCGTCCACGAAGCGCCCTATGTGGACATCGAAACGTTGTTGCCGCATTGGGCCGCCCTGCCCCACTGCGTCTGCCTCGACACCGCGCTACCGCACGAGGCGACCGGCCGTTTTACCTTCTTGACGGCCGACCCATACCGGGTGTGGGCGATCCCTCCCGACGCCTCGAGGTCCGAAGCGTTGCGGACGCTGGAGGAGGCGGCGGCAGCGGTCTCCCCGCCCGATGTCGCAGCCTCGCCCCCCGGCCCTTGCCCTTTTTCGGGCGGCCTGGTCGGCATGTGGAGCTACGACCTGGGGCGGCACTTCGAGGAGCTGCCCATTCCCCTCGCGCGCTTTCGGGACAACGACTTTCCGCTATTTTGGGCCGGGCTGTACGACGTCGTGCTGGGGATCGATCACCGCGATCGCCGGGCCTGGCTCATCTCGCAGGGGCTTCCCTCCGTGCAACCCGACCGACGCCGACGCCGCGCTGCCTCGCGATTGCGGCGGTTCCGATTGCTCCTGGAACAAGCCTTGGAACAAGCGGCGCGCGAGCCTGGAAGCCGACCGCGCGGTACGCACTCGGGGCCTGCGCCGGCCGTGCCTTCGGCGTTTCCGCCCGGTCCGCCGCGGCCGACCGCCTTCGGCGTCCGGAGCAACTTTTCCGAGCAGGAATACCTGGAGGCGGTGCGGCGCGTGGTACGTTACATTCGGGCGGGCGACGTCTTCCAAGTCAATCTCTCGCAACGGCTCTATCTTCCCGCCGTGGGCGATCCGGTTTCGGCTTACCTCGCCCTGCGTCGCCGTAACCCCGCGCCCATGGGCGGTTTCCTCGACCTCGGGCCTCGGCAGCTCTTGTCCACCTCCCCGGAACGCTTGGTTCGCATCCAGGGCGACCGCGTGGAAGCGCGGCCCATCAAGGGCACGCGGCCGCGCCATGCCGATTTCCAACGCGATGCCGCAGCGGCGGCGGCCCTGGCGGCCGGCGAGAAGGAACGGGCCGAGAACACCATGATCGTGGATTTGCTCCGCAACGATCTCTCACGCGTCAGCCGCCCGGAGAGCGTCCGCGTGACCGCCTGGAATCGCGTCGAGTCCTACGCCGGGGTGCACCATCTCGTCTCCGTGATCGAGTCGGAACTGCCGCCGGGCAAGACCTGGCGGGACGTGATGCAGGCCGTCTTTCCCGGCGGCTCCATCACCGGGGCGCCCAAGATCTGCGCCATGGAAATCATCGCCGAGTTGGAGCCTCATGCCCGGGGACCGTATTGCGGCGCCCTGGGGTACGTATCCTTCTCCGGCGCGGCCGACTTCAACATCCTGATCCGCACGGTTCTGGCCGATCGCGGCTGGTGGATCGTGCCGGTAGGCGGGGGCATTACCGCCCAATCCGATCCCGCCGACGAATACGCCGAGACCTGGGACAAGGCCCGCGCGATGGTCGCCGCCTTGACCGCGGCCGACCGCGCCCCGCCGCCCGGCGAAGACGCCCCTCACTCCGTTAACTTGCCCTGATCGAACAGTTCCCAGAACTCGGCGGGCGGATAGAGGCGATCCTCGATCCCCCAGTCGGATTCCCCGAAGGCGGTCCCGATTTCGCGCAAGCTCGCCATGCCGCGGACGGCATCCAGCCCGCCCTCGATGCGGGAGGGCGTGAACACCAGCCGCTCCAGCATCAACCAGCGGAGAGGGCTGAGGTCCTTCACCGGCGTTCGGGCAATGTGCAGGCGCTTCAGCGGCATGCCCTTCAGCGGCCGTAAATCCTCGACCGCCGTACCCGCCAAGGTCAAGCTCTCCAACGGCGATTGCGCCAGCGGCGTGATGTCCTGGACCGGCGTATCGTTGAGCCAAAGGCTTTGCAGCGGACACGCCGACAACGGAGAAAGGTCGCGCACCTTGGTGCGAACCAGGTTGAGCTGCCGCAGCGGACAACCGCGGAGGGGCGTGAGATCCTCCACGGCCGTCTCGCTCGCTGAAAGGTACTCCAACGGCATCCCTTGCAGGGGCCTTAAATCCACGACGCGCGTGCGGTCGACGGCCAACGCGGTCAGGGGCAGCCCCTGGAGCGGCGTCAAATCCTCAACGCCGCATTGGAATAGATCCAGCTTGTGGATGCGCAAGCCGGCCAAGGGACTGAGGTCTTTCACGGCGGGATCATTGACCGCCACCACCGTTTCCCCGGCTTGCTTTTCCATCACGGCGGCGCCTTGAAATCCCGGATTCGCCGCCCGGAGCTGAGCCGTCAACGCGTCCGGATCGACGTCGCGCAGCGCGAGCGGAGCGGCCGGCGCATCGTCGGCGGCGTCCCCCATGCCCGGCTGCGGTTCACCGGCGGCGTTCGCGGCCTGCTCCCCAGCGGCCGGCGCGGCCGGGGCGTCGGCTGCCGGCGGGCTTCCTCCCGGTTTCGAGCAACCCGGCATGCAAATCCCCGGTATCAGCAGTACCGCCCACGCAAAACCCCAGGCGAAAGCCCCCCGCAGACACAACAGCTTGGCAAACGACATGGCGGTACCTTCCGCGATGCAAGGAGTAGGCAGACCGAACCCGGCACGGAACCGCCACGGTCGGCCCATGGTACGAGTTTACGCCAAACCGCCGGCTCATGGAACCGAGACGGAAGATTGGCATTGCAAAGGTTTTGCGCGGCGTGCAAGCGGCGGGCGAATCCGCCCTCGCCTTCGCGCCACAGCTTCTTTCCACGTAACCAATTGTGGCAAAGTTTTTAACAGATTCTTAACGGTTCCTTAACAATTCCTTAACAATTCTTTCCTATGATGACTGAGCATAATCGGTCCAGCATCCACGGTGAGACTTGGTCGTCGGGCGCGTGGCGCCGTTCCGTTGGCCCAAATGCAAGGCGCCGTTTCCGAAGCAGGAGGTTGTAGCCATGTCGTTTCGTCACCCCGTTTCTCGGCCGAGCCCTCGCAGCGCCTTCACGCTGGTGGAGCTTCTGGTGGTCATTGCCATCATCGGCCTCTTGATCGCCCTGCTCCTACCCGCCGTGCAAGCCGCCCGCGAAGCGGCCAGACGTTCCCAGTGCACCAATAACCTCAAGCAGATCGGCTTGGCGATGCACAACTTTCAGGATGTGTACGGCCAGTTGCCGACGGGCGCCCGCGACGGCGATCACCGGAAACCCGACGCGTTGGACGCCTGCTGCAATTCGCGAACCCGCTACGGCTGGAGCTTTTGGTATCACATCCTGCCGTTTGTTGAACAGCGGACGGTGTACGAGCTTTCGAGCGACCGCGATGATCCGACCACGATCGGCTCCGGTCAGAATTCCAAAGAGAATATCGTGGCTCAACAGGCCGTGACCGTGTACTACTGCCCGTCGCGGCGCACTCCCGAGCCGATCGGCAGCGGCAATTTCTACCGCAGCGACTACGCCGGCAACGCCGGAGAGCGCGACACGGCGGGCATTCGCTCTTCGAATAGCAGCGGCGGCAAGCGGGGGGTCATCATTCAGACCGACCGCGGCACCACTCGGGTTGAGCTGATTCGCGACGGTTCCTCCAACACCATCATGGTTTCCGAAAAGGCCCTCCACCCCAAGGCCTTCGGCAGCGACGGCGGGGATAACGAACGCTGGAACAACGCGGGCTGGGACGAGGACATCGTTCGCTTCGGCGCCGGCCTGTTGAGCGACGGCACCACCTACGGCATCACGCCGATCCCCGACAACAAGGCTCCGCACAACCCCGGCACGGGATGGACCACGGTCACCGACGCGGGCGGCCGCGTGTGGTCAACATGGCATCCCTTCTTCGGATCGTCCCACCCCGGCGGGGTCAACGCCTGCATGGCGGACGGCGGGGTACGGTTCCTATCCTTCACGATTCAGCACCAGGTCTTTCGCCGCTTGTCTTTGACCGACGACGGCGAGCCGATCGAGAGCGGATTCTAGCGAAATATTCCCATCCACCCGCCAGGCCGACGGATTACTCGCGGTGCATCGCCCGACATCCCGCCTAGGTCGCTACCTATCGGCGCCGCGGGTAATCCTAGGCCGATTCGGGAGTATGGTCTTTCCTTGCCAAACATCGGACTGCGATCGGCGATGGGGGCTAGCTAGCTCATGATGACGACATCGACATCAACCAAGATTTTGAGGGAGACCGGATTGATGTTCCTGAGAGGATGGTTTTCGTTGCTAGTGTTAATTGCGGGCGTGGCCTTATCGGGCTGCAATCGCACGCCGCCCGCTCCGCCGTCCATGACGCCGGAAACCGAGGCCGCCATCCAGGCCGAGGATCAACAAGTATTCGAGGCCGAGAGAGCTAATCGTTAGCAGTGCGAATTCAGTTGCAGTCGCTTCTATCAAGTCCTATCTTCGCCGTTAAGTTTATGAATAGGGGGTTCCAGATGTTTCGGCTTTCCAAAAATCACGGAAAGGGTCGAACTCAGCGCGGCTTTCGACCCGCTTTCACGCTCGTCGAGTTGTTGGTCGTGATTGCGATCATCGGTATTTTGATCGCCCTGCTGCTGCCCGCCGTGCAAGCCGCACGCGAAGCGGCGAGACGTTCGCAATGCACCAACAACCTCAAGCAACTGGCGCTCGGGATGCACAACTACCACAGTGCCGTAGGGGTGCTCCCCTTCGGATTCAGTAATCTGGAACAATCATGGCACGCCATGCTGCTGCCGTACATTGAACAAAAGAACCTGTACGACACGCTGATCTTCCAAGAGTCCGGCGACGGCAACTGGGACTCCGGCTCGGCGAACACCAAGGCCTGCCAAACCATCATTGGCGCGTTTCGCTGCCCTAGTCTGCCGATTGCGGAGAAGTTCGACTACAACAACATCCCGGGCCGCGTACCCACCAGCTACAACGGCGTGGCTTCCTCGCAGGCGGCCTCGGACGACTTGAGCACGATCCCGCCGGGCAACCCCCAGGTAGCGCTCGAGCAGTATCCGCTGGACGGCGTCTTCTTCGGCAACAGCAAGATCCGGCTCGACGACGTGAAGGACGGCACCAGCCATACCGCCATGTTCGGCGAGATGCACACCGATCCCGAGTACGTCAAGGATAATCAAGGCATGGACTACTGGCAGATCGGCTTGCCCCAGACCGGCGGCTGGGTGCAAGGCGGCAAAGGCGGGACGGAATACTCCGAAGCCCTCGCCTCCACCTATCCCAAACTCAACGCGTGGCGCGATCCCACCGTGCACGGCGTTTTAATGGAGATCGCGTTCGGCAGCTATCATCCCGGCGGGGCGAATTTCGCCTTTTGCGACGGCTCCGTGCGGTTTCTGAGCGAGACGATCGAGCTTTCCGTCTACCAGGGGATCGGCTCCCGCAACGGCCAGGAAACGCCCGGCTCGTTCTAGCGGTGACGATCATTCCGCGCGAATCCACTCCGCGCATGGCCCTCGAGATGCCTTGGATGTGCCGTATCAGGAGTCCATATCGTGAAACAGGCGATTCTTGTATCCAGTCTATCCGGTTTCTTGCTGTTACTTGCCGGTTGCGGCGTGAAGACCGCGGCGGACTATTCCAAGCTCGATCTGGTCCCGGGATCGGGCACCGTGACCTTGAACGGACAACCGCTCCCCGACGCCGTCGTCATGTTCGAGAATCCGGAGGATGGGACGCTCTGCGTGGGGCTGACCGACGCCTCGGGTCGCTACGAGCTTCAAGTCGATTCGCGAAAGAAAGGCGTCACCACCGGTCGCAAGGTCGTGCGGATTAGCACGGCGACGCGGATTCCCGGGCTGAACGTCGGTTTCGACGGCGAAGGCGGGGCGGGGGAGGAAGTCGGTGAAGGGGCACCCGCCGGACCGCCTCAAGAACTGGTCCCGGCCCGCTACAATAAGGAATCGCAATTGACCGTCGAGGTGACGCGGAATCAAACGACCTACGACTTCGCCTTGACGTCGCCGTGAGCGGCGCGGCGTCCGACCGCATCCCGCGCCGGGAGGCCGCCGTCCGCCCACAAGCCTGTCACGACCCCTTGATCGAGACGGCGGTTTCCCGGCCCCATCATTGCTCCGGTCGAACGGTCGGCCGAATCACCACGCAGTCGATCTCCTTCATGGCCTGCTTAAGGCGCTGGAAGCGGTCGTCGTCGGGGCAGATGCCCACGATCGCTCCGCCGGAACCGGCGAATTTGGCGGAGACGCCGCATTGCCGGGCGGTCTCCACCATGCGGATGTGCCCGGGGGCCAGGTTGAGGATCGAACGGCGGAGGTCGAAGTTGGCGTCCATCAGGCGGGAGAACTCCCCCCAATCGCGAGCCGCGAGGGCCGCCCGGCCGCGCTCCGCCAACGCCGCGAACTCTTGCATGGCTTGAAGCACGGCCGGCTCGCCGCGTCGATACCGCCCGCGGAGATCATTGTGGATGACCTCCGTCGGCTCGGCGATCCGCGGGTCATAAGCCAGATACAGCGGCGGTAAAAGCTCCAGGTCCAACGGCTCGTAGACGCCGCAGGCGTACCCTTGGATCTGCTCCATCTTATCCTTCGCGAAATCCATGTAGACGAGACCCTCGTAAACTTGGATCACGCGATCTTGAAGCCCCGCCGCAATGCCCAGCTCGTCCGTCTCGACGGAGAGAATGAGGGAGGGCTGCACCCGCCGCGGAATCGCCACGCCGTAGAAATCCATCAGGCAGCGGAGCACGGCCGTGATGATGGCGCTGGAGCCGGCCAGGCCCACCTGTCGCGGTATCGTGCTTTGATAGCGGATCGAAAAGTTGCGGTCGTGCAGCGCAATCCCCTGCGCGTCGCAATACTCGACGAATTTCTTGATGGTGGCTTTGACCAGACGCACGCCGCCGTAATAGCCGTGCAAGCGGACGTCGCGGGCCAGCTCGCGAACGGATCGGAACTTGCTTTGATCCTCTTGGCTGAGTACGAGCTCCAACCGGTCCCATTCATAGAGCACGGCCTCGGCGCGAAAATCGCGGATGATCACCGAGATCGTCTTGCCGTGGTACCCGTCGGAAGGATTCCCCAGCAGCCCGGCTCGAGCAAAGGCGTAACGTCGAATCAATTCCATGGCAAAGCGGTTTCCGCGAAAGTCGTGACGGCGGCGGGATCCGTCTCAGGCAGGGCGTCCGCCGCGCTTGCAGGTCGTGCCGGCCGCGCGTCCCCCTCGATACGGCCCGATTACAGGAGCCCCCGAACGAATTGCCGCAATTCCGGGCCGTACTCGGCGTCGGCCAGGGCGAATTCCAAAAAGGCCTTGAAGTAGCTCTCGAAGTTGCCGATGTCGAACCGCCGTTCGGAGGGCGGGAGTCGCACGCCCAGCACCTTGCCGCCGCTTTGGATCAGCCGTTGCACGGCGTCGGTAAGCTGGATTTCGCCGCCCTTTCCCGGTTCCGTGGCGCGGAGGTGCTCGAAGATGGCGGGGCTGAAGACGTAGCGGGCGGCCACGGCCAAGTTGCTGGGGGCTTCGGCGAGCGACGGCTTTTCGATGATGCCGGTCAGGCGAAAGACCCCGTTTTCCCCCTCCGGCGGCCCCTCCGGCCGCGCGATCCCGTAATGCACCACGTCCTCGCGGGAAACGATCTCGAAGGCGATAACGGCATCCGCTTGTTGCGATCGGAACTCGTCGATCATGCGGCGGACGATTTGCGACTGGGCATGCAGTCCGATGATGGAATCGCCCAACGCCGCCACGAACGGCTCGTTGCCCACCGCCGGCGCGGCGCACAGGATGGCGTGCCCCAGACCCAATTGGCGCCGCTGCCGCGTGTAGAAGTAGTCGAGATCCGCCCGCTCGAACGCCAATTCCTTGAGCAATTCCTCCTTGCCGGACTCGCGCAGGCTTTCGACCAGCTCCACGTCGATGTCGAAGTGGTTTTCAATCGCCGTTTTGCCCGGCCCGGTGACGAACAGGAATCGCTCCACGCCGCAGCGGGCCAGCTCCTCCACCACGTACTGCACGACCGGCTTGCGACCCACCGGCAGCATTTCCTTGGGTTGGCTCTTGGTGAGCGGGAGGAGCCGCGTGCCGCGTCCCGCCACCGGAACCACCGCCACATTGATTTTTCCGTCGGACATCTTCGATCCCCATGCTTGCGTACGTCGCTTCCTTGCCCGTCCCGTCCCGCCCGGGCAATCCCCAACGCCGAGCGGACACCGCGGCAAATGCCTTGCCGGTCCGCGCCGGCCTCTTATCGCAGGATAACCCCGGAATGCTCTTGGAAATATAGGTGATAGGGGCAGCCGTGCAAATCAGGCGGCATGACCGTGCCCGCTCGCCCCCGCGCGATCCTCGACCGCCGGCCCGAGGTGCCGGACCGAGGTAAAACCGAGCCGTCACGGGCGGGCCGAAAACCGAAGCAGCGGATGCCGCGAGACGCGCGGACCGCTTAAACTGACGGAGAAACGGAACGCACTTCGCACCTCTCGGGGGATGCGGCGGGCGCACCTGCCTGCTGCGCCGCGCCCTCGGCCTCATGCACCGGCGGAGATGGACCGCATGGAACGTCATTTCTTGGGTTGGGGTCGCCCGCTGCCGGTCTCGGCGGTCGAATGGTTTCTCGCGCAGCGAGACGACGGCGGGACCGCGGCGGTGATCGACTTATCCGACTGGATTGCGGTCTTTCCCACGGCCCGGGCGGGGCGACGCTTCCTCGAGCTGCTGGCTCACCGCCTCCAAGGCCGCAACCGGGTCTTTCTCCCGCCGCAGGTGGTGACCGTAGGCGGATTGCCCGAGCTACTGTACCGGAATCAGCGCCCGTTCGCGCCGACGCCCGTGCAAACCCTGGCTTGGGTCACGGCCCTGGAGGAACTGCGGCGCCGAAGTCCCGCGAGCGTGGAGCGGATTCTCCGCCGCCCGCCCGCCGCGGACGATCTGCCGGAGCGGCTCCAGGCCGGCGACTGGTTCCTGCGTTTGCACGCGGAGCTGTCGGGGGCGGGGCTGACGTTCGAGGAGGCGGCCCGCCGGGCACAACAGCAGATCCCCGATTTCCCGGAAGGGCCCCGCTGGCAGGCGCTGGCCGAGCTGCAAACAATCTATCTGGAAGTCCTCGACGCCCACGGCTTTTGGGACGTGCATGCGGCCCGGCTCCATGCGGTGCGACGGGGGGAATGTCGAACCGCGCGCCCCATCGCGCTGGTGGGAATCGTTGATCCGCCCGGCATTCTCCGCGCGATGCTGGATTCGCTGGACGACCGCGCGACGGCCTTGGTGGCGGCGCCGACGACGGAGGCCCACCGCTTCGACCGCTGGGGGGCCTTGGTCCCCGAGGTCTGGCGCGAGTTGCCCGAGCCGCCTTGTCCCGACCGGATTTGCGTGGTCGATCAGGCCGTCGCACAGGCCGCCAAGTTGGAAGAAACCCTGCGGCAATGGAGCAAGGAGTTTGCGGCGGGCGAGATCACGCTCGGCTTGGCCGACGAATCGCTCGCCCCGCTCTTCCTGCGGATCTTGGAGCGGCTGGAGGTCCCCGCGCGCTACGGCCCCGGTGCGCCCCTCACTGAGAGCCTCCCCTGGCGTCTGCTACGCGACCTGTCGGCCTATGCGACAAGCGGGACGGCCGAGGATTTGGCCGCCCTGCTGCGCCACCCCTGGGTGGAAGCCCACTTGCGGCGTTCGGGCGGCGCGGATCAAGACATCCTCACGGCCGCCGACCGGTGGATGCAGCGTCGCCTGCCGCTGGACGTCGCGGCCGGCATGGACACGGCGGGAAGCGAGGCCGAGTTCATCAGGCAAGTGCACGCCCTATTGGCCCAAGCCGTGGGATCGCTGCTCCGCCGGGAAGCCATGCCGCCGGAATCCTGGGCGGACGGCATCGCCCAAACGTTGGCCGCCTTGCTCGAGCCGGCCGGAGAGGCATGGCAGCCGGTCGGGGAGGACGGGGCAAGCGAAGCGAGCGTGCCGGCCTGCGCCGACCAGACCTGCCGCGAGGCGTGCCGGCACATCGCCGCCGCCCTGCACGCCTGGCAGGAGGTGCCCGACGCCCTTTGGGAACGCGCCGGCGTCAAGCTGAAAGAAGGGGACTGGCTGCCGCTCTTGGAAAGCGAACTCCGGGGCTGCCGCTTGCCGCCTCCGCCCCTGACCGACGCGGTGGAGCTGGTCGGTTGGCTGGAAATGCCCTGGGACGATGCGCCGGCCGCCCTCGTCACGAACATGAACGAGGGGTTGGTGCCCTCGGCCGTGGGAAACGATCCGTTTCTGCCCAATCGGATGCGGGAGGCCTTGGAACTGAACGACAACGCGCGGCGGTTCGCCCGAGACGCCTACGGCCTGACGCTGCTGATGAAGAGCCGCGCCGAATGGCGACTGATCGCCGCCCGACAGACCCTGGACGGCGACCCCTTGCTTCCCAGCCGGCTGCTATTTTCGCGGGAAAAGGAGGTTTTTCTGCGGCAGGTGGAACGCTATTTCGATCGTCCGGAGGCCGCCCCCGGCCGGCTCCTGCCGGCGATTCCCGCGGTGCCGACCGGCGGGAACGACCCTTGGGCGCCGCCCCTCCCGGAAGACT
>Ga0067045_1031463_pt1 | contig 12195 bp, 11 predicted proteins | sample TerdegcTABiofilm_FD_59184 | JGI IMG/M metagenome (GOLD analysis project Ga0067045, IMG submission 59184) | Combined Assembly of (Gp0054472, Gp0054536) Wastewater bioreactor microbial communities from Singapore -Terephthalate degrading...
TCCATTCAGGAGCAAGCTCGGGAAATTGACCGAGTAAAACGTTCTGAAAGCGGGGTAATAGTAGAGCCAATAGCCTTAACTGAAGATAATAAAGTTAAAGCTGCTTTAGAATTAATGCAACATTATCATATTTCTGGTATTCCAGTAATAAATCATAGCAAAAAGTTGGTAGGAATATTGACCAATAGAGATATCCGATTTTTAGAGGATGAAGAAATACCAATTAGTAAGGTAATGACCAGAGAACCTTTGATTACGGGCAAAGTAGGAACGACACTGGAAGAGGCAAAGAAGATCTTGCATCAGAACCGTATTGAGAAATTACCTCTGGTTGACGAAAACTATATCTTAAGAGGGCTGATTACCATCAAAGATATTGAAAAGGCTAGACAGTATCCTAATGCCTGTAAAGATGACAAAGGTCGATTAAGGGTAGGTGCAGCAGTTGGCGTTTCTTCTGATACCTTCCAGCGGGTAGAAGCAATTATACAAGCACATGGTGATGTAATAGTAGTGGATACTGCTCACGCTGATTCGGAGAGAGTGTTGAACATAATCAGGGAAATAAAGAAAAGATATAACATAGAGTTGATTGGCGGAAATGTGGCAACTTATGAAGGTGCCAGGAGATTAATTGAAGCTGGTGTTGACGCTATTAAAGTAGGTATTGGTCCGGGTTCTATCTGTACAACCAGAATAGTCACAGGAGTAGGAGTACCTCAAATCTATGCTATTTTTGAGTGTGCCAGAGCCTGCAGGGAAAAGAATATTCCACTAATTGCTGATGGAGGAATACGTTATTCCGGTGATATCTGTAAAGCTCTAGCTATTGGTGCTGATTCTGTAATGATTGGTAGTCTTTTTGCTGGCACTGAGGAAAGTCCGGGGGAAGTGGTCCTATATAAAGGCAGAAGTTATAAAGAGTATAGGGGAATGGGTTCTATGGGAGCGATGAAAGAAGGAAGTCGAGACCGCTACTTCCAGGAAGAAAAAGATGATACCAAATTGGTTCCTGAAGGTATAGAGGGAAGGGTACCTTATAAGGGTTCATTGTCCAATTGTGTTTTTCAATTAGTGGGAGGATTGAAGGCTGGTATGTCTTACTGTGGTGCTGCCAATATCAAAGAGTTGCAGGAAAAAAGTCGCTTAATAAAAATTACCAGTGCAGCTTTAAAAGAAAGTCATCCCCATGATATTATTATTACCAAAGAAGCCCCAAATTATGAGATTGAATAGTATAAACTATTATAATGAAAAACTAAAGCCCTAATTTATAGAATATTAAAAAATTAAGGAAAGTAGAATAAAAGAATGAGCTATAATATAGTGTGTGATGCTCACTGTGACACAGTAATTGACTTATTAAAAAAGAAGAGAAAAATGGGAGAATTATCCTCTCAAGGTCATGTTGATATCCCCCGTTTACGAAGAGGTAAGGTTAATGTTCAGGTTTTTGCTATTTATATCGAGAAACAATATAAGCCTGACCGTTCTCTAATCAGAGCTCTGCAGTTAATTGATTGTCTCTTGCTGGAATTAACCGCCAATAATAATAGTATTAAACTGGCTACCTCTTCTCAAGATATAGAGAACATTGTATCAGCTAATAAGATTGCCGCTATACTGGCTATTGAAGGCGGAGAGGCAATAGAAGGTAAATTGTATAACCTCAGGAATTTTTATCGCCTGGGAGTCAGAATAATGACGCTGACCTGGAATCAACGTAATGCTATTGCCGATGGTATTGATTACCCGGATTCAAAAAGAGGACTAACCTCCTTTGGTAAAAAAGTAGTTAATGAGATGAATCATCTGGGGATGATAATCGATGTTTCTCACCTTTCTGAATACAGTTTTTGGGGGGTAATAAGAGCAACTTGTCAACCGGTTATTGCTTCCCACTCCAATTGCTACCAGCTCTGTCCACACCCCCGTAATCTAAAGGATAATCAGATTAAGGCCATAGCCGAAAATGGTGGACTGATCTGTGTAAATTATGTTCCTGATTTTTTGATTAAGGAGAAAGGAAAGGCAACCATAGATGATGTTATCGCTCATATTGACTATCTGGTAAACTTGGTAGGTGTTGAATTTGTTGGTCTCGGTTCTGATTTTGATGGATGTCGGATTTTACCTGAGGGATTGGAGGGAGTCGATAAGGTCTTTAGAATTGGAGAGAAATTAGCTCAAAATGGGTATTCCCAAAATGATATTAACAAAATTATGGGTAAAAATTTTCTGCATTTATTTAAACAGGTTTCTGAAAGTTAGGTAAGTGGCAAGTGACAAGTGGTGAGTTACAATAGATTTTTAGCAAGAAATGTCCTATAGTATAAAATTTTTGACACAATTATCATTATTATATTTTCTTAATAATAAGATTATTGACAAAAGTTAAAAAAATAAAGAAGAAAAGGACTGAAAAATTATGAATATCTCAACCCGACATATTTCTTTGATAAGCTTATTAGTTGCTGTTAGTATAATACTTTCCCGCATAGCCAGTATTAGAATTGCCATAGGTAGTGTAGAAGGAATACGGATAGGTTTTGGAAAATTACCTATTATTCTGGGCAGCTTTATGTTGGGGCCTTTTTATGGCGGTTTAATTGGCGCAATTTCTGACCTGGTGGGATATTTTATTCAACCCATTGGTCCTTATATGCCCCACTTTACTATAATATCTGCTTTATGTGGTATTCTTCCCGTGATTTTCTTTCGCGTTTTCGGAGAAAACGAAGAACAAATAATCAAGATAGTTATCCCTATTGGCCTTACAGTCAGTATTACTGAACTATTCTTGATACCATACAGTCTACATATTATTTTTGCTATACCCTGGCAAATATTGATGATTCCCAGATTGATCAGTGCTCCTATTACTATTGTTATTTATTCTTATCTTATTCATGTCTTTATTCGCCGTAAAGTAGTGCAAATTATGCACCAAAAGGGATAGAAGAAATTCATATTTAAAAGGATAGGGTACCAATATTTTGTCTATCTCTGGCTCTTTATAAGCATTTTATTTATTTATACTTCTTTAGTTATTCATAGTTACCTGAGAATTAATTTTTTGTTATAATAATAATGGTGGTTTACCAGGACGAAACAACTAAGAAGAATAATTATTTTTATGGCATAAGAAAAAAATATTATTAGGAGGTCAAAATGGTAGAATTTAAATTAGAAAAAGGTCTAAAAGGTGTTGCCCAGATGGTGGTAAATCCAGATAATATGGCAGAGAAATTTTCCAGGCCTATGCCCCCTTCTTTTGCTACTCCTATGCTGGTTTCGCTAATGGATAATGCAGCAATTGAAGCAGTGAAAAAAGAATTACCACCAGGATATATTACGGTTGCTACTTCTATTACCATAAAACACCTAGCACCAACACCAGAGGGAATGACTGTGACTGCTCAAGCGGAATTAATAGATGTTTATAAGAATCGACTTATCTTTACCGTAAGTGCCTTTGATGAAGTGGAGAAGATTGGAGAAGGCCAGGTAGAACGTTTTATAATTGATTTAGAAAAATTTTCCCAGAAGGTATTAGAAAAGAAGAAAAAGGAAGAAAATCCCCTTTAGGATTAGAAGGGATAGTTTTTTTAAGCTTGCTATACCGATTTATCAATATTTTCTAAGCTTCTAAGGGAAACTGAGGTATAGTATTATTAATAACATTAACTAATAAATCCCGCATATAGCTATATGCGGGATTTATTAGTTAGAATTAATTATAGATATAAGACATAATGATAAGAGGGGAGGTGAATTTAAAATTAAATATGAGCTGATTCTTTTTCTACTTTGCCTTGTGCCGGTTTTCCATTACCATTATTATCTGAATTATTGGAATCTAATTTAGCGCCTTTGCTAACTCTGCTACTCATTTTATCTTTTGGAAGGTTGGTTCTTCGGTTATCTGTGCTATAAAAACCACTTCCTTTCAGGATGAAGCTACCATTTTTACTGATTAAACGGAATACCTCTCCATGGCATTTAGGACACACTTGTACCGGTTGCTCAGTAATAGATTGGAATTTTTCGAAAACATAACTGCATTTTTTACACTGGTATTCATAGGTTGGCATATTTATCAGCTCCTTCCCTAATTATTCCGATAAAAAATAATATTTTATTTTAATCAATTTGTCAAGATATTTTCAAGTTTTACTCATATCTATTTGATAATCCCAAAACCCATTTTCTAAAATAGCATACTCACCAGAGGCTAACTTAAACTAATTATAAGTTTCTCATCACTTTAACATCTCTCTAATTCCTATACCTTGCTTTCCATAATAGCTTGGTCTTTAACTAATTTTAAAAGGCAGGCACAGGTAAACTTATAAATTATATCCAGTCTTTAATTCCTTAAAATCATTAAAACAAACTTTATTATGGAAATAAAAATTCAATTTGCTAAAATGTAAAAAATTATGGTTAGGAGTATATTACACGCTTCAGTATTTATTAATAATCTTCTGTATATGTTGCAGTGAAGAAGTATAACAGACAAAGATGTAAAAGGTATTACTTCCTCAGGTGGGAGAGGCATTGCTTTATTGTGCAATCATGAAAACGACGAAGAAGTAAAAAAAAGTTTTTGAGCATATTAAAGAAAAATAAGGAAAATTGGATATGTTGGTGTACAATATTTTAGTTACTGCGGAATTGGCAAAAGAGTATGGCTTTCAGGATATTGATGGAACTCAATCTATACCATATGACAAATAATAATGTGTTTTAATAGATAATATTTATTATTAAAAAATTATAAATAAACCTTGAATATGAAATAATATTAGGGTAGTCAAATAAATAATTTTTATGTACAATCAGGAAAATATCCAAATGTTAATGGACAACTTTAATATCTGGAGAAAACTAAAGTAAATGATTAAAGTTTCCAATTTAGAATTTACTTATCGACAGTCGGTAAAGAAAGCAATCAATGGAATTGATTTTAATATTAATGATGGAGAAATATTTGGCTTTCTTGGTCCAAGTGGTGCTGGCAAAACAACTACACAACGTATCATCATCGGACTGTTGCGCAACTATAGAGGGAGTGTAGAAGTAATGGGATTGGAAAGAAAAAAATGGGGAAGGGACTTCTTTGAAAAAATAGGTGTAGTCTTTGATTTTCCCAATCTCTATGAAAAGCTGACTGCATATGAAAACCTTAATCTGTTTAGCTCTTACTATCGTAATAATAAGGCAAATATGGAAGAATTACTGGATAGTGTAGGTCTGCTTCCCGATCGGGATAAACGTGTGGAAAATTATTCCAAGGGCATGAAAATGAGATTAAATTTTATCCGCTCCATCTTACACGATCCAGTGCTGCTTTTTTTTGACGAACCAACCTCGGGATTAGACCCGGTTAATGCCAAGATTATCCGCAATATGATTTTAGCATTAAAGAAGAAAGGCAAGACAATTTTCCTGGCGACTCACAATATGACTGAAGCTGATTTTCTTTGTGATAGGGTTGCTTTTATTATTGAAGGCAAGGTGCCTGTTATCGATAGCCCGGCTGAACTAAAACTTAAGCACGGGCGCAAAATAGTTGAAATTGTTTATTATCCTGGTAATATTACTGGTACCGATAATATAGGTATAGGTAAAGCTATTGAAGGTGTTTCAAGTATTAGTAAAGAAGCTGATATAGGCAATAATAATACCGACCCTAAAAGCAAGCAATATCTAACAGCGCAATTTCCACTTGCTGGTATAGGGAGGAATAAACAATTTCTGGAAATTCTAAGCCGTTATGAAGTGCGTACAATGCATACCCAGGAAGCGACACTGGAAGATATTTTTATTAAGCTAACCGGGAGAGAACTGCAATGAGACTGCTTAATGCCTTTCGGGCGGATATTCGGTTTCAGTTCAAACAGGGATTTTACCTAGTCTATGTCCTGCTCACTTTTATCTATATGATCGTCCTGGCTAAATTTCCCCATGAATGGAAGGAATTAGCCGTACCTCTGGTGGTCTTTTCAGACCCATCTATGGTGGGATTTTTCTTTATAGGGGCTATTGTTATGCTGGAAAAAGTGCAGGGTGTCCTCCAGTATGTTATGGTTACACCTTTGCGCTCGATCGAATATTTGCTGGCTAAAGTCCTCTCATTGACCATTCTGGCGATAACTGCGGCTACTATGATTGTTCTGGTTACCTATCATGAACCACTCGACTGGTTTATATTGATTGTCAGTATTACCCTTACTTCTTCCTTTTTTGTGTTATATGGCTTTATCGCTGCTGCTGACTGCAGCACTATGAACCAGTATTTTATCAAGATGATTCCCTATATGCTCTTGATTGTATTGCCTTGCTTTTCTGTGATTGGCTTTTCTTATTCATGGATTTTTAATATTTTTCCCAGCGTGGCTGGATTACAATTGCTTTTTGGAGCGTTTAATGGAATAGGGAGCAAAGGCATTCTTACTTTAACTATTTACCTTCTTATTGTTAATGCTGTCTTGCTTTATCATGTAAAAAATATTTTTGAAAAGATAGTAACAAAGGGAGAGTAGTAAATGCTAAATCAAACTACAGTGAAAGCAGATCTTAAACTAATTTTTCGTGAACCCATTTTGATTATCTTCATGATTCTACCTCTTTTTATTATTGCTATTGTGAAATTGGTGTCTATCTATGGATTTCCACTATTGTTCCAATATACAGGTTTCGATATCTTTCCTTATTGTGGATATATCTTGGCCGTGACTCTTCTGATGGTACCGTTTATGTTGGGAACGGTTTGCGGTTTTCTGATGATAGATGATCGTGATGCACACATATTCGAATTAATGTCAGTTACTCCCTTGGGCTACCTTGGTTATATTATCATGCGTTCCTTGATTTCCTTCAGCACAGCCTTTATCTATACAATCATTGGATATTACTTTATTGATATCTATTATATTAACCTTTTCCTACTTGTTTATATAGCTTTCCTGAATAGCTTGTCTGGGGTACAAATTGGTCTGTTTCTGTTTGCCTTTGCAGAGGATAAGGTCAAGGGAGTGACTTATTCCAAGGGTTTAAGTATACTAAATGTGTTTGCTGTAGCGGACCTTTTCGGATTACCCTGGTTAAGTGTTGTCGGAGCACTAACTCCTTTTTATTGGGTAGTGAGATTAATCAACACTTCTTTTGATATGGTCAATTTACTTCAGGCAGCGATGATACACCTGATATGGTTGATTTTTATGTTCAAGTTACTCCACCGGAAAGAGTAAATAGGGTCTATAGTCTCATTTTACACTATGGCTAATTTGATAATATGTATTATATATTATGATCTATTATTGGGGTCTATAATTGAAAAATAATAGCCCAGCTAACTTGCTAATAAAATAATCTGAAATATCGGGATAGTCAAATAACTTTCTTTATGCCAGAATATAACATATAATCAAGGGGCCTTTCTATCTTAAAGAAAAGTTTTTAGAATAATTACTTTTATTTAAGTTAATCATGTTGTAAACTGTGTTGTATAACTTAGATTGCCAATGATAAAGATTGATGTCTTTATTTCTATTATGATTGTGTATGGAGCTAATATGAGAAAAAATATAATTGCTCCATGTGGAATAAATTGCAGCTTATGCATTTCATATCAATTTTTGAAAAAAAGAACTAAACAAGCAGGGATTTCATAAGAAATATTGTCCTGGATGTCTTCCAAGGGGAGAGCATTGTACTCACATGGCCAGTAAATGTGAGTTACTTAGAAAAGGAAGTATCCGATTTTGTTATGAGTGTCAGACATTCCCCTGTAAAAGATTGAAATCACTGGATAAATGCTATCGTTCAAAATACCATTTGAGTATGATTAAGCATCTCGAATTCATAAGGGACTACAGCTTGGAAAGATTGAAAAGGAAGAAGAAAAGTGGAAGTGTCCCAAATGTAATGAGATGATATGCTATCATAATGGATTGTGTTTAAATTGTGATTTAGACATATTTCTTCACAATAAGAAATACCACTGGGGCGAGAGGTAGTCTTATGGAATCATTTAATGAATATATGAAAATACAAGACTCAATTAAGTAAAGATAATATTCAAAAAGCTCACAAGTTTATCATGATATTGAGTTCTGGCCTGAAAACTTACCTGGAGAAGAATTACCCTAATTTTGTTGTGGGTTCCCTATATTGAGGTTATTTAGATATGATCTACTTTACATTTACTCCTATTGATTTCAAGAATAAAAAGCTGAAAATGGTAATTGTATATTTGCATGAGCGGGGACAATTAGATGTTTGATTAGGTGGGAGTAAATAGAAAGATTCAAGCTAAGTATTTAGAGAGAATGAGTCATTTAGGTAAACATAAACTTTCCTAGATGTTGCCAGAAGTAGATTCCATTGTTGTATCAATCTGATCGAACACCTGGATTTTGACAATCTTGAAAAACTTAAAATGCAAACTGAAAAGAAAGTAGAGATTAATACCATCTTATATGATTGTTCAGAATTGGGCAAAACCTTATCAGGGTATTGTTCAGGGACTTTTTTTAAATTTTTATAAATTGATGGCAAAATCTGAAGCTTAGATCTAAAGTAAAAGAGGATAACCAATTCTAATGAAAATAGTAATAATACATGGTAGTCCTAGAAAAGGCAATACTTATAAAGCAACGAATGTTTTTAAAGAAGAGATGAAAAAACATGGAGAAGTTGAATTTGTAGATATTTTCTTACCAAAAGACCTGCCTGAGTTTTGTTGTGGTTGTATGGTATGTTTCTTGATGGGAGAAGAAAAATGTCCTCATGCCGAATATACGATACCCATATTAGAACACATGATATCTGCTAATGCACTTGTATTCACAACGCCAGTATTTGCTCTTTCTTTGAGTGGAGCTATGAAATCATTTCTGGATCATTATTCCTATATTTTTATTGTGCATAGGCCAAGAATTGAAATGTTTAAGAAAAAAGCTTTTATTATCTCTTCTACCGCTGGTGCGGGTACAAAAGCTGCTATAAAAACTATATCTACCAGTTTGAAATACTGGGGCATCAATAGGATTTATACTTATAGTTTTGTAACATTTGGAGATGAATGGAACAATATGAAAGCAGATAAAAAAGAAAAATTATTGATACAGTTGAGAAAGAAAGCTACCAGGTTCTATAAAGAGGTAGCTTCCGGTAAAAGACATAGTCCTTATCTCATGATAAGAATAATGTTTTTAGTTAGAAGAATGTTAATGAAAAAATATGATGATGATAATTCGTTGGACAAGAAATACTGGATTGAAAAGGGTTGGTATGACAGAGTTAAAAGCCCGTTTAAATAATGCTTACCTTATATTGTAATTAGGGGGACTTAAACTTGACCTTAATATTACCTAAAGAGAAACAAAAGATATAAAAGCTGATATAGATCAAAATTAGTCGAACCATCATATGAGCAACAGTTTTCTTCTGTTCAGGCAACATGAGAAATAAAAACTTATTATCATTTGGGAATTATTTTTATTGTTACTAATATTTTTGAGATATTAAGTATGATTTTTATTTAAAATTGTATGGTAGGTCATAGCTCAGGTTCAATATGAGATTGTTTAAAATAAGAATTTATGATAACATTTCAAGAGTGTAATATTTTTACTATCACTATAATAGTAAACTCAGGATAGCTTATTCTATTCCTTACTTTGAATATAATTGATACAAAATAAATAAAGGAGAGGATTTATTATGTATAAGGCATTAGAAGATGTCAGGGTATTAGATTTCACTCAATATTTGTCAGGACCTCATTGTACATCAGTTCTTTGTGAGCTGGGAGCAGAGATTATAAAAGTAGAGCGGCCAGGTACAGGGGAACCGGAACGGAAGGCTGCACCGATGACTCCTAAAGGAGAATCATATCAGTTCATGGCTTATAACCGGGGAAAGAAAAGTATTACTTTAAATTTAAAGAGTTCTGAGGGGCTGGAAATTGCTAAGAAGCTTGTAGCTCAATGTGATGTTCTTGTAGAGAATTTTGCTCCTGGTGTTATGGTACGCTTGGGTCTTGGCTATGAGGTTGCCAGTAAAATAAATCCTGGTATTATCTATGCCTCTATTTCAGGTTTTGGTCAAACTGGTCCACGTCGTGACCAGATCACTTATGATGTAGTGGGGCAGGCTATGGGTGGTTTAATGAGTGTAACTGGATATGAGAATGGAGAACCACTTAAAGCAGGAATTTCTCTGGCTGATTACATGGGAGGATATAATGGGGTTATTGCCATCCTGGCAGCGCTGCATTATAAGGATGTTACTGGAGAAGGCCAATATATTGATATATCTATGCAGGATGGAATATGGGCTATGGTCTTTCCTGACAGAGCTGATTATTTCGACACTCTTATTCCACCAAAAAGAATCGGCAACAGACTCAGTAGTTCTGCTCCTTTTGGTTCCTACAAGGCTAAGGATGGATATGTGGTAATTTGTACCATCACAGATGACCAATGGCAAAATGTACTTAAGGCCATTGGACGAGAAGATTTAAGTAATGATGAACATTTTCGCACTCGTGTGCTTAGGGCTAAGAATATGACAGATGTTGAGAGTGTAGTAAATGGATGGTTGAAGGAAAAAACAGTTGAGGAAGCTCTTCAAATATTTAAGGAATTTCAGGTTCCCTGTTCCCCGGTTCCTACTTTCGAACAAGTGGCTAATGACCCACAGATATTGCATCGTGAGATGATTATCGAAGTAGAACAGCCTCTTTCAGGAAAGGTAAAACTTGCTGGGTCTGTTTATAAGATGTCTAAAACACCAGGAAATAGGAATATGCGTATACCATTGGTTGGTGAACACAATCAGGAAATATATATAGATCTTTTAGGTTTTAGACAAGAGGAGATCGAGAAGCTTGCAGAGAAAGGTATTATATAAATTCCTTTGCCGGGACAGTTCTCATGAAAAACTTTTTTAAGAAAGAAAATATTATATCAAGAGAACTGTTTCCATAACCGTGTATCAGGAAATTTCTAGAATGTTAAAGTCATTTTCTTCTAAATTGATTAAGAGCAGTTTATTTTGTAAAGGTTTTCCTCTCAGCAATAATACTTTTACTACTTCTGCTACTTGTAAGGAAGCAATTAGAGAGGGAGTAAAAGAAAGTACACTTAATTGATTGATATTATTTTGTTTTGTATTGAGATATTTATCTTCAGGTCCAAAAATAGCAGTTAATCCTGTATCTTCAGGAAAGATTGTATATATCTGTCCCTGTAACCCATTGACTGCACCATGAATAAAAGGGATTTTTAATTTTTTACAGGCTTTTTCCAGGATAAATCGGGCCGGGATATTATCAAGAGCATCAACCACTACATCTGCATCCTGGATAATATTAATAATATTATCCTTATTAATAAATTGGGAATAGGATCGAGCATTAATACTGGAATTTATCTTCTTTATTCTTAGTAGCACTCGTTTTGCCTTTTCTTTTTCTAAATCATTTTCAGTACATAGTAGTTGTCTGTTGAGATTACTTTCCTTGAATAGATCTCCATCAATTGCTATAATATAACCTATTCCCAATCTTGCCAGTAATTCTATGATATTTCCACCCAGTCCACCACACCCTACTACGGCAACCTTTGAAGAAAGCAAGGTAATCTGTTCTGTTAGGCTTATGGTAGGAAAATTACGGCTATAACGAGTTGGAATTATTTCTACCTGAAGTGCAGCTATCTCTATTTCTCTAGATGATAAATTAAAAATTCGAGCTATCTTCTTTACCTGAGAAACTGATATCAGGGGAGGCCCAGCTGCCTTTTTTAGGAAACGTTTTTTGTACTTTATTAATTTCTCTTTTAGTGCTTCTTTTATTTTGGGAGAATTATTGATCATGACCACCAGAACACCCAGTAAAATTTAGAAATTTTAAAATATAAAATATAAGATGAATTGAATAATATCTTGAAGAAAATTATACTGTAAAGCTATTTCTGCTTATTGATAAAAAAAGTAAATTAGCTATATTTTATTATTAAAATAATTATAACAAATTAGTCAACTAAATTTTACCAATTTATTATTATCTATTATCCCTTTCAGTAGAGTGTGTGCTATATTTTCTGTCAAAGTAGAATAAGATAACTTGAAATGGGCCATCAAGAGCCTCCATAATAAATAGAAGATCATCAAAATATTAAG
>Ga0067045_1031469_pt1 | contig 12194 bp, 11 predicted proteins | sample TerdegcTABiofilm_FD_59184 | JGI IMG/M metagenome (GOLD analysis project Ga0067045, IMG submission 59184) | Combined Assembly of (Gp0054472, Gp0054536) Wastewater bioreactor microbial communities from Singapore -Terephthalate degrading...
AGGGGCCGTTCTCATGAAACCCATTGGACACCGGACCCATGCCTAAGAAAATCCTGCGGCGCAGCCGCAACCCGCGCAACAACTTGCCTCTGCGCACCCTTCAGTCGGATGAACCAAAGATGAGCTGACGAGGAGATACGATCTGCCGGCAGCGGTCAAGCAGCGGCACACAATCTCCCGGCTCGTCGACAACGGGCACCCTCACGTCGATCCTCACAGGGATCGCCAGGTGCCGTCGTCCACCGAAGCGAGGGCCGCGAGGTTGGCGCGTAGCGTATGAATGCCTTCCTCCAGGCTGCACGCCGGTGGGACACGTCGTTCGACGGCGTCGAGGAACGCGTTGGCCTGGGCCACGAACAGGGCGTCGCGCGGCAGTTCACCGGCCGGTTCGTCGTGCCAGGGCTGCTCCGGTCCGGGCGTCCAGCGCCATCGGCAGGCGTGGTTCTCGAATCGCAGCGTTCCGCGGTCGCACACCACGGTGACGGTCAACTCGTTGGGGGCCTGGTGCTGGTTGAGGCAGTACGAGCCCAGGACGCCGGCTTGGCGCGTGAGCACGTGGACGGTGTCCTCGACCTCGACGCCTTCGAGCACCAGGTGGGCCGCATCGGCCAGGAGGCGGTCGATCGGGCCGACGAGCCACTCGCCCATGTTGAGCACGTGCGTCATCGCATCCTGAATCGCCCCGCCGCCGGTCGCACGGTCCTTGTAGTAGATCTCCCGGTAGGCGGGCCGATAGGTGGGGAAATGCTGGCCGCCGACGGCCACCAACTCGACGGGCCGTCCGAACCGGCCGCTGGCCAGCGCGGCCCGCATCGCCCCGAGGACCGGATGGGCCCGATACACGTAAGCCACGGAAACGACCACCCCGCGACCGACGACGGCCTGCCGCAACGCTTCCGTTCCCTCCAGGCTCGTGCTCAGCGGCTTCTCGATCAGCAGAGGCAACCCTCGCTCGACGAACCGCATCGCCATGGGCACGTGGAGATTGGCTGGCGTGGCGATGACCGCGGCGTCGTGGGGATCGGCCAGGGCCGCATCGAGATTCGCGTACGTCCGCTCGACGTGGTATTGCTCGGCCAGACGCTGCCGCAACTCGTCGTTTGGCTCGCAGATCGACGGCTCCGCGCGGCCCGTGGCTTGGAAACACCGAAGGTGCCGATGCCCGATGGACCCCACGCCGACGATCAGTACCCGAGACGGCTTGACCATGGCAATCGCCCTGACGCCAGTGTTCGCGACGGTTCCCGCGGAAGCCTACCCCGCCCGAACGGCCTGGGGCACAGCCGCCCTCGGCTGTGCCATCATTCGCCTTCCTATGCAGCGTGGGAACAAGGATTCCCAGGATCAAGACGCTACCCATTGTAGCTTCGCCCGGCCCGACCGGCAACGCTCGGATTTCGGTAAGTGTTCAGCGGAATGAGGTGCGAATAGGGGAAGGGAAAAGGAGAAGCTCTGGAAAAATGGGAAAGGTAAGAAATCGAGCCCTGATCACACAATTCTGAATGGAAACCCTCTCCTCATCTTCCCCCCTTTTCCCCTGCTTTTTCCTCTTCCCTTCTCCTCTTCCTGCAACTTCATACGGCTGAGGTGTTACGGATTTCGAGGTCGCGCCGAACGCTTGCCCGGTGCCTTGGCCTGCGTTATACCAAGGGCAACGAAATCACCTTGCGTGATCTTGGGAGGGCGAGGCTCCTGCCGAGCTGTCATGCACGCGTCAACACGTGCGACGGTCGCAGGCTCGGCAGGAGCCTCGCCCTCCCAGGACCGTGAGACCTCATTTTGCCGCGATCCGTTGGTCGAGCCCGGAAGCGAGCCCTGCGGACCGCAAATCTCTCCTGCGAGGAGGATCTTGCCATGAGTCGTTGCGCGAGTCCATCGTTCCTGGTCTTGGTCCTGGCCTGCACGCCGGCGTGGGGCGAGGGGGACGCGCTCGGCGCGGGTCAACACGCGCTCGGCGCGGGTCAACACGCGCTCGGCGCGGGTCTCCTGACCCCGCCGCACGCCGGGCTGGTGGAACACCACGACGTGTTCGTGTCGGGCAAGGACGGCTACCACACCTATCGCATCCCGGCGGTCGAGGCCGCGGCCGACGGTTCCCTGGTGGCCTTTGCCGAGGCCCGCAAGAACAACATGGCCGACCCCGGCATGGAGAACAACGACATCGACCTGGTGATGAAGCGGAGCACCGACGGCGGCAAGACGTGGTCGGCCATGCGGGTGATCGAAGACCCGGGCGAAAAATGGTCGGCCGCCAACCCGGCCACCGTGCTCGACCGGAAAACCGGACGGCTTTGGCTCTTCTATCTCCGCTGCCTGCCGGGACGGAGCACCGCCACGGCCCGGGCCGGCACCAACGACATCCAAACCCCCGCGCGCTATAGCGACGACCACGGCGCCACCTGGTCGGAGCCGATCGACCTGACCGCCGCGGCCCGCGACATGAAGGACCCGCGCTGGCGCTCCAGCGTGACCGGTCCCGGCGGACCGATCCAGACCCGCGGCGGGCGGCTCCTTGTCCCGGTGTGGAAGGTCGATCCGTCGGGCGTCCTGGCCATCTTCAGCGACGATCACGGCAAGAGCTGGCAACGCGGCGACGTGGTGCCGGGCACGCGGGGCGGCGACGAGAACCAGGTGGTCGAACTGGCCGACGGCCGCATCCTCATGGACTTCCGCCAAAGCTCAGGCCCGCACCGCTGGCTGGCCGAAAGCCGCGACGGTGGCAAGACCTGGTCGGCCCCGCGACCCGGCGTCACCGTCAGCCCCGTGGCCTGCGCCATCGAGCGCTACACGTGCAAGAGTGCCGGCGACGACCGCGACCGCATCCTCTGGACAGGCCCCAAAGGCCCCGGCCGCACCCACCTCGTCGTCCGCACCAGCTACGACGAAGGCAAGTCCTTCGTCAACGAGCGTCCCCTCTCCGACCAACAGGCCGCCTACTCCGACCTCACGATCCTCAAAGACAAGACAGTCGGCGTGCTCTGGGAACGCGGCGAGAAGCGCGGGTACCAGTTCATCACCTTCACCCGCTTCAACCGAGAATTCCTCGAAACGGGGAAGTGAATCGCGTGGCAGGGTGAGCCGGTAGGGTGCGTGCTCTGCACGCACGCGGACGAAGGACGTGTCGCCTCGCATGCGTGCAAAGCACGCACCCTACGCTGCTGATGTGTGGCACGGCCGCCCTCGGCTGTGCGAACTGCCCTGCACAGCCGAGGGCGGCTGTGCCACAGAAGATGGTGTGTCATCCATCAGATCATGGTTGACGGGGCAGGAGGGCGTCGGGGGTCGCGATTCCGTTCCGGGGAAATTACTTGGGGGGGGCGTTGTGTTTTTCGGGGGTTTGTATTGACATGTTTCACATGTTCCTTAGGCTAAGCATAATCTCCCTGGGCGATCCGGCATCAGCCCGGTTCGCGGGCGTGTGTTCTCATGGGAGGCACGCGTATGAGTGGATTGCGGTGGCTTCGCACGAGGATTCGTGCGCGGGATCGCGTGCGAAATCCAGGATTCTTCCGAAGCAGAGGGCCGCTCCTCCTCCTTTTCGCTCTTCCGTGCGCCCTGGCCTTCTGGATGCGGTGGGCGGCTACGAGAGCTGAGGCCAGGCCGGATCTCGTCGTTTCGCAATCGGCTTTGGAAATGGGCGATGTGTGGGCGCAGCGCGACTTCCGTTGGACGCTGCCGATCCATAACACTACTGCCGGCGACATCGAAATTGTGGAATTTCGGACGTCGTGCGGGTGCATGGTCATTGAGCCATCGAAGTTGACTGTGCCTGGGGGACAGTGCGTCGTCGCTTGCGTCCAACTGGATCTTGAGGACCGTGGCGAGAAGGCCGATGCGGCGCCTGCGGAGGTCACGACCACCGTCGCAGCCATTACCAGGGAGAGTCTCCCTGGGGCCTTTCGGTGGCAGCTTTACGCCCGCGTCCATCCCCACCCCGTCGTTGCGTTGCCGAACCGTGTCGATTTCGGCGAGTCCCTGGTTCGCGGGTCTCCGTTCACGAAGCGCGTGATTGCCTTGCACTGTCGCGAGCCGGTTGAAGCGATCCGGGCGGATTGCCCCGGCGCTCTGGGAAAAGTCGAGATTCTCGGGAGGCACGACTCGAAAGACTACGAGCTCATCATCCAGCCCGATCCGCGCATGGAAGTTGGCGAGCATCGTTTTGAGGTGAGCGTTGTGCCGTTCTTGACACGGCGCAGGGGCGGCCGCGACGTGCCGCCTTTAGCGATTCCCGTGATCGCCCGGGTTTGCACCGACGTCTACGCAACGCCTTCCGCCGTCTGCCTGGGCGCCGCCAAGACGGGAGAGATTCTCGAACAGACGCTTCTGTTGTCATCCAGGACGAACAGACCGTTCGTACTGTTGAAGGTCGAGCAGGAGGCGGGGCCGTCGGTGGACGTCGACAACCTCGGCGTCGCGGAACGGACTCGGAGGTCGCTTCGCGTGCGCCAGCGAATTGGGGAGGTCGGATCGCGTGGCGCTCTCTTGCAGTTCGTGGTGCAGGAGGAAGGAAACACCGAGCCCTATCGTGTCCCGCTGATGCTCTCGTATCACGGGCTGCCCCGATAGGCCGGTGCGTGCATAGGGTACGAGGAGGGACGATGATGGTCGGCAAAGCGGCCGTGATAGCAGTCGCCGTCTTCTTGGTCTGCCCTCCCTACCCGGAGGCGCGTGCCCAAGCGCCTTCTTCTGCCCCGGCGGTGACGATCGAACAGGTGCGCCGCGCGTGGCAGGGCCGCCAAGATCGCGTACGAAGCGCCCGCGTCGCGTGGTCGGAGGAGCGTTTCATGGCGGCGCTGCCCGAGAAACTGCGGCAGGCCAAGCTCGGGGGCCGACTGCAACCGCGCTTCCCGGATCGCGATCTGACCTTCAAGGCGACGGGGGCCATGAGCCTCAGCGGCAACATGCTGCGCTACGTTCACGCGGGGAAGTATTGGCACCCATTCGTGGGCGAACTCCTGGATCGGACGTACACGGCCACGTTCGACGGCGACAAGGGGCAGACGCACTCGACCCACGATCCACCGCGCCCCAACGACCTTCCAGCAGTGGGCTTCATCAAAAGCGAGCGACGGCACCCCGAACGCGCCAACGACTCACTCATCCCAACGTTGATGACGTTCCGGCCGTACGACGCGAACTTGGGTGGCGTCGACGTCGCACAGTACGCGGTGAGCGCGCGAGCGGGGGCGGTCGAAGGTGTGTCCTGTGTGCTCCTGGAGGCGAAGAAGTGGATCGACGGAATGCGCATGGACTTCTGGCTCGATCCACACCGCGAGTTCGTCGTGCTGCGCGCGGAGAAACGAATCACCGGTCAGCCGTATCCGCATTTCGTAATCGACGTATCCTACCAGAAAGACGCTTCACTTGGGTGGATTCCGTCGGCTTGGAAGTATGTCAACCAGGGCGGGGGCCCGGCGGTTCGGGAGCAGACGATGGCCAGGGTCACGAGATATGAGATTAACGTCAGCATCCCGCGGTCGGAGTTCCAGATTGTATACCCGCCGGGAACGATCGTGCGCGACCTGCGCACCCGCGAAGACTACGCGGTCAAAGAGAATTCCGAGAAGCGCGCAATCACCAAGGAAGAGATCGGGCGCGGGGCGCCGTACACAGAGTACTTCACCACCGAAAGCGGCAAAGCCGGGCTGAAAGGAGGGGCGAATCGCAGCCACCTTCCATGGGCTCTCCTGGGGATGGCCGCCGTTGCCGCAACGGCCCTCGCGTGGTGGACTCGGCGGCGAGCGCTTGCACGTGCATTAAGAAGAGACCGCTTTGGTAGTTCTCGTGAACGCTGACGTCGCTGACGTCAGCGCGCATTCTGGTGACAACCGTCAATCTGTTTCGAGAAGGAGGATCGCCATGTCTGGTAAGTCGCTTCGGTTCGTGTTAATCGTTGTGGCGGGCGCGGTGGTCGCGTTGTGTCTCTGGGTCGTTGGCCAGACCGCGCTGGCGTGTCCACACCTGTGCATCGAGACACTCAACCAATGCCAGGGAACTTGGCAGGACGGAAACCCGGGGGGATGGAATATGATCGTCTCCCAATTCGACCCCTATATGGGCGAGATTCTCTATGACCCGAACGGGTGGAGCGCGACGCCGGACAACAGTTTTGTTGGGAGTGTGCGCATCGAGACCGGCTATAGGAGTTACCCACTTTGGCCCTGCAAGTGCACGCCGCCGACGCAGGGCTCCCAGGGCGAAGTGCCCTCCACGGGAGGTTGGACGTGCACGGTCACTCCGATCGATCTCACTTACCCCCAATACTGCAATTCCTGCATTCCTTGAACGATCACGGGCCGGTTGAGGGAGAAGCGAGTGCGGCCGTGTGGCCTGACGCGAGAGGCGCGATTGGCTGTGGTTTGTTCCTGCGAAGAGCGCACTCGCCAGTCGTGAAATGACTCAAGACCGCCGAATACTGTCCTCCCCGTCGCAGAGACGTGTCGTCACGGCCATGGCCAAGCGAGTGCCGGCGTACTGGACGATGATCGCCGTGATCCTGGCGATTCACGGCGCGCTCTTGGCTTACGGGGCAGCCCGGAACGCCCCGACGTGGGACGAGGGGCCGCACTTGGTGGCCGGGATGAGTCACTGGCGGTTCGGGGCCTTTGGGCTCTACCGGGTGAACCCGCCCCTGGTGCGCCTGGTGGCGGCAATCCCCGCACTTTGCGCCGAGCCCAAAGTGGATTGGAGACGCTACGACGCGGGCGTGGGGATCCGTTCGGAGTGCGCGGTCTTCGAGGATTTCATGCGTCGGAACGGCGATGCTGTGTTTGCATACATCACCCTGGCTCGATGGGCGTGCATCCCGTTCAGCCTCTTGGGCGCGGGCGTGTGTTGTCTCTGGGCGAGGCAGTTGTACGGTCCGGCGGCGGGCGTGGCGGCGCTTGTTCTGTGGTGTTTCGACCCGAATGTTCTCGCTCACGCCGGCCTGATCACGCCGGATATCGGGGGCGCCGCTTTTGCGTGCGCCGCGGCCTACGCGTTCTGGCGATGGCTCAAAGCGCCCTCGTGGAGGGCCGCCCTCCTCGCCGGTTTGGCGATGGGCTTCGCGGAGTCCGCCAAGACTACGTGCTTGGTGCTGCCCGCGATTCTGCCGCTGGTCTGGGTGGCGTGCCGCGTTCGGACCGAACGGGTCGCATGGGCGGTCCAATCGGTGCAGCTCGCCCTGGTCCTTCTCATTGCGGTTTGCGTCCTGAATGCCGGTTATGGATTCGACGGCTCTTTTCAGAAACTGGGCGACTACCGCTTTGTGAGCCACGCGATGAGCGGGCAACGGTACGACTTCGGGCGCGCCCTTGAGGGAGGAAACCGCTTCTCCGGCACCTGGTTGGCCGACGTGCCGGTCCCCGTGCCGAAAGACTACCTCATGGGGATCGACGTTCAAACCTGGGATTTCGAGCGTCCAACCTACTCCTACCTGGCTGGCGAGTGGCGGGCGCGCGGTTGGTGGTATTATTATCTCTACGCTCTGGCGGTGAAGGCGCCGCTTGGAACGTGGGTCCTGCTGTTCTTGGCGCTAGCAGTCTCTCTGTTCGGCAAGGGATACTCCGCCCCGTGGCGCGATGAGTCGGTCGTGCTTGCGCCCGTGGCCGCCGTGCTCCTGCTGGTCAGCTCGCAGACCGGCATGAACCACCACATGCGTTACGTGCTTCCCGTCTTTCCCTTCGCCTTCATTTGGGTGAGCAAGGTTGCCCAAGCCTTGAAGTTCAGGCAAACGGCGGTCGCCGTGATTGCCGCGGGCGGCCTTGCGTGGTCCGTGGCGAGCAGCCTTTGGGTCTATCCGCACAGCCTGTCGTACTTCAATGAATTGGCGGGCGGGCCCACGGGCGGCCACTCGCATCTGGACAACAGCAACATCGACTGGGGACAGGATCTCCTGTACTTGAAGGAGTGGTACGAGGCGCATCGAGAGGCGCGCCCTCTGGGACTCGCCTATTTCGGCTCGTGCGATCCCAAGATCGCCGGCATCGAATTCTTGCCGCCGCCGCACGGTCCGAGCCGCCTCGATACGCGTCGATCTCCCACTGCCCAATCGTTCGGCCCTCTGCCTGGCTGGTACGCCATGAGCATCCACGAGATCCTCCGACACGGCGCCGACTACGAGTACTTCCTTCAGTTTGAGCCGGTCGCCATGGCCGGCTACTCGATCTACATCTACCACGTGACCCGGGAGGAGGCCGACCGCGTGCGGCGGGAACTGGGGCTGCCGGAACCAAGGGATGATAGATTCGGGATGAAGGATGAAGGATGAAGGATGCGAGCCGGTAGGGTGCGTGCTCTGCACGCACGCGGACGAAGGACGCGTTGCCGCCCACCGTGTGGTACGCGGTCGCGTGCGTGCAGAGCATGCACCCTACGCTGCTGATGTGTGGCACAGCCGCCCTCGGCTGTGCGAACTGCCCTGCACAGCCGAGGGCGGCTGTGCCACAGAAGATTGTGTGTCATCCATCAGATCATGGTTGACGGGGCAGTAGGGCGTCGGGTGTCGCGATTCCGTTCCAGGGGGGACTTCTTGGGGGGGCGCTGTGTTTTTCGGGGGGGTTTGTATTGACATGTTTCACATGTTCCTTAGACTAACCATGATCTCTCTGGGCGAGCCGGCGTCAGCCCGGTTCACGGGTAGGTTCGCGGGCGTGTGTTCTCACGGGAGGCACGCGTATGATGGGGCTGGGGTGGCTTCGTAGCGGGCGTCGCGTGCCCTACGACGCGGTTCGCATCGCGCTCGGGCTCTTGCTCCTGGTGGCCGCAGCGCTTAAGGGGTATCAACTCGCCACCGAGCCCCTGCTTGCTCCGCACTTAGACGGGCCTTGGTGGGCCACAGGACTGACAGCCCTTCTGGCGTCCCGCTGGCTCCTTCTCGGCGCCGTTGAGTTCGAGTTGTTCTTCGGCCTCTGGCTCCTGGCCGGTCTCTATCCCCGGCAGACCCGCGCGGCGGCGATCGGCTGTTTCGCCCTATTCGCCGCCGTCTCATTACTCAAGGCCCTTTCCGGCGCAGCGTCGTGCGGGTGTTTCGGCAAGGTGGCGGTCAATCCGTGGTACACGTTTGTTTCCGACTGTGGCGTCATATTCGTCCTTACGCGGTGCCGGTCGCCCGGCACCACTAGCGAGCAGCCTTTGGGAAGTCGCGGTATCCGCGCGGTGGCGGTTTGCCTCGTCTTTGCGAGTTGTGGGCTTCCGGCAGCGATCGTTATTGCGGAACATGGCCACAGCGCAACTCAGACGGATGAAGGTCTGACCCGCCGTGCTGGATTCATCATTCTCCGTCCCGAGCAGTGGATTGGGCGGCCGTTGCCGATCCTACGCTATCTCGACGTCGGGGAGCAAATGAGGCAAGGACGATGGACCTTGCTTCTTCACCGTCACGACTGCGATCGTTGCCGCAAGGTTGTACCTCGGTACCTTGAACGGTTCCCGCGGGGGCTTCTCGATCGCGACGCCGAACGGCTGGCGCTGGTCGAAATCCCGCCGTTTGGCGGGTCGAGTCACGTCGTGACGTCGGAATCGGTTCACCGTCTTGTCGGCCGGTTGAGCGATTCCGAGCAGTGGTTCGTCGAGACACCGGTTGAAATCCGCCTCTCGGACGCCCGTGTGGTTGCCGTTCTTGAACCCGGGCGGGGGGAACACGAGGTGCCACGTCTGCCAGACTCCACGCACAACGACACGCCAACGGCCAGAACAGCGGCGCTCGCGCCGACCCGGAAGGACTGCGGTCCTGCATGTCTCTACCTCTGTTGCCGTTTGGCCGGAATCGCATGCTCCTGGGAATCCGTGAAGGCCGCAATCTCCCCGTCGGAATCGATTGCCAGCATGCTGGCGATCAAACGCGCGGCGGAGCATTTCGGTTTCCGTGTGGAGGGATGCCAGGTCACTTGGGATGGACTGCACGACGAGATTCGAGCCCGGCACACGTATGCCATTCTCCATGTGTCGGGCAACCATTTCGTGTGTGTTGCCGGCGAAGGACATGGAAAGCGTCTGCGCGTCGCCGACCCTGGCCTTGGATTCGCCGAATACGCGGAAGATGCGTTCCTTGCGGCCTACCGCTGGCGAGGAGCGTCGCTCTTGCTCGTTCCTCCGAGCCGGCCGGAAAGGCGTATCCCATGAATACCCGAACAGCCTTCTGCTTCGCCTTCGCGGTCGTGGCCGCCAGCACGATCGCGTCGTGGTGGATTTGGCGAGGCACCGCGTTCGTGCCAAGCCCCCCGCTGGATGTCTCACCGCCGGAGTTGGACCTGGGAGCGATTTTCGTTGGGGACTCCGTGCAATTCAAAATCAGACTGCGCAACACCAGTCCGCAGAAGCTGGCGTTCGGGCTCGTGCGACCGAGTTGCTCGTGCGGGAACGTCAGGATCGATCGGAGGCAGCTTGAACCGGAGGAAGAAGCAAGTCTGACCGGCACGTTCCGGGGCGCGGGGAGTGCGGGCCCGTTTCGACAGAGTATTCTCGTGGTGCTGGCGACGCCCGGGGAAGAGCAGTTCCTCATCCCGGTCCGGGGGATGGCCAAGTCGCGTATTGCCGTGTCACCCCAGACCGTCCGGCTGCGCCCGGATTTCGCCGCGGGAAAGCCGGGGTCGGGGACGTTTCTCGTGGAGAACCGAAGCGCCCAGGCGATTCGCCTTGAGCGGCCGCCCCGGTTGCCGGCCGGAATAACACTGACCTTGGAGAAGACGGCCCTCGCCCAGGGGGAATCTGCGTCCATATCCCTGGTGGCAGGCGCCAATGAGGTCATTCCGAGGAGCGACACCATACGCCTCGGTTGTTCACACCCTGCGGAGAAAGGCATTTATCTCCCGGTCGAGCTTGCCCCCGTCGAGGAAGTCTCGGTGAACCCGTCAGAGATTCCTTTGGGAGTGGTTCCCAAACGCGACTTACTCGCGCGGAAAACGATCTCGGTGCTCTTTGAGGGCAAGCTGCTTGCGGGGTGTGAAGTGCTCGGGCTGAAGACGCCGCGCTACCTTTCGTGCGCGGCCGGCCCCGAGACTTCCCCGACCCGCCGCCTCTACCTCTTCATAATCGAAGACAAGTTCGAGGGCTCGGACCTCGGCGGGAAGATTGCCCTCGCGCTGCGGCACAAAGTCGCAGGCCGCGACGTAACCGTGGAAGCGCCCGTCTCGGGATTTCTCATGGATTCAGTAACACATTAGCGTCTCACACGTTCTCTTGAAAGGAGGTGTCGGATGTGGCGATCGAAGGCCGCGTTCGTTTGGATTGTGGCTGTGCCGGTGGCCGTGGCGTGGTTCACCTGTGGCGACGGGGCAAGGCGGTTGCTCTCGGACCAACAGCTCGCCTCCCTCGCCGGCGGCTCAACGCAGAAATACTGCTGGCCGTGCGAGAATTGCCTCGGGGTGGGGGTCGATTGCTGGCAGGGCACGGCTGAGTGCACATACGCAAATCAGCCTTGCCTTACGGGACAGTAACAGACCCGCAACTACCTTGCCGAGCATTGTCGGCAAGACTGGGGGAATGGGTATTGCACTCCTTCCGGGACACTACCCTCCTGCAAGTGTGACGAAATGTGGGGCAGTTCCGCGTGTAAGTGCGTCGAACTTTACGGCGGTGGATACGAATGCCAGGTGAGCGGGGACCCCATCTTCACGACCAGGGTGCGACCTCAATGGGGCGATCCGTGCATCTGCGAGACGGCCCCGGACACGTACGACCTGATCTCCTGCAACTGACCATCGTAGGTTTCGTGGGAATCCACGGGGAGGGCGAGGCTGCTGCCGAGCCGTCGGAGCGTCGAGACCGGCCGCAGGAGGGGCAAAAACCTCAGCGTCTTGAATTCCGGAATCCCCACTACGTCAACGCGTCATTCCGATCGCACGTGGGGCGACTTGCCTTCGAGCGGAGGGACTGCACATGAGCCGCAGCCGAATGACTCAACCTATCGGACTGCGAGTAAGCGGGTTGGCGATTCCGACCGCCAGGAACGGTTGGCGCTCTCTCGTACCGCGGGTTCTTCCGTTCGCTCTTGTCGCGGCGATGGCGTGGTGTCCTTACTCCCTGCGGGCAGAGGATCTTCGCGCCCTGGTGATCGAGGCGGCCAAGGCCACCAAGGAGGGCCTGAGATCGGCGACCGGGGAAGGAACGTTTCGCCGATGGGACGGCCAGGGCAACCTGACCTACGAGATCGCCTTCTGGGTCACGATGAAGGGCGACAAGCATCGTCTGGTGCTTGAGTACCGCAAGAAGCC
>Ga0067045_1004171_pt1 | contig 12193 bp, 9 predicted proteins | sample TerdegcTABiofilm_FD_59184 | JGI IMG/M metagenome (GOLD analysis project Ga0067045, IMG submission 59184) | Combined Assembly of (Gp0054472, Gp0054536) Wastewater bioreactor microbial communities from Singapore -Terephthalate degrading...
ACAAACCTATTTCACGGCCTTTGTGGTGAATGTAAAAAGAATCGTGAAATTAAACGAACTAAAAGCGATATAATGTTGCAGCTTATTTTATTTTCAATACTATTTTGATGTTCAGATTGATTTTTAAATGNATATATATGCGCTGAAAAAGCCACCGCTTTATTAAAATAGTGGCTTTTTCAGTGAGCTCGATAATATGGGCTTTTCGAGCGAATATGTCATAGCGAAAGGAGGTCATTATGGAAAAGATAGTTACGAAAATATCCCCTTCCGTGTCACCAATCCCTGCTAGATTACGGGTTGCTGCTTATGCCCGAGTATCATCCGGAAAAGATGCTATGTTACAATCTCTGGCAGCTCAAGTCAGCTATTACAGCAACCTCATTCAGCAGCGACTGGATTGGGAATATGCTGGTGTATACGCCGATCAGGCACTGACAGGAACCAAAGATACTCGTCCGGAATTTCAGCGTCTAATTGCTGACTGCAAGGATGGCAAGATTGACTTGATCATTACAAAATCGATATCACGCTTTGCCCGCAACACGGTAACACTTCTTGAAACAGTGCGGGAGCTAAAACTGCTCGGTGTTGATGTTTATTTTGGTGGAGGCGGGCCGTACCGTATCAAATCAACAGCAGAGAAACATATACTTAAAGCCTGTAACTTCCTCCCCTCACTGAAGAAGTAAGGGGCATCCAGGTTCGGAGACTATAGGCTTTCGCCAGACTACGTGCGCTGTCACCGCGCCACTACTCTGTAGGTAGCCCCAGGGAGATACTTTGTAGGAAACAGTTAACCTTTGAGCCAAGAACATCTTACGTATACAAGGACTCGTTTATACAACCCGATATGTTCACCTTTCAAAGAACTTTAGTTCTTATTATACCATGAATTTATTTGGGTAGTAACACAGCTGTATCCTTCGTTTAAAAATGAGGGGATTAGCCGGAGTAGTGTCTTAAAAAGCCTGTCCCACATGTCTTTTGCAAGCCGCATGAGACAGGTGGGACGGGCTAATCTTTAAGACTACCACCAACCACCAAGCTTCCGCTGAGGCGGCGGCCACGCCGGCACCGAAACACTACAAACACGCCAAACCATACCGGCATGCATGTCCCCTCGCTGATGCGCGCGGGGTTACCCGTAGCAACCGAATGGGCCTGACCGACACCCGGGCGAAAAACAAGTCTGCCGTATCTGGGGCCAGAGCGCGGGTGGTTGGCTGTGGCTGGCGCTGTCTAAAACTATTCCGGAGAGGACCTCTTTTCGTATAATTGAAAACCCAGGCGTGACGCGGCCGGCTTGGTTCCTGACAGGGACCTATAAAGCTGGCCTTATGGGACCTATTCACCGGCACTTATGGGCCTGGGTGGCCGTTTTAACTGATCCGCATGGCGTAGACTCCCTCGCTGAGCCTGGCCGGCGTCCCTGCCAATCCCCCGGGCCTCCTCCCACAAAGCGGAGCGGCCTGATACCCAGGCGAAGACCTGGCTACTCCACAAGGCCCTGAATGCCGGAGCAGGCCTGATCTTCTCCCCGCTCCGCTTTGCCGGCTCCGGTCCTCAACTGTTTGCCCGCTCCTATTCTCCCGACCGCCCCACCTGGCCCATGCCAGGCCGGGCTAGCCCCTGTCGTTCCGGGCTACCCCAGAGCCCTCTGCCAACTCCAGCCAGACGTCGTTGCGGGTGTGGCTGACGCACTGCTGGGTGCCTGCTGGCCAGCGTAGCTGGCCCAGTGGTCCGCCAGGAGCAAACCTCCGGAGTCTCCCGCTCCACCACTTGACCCCCACTTCAAGAATATCCCTCTCTAGGCGCACAGGAGTTCGATACGGAGGATTTTATGCCATGGAAAGTATTACCCCCCCCGTGCAGCCGTTCTAGGGGCAGTTTAGCCACTGCTATTGCCCAGGCGGCAACCGCTGCCCACCTGCTGATCTAGCGGTTATGTAACCGCAATTTATTAACCAGCGGTCTCAGCTTCCCAGTGTCGGTATCCTAGGCCGGTACCGCGGGGAACTTCTACCGCCCCCACCAGGCCGCAAAGAGGCAGCTCTGTTTATCTATCGTGAGCCTTGCATCCTGCCGGATCGCAAAGTCCTTCACCTAACCTAAAATCTATTGGCCGCAAATATAGCAATCTCTAGCCCCCTTAGTTCCAGTAAAGTTCTGTATAGTGGGCTACTGTTACCTCCCAGCAATCCGCTTAGTTGGGCAATTTCCTCGCCGACAATGCTGGTCATTTCCACATCAAAAGATGGATCGAGTTTTTGATTATCGAGCTTGTTAAACCAGCCAGGTTGGTCTTTATAAACTGGCGCCTTATCAAATATCAAGTTATTCCCTACGTTCTTATTAAGCCGTTCGTGAAGGAATGTCCAGTTCTCAATCTTTTCTACAAATGAGTTGTAGTCTTTTTCGTCGGCAAAACCAAAATCGACCATATTAAATGTAGGTTTTTCTGTTCTAGGGAAGATATGTTCTAATTGCAATGTGTTTTCTTCCGAAAAGTGAATATTATTCCTCTTGCTGGTTGCACATCGTTCAAACTCTCTCAGGACATATTTAAAGATTGTGTCAGCATAACTTTCGTATAATAGAGAATAAATCAAATAATAACGGTACTCACTTGCGATACTCCAAAAAGAATTAACCGCTTGTTCAAACGAGTAAGTTCCACTAAAGGATTTCGCCCAGCAATCGCGGAACCACCCAGCCGGGTTTTTCCCGGTTTTCCATATTGATAATTCCATGCTTTCAACTAAATCCAGCACAGAAATAGACGAGTCTTTATTTATCTTATTAATTTCTTGCTCAATTTTTTCTATTTTTTCTCTAATTAACTTATTTTGTGTAACCTGATTATTTTTACCCTTGATTTCGTGGATCCTATTAGCTAATATTTCATTAATCTTTTTGTTATATTTAGACACAGTAACTTTGTCCCGGCTCCAATCCTTGTTTGGAAAATATACCTTAAAGGCCATCAATAGCGCGTAGCTTCGCACTTCCAGGCCCAAGGCATTGGGTAATAACCTGCCGAGCGAAGAGCTTAACAGTCTGTATTTCACGTCTGCACGGGTAATCTTATTGTTGAATTCACTCAGATTTTTCGTAACGTTGTCTAATTGCTCAATCCATGAGCTAATTTTCCCATTGACATCTTTTGGTGAATTTCCATGTAATTCTTTCAGTCTTCCCTTGAAATAGTTGTCATAAATTTTTTCCATGCCATACCAGTATCGTCCTTATCTTGTCTGCTTTCCAAGTATACGTAAAATATTTTTAAGAACGAGTTTTCACCGACGTCCTCTTCTTGAAGGATTTTTTGTTTTGCTGACTCGTCCAGTACAGGGTATAGACTGCCAAATGCGCTATGAATCTTGCTTGCCATATTCCCGCCATTTCTTTCATCGTAAAACATAAGAATACTTTTGAAGCGTTCGAGATAGGTTAGCTGCTTGCCCCTGTCATTTTGTGTCTGAAACAGCTGGATATCGAAATTTTCCTTCAATAATAAAATTTTAGCGAGCACAAGTTTGCTTTTTATAAATATCAGCAATTGTTTTTTTTCCATCTCGGATAATCTGCTGGTAGTTTTCTCAAAGAAATCAAAAGCCTCTTTCAGTTTTCTCTGGCTCAGGGTTTTATCGTTCATCGCCTTACCGTTAAGCAGGTCTGTGTAATATTGATAATCCGCGCCGTTTAGAAATAAGCTGGTTAATTGTTTTAGGTCTCCATTGGCGTTTATCCAATCGACGGAAATGCTGTTTTTCTGCAGATGATACAAGAGTAGCGATAATGTTACCAGCCGCTGCTGTCCATCTAGTAAAAGGTAAATATTTATTGGATCCATGTTCTTATTGTGAGAGTTGCTCAGAATCAGGTCCAGTTCTTCACATATAAAAGGATCCACTTTCCTTTTCCAATCGCTCAAATTGTTGTTGGACAGTGGAGCAAGGTAGACAGCTCCTAAAAAATAATCCAAACCTATTTTCTGAGCGTCACTGATATCCTCCCAAAGTTCCGTCACTTGTTGGTCGCGTCTCCACGCGTATGGCCGCTGGTAGGTAGGAATTACATAAATATTCTGTCCGTTGTATAATTGACCAGGCCTAACATCTTCCACGTAAAACAATTTATCTGACAATTGCCCTCACGTCCTTTCAGGTTTCTGTTTCCACAAGGCAATTATATTGTTATTAGAAAAAATTACGGTATTTTTAAAAATAATCCTTTAAAGAAACAAAAAATTTTAAATGCTAGCACAATCTGGCTGTATCTTCGGTTTCACCGGCTAACCCACCTTAATACGTAAAGGAGCTTAACAGAGCGGATTTTTTACCGTGGAAAGTGTCGCGCTTCTCTCTTAAACACCCTCTAAAAGGCAAAGTGGATTTGTGGCGAACCATTCTCCCGCTCCTGCGGAGCGGCGTCATATGCAGCAGCGATGGTGGCGGGCTACTGCCCGCCACCATCGAGGACCCGGCAGCCGCCGAGCTCATTTTTGGTGTTTCAGCTTATAATGCTGAGCCAGGACCATAGAACAGTGTAATCTACCAGAAAAGTCTGACCCCCGAGCATAGCCAATGAGTGGTCTGTTCGGCAGTTTGCCCAACCCCGGCGGCTGGCGGAAGCCAGCCTGCTTTAATCAAAGCCACGGATGTGCGGTTAGCACGTCCGTTAACCTTCTTCGACCCGCAAAGCCAGGCATCGCAGGGCGGAGCGACGGAAGAGTGGAGCATGATCCCGGAGCACTACCCAGCGTGGCCATGCCGCAGGCCGTGACCAGAGAGATCTGCTCAAAAGCAGGCCGTAGGCGTGGCTGCGCTGGCAAAGACCCGCGAAGCCCGGCCCCGATAGCGCCGGAAGCGGTGTGTGGAGCGGAAGCAAAGTCATAGCCGGAGCAAGAGCTGCCGGCATACCTGTAAGCCCGGCTCCAAAGCAAGCCGGCAGTCTTGCGGAGGCATAGCGAAGCGGGCGCGAGACACACGGCTGGAGGCGTCAGGACCCATGAGCTGGTCAGTGTGCCGGCCAGGCTGACCCGTGAGCTCGACCCGGAAGACTGGCCGGCACTCTGGCCGACGTCACAGGACCCGAGATAGCGGCATGCACCTTTAATCGGGCCACAGGCGGGCGGAAGCCTCCTGTAGCTTCCATATAATTATCTATCTACGGGTGACTTCCATCAGACTTCAGAAAAAATTTTCCGAAGTCTTTCCGAAGTTTATAAAGACGAAATTTTACCTGTGGTTACCGTTAAGAGCAAGGGCAGTCTACCAGCCAGGAACGACCCGAAAATTTCACCAATACCCTGGCCGGTAGTCTGCCCGACATGCACATGGCCCCGGAGGATGACATACACATTCAATCAGGCACTGGGCGGGCGAAGCAGGCCCGGAGCCTCCTTACTGTCTCTCCGGAAGCCGATAAAAAAAGAGAAGATGCAGCAAACGCTACATCTCCACGTCCTGAATAGCAGCGCCACCGCGCAGCGATATGCTTGCAATGTACACCGCATCTGCGGAAATCGCTGCAGCTGCAGCTGACCTGGTGCCCCTAATGCACATGCCGAACTCCCTCACCCCGGTCTTACCGCTGCTGCGCACCAGCACGTATACCTCCTTATCCCTGCGCACTACATCCTCAACCGACAGCCCCCGCGTAACCAGGCCAGCGATGGCCCGGCCCAGCCTGCCGTCGTCCACTCTCCGCAAAACCATTCTCACCTGCAACGCCTCCTTTCTTCCGGCAGGACCGGCGCGGTGGCCGCTGTCAAGGGCGTGGAGCGGGAGCGGAATGGCGGAGCAAAAATATTTTCGCCTGGGACAATTTACCCTAAAGCAGAAAAAAATTCTGTGGAGCGAACCCTTGACGGTGGCCACGCAGGCTGCGTGAGCCGGTTTGCGAACGCGGACGAAGAGCGCCGGTACAATGGATGGAATCGGGAGGCGTCTGCCCCGGAGCAGCAGGCGAAGCTTGTAAAAGCCCACAGCCCCAAGACTGGGGCGGGGGTTGGGTGCTGGGGCTGAATGACCCCAAAGAAATGCGAGCGCGGCCGGCAAAAATTCAGACCGCATGGCTTATCAAAAAAGGAGTTTTTGCGGGCGGCACGGCCCAGGACCCGCAAAGCCCGGCCCCGGTATGCCGGAGGCGGCGCGTAACTGGCGGCGACCCTGGCTCAGATGGAATACCATGGCGTGGCTGGCTGCCTGACCCAAAAGCTTGTCCCCGAAGCTGGCAGCCTGGTCGGCCGATAGAGGGCCGCTGGCAGTGGAGCGCGTCCGGAGGCATTGACCCGCGAAGGCTGGGAAGTTGGCCAGTGTGCTGGCTATGCACCGGGGGAAGGAAGCTGCTCCTTCAGTCGGCAAAAGCAGCCTGGCCGGCACTCTGGCCGACATGCACGATGTAGTTGATGAGGCCACAGGCGGGCGGTAGCCGGCCTGTGGCTACCTTTGATCCCGGAGCCTGACCCGGAGATAGGTCCGCAGCGCGGCTGCTTACCAGAGGGCCGGCAGCTGCCGGCCATACCTGAGCGTTGGCAAAAAAAGGGGAAACACCCCCCTACATTTGCAGTAAGCCAACCGTGCTACGTGTGCTTCTAGCATACGCCTGTACACCCAACTCATGGAGCGCCAGGGCCGCAATGTGTTTGCAATACGCGCCGCGCTTCCGCCGGTCTTCGCAACTGCAAAAAACTGCATGGCCACGGCCTACGATAGAAAAAGCTACACTATATACACGGACCCCTCTCTTGCCTATGCTGCGCACCTTCGCACGAATCTCTCCACTATCGCGCACAACATCCTCAACAACCAAGCTGCGCTGCACTAAACCCGCTACCGCTCTACCCAACCTGCCGTCGTCAACCTTCACTAAAATCTTCCTCACCTGTACCAGCCTCCTTTTCTTGACATACACTGCAGCGTTCGGGCAGATGTCAAGGGCCGGAGGCGGAGCCGTAGGGTGAAGAAAAATATTTTTAACCACGAAGCATGGCCGACGAAACTAAAAAATATTTTTCTTCGCGTACCTTTGACAGCTGCCCGGGAGGCCCACGGAGGCCGCGCCGACGGGGGCCGGAGCTGCAGTACAATGGGAGAAGAGGGAGGCGATTGTCTGCATCGGCACAGCGAAGCGACGGGAGCCCCCGGCACCCAAGATTGGGGGCGGGGGTTGGGGGCTGGGGGCTGAAGGACCCCGGAGCTGGGCCGTCTGGCCGGGCTGGCTGACCTACGAAGCCAAGCCTTTAAGGCCAGCCAGGGCAGTCTGCCCGACATCCTCAGCCGGTAAAACGGCGGGCTTAAATCGACCGCCAGAGCCCGGCACAGAAGTGGCATGGGCGGGCGCGAGCCGGCCCATGCCTTCCTTCTGACATCAGAGTAGTTGGGCCTATACCCGACGTTTCCGTGTGCTTACATACAGCCTTCATCATGAGTTCGTGGTCGATATTATGATTGTTAGGCTCCGGACATCGAACACTGTTCAGGTGCCTTGTGCCCGGCCTCCCAATCAAAACCAAACGTACAGATTTCCTGCATCAGGCTCCTCAAAGTGTATTACAGTTTGGCCAGTTAGATTGTGCGATAAATCATAATCTTATATGTTTACTGGATTTTGAAAGAATTCGTATAAGCTCTTTTTGTGGAATACCCGGCTTTTCTAAGGAGTGATAATTACGAGTTTTAATAATAGTTTTAAATAAAGCCATGTGCCATTTCATTAACAAAGTATCTATTAACGATTCTCCGTGATATACAAGACAATCAATTTCATATTGATGGAAACGATCTAAATCAGTCCTCATTGAACCCAGTAATTTAACGACTTCATTATCCCAACCTAAAGCCTGAGGCATCTCATTTGAAGGGGTTGCTTCAGGGTGATCAAAATTTCTATAATAATCACAACTATTTCCTAGTTTAAATATTATTCCTGTCCAAGTTCCGCTACTAATCTTATTAAAAATCTCCCTGCGTTTTCTATTATCTGATTCCTCCATCATTATTGTGACTATACGCATAGCCGAATTTGTCCTGTTAAAATTTTTTTCTTGAATATCAAAACGCTGAGCAGCATCGCTAACAATTACAAAGCGACTATTTATTTTACAATCTCTTTCAATAGCGTAAAGACCGAGGTTATCGTAAATCCCACCATCGGCAAGACAAACTACCGGTGGAGGAGAAGTATTAATTCCCTTATCGATCTTGGAACTGTTTCTATAGTAAAACGTAATATTGTTAGTTTTTATTTGTACAGGTCTTATTAACAAAGGGTGCGCAGCGCTGGCAGTAACCGCAACTGATAATCCTACTTTATTCACATCATAACTATACCCTGTTTTATAATCACCGAAGTCCTCCCTCTCAAACCTCCACCTTACACCAGTATTAAGATTTGTTGCATTGATTACGATCCTGATTTTAGATGATAAATCTGCGAGCGTTTTTCCTTGATATAAATAACTATCCAACAAACTGGCCATTTTCGCAGCCGAGTCATTACCGCTTATTAAAGCAATGCCTTTCTGTAAAAGCGTAGGGCTAAAATAGCTTAAACTCCTTAATAATCCCCCTGGTAGACTGGCTAAAATTCTTCCCCTGGGGTTTTGAGCGGTAAGCCTAATTAGGGGATTCAAAATTAAAATATCATAATCCGTTAATGAATGGATTTTATCAAAATGTAAACCCAAGAGCGCATTTAGGATACTAGCTCCGGAAACAGAGCTTATTAATTTTATTTTGTTTTTTAGACCAATTCTTATCAGTGCTCGAACAACACCCGCATGAAAGAACGTTGCCCGGAATCCCCCTCCGGATAACGCCAGCGACATTTCTGGAATTATACTGATAATGTCAGCTCGGTTCAATATATTACCTCCGGAATAAGGCAAATAAGCATATTCGGCATTGCAACAAAAGCGAGTATTTGATTCGTCATGACTGTGGATACTACTAAATGTAAAGGTAAAGAAGAAGGGAACTGACCAAGTATTAATTGTTTTTCAACATGTTCAATATCTCTTATTGAAAAGCAACTTTCAGATAAAGAACATGTATGAGAGTGCCAGTCCCCTATATAATATAAACCATATAACTTAACCGCTTTTAGTGATAGTTCAGCCCAAGTCTTCCTGTCCATACACTCAAAAGAATCAGGCGTAGCTTTATATTTGCCATTAAATGCATCACCTTCTGTAATACATAAAGCCGCTGTTATTGTGTATTCCAGGACATTAGGTTTATCGCTTCTAAAACCAACAAGCACCCCACCGGTTTCGTTCGGCAATGATTCCTGGGCTTTATTAATTAACTTTTTAATAGTCCCTTCATTAATTTTAACAATCACAGTCATGATGTCGCTCTATCCTGTAACATTTTAATGAATACGATGGATGTCCAAATTTTGTGGCCGATAAGTCAGGATTAGACTGCCAAATATAGTGATTCGGCCGATTTATACCGTTTCCTGTGATAAGCCGTTCAATAATTAATTTTCCTGCCACCCCGGCAAGAATAGTTACGTCATTTATCCCGCCCACATATGACGGTCCTCCTGTACCAATAGCCGGTGAAATACTCGGAGTGAAGGGGATCAAAAGTTCCCTGTTTTCTCTCTGATGAAAAAAAAGACACTGCTGGCATCCTAGCTTACGGTCGTTCTGAAAATAGACGCCACCCCAGGTACAGTCATTTTGACCAAAAACAAAAACAACCCGTTCAAAACCAAAGCCTCGCAAGAGTTTTGATAATTCATATTCCATATATACATCCCCGAAGCAGACAACTAGCATATCAATATTAAGAGCTTCCAATCGTGACCTATCCAAGATGGTATTCATCTCGATAACTTCAATCCTGTTTTTATGAAAACTTGTTTTTTTCGCAGCTTCATCAATGAAAGCTTCGGTTTTCAACTTTCCAATCTGTTGTTCCGTATAAACACTCCGGCAGATATTTTCATAATCAACCCTGTCACGGTCAATTATATATAGTTTCCCAATACCACTTTGCAAGAGATTCATTCCCAATACGCTGCCTATTGCGCCTATACCGGCCAGGGCAACAGTTTTTTCACTCAAATTGCATGCTTCCTCTATGTTTCGAACAAAAAAACTTTCTGGACCTTTAATCCTGGCGTGTGGAAGTAGCCATATTTTATCATCGAATTTCTTAAAAACCACAACATCATATTGTTTAATCGGAGCATTATAAAAAATAACTACAATAAAAACTTCCCCTTCTAAGTTAAATAAAAATTCCTTACCATCTGGAATAGCACACCACTTTTCAAGCATGAAAAGAAAACCGTTAGCTGGTATATACCCATCGTAATGTGGAACTTGGTTGGTTACAAAAAAATATACCCGGCGAACATTATTGACAGGGTTTGGTAATACGATAGAAGAATTTTTATGAAATGTCAAATTTGCTATATTTGCTACTGTATATCCAGAGCTATCCTGAATAGCTATCCCACTAATAACCACAGTATCCTTTTCGCGCTTTGTAATAATCTCATTTACTACATTTTTAGTAACAAAAAATCGTGAATTATCTATAAGATTTCTTCCTTCAAAAACATACCTAAAATCAGGTGATTCATTCACTGTGCCATATTCGGATTCAATATGGGCCTTGATCAATTTATTAATCTGACCATCTACGATTTCAGCAGAAATAATCCCAATACCAGCCTGGTAGGTAAGATCCTCCCGTCTAACCCAACACTGGTTTTTAAAGATAGAATGCATAGAATGCAAGACCGGTTTGTCCAATTCACGTACAGTTGGTAGGCAGAGGAGGGCATTACGATTATATTCGACCATAATATTAGCTGTCTTTTCCCCCTCGGCATCAACAAAAACAAATTTTTTTTGAAAAGACAAAATGTCCGGTGTATTTGTTACTTTATACCCAAGTTCCTCGTAATCTTTAATCAATGGCGGTACTAAATGTTCAACTCTCAACAACAATCCCCCCTAAGCATTTCTAGGGGCTACTGGCAACTGTGAACCAGTAATAAAAAATGATTTTAAAGAATTATTTTCAGGTGCATTACTTGGAAAGAGGCTCCTTACAGTACTATTTAATTTGGTAAGACTTTTAATGTAATTCAAAGTTACTTGATTGTTCTCATCAATTAAAACGTGAACCGTTCCTTTTTTATCTGTACGGATCACGTTACAGATGTCTTCGTATGTTTCGAGTGCCGCTTTGTGAGGATGGCCGTATGAGTTGCCATCACCAGACGATACAATAATATAATCCGGGTTAATCTTTTCCAGAAATTCTTCGTCCCAGCAAGAATTACTATCACCACGCTCAACATCTTTAATATTCTCTTCCAACTCATCCTCCGGCACAAATGCCGAATTAGAGCAGTGATGTGGAGCTACTAAAATATGCGCAGGTAATCTATCCTCATGATAGTCCATTAATCGCTGAATGCAATTTTGATTAGCATCACCCAAGAAAAGCACATTAATGTCATTTGCCTTTATGTTAATGACCCCGCACTGTGTATGCACCTGTATTTTCTCTGGCAATTCTTTAAATGCCTGCGAGTCATCAATATTTTGCGGTGGTGAAAGTGCTACAAATGAAATGTATTTATTATAATCATTTCCGGCTACCAGTCTTGTCTCCTGTTGAGATGAGGAATCCTTCCTTAGTTTATTATAAGCCTTATAATCGTCGGTATCCTTGTCCTCTAAAAAATCATAATCCGGGTGGTAAATTCTTTCTACATTTAACTCGTTAACGAAAGTGTGTAAGCCTTGAATATGATCATTGTGGGGATGAGTTATAACCATAGCGTTAAGGTTGTATTCTTTCCCATTCTTCTTATAAGTGGGCAAACACTCCTTAACCAAAGTCACCGGATCGACCTGTCCCTCACCGCCAATACAAGTGTCTACTAACATAGTAATACAGTTTACCGCTTCGTTTTCTTCATCAATTTCTCTTTTAATTAGCAAGCAACTGTTACCTTGACCTACGTTAAGAAAAAATATGTGATAATTTATTTTTTCAGCCATGTTTATTTACCTCCTAATTCTTTAAATAGCCTCTCGGCATTCGCCGAGGCAGATGGCACAAGGCTTTGCTTGAACCATCGTTATTGAATTCCTCCTACTTACCATAGAGGAATTTTTTTTAAATCCGCATCCAATTGGGAATTCGGATCT
>Ga0067045_1031470_pt1 | contig 12193 bp, 10 predicted proteins | sample TerdegcTABiofilm_FD_59184 | JGI IMG/M metagenome (GOLD analysis project Ga0067045, IMG submission 59184) | Combined Assembly of (Gp0054472, Gp0054536) Wastewater bioreactor microbial communities from Singapore -Terephthalate degrading...
GCCGAGCCTGGAACCGAGGTGCGTCCTCGGGGGCATATTGCGGCTCGGCAGGAGCCTCGCCCTCCCGGAATGACGCAAGGCCATTCGATATTCCGCGGGTTCTTTTTTGGGGATCGTCGCGACGATTCGACAGCATGGGATTCCTATCAGGCAGTATGACGTTCGAGGCCTACCGTGCCAGCGGAGCCAAACCGCGCCAGTTCGGCCGGGAACAGATCGAGACCCTCCAGCGCCATGCGATCGGGCAGATCGAAACGGCTTCGGCCGAGCAGGCCGATGTCGGCTTCCTGGCCGGCGAGCACCTGTTCGACCTTGACTTCAGCCTTGGGAAGAACGTGCTGGCGGACGCGCTTCACTGTGCGATCCGCATCGACACCAACCAGATCCCGGCGGCCGTGCGCAAGGCGTGGCTGCAAATGGAATTGACGGGGCTTGGGGCCGACAACCCCAGCGGGCATCCCACCAAGGCCCAACGCCGGGAGGCCAAGGACGCCGTCGAGGCACGTTGCACGGAAGAGATTCGCAGCGGCAAGTACCGGAGAATGCGGCAGATCCCCGTGCTGTGGGATGCGAAGAAGGCCATGGTGTACGTCGGCGGTTCGGGCTCCGCGGTGACGGAGTCGGCCTCCGATCTCTTCGGCCGGGCCTTCGACCTTGAGTTGGAGCGGCTCAGCGCGGGAAAGCGGGCCCTGGAGTGGGCCGCCGACGCGAAGCAGCGCAAGGCATTGGAAGAGGTCGCCCCGTGTGCGTTCGATCGGGCCGAGCCCCAGGCCGACATCTCTTGGTGGAACCACGAGTCGGGCAACTTCGACTTCCTCGGCAACGAGTTCCTGCTCTGGCTCTGGTGGCGATGGGAAACACAGTCGGATACGGTCAAGCTCGACGACGGCTCGGAAGTGACCGGCATGCTCGCGCGGACCATCACCCTCCAGTGCCCACGCGACGAGTCGGGCAAGGAGACGATCACCGCCGAAGGCCCGACCCATCTTCCGGAGGCGACGCAGGCGATCCGGTCGGGCAAGCTTCCCCGCAAGGCCGGCCTCATCCTGGCCCGCTACGGGGAGCAATACGAGTTGGTGCTCCAGGCGGAGACCTTCACCATCAGCGGGGCCAAGATCCGGACCGAAGACAACTCCGAAGGACGGGCCATGCTCGAGGAGCGCATCGACAGCGTCCGATCGCTCAACGAGACCGTCGATCTTCTTTTCCGGACCTTCTGCGCGCGGCGGGCGGGCAAGAACTGGTCGGCCGACCTCGAGAAGATGCGCCGGTGGCTGAAGACGGACAAGACCACGACACGATCACGCTAAGCGAGGTTTCACCCTCCCGAGGTTGTGCAAGGTCCTTGAGAACAACCGGAGATCGCGATGGCATGGCTCGCACGGGTGCTTGTGGGATTGGCAGCCTTCCTCGCATTGGCTCAGGCGGAAGCCGGCGAGGGCAAACCCTCGATGCTCCGCAGCTTCCTCGATGCCGGCATGCCCGACGAAATCCTGTTCGCCGTGCGCAAGCCGAGCATCGACGGCCACTGGTATGCCAATTTCGCTTACTATTCGACCGACCAGTGCCGCACCACGTTCCCGATGAACTCCGGCGGGAAGCTCTGCATCTACAACGTCAAGACGAAGCGGGTACGCACGATCTTCGAGGACCCGGAAGGGAACGTCCGCGACCCGCAGATTCATTACGACGCCCGCAAGCTCCTCTTCTCCTACCTGCCCAAGGGGAAGCGGCACTACAGCCTTTATGAGATCAACCTCGACGGCACGGGCCTCCGGCAGCTTACCGGCCGAGGCGAGGATGCGGTTCCGGGCATGCAGGACTACGCCACCTATTCCCCGCCTGGCTGGGACGACATCGAGCCCACCTACCTGCCCGACGGCCAGATCATCTTCTGCTCCACGCGGGCGAACCGCTACGTCCAGTGCTGGATGACGCAGGTGGCGACGCTCTACAAGTGCGACGCCGACGGGGGCAACCTCCGCGCCCTGTCGGCCAATATCGAGCAGGACAACACGCCCTGGGTCCTTTCCAACGGCCAGGTCGCCTACATGCGATGGGAGTACGTCGATCGGTTCCACATGGGGTACCATCATCTCTGGTCGATGAACCCCGACGGCACCCGCCAGATGGTCCTCTACGGCAACCAGATCAACACCGGCACGATCCTGGCGCCGAAGCCGGTCCCGAACAGCCCGAAGGTCGTTGTCACCTGGTCGCCCGGCCACGGCATGCGCGAGCACTACGGCAGGATCGCCTTGATCGATCCGCGTCTCGGGCCGGACGATCCGAAGGGTGTCCGCTATGTCAGCAAGGGCAATGTCCATTGCGATCCCTGGGCGTTCACCGAAGATCGTTTCCTGGCCGCCAACAAGACGGCCATCGAACTGGTCGACGGCCAAGGCGAGACCGAGGTCCTTTACCGTTTGCCCGCGGAACAGGTCAAGGCGGGCTACTGGATCGGCGAGCCGCGGCCGGTAATGAAGCGCAGGCGCCAGCGCGTGGTCGCCGATCAGACCGACCCCAAGGCCGATCACGGCACGCTGACGCTCGTCGACGTCTATCGCGGGCGCAAGATGCGGGGCGTCAAGCGGGGAACGGTCAAGAACCTGCTCGTCTACGAGGTCCTGCCCAAGCCGATCAACTACGCCGGGGCGATGTCGGAGATGTCGGCCGGCGGCACCTTTTCGGTCGAGCGGCTCATCGGCTCCGTTCCGGTCTCGGAGGAGGGCAGTGCCCACTTCACCCTGCCGCCGCTGCGGAGCTTCCTCTTCCTGGCGATGGACGAGAAGGGGCATTGCGTCAAACGCATGCACTCGTTCACGTCGGTCATGCCGGGCGAGCACACGACCTGCATCGGATGCCACGAGCGACGGACCGAAGCGCCCGGGGCCGACGAGCATGGACAGTTGGTCCGCGCGATGCGCGGGCCTGCGGCCGCGCCGGAACCGGTCGACGGCGTGCCCGAGATCTTCGACTTCCTGCGGGACATCCAGCCGATCCTCGACCGGCATTGCCTGGCGTGCCACAATCCCGACCGCGAGGAAGGCGGGTTCAACATCTCCGGCCACTGGGGCCCGCTCTACCCGATCGGCTACATCCAGATGTCGTGGCGACAGCTTTTCGGCGACAACCGGATCATCCTCCCGTATTCCGAGCACAGCAAGAGCAACTTCGAGCCGTACCAGATCGGCACCGGCTCCAGCCGGCTGCTGAAGCTCATCGAGGAGCATCACGAGGGCGTCGCGATGCCCCAGCGCGAGCAGAAGATCATTCGTTACTGGCTCGACGCGGGCGCCAACCACGCGGGAACCTACGCGGTCAACAGCCACGGGACGATCGGCTACTACGAGCACAGCGGCAACGTGCGCAACGACAAGGACTGGCCCGAAACCCACGCGATGGTCGAGGTGATGAACCGCCGCTGCGATCCGTGCCACGCCCCGACCGACGCCGAAAAGCGGATCGGCACCTACAAACTGCCGGCGCATTTCTACGCCCGCTACTACCCGCCCGACCAGCACCAGAAGAACCGGTACGTGGCCCACACGATGTCGGAGGACGGCGGCCGGTACAACCGGCACCTGATCTTCGACCTCTCGTATCCGGAGTTGTCGAAAGCGGCCCGCGCGCCGCTGGCGAAAGCGGCCGGCGGACTGGAGGTCTGCCGCATGCCGTCCGGGGAGCCGGTCTTCAAGGACAAGACCGACCCGGACTATCGGGCGATCGTGGCCGCCGTGGCCCGCGGCCGGAGGCACATCCTCGAAGAGAACAACCGCTTCTGCATGATCCACCCCAGTCCCAACAACGGGCCGGATTGCCCGGTACGCTTCGTCCCTCGCCGCGATTACGTCCGCGAGATGATCCGCTACGGCGTGCTGCCGGTCGGCCATGATTTCGAGGCGCCGGTCGACCCGTTCGAGTTGGACAAGGCCTACTGGAAGACGTTCTGGTACGTGCCGAAATGACCACGGCTGCGAAGGACGCCTCAGCAGCGCTCGACGGCCATCGCCACCGCCTCGCCCCCGCCGATACATAGCGACGCGATGCCGATCTTCCCGCCGCGCCGTTCCAGTGCGTAGAGCAGGGTCACGAGGATGCGTGCGCCGCTGGCGCCGATCGGGTGCCCGAGGGCGACCGCCCCGCCGCAAACGTTCACCTTCTCGTGCGGGATCCCGAGTTCCCTTATGGCCATCATGGGGACCACGGAAAATGCCTCGTTGATCTCGAACAGATCGACGTCCTCTACCGTGAGCCCCAAGCGGTCCATCAGCCGGGCGATGGAGCCGATCGGGGCCAGCGTGAACCACTCCGGCTCGCGTGCAAAGGAGCTCGATTCGAGAATCCTGGCACAAGGTGTGACGCCCAATCGCTCCGCCTTCGTCTTCGAGAGCACGACCACCGCCGCGGCGGCATCGTTGATGCTCGACGCGTTGCCCGCGGTCACCGAACCGTCGGCGCCAAAAGCCGGCTTCAGGGCGCGCAGCTTCGCTTCGTTGAACCGGCCGGGCTCTTCGTCGCACTCGACGGTCGTCGTCCCTCCGCGCCCGGCGATTTTCACGGGGGCGATCTCTTCCGCCGTCGCACCGGAATCCTGCGCCTCGAGGGCGCGACGGTAACTAGCCACGGCATAGTTGTCTTGTTCTTGCCGCGAGATGCCATGTTCGGCGGCGCAGCGGTCGCCGCAGGTGCCCATGTGCATGTTGTGGTAGACGTCCCACAGGCCGTCGCGAATCATCGCGTCGACCAATTCACCGTTTCCCAGCCGGTAACCGCAGCGTGCCTTCGGAAGGAGGTACGGCGCGGAGGACATGTTTTCCGTGCCGCCCGCGACGACCACGTCGGCGTCACCGCATCGGATGGCCTGTGCTGCCAGCATCACGCTTTTCAGGCCCGAGCCGCAGACCTTGTTGACGGTCGTCGCGCCGACCGACGCCGGGATTCCGGCGCCGATGGAGACCTGGCGGGCCACGTTCTGCCCCAGCCCGGCGCCAAGGACGTTGCCGAAGATCACCTCGTCGACGTGCTCCGCGCCGACGCCGGCGCGGGCGAGCGCGGCGCGGGTGGCGATGCTCCCCAGCGCCGGCGCAGGGACTGCCGCCAGGGCCCCCATGAGACTCCCGATCGGCGTGCGGGCCCCGCCCGCTAACAGTACTTCTTCAGGCATTGTTCAGGTCCGAGAAAAGATGTCGGGAACCATGGCATGGGTCGTCACAGGCCCAGATGTTCGCGGGCGAATCGCAGGCTCTCCGCAAGGTTCCGATCCTCCAGGGTGGCCTGCTCCTCCAGCGAGCGGCGGCTGACCTCCGGGAGCGTCTTGGCCTGGTGTTGCCGCACCAGGCGGAGCGTGCGGGCCAGCTCGCGGGCCGGGGTGGCGGCAAAGGTCGTCCAGTACTTCTCCGTCAAGCAAGGGACCTTGAGCGGATCCCGGGTGATCAGCTCGAGCGTGAAGTGGATCCCCGGTTTGGCCTTGCGCAGGATGGCAACCATTCTCCTGAGGTCCAGGAAGCCCTGTCCGAGCGGCACGTCGGCCAGGAGAAACCCCTCATCGTATTCCCGGACGGCCTGGTCCTTCAGGTGTACCGTCATGGCCCAGGGCGCGTAGGCTTCGACCACGGCGATCGGGTCTTCCAGGAGGGCAAGGCTGTTGCCCAAGTCCACGCACGCCCCGACCCACGGGCTGCCGATTCGCTTGAACAGGTCGACCCGCTCGGCAATGCGGTGGTCCTTGTGGTTCTCGATCGTCAGTCGCACGCGATGCCGCTCGACCACGGGCACGGCCAGTTCCAGGGATCGCCGGGCCTGGAGGTCGGACTGGCGGAACTGCTCGGCCGACTCGAAGAACTCGTAGCGCCGGCCCGGCAGGATCACCGTGCGGACGGCCTTCACGCCGGCCGTAGCCGCCGCCCGCATGGCGGCATCGAAGCGGGCCACGTCGGCCGGGTCCCTCGGCGGGCTGGCGATCCCCTCGATGTACATCCCGTACTCTTCCGCCCTGCGGCGAAGTCGCGTCGCGTGCTCCGCATCCCATTCGCCCAACGCCACCTGGATACCCCCGGCGCCGAGCCCGCGGCAGTGCTCCAGGAAGGTCAACGGCTCGAACAAATCCCGTTTCGGGGCGTGCCGTTTCTCGGCCTTCTGCCGCAGGGCGCAGCAGTAGGTGACCAATCCCATGCCGGTCCGCGCAGGCGGGCGGGCCGCCCAGACGCCTGCGCACCGTGGCAAGGCAGCCCCAAAGCAACCCCCGGCAGTCCATCGTAGAACATCGCGACGATCCACGGCTTGACCTCCCCGAAGGGCATCCTCCATCGGGCGCTGGCATCTGGGGCGAATATACACGCCGAGGGGAGTCCGGTCAAAAAAGGGATCGGTTCGTGACGGACGGAGTGCGGAAGGGGAAAGCCGGTAAGCAGCCGACCCATGTGGTCGCCAAGGAGGATCGCCCCCGACGCGGTTCTCCGCCCGAGAGTCACCTGGCGAGTCCTCTTGGTGTTGCCCCGATATTGCCCATTCGGCCCCGGTTAACACGAAATCACTCCGAAACGTCTTGGCGGGGTGGGGACATGTCTGCTATAGTCCCGCCTCTTCTTCCCGGGGGCGTCCCCTGCCTTACGGTCCTTGCCGAGCGGTTTCGCGGATGTCTAAGGTCCACCTGCAATGCGCGTGGCGACTCGTAGGGGCCTGCCTTCTGGCAGCCAGCGCGGGCTGTACGTCTGGAGGGTGGCCCTTGGGAGGCAAGGTCTCCGACACCGTGCCCGGCATCACCCCACCGAGGGAGCGGATTGCGACCCTGAGACAACTGGCCAAGCAGGCGGGCAAGACGAAACCGGAAGATCGGGCGCGGCTCTCGGGCGAGGTGGCCGCGATGTACCCGGGAGAGTCGGACCCCTTGGTGCGGTTGGAAGTCGTGCGCACCCTGGGTTCCCTGCCGGAGGCGGCCGAGGCGACCTTCCGTCAGGCGGCGAAGGACCCCGATGCCGATGTCCGTGTCGCGGTCTGCCAGGCGTTGGGCAAGCGGAAAGGCCCAGTCGCCCTGGAGGTCCTCCGCGAGCGGCTTGCCGGGGACACCGACATGGACGTGCGTCTGGCGGCGGCGAAGGCACTGGGAGAGATCCGCGACCCGGCCGCCGTGGAAGCGTTGGGGGCTGCCCTGCAGGAGCGCGATCCCGCCATGCAGTATCAGGCCGTTTGTTCCCTGCGCAAGGTCGCGCCGACGGATCTGGGCAACGATGTGGAGCGATGGCGTCAGTACGTCCGCGACGGGGCGATTGCCCCATCCAGGCCCGTATCCCTGGCGGAGTGGTTCCACTCCTTCTTCCGTTGACCCGTTTTGCGATTGCCCCATGAAGGAAAAACCCGTACTATAGGGTTGTGCGGAGCCATGCGCCACCGAGAGCCTTGAGCGAACGGTCGCCTGGGGCACAGCCGCCCTCGGCGGTGCCGTCTGCCTTGCACCGCCGCGGGCGGCTGTAGCCTAGTTCCAGGCAGGGGGCGATTCCGGCATGGATGTCGTCGGCGGGCGGTGGCACGATCTCCATGGGCGCGATGGCAGTCCATCACCCCCGCACCGTGCCGGGAACGAGCGACCGGACGACACGGGCGCACCACGCATGAAGCCCCTACGATTCAGCGATCGATTCAAGACCCTCTACAGCATGGCGATTCGGCTGTCCGAATCGACCGAGGCGGATGCCATGCTTCTCTTGGTCGACGGGCCGGCCGATTGGGTCCGGCTCAAGAGCCTCGCTGTCGATGAGAAGGTGATCGTTGCCGCCAACACGGAGCAGGAGTTGGAGGGGGCGAAGGAGGCCGGATTGTTGACGGTCGTGCTGAAGATGCCCGACAGCCCCGTCTACGACCGCCTCACCCAGGCCCTGCTCGAAGCCGTGGCCGACGACCTGCTCGCCCCGGGGGCCTGCGTCGTGACCCTCTACAGCGGCTTCGAGGCCGACAACATGGACTCGGTGAGCATCATCAACCTGGGCGAGCATCTCGACCGGCTCACCGGGCGTGATCTCCGCCAACTCGAGACCCGCGTCCCCTTGGATACGCTCAAGGTCGTCGTCGACCTCGCCGCGGAAATCGGCCGGGAAGGGCGCGAAGGCAAGCCCGTGGGCACGATGTTCGTGGTCGGCGACACGCGCAAGGTCCTTGCCCACAGCCACGCCGTGGGATTCGACCCGGTGCGCGGCTACAGCCGAAAAGACCGCAGCCTGGATGACGCACGGGTCCGCGAGGGGATCAAGGAGATCGCCCAGATGGACGGGGCGATCATCGTCTCTGCCGATGGGACCGTGGAGGCGGCCTGCCGCTACATCGACGCCCCGGCGACCACGGTCACGTTGTCCAAGGGCCTCGGGTCGCGTCACTGGGCGGCGGCGGCGATCAGCAGGGCTACGAAGGCGGTGGCCGTGACCGTGAGCCAGTCGAACGGGACGGTCCGGATCTTCCAGAATGGGGAGGTGATGCTGCGGATCGAGCCGATCCACCGCCGGCCCATGGTCTGGAAGGATTTTGAATACGAGCCGCCCGCCGCCGAGGCTCGCCCCAAGCCGAAACCTGAGCCGGGCAAGGCAAGCCCAGCTTGAACCGGCCGTTCCGTCCCGCGTCGCACGGCCTTCCAGGCCGTCTTCGATGGGGGATGACTTCCGAAGTCTCGAAGACATCGGAAGTCTTGCTCAGACTCTTGCTCACTCCGGCCGCTGGATGGTCAGGTCGAGCTGGTACCGCCGGTAGGGGTCGTTGGGTTGCCCGAGTCGCACGTTAAGGTAGCTGGCGGCATTGCCCCGGGCTTGGGGCACTTCGTAACGGAACAGCCCGGGGTCATTCGTCAGCCGGCGGCCAAAACCGTAGCGGCTGATCAGGAGCCGAAGCAGCTTGTTCGGGTCGCCGGTGTTGCCTTGGAACGTGATCCGCTCCACCCGCTGCTGGGCGTTGAAGTAGTAGGTCAGCGAACCGGCCAGATCGTCGTAGGCCGCCCCGGAGACCAACGGCACCCGGTAGCCTTGAAGCGGCAACTGCGAGAGCCCTGCCGAGATCCAGGGCCACCGCTGCATGACCCAGCCGGGCGTGACGTCGAACCGGAACACGTCGGCCAGATCGACTTCGGTGGGCGTGTCCCCGGGACGGCGGGGCACGTCGGCCGTGGGGAGTGTCCCGGTCGTGCTAGGGAGCCCGGCAACGTTTGCTCCGGCGACGGCCCCCACGCCGGCCCCGGGCGCAGCGGCAGCCTCACCGGTCTGTGGGCCGGCAGTCATCGACAACAGCGGCGCCACCCGCTGCTTGGCCTGGGCCCACCATGTCTTGGCGTTGTACATCACCGGCGGCGTGGCCGCCACCGCGATCGGCAAGAGAAGCCACAGCAGCCTCTTTCTCATGGTGTCTCGCTCCGGGTGCTCGTCTCCCCTCCGTACTTCGGCATCGACCGGGAGACCCCTTGAGCTTGCCGCGAGACACGCAGACCACACCAGACGGCCACGCCCGCCTTCTCGCGCCAAGACGCACAATCGGCAAGGCAGGCCGAGTCGTGGGGCTGGCCGGGACGAATATGGTGCAAGCCCACGGGCGGCAGCCCGTGGGCTTTGAACGGAGCGATCAAGCGATTCGTCCTTGAATCGCTTGCTACTTGCGGGCTGGGGCTTCGGCCGGTTGGGTGCGGGCGGCCGATTTCGGCGCAGGACTGGCGGAGGGTTTCTCGGCAGGGGGCGCCGTCGCCGCCTTGGCGGCATCGCCGGCTTGGGACGCCTGGGCAAGCCACTGCTCGGTGAACCGGGTGCGGCAGTGCAGGCTGCTCGCGTTGCCGCGGAACCCGATCACACGCTTGTCGGTGTCCATCTGTTGGGCCACGACGCGCCCTTCTTCGATGTCAAACGTCACCGTGCCGCCGGTGTCACGCTGCATGAGCCGGGCCTCGATCGCCGGATCGTCGACCGGCGTGAGGATCTGCGTCGCGACGCGGATCGTGGCCTCGCCGTTCCTGACGGACTCGAGCGTGAAGATCTGCCGCGACTTGATCCGCTTGATCCCGCCGTTGTCCAGGGGCACTTCAATGTCGCAGGGGAAGTTCCAGGTTTCGCCGACGGCCACCGGCGACTCCGGGAGCGGGATGGTGATCAGTCCCTCGTGTTCGGCTTGCGGTTTGGCAACGAGGTGCTCTCGTTTCAGGACCTTGCCGCTGGAGTCGATCGTCGTCCGGGACAGCGGCACGCCGATCGACTTCGAGACGGTCTCGAATCCGGCCGGCGGCTTCTTGTCGGTCTTGCTGTTGTAGCGGACCTCCATACGTCCGGTGAGCTTCTGCCACATGTCGACATCGTCGACGAACTGCTCGAAGATGGCCGTCCCGCCGGGCTCGACCTTCTGGACGTTCCACACCTTCGTGGAGGTGGTCACCGTCTCGGCGGTCTGGCTCGTCCCGGAGACGGTGGTCTCAATCCGCGCACGGTGCACGACCTTCCATCGCATCGTCTCGCCGGCGCGAAACTTGTATTGCAGCGAGTATTTCTCGCCGGCCGACGGGGAACCCTGCGTCTTGGTCGACTCGTCGGCGGCCGCGAGAACCGCGAGCATCGCGACGCCGCAGCAACCCGTCAGAAACGATCGCAGAAACGATGAGGAATGGGAGATCCGGGACGAAGGGACTGGCCGCCGGAAGACGGAGGGCATGCTCGACTCCTTTCTCGCTTGTCCGTGTCGGCAAGGGTCAGCCGTTGCCGCCGCGCGGGAACCGGCCTCCCCATCCGAGCTTCTCTCGCAACGTGCGGTAGTAGCTGTGCTGGGGAACGGCGACCATCTTGAACCGCACCTCGGCCTTGGTCACCTGGACCCGGTCGTTCAACTCCAACGGGCAGAGGACGCGCCCGTCCACGATCACCGCCGTTCCCGCCTCGCTCTTGGCCAGCACCAGTTCGTAGACCCGATCGGCGGAATCGACCACCGGACGATTGGTCAGCGTGTGCGGACTAATCGGGCAGATCACGACTGCCTGGAGGTTCTTCCGGAGGATGGGTCCACCGGCCGATAGGCTATGACCGGTTGACCCGACCGGGGTACTCAGGATCAGGCCGTCGCCACTATAAGTCGTTACCCATTGTGAGTCAATGTAAAGATCAATGTCGACGATCGTGAAGGCCGGTCCGGTCTGGACGGCGACCTCGTTGAGCCCAAGCTGCTCCACCACGACGGCGCCCTTTCGGACGACACGACAATCGAACATGAGATGCTCGATCACCCGGCCTTGAAGCCCCTCGGAGGCGATCTGGGCGAGAACGTCGGGAAGCTCCTCGGGAGAAATATCAGCCAGAAACCCCAGCCTCCCTAGATTGACGGCAAGAACCGGGACCTGTCGCAAGCCCATTTGATGGGCGGCCCGCAGAATCGAGCCGTCGCCACCGAGTACGAGGGCCAAATCGGCATCCACGTTGCTGAAGTCGCTTTGGCCGCTGAAATCGAAGGCCACCACCTCGGCGTATTGCTCGACGATCGGCCGGAGTCGCTCCGCCTCCTCGATCACCCCCAGACGCTTGCCGTAACCCAACATCATCACGCGCATGGCGTATCCCCCCGATCCCTTTGACGCGGGCAAGCCGCGCACCGGAGCCATGATGATACCCTGCCGGAGGCCCGAAGCAAACGGCCGGCGAGGCCGATCCCTTCGGCAGGCCGGTTCGACAAGCAGCCCCCTGCGACCTACAATCCGGACCTGGCGAAGCGGCAGGTCCGGCTGTTCCAGGAGAGAGGACATTCCCATGGGATGCGGTCAGCGACGAGCGGTCTGGGCAGCGATCGTGTTCGCGGTGGCCGGGTGTGTGCTTGGCTGCGGCCGGAAGGACGTCGCCCCGGTCGACACCGGCCCGTTCAAGAAGGCCGTCGCCGAGTACCTGGAGAGGAACAACATGGCGATGGCCCTCAAGGAGATCAAGGAAGGCCCCGACGTTCAGGACCACACCGCGACCATGACGGCCTCGCTCACCCACGCCACGCTCGGCGGTCCGGCCGTGACGTGGCAGATCCGATTCGAGAAGAACGCCGACGGTTCCTGGAAAGCCATCGGCCATAAGTGAGTGGGGAGTGGGGAGACTTGCGGCTCGTGGGTCAATTGTCCTGCGGGTCTGGCCGTAGCCTCGCGGTGCGGCTTACAATGCCTGAAACCTGTCCCCGGGGAGTCTCCCCTCTCCCCTCTCCCCTCTCCCCT
>Ga0067045_1031471_pt1 | contig 12191 bp, 14 predicted proteins | sample TerdegcTABiofilm_FD_59184 | JGI IMG/M metagenome (GOLD analysis project Ga0067045, IMG submission 59184) | Combined Assembly of (Gp0054472, Gp0054536) Wastewater bioreactor microbial communities from Singapore -Terephthalate degrading...
GTTGAACGGCTAAGAGTAATGCTCCAATCACTGCATTCTTTAATTCATACACTTTTAGCATTTTATAAGTAACAAACACAGTTAAAGCAGCAATAAAAGAATTACAAATAAGAACAAAATCATAACTAACAAGTGCAGGTAAAACCATAAAAATTTTCCAGCCTGGTTTAGGAGCATTTCCCAAAATCACAGAAGGATTTGCCCAGAAATCAATCATATTAATATATTGACTGATTTCATCATCTTGATAAAATCCAACTGAATACCTGCTCGAAATAAAATAGATAACAGTAAGAATAGGAATAACAATCCAGAAATACTTTCCTAATTTTTCATCAATAACATTATTGATTATAACTTTATTTATTTTTGACTGTTTCTGTTTATTTTTTGCCAATTTATTTTAATTTAATAAATAATTCAAAATTAACTAATTAATACTTACATTAAAAGGGAAAGAATTAAACAAACTGAGTATAAAAGAAACAGTTAATTTCACTCAAAAATTGTGATAATTATATAATACCAATTTACTGTAGTTTTTATACTTTAAGTATATATAAAAATAATATATGCAAAAATATCTTTAATTCAGATTTTAATAATATTATATTTATAAATATTTAAAAATGAGTAATTTATTATTAGGAAATTCTGTCCAAATAAAGGAATTAAATGAGACAATTAAACAGGTTGCCCCTTCTAATATAAGTGTATTGATTACAGGAGAAAGTGGCACTGGAAAAGAGATAGTTGCAAATGCAATCCATTATTATAGTAAAAGAAAAAACAAACCACTTATAAAAGTTAATTGTGGCGCAATACCTGAGGGAATTATTGAGAGTGAACTCTTCGGACATCAGAAAGGTGCATTCACAGGAGCAATAGAAACAAGAAAGGGATATTTTGAACTTGCAGATAAGGGTACAATATTTCTTGATGAAATTGGAGAGATGCCACTTTCTACACAGGTAAAAATATTAAGAGTATTAGAATCTGGAGAGTTTATGAGAGTTGGCGGTTATGAGAATATTATAGTTGATGTTAGAGTGCTTGCTGCCACAAACAGAGATTTGAGTAAAGAAGTCCTTAATGGAAACTTTAGGGAAGATTTATATTATAGGTTAAAATCAGTTAATTTACATATTCCACCTCTCCGAGAGAGAAAGGGAGATATAAAAGTTCTTTTTGATTACTTTGTAGAATCATTTTGTAATGAAAACAAAATTAATTTTGCAGGTATAGAACAGGATGCTATGGATTATTTAATTAATTATGTATGGTATGGTAATGCAAGAGAGTTAAAAAATTTTGTAGAAAGTATAATAGTTTTGCAACCTGATAAAAAACTAACTTTAGAAGATGTAAAAAAGCATTTAAAACAGGAACCGATAGAGAATAGGAGACTACCTGCATTAAAGGTAAATCAGCTGGATAGCTTAGCAGATAAGGATTTAATCCTGAGAGCTTTGATAGAATTAAAAGCAGATATAATGGATTTGAAAAATATACTAAGTGAAATTAAATTCAATAATACTGCACAATCTTATGATATAAATAATGATTTTTACATACCTAAAGATAAAATAAATCAGATGACAATGGAAGAAATAGAGAAATCCGTACTTAGTTACTTATTAAAGCATAATAATTTCAATGTAACAAAAGTGTCAAAAATTTTAAAACAAACCCCGAGAAACATTTACAGAAAAATAAAAAATTATGATATTAAGAAGCGGTAAGAATTTTATTTTAATTCTGGTGGCTTTGCTCAGCAGTTGTGGAATTTACACCTTTAGAGGAAGGACTCCACCTGAAGGGATAAAATCAGTTGCAATTCCGCTTTTCATCGATGAAAGCGGATTTTCAGAAGCAGGATTAAAAGAAAATTTTACCGAATCATTAAAAAAGAAAATTATAGACGATAATACATATATATTGGCAGATAAAAGCACAGCTGATGGAATTATTTTAGGAACTATTACAAGTGTAAGAGATGAACCACTTGTTATAGCAGGCAATGAAAATGTGACAAAAAGAAAAATTGTTATTAATGTAAAAATTAGATTCGAAAATTTAAAAAACCAAAAAGTTATTTCTGAATCAAATTATGAAAACTGGGGTGAATATGACTCTGGTTCAAGCGGTTTTTCTAACAGACAAAATGGTATTCTTATCGCAATTGATAGAATTTGTGAAGATATAATTATTAATATTACTTCAAATTGGTAACTTAATTATAAATATGGAAAAGATATTCTTGATTGCATACATAGTGTCTTTATCAATTCTTTTTATATTTGCTTCTCATGGATTTATAATGGTTTACTACTATTTTAAAACATATCATACAAGGAAAAAGGACTTAAATGAAAGCGAATTAGAATTGAAAGAGTATCCAATGGTTACAATTCAATTACCTCTATATAATGAAAGGTATGTTGTAACGAGATTAATAGATGCTGTTATAAGATTAGACTATCCAAAAGATAAACTTGAGATACAAATTCTTGATGACTCAACAGATGAAACAACAGAGATAATAAAGGAGCATATAAAAAAATATATAGAAAAAGGATATGATATTAAGCATATCCATAGAACAAACAGGAAAGGCTATAAAGCTGGAGCGCTAAAAGAGGGCTTGGAAGTTGCTAAAGGAGAGTTTGTAGCAATATTTGATGCTGACTTTATACCAAGAAAGAAATTCTTAAAAAGAACATTGCCATACTTTTTTAAAGATCCTAAAATTGCACTCGTTCAAACAAGGTGGGAACACATAAATAGAGATTATTCTATCATAACAAAAACAGAAGCAATTGCACTTGATGGCCATTTCGTTATTGAGCAAGCAGTGAGAAACCGTGCAGGATTTTTCATTAATTTTAATGGAACAGGGGGCATCTGGCGAAAAGAGGCCATATATGATGCGGGCAACTGGCAATCAGACACACTAACAGAGGACCTTGATTTATCATACAGAGCTCAGATGAAAGGTTGGAAATTAAAATATCTTATGAATTTTACCTCTCCAGCAGAATTACCTTCTGAAATAAATTCTTTGAAGTCACAACAATTCAGATGGACAAAAGGAGCTATAGAAACAGCAAAAAAGATTTTTCCAAAGGTATTAAAATCAGATCTGCCACTTAAAATGAAATTTCAATCATTCATACACCTATGCAGTAATTTTGCCTATCCTTTTATACTCTTAGCTGCAATACTAAACTTACCTGTACTTTTAATAAAAATAAACAACCAGTATGAAGAAGTATTTAAATTAATGTCGTTTTTTACTCTTGCATTCATTAGTTCTTTTATGTTCTACTTATATTCACAGAAAGATGTATATTATGACTGGCAAAATAGAATTTTTTATTTCCCTCTTTTTCTTGCTGGTAGTATGGGTTTATCACTTAACAATACAAAGGCAGTAATAGAGGGTTTACTTAACAAAAAAAGTGAATTTGTAAGGACACCAAAATTCAGAATTGTAAGCAAACAGGATAGCCTTCTGAATAAAAAATACTTACCTAAAAAAATTTCTTTTCTTACTATTATTGAACTTCTACTTTCAATATATTGCTTCATAGGTGTAGTTATCGCGATAATTCATGCTCAGGTTGCTGCTATACCATTCCAGCTGATGTTTTCACTGGGATTTGGATTGATTTCATTTTTATCAATTCGGCAGGTAATCTTATACAATAGAAATCTAAAAAAGAACATTAAAGATGCCAACTAATCTTAATGCTTACATAGAAGGTTTAAAAGAAAAGATAAATAAAAGCATCTTTTCACCAGCATTCATAAGATTGGCAAATTTATATTATCGCAATGGACAATTTGAGGAGTGTATTAACATTTGTAATATAGGTTTAAAAATTTATCCCGAATATTTAACAATAAAATTATTACTTTTAAAGGCATTATTACAACTTGAATATATAAGTGAAGCAGAACCTATATTAATTGAATTAGAAGAAAGATTTCAGGATAATGAGGTACTTAAAAATTTAAGGACAAAATTAAATGATTTAAAAAAATATAATAAACAGGAAAAAATTTATTACTCAAATAAAATTAATACTTCACCTGATTATAAACAATATTCAGCTAAGATTTCTAATTTATCTTTTGGAAAAGAAATAGCAAAGGATTTTAAAGAATTTATGAATTTAATAGTATCAAGAAGTCTTGATTCAATAATTAATGAAAAAGAATACGAAGAGTTTAAGAAACGATACTCAGAAATAAAATTTGATTTAATTAAAGTTTCTAAACCAAAAACAGATATTTCAATAACAGACATCAGAAAACAACAGGAAGTGCAAACTTCTTTTCTCTCAAAAATAAAAATAATTACAGAAACACTCGCAGATTTATTATCAAAGCAGGGATTTTTCAAAGAAGCATTTGAAGTTTACAATATCTTATTACAAAACGATAATGTGAATAAAAAAAGAATACAGGAAAAACTAAATGAGATGGAAAGAAATTTTTAAATATTGTGGGGAATTTCTGGCTTCACATAGATAACTTTTTCTCTCTCCATTATAACTGTTCCCTCTTTAAGACCTTTTCTTTTCTTAACATATTTCCGTTCACAGTATGAGACAGCAACGGTACCAGCATTTTTTGCCTTGCTGTAATATGCTGCAACAGATGCAGCAATTGTTATATAATTTTTAGGAAATTCAAGATTCTTTTTATTCTTCTTTAAAACTGTATGGGAACCAGAATAATCCCGAATATGAAACCATAAATCATTCTGAGAAGAGTATCTTGTAGTTAATAAATCATTTGCAAGTGAATTTTTCCCAACCCATATTTCAAAATTCTCATCTAATTTAAAAATTCTAAAATTTTTCAAATCAGGATTTTCCTGTTTTTCATTTATAACCTTATTTTCCATTTTTTTGATCAATTTGTATTCAGCGATTGATGAGATTTTATCTTTTAGCTTTAGTATTTCTTCTAATTTGTGTTTTGTTAAAGATAATTTTTCTTTCAAATCCTCTAAATTATTCTTACCCTTTTTATATTTATCAAAATATTTGTTAGCATTTTCCAATGGGCTAAGTTTCTCATCTAAAGTTATTTTACAATTATTATAAATAAAATACTTATCACCTTTATTTATCGAATTTTTATTATATAGAATGATATTACCATACTCTAAAAATTTTTGATAATCAACATTTTTTTTAAGTTGTTCTTCAATACTTTTGATTTTACTCTTTAGTAATTTTTCCTGTTTACTTAGCTCTTCAATTTTTTCCTCTTTTATTGTTTCCACTGCTTTATTTCTATAATGTTTTTTCACGAAATCTTTCATCATATTATTAATATTTTCATACTCTGTGTATGTATTGCATTCAAAATGATTTAATTCAATTAGAGAGGGAACGAATTTATCATTTACTTCATATAATATATATTTGGGATTTTGAATTTTATTATGAACTTTTTCAAACTCATTATCTATTATAGATTTTTTTTCCTCTGTTAAGATATCGTTTTTACTTAATGCCGTATTAAATAACACCTCCTCCAAATATATATTTCCAAATTTAAAATATTTACTTTTTATATAATCCCGTACTGTCTGAATTTCTTCTTCTTCTGGTTTCGATTCTAATTTTTTCATTAATAATGAGGAAAAATCAGTATTCTTTATTTCATAGGAATGCTTGAATGCATCAATTATAAAGCTATTTTTTTCAATAATAAAATTTTGCTTTCCCGTCAGGAAAATGAAATTCAAAGTATAATTATCCTTCACTCTAATTGTAATAATTCTATCATCATTATACTGGTATATAGATTCAACAGGCATATCATATAGGAAGTCAAATAATTGTGCAAAATTTTTCTTTACTTTTTTAAAATCCTCTTTTAGAATTAAATAAGGGAAATCTTTATTTACACTAAACTCAAGAAATTTATAATTATTTTTTCCGTCAATATCAGATAGCGAAATAACTAATTTATTTCTCTCCTGCGAAAATATTTCGTTTATACTGAAACTTTTGAGCTCATTATTTAGAAACTCAGCAATGTATTTTATAAAGAAATAATTGCTTAACAATGTTTTTATCCTTTTTGTAATGCTTCTGCCCCGCTAACAATTTCAAGAAGTTCCTTAGTAATTGAATCCTGTCTTGCACGATTATACATTAAATTTAATACTCTAAGTAAATCAATTGCATTATTTGTTGCCATTTCCATAGCCGTCATTCTTGCTCCCTCTTCAGCAGCATTAGATTCAAATACTGCTCTTAAAAATTGAATATGCATTTGCTTCGGAATAAGATAGAATAATATATTCTTAGCATCTGGCTCATATATATAATCTTCTTTGTATTGATTTTCGGACTTGCTTTGTGGTTCTTTAAATTTAAAAGGTAAAATTTCCTGCTTAACAACATTTTGTTTTAAGACAGATTTGAATTCATTATAAATCACGCTAACCTTATCAATTTCCTTTGAAATAAACTTATCAGAAATAAATTTTATAATTCCATCTACGATTTCATATATTTTATCATTATAAATATTAATATAATATTTCGTTATAGGATACTGCCTTTTTGAAAAGAATTCATAACCCTTTTTACCTATTAACAACAACTGTTTATTATAAGGTGTATTATCGATATATTCTTTTGAAAATTTTAAAATATTCGAATTAAAAGCACCGCATAATCCTCTATCTGAAGTTATTATAATAATTAATTCATTCTTCACTTCTCTTTCAATCATAAGAGGATGTGAAATGTTTTCAACTGCATTAATTACATTAGAAAATAATTCATCTAATTTAAAAGCATAGGGTCGTAAAGATAAAATTCTGTCCTGCGCTTTTCGTAATTTAGCAACAGCAACCATTTTCATTGCCTTTGTAATCTTTTGAATACTTTTTACAGCGGAAATGCGAGTCCTTATTTCTTTTAATGTAGCCAAGAATTATTTAATAATATTTTTTTCCTTGAGTTTCTTTTCAACAATTTTTTCTAATTCATCATAATCAACCTTGCAATGTAAAGGTTTAAATAAATCAATAGCTTCTCTAAGAGTATTAATATTATTCTCAAAAAACAGGTTAAGATAATAAACAAGTCTAATCCTTTCATTACGAACAGGTAATACATCAATTAATTCATCAGCCATTAAATATAACTTTTTTAATAATGCTTCCTCACTAAGATAATTGATTTCGGATGGTGGTTTTGTTGTCATAATTTCCTTATTTATTGATTGTTGATTTAAATTTTTCTGTGAAATCTTTTAAGAACTTATCCAATCTTGATATTAAATCATCATCTAAATCTTTCTTATCAGCAATATCTTTTAATATATCGTTATGTAAATTTTCTGCTTCAGAAAGCAATTCAGTTTCATATTGTCTTATGCTCTCCACAGGTAATGTGTCAAGATATCCTCGTGTTGCAGCATAAATCACAAGGACCTGTTTTTCAACTTCCATTGGAGCGTATTGTTTTTGTTTAAGAATTTCTACAAGTCGTTCCCCACGTCTTAACTGTTGCAATGTAGCTTTATCTAAATCTGAACCGAATTTTGCAAATGCTTCCAATTCTCTATATTGAGCTAAATCAAGTCGTAAAGAACTTGCAATTTTTTTCATAGCTTTAATTTGCGCATTTCCTCCAACTCTTGATACAGATATTCCAACATTAATTGCAGGTCTCACTCCTGCATTAAACAAATTAGATTCCAGATAAATTTGTCCATCAGTTATTGATATAACATTAGTAGGGATGTAAGCAGAAACATCACCTTCCTTAGTTTCTATAACAGGAAGAGCTGTTAAAGAACCCCCTCCAAGTTCATCTGAGAGCTTTGATGCTCTTTCTAGAAGTCTTGAATGCAAATAGAATACATCCCCAGGATATGCTTCCCTGCCAGGAGGTCTTCTTAATAATAACGAAATTTCTCTATATGCAGCAGCGTGTTTAGTAAGGTCATCATAAATAACAAGAGCATGTTTACCATTATCCCTGTAATATTCACCCATAGTTGCACCGGAATAAGGAGCAATAAAAAGTAATGGTGCAGGATCAGAAGCAGTTGCAGATATTACCGTAGTATATTCCATCGCATTGGCATCCATTAGATTTTTTACTACCTGAGCAACAGTTGACCCCTTCTGTCCAATAGCGACATAAATGCAATAAACATCTTTACCTCTCTGATTAATAATTGTATCAGTTGCAATGGCAGTTTTTCCCGTTTGTCTATCGCCGATAATCAATTCTCTCTGCCCTCTTCCGATAGGAATCATAGAATCAATTGCTTTAAGCCCAGTTTGTAATGGTTCTTTAACTGGTTGTCTTTGAATAACCCCAAGAGCTTTTCTTTCAATAGGCAAATATTTATCTGTTTTGATATCTCCTTTACCATCAAGCGGTTCGCCAAGAGGATTAACAACTCTACCCAATAAACTTTCACCCACAGGGACAGAAGCAATTCTTCCAGTCCTCCTTACCTGGTCACCTTCTTTAACAAGATATGATTCTCCAAATAAAATACAACCGACATTATCTTCCTCAAGATTCATTGCAATTCCGAAAACTCCATGAGGAAACTCAATTAACTCGCTTGCTTTACATTTTTCAAGGCCATAAATTCTTGCGACATCATCACCAACAGTTAAAACCGTTCCAACTTCATATAAGTCAATTTTTTTCTCAAAACCTGTTAATTGTTTCAAGAGAACTGCTGTTATTTCACCAGATTTTAGTTCAGGCATTTTCTACTCCTATTACTTAAGAAATTAATGTATATTCATTTAATTTTAATTCTAATAATTCAAGTTGCCTTTTAACGCTCCCATCAAGTACATAATCGCCAAGAAAAATCTTAATGCCACCAATCAAATTGGAATCTAAAAAGAATTCAGGAATTATTTTCTTTTTTGCAAATTTTTCTAATTCTTTAATCAAGAATTTTTTTTCTTTGGCGCTTAACTCAACTGCAGAAAAAATCTTAACTCTCAAGACATTGTCTTTTATATCTTTTAAATGAAAAAATTCCTCAATAATACCTTCTAAAGCATACTCACGATTATTCTGAATTAAAATAGTCAGGAAATCAAATAAAACCTTATTTAATTTCTTCTGAAATAATTCTTTAATAATCGCTATTTTTTTTCCTTTAGAAATAATGGGACTCCTGAGAAAAAGATTCAACTCCTTGTTTTCAATAATCAACTTTAAAAGCTGCTTAAGATCTGAAGATATTTTTAGGAAATCTTTTAGATTCTCAACAGCTCTAAAAAGCGAAGTAGCATATCTTCTGGCAACTTTATCAACCATAGAAACAATTAGTTTTTCGGTAGTTTGTTAATAAATTCTTCAATTAATTTAGAATGTCTTTTCTCATTCAGATTATTTTCAATAATCTTTTCTGCTGCTTTTAGGGAAATACTAATTATATCCTGTTTTAATTTTTCAATCATCGATTCTCTTTGAAGTTCAATTTCCTCTTTTGCATTCTTAATTATTTTCTGCGATTCCTGATTAGCTTTGCTAAGTATATCCTGTCTAATCTTTTCAGAAGCTTCTTTACTTTCCATAATAATTTTCTTCGCCTGTAAATTAGCTTCTTCAATTATTTTTTTACTCTGTTCCTCTAAGCGTTCCATTTCAATCCTTTGTTTTTCAACATTTTCAAGAGACTTCCTGATAGTTTCCTCTCTATTGTGCAAAGCATTTATTAAAGGTTTCCAGGCAATCTTTTTTAGAAGTAATAAAAGCAGTATAAAAATAATAATTGTCCATATAATCAAACCTGGATTAACTGATAAAAGCGATGAATTTTCATGTCCACCATCAGGACTAAAAAGAATAATCAAAAGATTGATTACTGAAGTAGCCATAAATAATATTTAAAATTTTCTTAACTTTTAACAGCTAATAAAATACAAACAACAAGACCAAAAAGTGCAACACCTTCTATAAGTGCTGCTGCAATAATCATGGTAGTTCTGATGTCACCCAAAGCCTCAGGATTTCTACCACTTGCCTCCATAGCTGCGGCGGCAATTTTTCCAATTCCGTAGCCGGCACCAATAACCACCAAGCCGGCTCCGATTCCTGCTGCAAAATAAGCTAATTCCATAAATATTTTTTCTCCTTTTAGTTTATAAATTATTTTTTTAATGTTCAGGATGAATTGCTATACTGATAAAAATACATGATAGCATAGTAAAAATATACGCTTGCAGAATAGCCACAAGAATCTCAAGTAAATAAATAAACAAAGAAAAAGGTACAGCGATCAAGATACCTGCATAGCTCAAAATAAAAATTAACCCAATAAGAGATAATACTATTATAGAACCAGCAGTAATGTTCGCAAACAACCTCATTAAGAGAGCAAAAGGTTTAGTAAATAAACCGATAAATTCTACAATAACCATAATTGGCAAAATAAAAATAGGGATGCCTTTCGGGACCAAACTTCTAAAGTAACCGATAAAACCATTTTTCCTAATTCCAGAAATCTGAACCGTAAAAAAAGTAATCATTGCCAACCCGGAGGTAACATTGATATTTTTTGTCGGTTGAGCCATAAAAGGAATTAAACCGAATAAATTTGAGAACAATATAAAGAAAAACAGCGTCAGGAAAAAAGGTAGCATTTTAATACCTTCATCACCCATAATGGGTCTAACAACTTCATCTCTAATAAAAACAATAATAGTTTCTACAAAATTTCCTATACCACGAGGGACTTTATTATGAGTATTAATATAAGCAGCTCTTTTGAGTACGACAATAAGAATTATAGAAACCAAAACCATCATAAATAAACTCTTGGTGGGTGAGAAATCAATCTTAATATTACCAATCTGGACAGGATGAAATTTGGGCATATATAACTTTCCTAAAAAGTAAAAGTCGACATAATCATGATCGACAACTTTCTCTACGATATCTAATTTTTGATTGTCTTCATCGCTAATATTTTCAGAGCAAAATAAAGGTTTGAACCCGGAGCTAAATAACCAAATTATTGAAATAAAAAATAATATGTATTTAAACTTTACTTTCAACCTGGAAATTTCTTTTTATAAACTTAGATAAAAAACTTAATTCAAAAACTAAACCAAAAAGATAAAAGCCAAAGAAAGAAAATATAAATGAACTAACTGGTAATTTAAAAATGGTAAGACCAACAAATACAAATATTAAGAGTAATATAACTCTAATAATCATAGAACCGAAGAACTCGAAAAGGAACTTCTTATTATCTTTTCTTAATGTCTTTTTAATTATAAAAACTCCAAAAATTAAATTTATAAGAACAATAATAAAATTAACAGCAGAAGCAATATAATCGTTTACATTATTAATAACATTTAATAAAATTAAAATAACAAATGTAAGAAGAACTCCTAAAAAGCAAATAACAGAAACAACAATATTATATGATTTGTTACTCAATTCAAATTCTGTTTATCAATTTTATTCTTCTTATTTTCAGATATCCTTTTAATAGTAAGATAAAAGTTATAAAATCCACCTAAAAACCCCAATAAAGTGAGAACTAATGTGAAAATAAATTTTGTGTTAAATTCCTTATCTAACCACAAACCTAAAAAGAGAAACAACAAAATTATAACAACAAGCTCAATTCCTATACCTGAATATTTAACCCAATCAGAACTGTGTTTTAAAAGAGGGTTCTTAAATAAATTTTGATTATTATTTTTCATTATTAAAGAAGCAAATTAATCAATCAAAAATTTTTATTCAATTTAATAAGTAGTCTAAAAATAGTATGAAATTTTGGGATTTTTTATAAAATAAATTTATTCAAAGAAATTTTTTTTATAGGAAAGAAATTATTTTATGATTGAGCCCTATATCATTTATAAATTATAAAAACAAATTTATAAACTAATAAACTCTTTTGATGTCAGCCCCTAAAGTTTGAAATTTCAAATCAATATCCTCATATCCCCTATCGATATAAATAGCTCCGTTAATAATAGACTCCCCTTCTGCTATAACTCCTGCAATGAGATATGAGAATCCAGCTCGTAAATCAGGAATATTAATTTCTGCACCCTTTAATTTGACGGGACCTTTAACAACAGCACTATGATAGTATTGTGAGGAAGCAAACCTGCAAGGTAACCCACCTAAACAAGTATTATACAA
>Ga0067045_1031472_pt1 | contig 12189 bp, 13 predicted proteins | sample TerdegcTABiofilm_FD_59184 | JGI IMG/M metagenome (GOLD analysis project Ga0067045, IMG submission 59184) | Combined Assembly of (Gp0054472, Gp0054536) Wastewater bioreactor microbial communities from Singapore -Terephthalate degrading...
GTGGTTCTGGCATTCTTGTGGCTGTTCATCCGGGGGGATTCCTCTGAGAGTTCTGAAGCGTCGTAACTCCAGTCTCCCAGACCCTTCCGGGTGAACAACCTATTGAGACATCACACCTAGATCAGGTTGCGCAAGCCGCGCGCCGCTTCCTGCAGCACCGGCAGCACGCGCTTGACCGCGTCGTCGCTGGTTTCCTGGTTGATCGGCATGGTGATGCTGATCGCGCCGTGTACCTCGTTGTTGCGGTCCAGCAGGGGCACCGCGATGCCCCGGTGGTTCAGTTCGAGCTGCTGCTCCGACAGCGCCCAGCCCCGGCGGCGGTTGCGCTGGAGCTCTTCGCGCAGCGCGTCCTTGCTGGACACCGTGAACGAGGTGAAGGCCCGCAGCGTGTGCTGCGCCAGCCATGTGTCCGAAGCGGCTTCGTCCACGGCCGAGAGGATGGCCATGCCCGCCGCCGTGACCTGCGCCGGCACGCGCGAACCCAGCATGTAGCCGGCGTACATGTGGCGCTGCGAACCGCTGCGCGCGATGTAGACCGCGTCGTCGCCGTCGATCACGCCCAGGTAGGCGATTTCCTGCGTGCCCCCCGCGATGCGCTGCAGGAAGGGTTGCACCAGGCGCGGCAGCCGCGCCGATTCGAGGTAGGCGTGGCCCAGCCGCAGGATGCGCGGCGTGAGCCAGAACAGCTTGCCGTCGGTGCCGACATAGCCCAGGTGCGCCAGGGTCAGCAGATAGCGCCGGGCGGCGGTGCGGGTCAGTCCGCAGCGCGTGCCGGCCTGGCTCGCGGTCAGGCGCGGGTGCTGGTCGTCGAAGGCCTCGATCACGGCCAGGCCTTTTTCGAGACCGGCGATCCAGTCGCGCTTCTCCAGCGGCGGCGTGTGGTGGGCAGGCAGGTTCAGCGGCATGGAAAATAACCCTGATTACGTGCGATCAACGTGGGACACCGTTCGATTATCGAACGACTTGCGCCGGCCTGGAAGAATCACCGCCCTTTGCACCCCTAAAGTGTCGGGTGGCATCGGCGCGGCACCCGGCGTGGCCGTGCCCGCAACCTTTGGAGACTGGAACATGAGTGATCTGCTGCTCAACACCGCCACCGACCGCGAGCCGCTGCAGGCGTCGTTCAGCGATGCGGCCAACCCGCTCGGGCTGGACGGCATCGAGTTCATCGAATACGCGACGACCCAGCCCCAGGCCCTGGGCCAGGTGCTGGAGATGATGGGCTTTCGCCCGGTGGCGCGGCACCGCTCGCGCGAGATCCTGCTCTACCGGCAGGGCGCGCTCAACATCGTTGTCAACGCCCATCCCAACGACGCGCAGGGCGCCAGCCACGGCAGCGACGTGCCCTCGATTTCTGCCATGGCGCTGCGCGTGCGCGATGCCCGTGCGGCCTACCACTACGTGATCGAACGCGGCGCCTGGTCGGTGCCGACGCACGCCGAAGTGATGGAGCTGAACATTCCGGCCATCCATGGGGCCGGTGGCAGCCGCATCTACTTTGTCGACCGCTACAAGGAGTTCTCGATCTACGACGTGGACTTCGTGCCGATTCCCACCGTCGACCAGCACCCGCCCGCCACGGCTGGGATCCACTTCTTCGGTGTCGTGCAGTACATCGGGCCCGAGCGCAGCAACGACTGGATCGCGTTCTACGACGAGCTGTTCGGCACCGAGATCATCCCCGACGAACAGCGTTTCGGCATCATGCCCAAGGGCACGCTGCTGCGCACCCCGGCGCTGGACCCGTCGCAGCGCTTCATGCTGCAACTGGTGGAGCCGCCGGTGAACGTGTACGACGTCGACGAGAAGCTGCAGCGCATCGGTCTGGGAGTGCCCGACGTGCTGGCGGCGGTGCGCGCCCTGCGTGCGCTGGGCGTGGAATTTGTCGAGACCGAGGCCGCCCACACCGGGCAACGCGGCGCCATCACCAAGACCTACCTGGGCTCGGTGGTGTTCGAGCTGGTGCACAGCCAGCGCGGTGAGGTCTGACATGCGTTCGACACCCGCTGCGATCCGCGAAGCGATCGATGGTTTTGGCATGGACACCATCACCCTGGCCGGTCCGCTGGAGGCCAAGCTCGCCGCCATGAAGGCCGCCGGCTTCTCGCAGGTCATGCTCAAGGCCAACGACATCAATGGCCATCCGGGCGGCCTGGGCGCGGCCGTCGCGGCGGTCAAGGCCAGCGGCCTGCGTGGCACGGGCTTTCAGGTGCTGCGCGATTTCGAAGGCCTTTCGGGCCATCTGCACCAGTACAAGGTGGACATCGCCAAGGCCATGCTGGAGATGTGCGCCGCGCTGGGCTGCAAGGTGCTGCTGGCCTGTTCGTCCACCTCGGTGCACGCCACCCAGGATCTGGACCACATCGCGCGCGACCTGCGCAAGCTCGCCATGCTGGCGTTGCCGCTGGGCATCAAGATCGCCTACGAAGGCCTGTCCTGGGGGCGCACGGTCAACGAGTTCACCACCGCGTGGGACGTGGTCTGCCGCGCCGACTGTCCGAATCTGGGCCTGGGTCTCGACTCCTTCCACATCTTCGCGGCCAAGACCAGCCTGGACGAGATCGACTATCTCGACCCGAGCAAGATTTTCCTGGTCCAGCTGGCCGACTTCATGTGGCAGGAAACCCGCACGTTTGAAGAGCGCATGACCACGGCGCGCACCTTCCGGGTGTTCCCCGGCGAAGGGGTGCACAGCGAACAGCTGGTGGACCTGGTGCAGCGGCTGGACCGGCTGGGCTACCAGGGCGACTACAGCTTCGAGGTCTTCAACGACGACTACCAGCAGATGCCGCTGCCGATGGTGGCCGAGCGCGGCCAGCGCGCCGCGCTGTGGCTGGCCGAAGACGTGCTGCGCCGTTCGGTGCCGCTGCCCAACCAGATGCGGCTCAAGACCGTGGGCTGAGCCCGTTTCCGGGCGGTCAGGGTGCGGGCGGCACGGCGCAGTACACCAGCCCCGATGCCACACCCCCGAACAGGTCGCCCTCGATCAGGGGCACGCCGGGGAAGGCCGCGCCCAGCGCCTGCTGGAACGGCCGCAGGGCGGACGAGCCGCCGGTGAGGTAGATCGCGTCGGGCCGGCGCTCGCCCAGGCCGGCGCGCTGCACGCATTCGCGGGCGCAGGCCACGGTGCGGGCCAGCAGGCCGTCCAGGTGGTCGCGCAGTGCAGCCGCCCCCAGCGGGGCGGTGAGGGCGGCTTCGACGATGGACAGGTTGATCGTGGTGTCGGCGCTGGTCATCGAGGCGCGAATCTTGGCCTGTTCCACCTCGTGGGCGATGTGGTGGCCGTGGCGTTCGCGCAGCACGCGCATCAGGCGCTCGTGCAGGCGCGCGTCGCGGTAGTTGACCCGCAGCGCCTGCGCCTGGCTGATCGCGCGCGGCTGGTATTGCCACTGGATCAGGTGCCAGGTCGAGAGGTCGAAGAAGATGCGGCTGGGCACTTCGCGCCCTTGCGGGCCGAGGTGGCGGTAGCCCATCAGCGGCATCACCTGTTCGAGGCTGAGCCGCTGGTCGAAGTCGGTGCCGCCGATGTGCACGCCGGTGGTGGCCAGCACGTCGTCCGCGCGGTCGGGCCGCGCCATGCGCTGCGGCCCCAGGCGCACCACGGTGAAGTCGGAGGTGCCGCCACCGATGTCGGCGATCAGCACCAGGGATTCGTGGCTCAGCCGGCGTTCGTGGTCGAGCGCGGCGGCGATCGGTTCGAGCTGGAAGTGCACTTCGCCGAAACCCGCCGCCTGCGCCGCTTCCAGCAGCGACTGCTGCGCGGCAGCGTCGCGGTCCGCATCGTCGTCGACGAAGTGCACCGGCCGGCCCATCACCACGCGCTGCGGCGCGCTGCCCAGCGACTGCGCCGCGCGTTCGCGCAACTCGGCCAGGAAGGTGGTGACGATCTCCAGGAAGCTGACCGAGCGGTGGTTGACCTCGGTGCTTTCGTGGATGAGCGGGCTGCCCAGCAGGCTTTTGAGCGAACGCATCAGCCGGCCTTCGGTGCCGGCCAGGTACTGCGCCACCGCATCGCGGCCGAAATGGATGCGCTGGTCTTCGGCGTTGAAGAACACGGCCGTGGGCATGGCCACGGCCGTGCCTTCGAGTGGAATCAGGCGGGCCGTGCCGTGGGGCTCGGCCCAGGCCATGGCGGAGTTGGAGGTGCCGAAGTCGATGCCGAGGGTGCCGGCCAGGGGGGCTGCTTGCATGGAGCGTGGGAACAGAAATGGGCGCGCGGAGCCAGAGGCTCCGCGCGGGGACCGGCATTCTGCCACTGCGGCCAGCGCCCGGCCCGGCGGCGCTGGCGGTGGAGGCCGTTCAGGCCGTGGCGCGTACGCCCAGGCGGCCGTCGCGGAAATCGGCCAGCGCCTGGTAGATCTCTTCGGTGGTGTTCATCACGAAGGGGCCGTACTGGGCGATGGGTTCGTTCAGCGGCCGGCCGGCGATCAGCAGCACCTTGGCATCGGCAGGGGCTTCGATGCGCACGCCGTCGCTGTCCGGGTCGTTGGCCAGCAGCGCCATGCGCTGCACCGGGACCGCCGTGCCGTTGACGCTCACCTCGCCGCGGTAGACGTAGACGAAGGCGTTGTGCGTGCCGGGCAGCGCCTGCTCGAAGGACGAGCCGGCGGCCAGGTGCAGGTCCAGGTACAGCGGCTGCGTGCCTTCGCGGGTCACCGCGCCGGTCACGCCGTGGCTTTCACCGGCGATGACCGTCACCGCCACGCCTTCGGGCGTGGTGAACTGCGGCAGGTCGGCGTTGGTGAAGTCGCGGTACCAGGGGCGGCACAGCTTGTCACTCGCGGGCAGGTTCAGCCAGAGCTGGAAGCCTTCCATCAGGCCTTCTTCCTGCTGCGGGATTTCGGAGTGGATCACGCCGTGACCGGCGGTCATCCACTGCACGCCACCGTTTTCCAGCAGGCCTTCGTGGCCGGCGCTGTCGCGGTGCAGCATGCGGCCCGCGATCATGTAGGTGATGGTCTCGAAGCCGCGGTGCGGGTGGTCCGGGAAGCCAGCGATGTAGTCGTCGGCCTGGTCGCTGCCGAAGGCGTCGAGCATCAGGAACGGGTCCAGCCGGCGCTGCAGGTTCTGCGTCAGCACGCGCGTGAGCTTGACGCCCGCACCGTCGGAGGTGGGTATGCCCGCCACCAGCCGCTCGACGCGGCGCGGCTGCTGCAGGCGGGTGGTTGAGGTGGCGGTCATGGACTTCTCCTGTAGGTGCGGGGTGTGAAAAAAGCGGCCACCCCGCGCAGCCGCTGGGGAGGCGCGCTCAGCCGATGGCGGCGGCCAGGTCGGCTTCCGCCTGGGCGAAACCCTTGGCGGCGGCCTCGGGGCCCATGTTCAGGCCTTCGGCGTAGATCAGACGCAGGTCGGTCAGGCCCAGGAAGCCCAGCACGGTCTTCAGGTAGGGCGTCTGGCTGTCGTGCGGCTGGTCGCGGTAGAGGCCGCCACGGGCCAGCGCCAGGTAGACGGTCTTGCCGGTGACCAGGCCTTCGGGGCCCTTTTCGGTGTAGCGGAAGGTCACGCCAGCGCGGGCCACGGCGTCGATCCAGGCCTTGAGCTGCACCGGCACGCCGAAGTTGTACATCGGCACGCCCAGCACGATGGCGTCGTGCGCCTGCAGTTCGGCAATTAGGGCGTCGAACTCGGCCACAACGGCGGCTTGCTCGGCGTTGCGCTGCTCGACCGGGGTGAACAGGGCGCCCAGCGCGGCTTCGTCCAGCACGGTCACGGGGTGGGTGCCCAGATCGCGGACGGTGACGGTGCTGCCCGGGTGGGCGGCGACCAGGCGCTCACTCACGCTGTTGGCCAGCTTGGTGGAATTGCCGGCTTCGCGGCGGGCGGAGGCGTTGATTTGCAGAATCTTCATGGTGGACTCCTGAAAAGGGGGAAAAGGGGGAAAAGGGGGAAAAGTTGATCGATGAACTCGACTTTATGGAAAAACAATTCCTTTGAAAATCCGCCTGAATGGATAAGATTGTTCTTCATATGGAACAATCAACGCGCGAATGCGGCCCCGACGCCATCGACCCGACCGATCTGCTGATCTTTGCCCGGGTGGCCGAACTGGGCAGTTTCAGCCAGGCGGCCGTGCGCCTGGGCCTGCCCAAATCGACCGTCTCGCGGCGTCTGGCGGCGCTGGAACGGCTGATGGGCGAGCGCCTGCTGCTGCGCACCACGCGCCGCCAGTCGCTCACCGATTTCGGCCTGCAGCTGCTGGAGCACGCCCGCCAGGTGGTGGCCGAGCTGGAGGCGGTGCACAGCCTGCGCGAGCAGCGCCGCGCCGCGCCCAGTGGGCGGCTGCGCGTGTCCATGCCCAGCGATTTCGCGAACCTGGTGCTGGTCGACAGCCTGGCCGCTTTCGTGGCGCTGCACCCGGCGATCACGCTCGATCTGGACCTGTCGCCGCGCCGCGTCGACCTGCTGGGCGAGGGCTTCGACGTGGTGCTGCGCATGGGCGACCTGCCCGACGACAACCTGCTGGTCGCCACGCGGCTGGCGGTGTTCTCCAACGGCCTGTACGCCGCACCGGCCTATCTGCAGGCGCATGGTGAACCCCGGCACCCCGACGAACTGGTCCACCACACCGCGCTGCGGCTGATGCGCGGCAATGGCGAGCCCGCCGCCTGGCCGCTGAGCCAGGGCGAGGAGCGGTGGACCTCGGTGCCGTCCGGCCGGGCGAGCGCGAATTCGCCCGAGTTGCTGATGCGGCTGGCGCGCGCGGGGGCCGGCATTGCGGCCTTGCCCGACCATTTCGCGTCGGCGGCCGTGCGCGACGGGCAACTGCGCCGCGTGCTGCCCGCGTGGTCCCTGCCCGAGGCGCCGGCCTGGGCGGTCTATCCGGGGCGCAAGCTCGTGCCGCCCAAGACCCGCGCCTTCGTGGACATGCTCAAGGCGGCGCTCAAGCGCTGCGACGCGGTCCGGGACTGAACCCGTGCCGCGGCCTCAGCCTTTGCCCAGGGGCGGGCGCCCCATGAGGCTGTTGGTGTTGAGGATCGGGCCCAGTTCGGCGGCGGCGGTCAGCAGTTCGGGCGCCAGCTCGTGCATCCGCTCGACGGTCAAGCGCAACCGGGGCCCGGCCACGCTGATCACGCCGATGGTTTCGTTGCGGCGCAGTACCGGCACCGCCATCGCGCTCATGCCGGGCGCGAACACCTCGTCGATCACCGCGTAGCCGCGCACCCGCGCCGCGTGCAGGACACCCAGCAGGGCCTTCACCGTGGTGGGCGCGCGGGGGCCGTAGTCGGCGGGGGCGCCCAGCCCCTGGCGCATCACCAGCGTGAGCGCGTCCTCGTCGCTCATGGTCAGCAGCCAGGCGTGGCCCGACGCGGTGCAGGACAGGCGCGCGTCCTGCCCCATGTCGGGGTCGTAGCGCAGGCCCTTGCGCAAGCCCTGCGCCTTGGCCACCCAGGTCAGGCGGTCGCCGTCCACCACCGACAGCCGCACCAGCTCGCCGGTGCGCTGGGCCAGCCGTTCCAGCAGGGGTTCGGCCACGTCCACGATGCCCGAACTGCTCAGGTAGCCCAGCCCCAGCGACACCAGCTTGGTGGTCAGCTGGTAGTCGCCCTGCCGGCGCTGCTGGCGCACGTAGCCGCGCCGCTGCAGTTCCGCCAGCAGGCGGTGGCAGGCGCTCAGCGGCATGTCCAGGTCGCCCGCCATCTGGGCCAGCGGCAGGCCTTCGGGGTGGGCGGCGAGCTGTTCCAGCAGGGACAGGCCCCGGTCCAGCGCGATGCTCATGCGGTCTCCTTTTTGTATTGAGGAATGACTTTCTGAAAAGGAAAGAATTTCTTCCGGTCACCGAACAATCGTCGCACAACCGGTCCCTGCGGGGACCCTCACCCCTGAAAGCCCCGGAGACCGCCCGATGCCTGTTGAACCCGCCACCGTCTATGTGCTCAATGGCCCCAACCTGAACCTGCTGGGCCTGCGCGAGCCACACCTGTACGGCAGCGAAACCCTGGCCGGGGTGGAAGCCCGCTGCCGGCGCGTGACGGCCGAGCTCGGCCTGGCCTGCGAATTCCGCCAGACCAACCACGAAGGCGTGATGGTCGACTGGGTGCAGGAAGCGCGTGAAAAGGCCGCGGCTGTGGTCATCAACCCAGCCGGCCTGTCGTTTCGCTCCATTCCGCTGCTGGACGCGCTCAAGACGCTGGACTGCCCGCTGGCGGAAGTGCACATCACCAACATCCACCGCCGCGATCCGCTGTACCAGCACTCGCTGGTCTCGCTGGCCGCCACCGGGGTCATCTGCGGCTTCGGCCCCTTTGGCTACGAGATGGCCATCCGCGCCGCGGCCGAACGGCTCGGTGCCGGTCACTGATTCTTGCTTTCGACAACCACCCAGGAGACCTTCATGAGCTTCCAGATTCCACGCCGCGACGTCCTGCGTGCCGGCGCCTCGCTCGCCGCCGCTTCCATGCTGCCCGCCTGGGCGCAGACACCGCAGACCCTGCGCTTCGCGGCGGTGTTTTCCGACCGCGACATCCGCGCCGAGATGATGAAACAGCTCGCGACCGCGGTGGCGGCCGACTACAAGATCGAGACCTTCCTCAACTCTTCGCTCTACAAGCAGGGCACCGAACTGGTGGCGCTGCAGCGCGACAACCTGGACATGGGCAACATCGGCCCGCAAGACATTTCCAAGCAGGTGCCGGCCTGGTCGCTGCTGACCTCGGCCTACCTGTTCCGGGACGCGGACCACCTCACCAGGTTCTTTGCCAGCGACCTGGGCGCGCAGATGAAGAAAATGGTCGAAGACCAGGTGAAGGTGAAGATCCTCGGCCCCACCTTCTTCGGCACCCGCCACGTCGGCCTCAAGGGCAAGAAGAAGATCAACACGCCGGCCGACCTGGCCGGCGTCAAGCTGCGCATGCCGCCGGGGGATGCCTGGCAACTGCTGGGCCGATCGCTGGGCGCCAACCCCACGCCCATGGCCTATGCCGAGACCTACACCGGCTTGCAGACCGGTGCCATCGACGGCCAGGACAACCCGCTGCCCAACGTGCAGAACATGAAGTTCTACGAGGTGATGCAGCAGATCGTGCTGACCTCGCACCTGGTGGGGTACGACCTGCTGACCATCAACCTCAAGCGCTGGCAGGCGATGTCGCCCGCCAAACAGCAGGCCTTCCAGGCTGCCGCCGACAAGGCGATTGCCTGGAGCAATGCCGAACACGTCAAGCGCGAAGCCGCGCTGGCCGACGAGTTCCGCAAGGCCGGCCTGGAGGTGTATGCGCCCAACGTCAACGCGTTCCGCGAATACGCGCAGAAGGTTTACCTGTCTTCCGATCAGGCCAAAGACTGGCCGGCCGGCATGCTGGAAAAAATCAACGCCCTGAACTGAAAGGACACCCCCGCATGACGCTTCGCGGAACCGCCCAGCTCGCCATCTGGAGCGACATCGACCCCGACCAGGAAACCGACTACCTGCACTGGCTCACGCGCGAACACGTGCTGGAGCGGGTGGGTGTGGACGGTTTTCTCGCGGGCCGGGTGTTCCGCGCCGAGGCGAGCGGCAAGCGCCGTTTCTTCATCACCTACGAACTGCAGGACACGGGCGTACTGGCCGGTGCGTCGTACCTGGCGCGCCTGAACGCGCCCACGCCCTGGTCGCAGCGCACCATGCCCATCCTGCAGAACTTCGCCCGCGGCGGCGGGCCGGTGGTGGCGCGGGCGGGTCTGGGCAGCGGCTCGGTGGTCCTGCCGTTGCGGCTGGACCTGGCGGCGGCCGGCCTGCACGAGGCTGCGGCCCGGCAGGCGCTGGTGCAGCGCATCGCCGCGCTGGACGCCGTGGCGCAGGTCTGGCTGGTGCAGGTCGATGCCGCTAGCACCGGGGTCCAGACCCGGGAGAAGTCCATGCGCCGCAGTGCCGAAGGCGTGTTCGACGGCGTGCTGGTGATCGAGGCGCTGCACACGGCCGCCGCGCAGGCGGCGCTCGCGGTGCGGCCCGTCCTGGGGCTGGGGCTGCCCGAGGCGGTGGACACGCAGGCTTTCAGCGCCTGCTTCCAGCTCGACCGGCGGTTGGCGGGGCTGGGCGACCCGGCCTGAGCGCGTCAGCGCCGGCCCAGCCCAAGCAGGTGGGCGAAGCGGCGGTGCTGCCTACCGCGCACGGACCCCCAGCACACCGCACACTGCCACCAGCGCGATGCCGAGCACGGTCCAGACATCGGGGGCGTGGCCAAACACGATCCAGCCGGCCAGCGTGGCGAAACCGATCTGGCTGTACATGTAGGGCGTGATGCGCGAGGCCGGCGCCTTCTGGTAGGCCTTGATCATGAAATAGTGGCCGAGCGAACCGAACACGCCGAGCAGCGCCACCAGCAGCCAGAGCCCGGGTGTGGGCAAACGCGCCCAGCTCCAGGGCAGGGCCAGGGATGCGATGGCCAGTCCGAACAGGCCGGTGTAGAAGTGCATGGTGGCGGGGTCTTCGGTCTTGACCATGCGGCTCGTCACGATCTGGTAGCAGGCGTTGATGACCACCAGCACCAGCGGCAGGAACATGCCGAGGTTGAGGTCGCTGCCCTTCGGCCGCACGATGATCAGCGCGCCGGTCAGGCCGCCCGCTACCAGGGCCCAGGTGAGCGCGCTGACCCGCTCGCGCAGCAGCACGGCCGCCAGCAGCGTGACGGCCAGCGGCACCAGCATGAGGATGGCGGTGAACTCGCCGACCGGCACATGCTGCAGGCTCAGGTAGGCGCCCACCCCCGAGGTGGTCATGAGGGCGCCGCGCAGCAGTTGCCACCCCGGCGCCCGGGTCGCGAACAGCGAGCGGCCCTGCCTGGGCAGCAGCAGGCCCACGGTCATGCCGGTCTGCACCAGAAAGCGCGTCCAGATGGCCATCAGCACGGGTACGGCGCTGCCGACGAATTGAGAGAGGGTGTCGAGGAGGGCGAAGCAGGCGGTCGCCAGGATGGCCAGGGCGACGCCCTGGCCGGGGTGCGGATGGTCGGGGGAGGGCAAGCGGGGCTCGGGGTCAGTAGCTCAGGCGCGCCACGGAACGGAGCTCGTCGGCCGTGGTGCTGGGCAGGCCGAAGTATTCCAGATAAGCCGGAATCATTTCGAACAGCATGTCAGAGCCCACTTGCACCTGGCAGCCTCTGGCCGCAGCGGCCGCGAGAAAGGCGGTCATTTCGGTGCGCATCACGACCTCGCCGACAAAGGTCGCGGCGTCCAGGCGGGCCACGTCCAGTGGCAGGGGGTCGCCTTCGTTCATGCCCATCGGGGTGGCGTTGACCACGAGATCGAAGCCGGCCGGATCGTTGCTGCCGGTGCTCACGCTGATGGCCGGGTAGTGTTCGCGGATGCGCCGGGCCAGGGCCTCGGCCGACGCGGCCTGCACGTCGTACAGGCTGATGTGGGCGATGCCTGCGCCCGCCAGCGACGCCGCGATGGCGCAGCCCACGCCGCCGCTGCCGACCACCAGCACGCGCGCGCCGGTCAGCACCAGGCCCTTGCGCTGCACGCCACGGACGAAACCGGCGCCGTCGAACTGGTCGCCGACGAGCCGCCCGTCGGGCAGGCGTTTGACCGCGTTGCAGGCGCCCGCCACCTTGACGGTGGGCGTGACCTCGTCCAGCAGGCCGACGGTGACCACCTTGTGCGGCATGGTGATCAGCGCCCCGCGGATGTTGGTGAGCGAGAACAGGCTCCGGAGCAGCGCCGGGTAGTCGTCGGGCCGGCAGCCGAACGGCACGACGACGGCGTTGATCCCCATCTTTTCGAAGAAGGGGTTGTAGATCATCGGCGACTTGAAGCTGTGTGTCGGGTAGCCGATGTGGGCGATGAGTTCGGTGTGGCCGTTGATCATGACGATGCGATGTGACCGCCGCCGTGCCTGTGCAACCCCCGGCGGCGCTTGTCTGGGGGGGCCGGCGAAGCCGGGCCGCGGCGGTGGCTGGCAGGCATGGGGGCGCTGGAAAAAGAAGGCCGGCGTGCGGTGGCGACTGTAGGGACGTCGCCCCGGATACGCTGGGTTTTCAAAGATCCCGTTGTTCGTTGATCGAAATGGGTTGTGCGTTGATCGCTCAATTTGCGGGTAAACCCTTTGTCATCGACGCCCGCCACGGGGCGTCAGGCGGGCTTCGTGGCGGCCGAATGCACGAACTTGCGCAGCAGCCCGTCGATGGCGACGAGGTAGCCGTCGACGCCGAAGCCGATGACGATGCCGGCGGCGGCCGGGGAGACCCAGGAGTGGTGGCGGAAGGCCTCGCG
>Ga0067045_1031473_pt1 | contig 12189 bp, 10 predicted proteins | sample TerdegcTABiofilm_FD_59184 | JGI IMG/M metagenome (GOLD analysis project Ga0067045, IMG submission 59184) | Combined Assembly of (Gp0054472, Gp0054536) Wastewater bioreactor microbial communities from Singapore -Terephthalate degrading...
CGCTGAAGCGCCTGACTACAAACGAAGAACATTATTTTCAGAGGAGATTTCATCCTTTCGCCTTCATCCTTCATCCTTTCAGAAGGCGTTCACCAGCCGTGGGATGAAAACAGGTTCGTAGTGCCGCGCTTCAGTGCGGCTAAGACGGCGCTCAAGCGCCTGACTACAAACTTAGCGTTTCAGCGTTGTAGCGTGTTTGTAGTGCCGCGCTTTAGCGCGGCAAAACGGCGCTGAAGCGCCTGACTACAAACGAAGAACATTATTTTCAGAGGAGATTTCATCCTTTCGCCTTCATCCTTCATCCTTTCAGAAGGCGTTCACCAGCCATGGGATGAAAACAGGTTCGTAGTGCCGCGCTTCAGCGCGGCTCAGACGGCGCTAAAGCGCCTGACTACAAACTTAGCGTTTCAGCGTTGTAGCGTGTTTGTAGTGCCGCGCTTTAGCGCGGCAAAACGGCGCTGAAGCGCCTGACTACAAACGAAGAGCGTTATTTTCAGAGGAGATTTCATCCTTTCGCCTTCATCCTTCATCCTTTCAGAAGGCGTTCACCAGCCGTGGAATGAAAATTGGCTCGTAGTGCCGCGCTTCAGCGCGGCTAAGACGGCGCTTGTGAGCAGTGAGCGGTAAGCAGGAAATACCTACGGCTCTCTGCTCACTCCTTAACTGGTTTCTATTTTCAGAGGAGATCATGAGGAAAGGAAACGATCATGGACAGAAAATCTTTGACGACGGGACAAATCGTATTAGGGCTTCTGCTGTTGTTGGCTGTGGCGCTCTTCGTCGGCTACCAGCGGTTGAGCGATTCCCAAAAGCGCTTTGTGCAGAACCTGGCCCGCCAGTTGCCTTACCTGCCCGCGCGGTATGCCGTTTAGGCGGCCCGCCATGGCTGATTACGATGCCATTGTGATTGGCGCCGGCACCGGCGGTTTGAGCGTCGGGGCGCAGCTGGCCGCTCAGGGCCGCAAAACGGTGATCCTGGAGCAGGGGCCGCGCGTCGGCGGCTGCTGCTCCACCTTTGAGCGCCAGGGCTACCGCTTTGACCTGGGGGCCTCGCTCATTGAAAGCCCGGCGCTGATTGACCTGGCCTTCCGACGGTTAGGCACCTCGCTGCGGGCCGAGGTGGACCTGGTGGCGTGCGACCCCATCTACACCCTGGCCCGCCAGGATGGGACGCAGGTCCCGCGCCCCCTTTCGGTGGAGGCCGCCGCCGAGGAGATCGGCAAAATCGCCCCCGACGACGTCGCCGGCTGGTATGCCTACGTCGCTTACATGCGAGAATTTAACGCGGCGGCCCAGGACCTCTTTTTGAGTCCGGCCATGACGCTGGGGGATCTGCAGGCTTTCTTCGCCCGCAACCCGGCCATGTCCAGGTTCGTGCCGCTCTTCCTGAACAGTTACCAGGACGTGCTCCGCCGCTTCTTCAAGCATCCCCAGGTCCTGGAATCGCTCGCCTACCAGAGCTTCTTCATCGGCCTGCCGCCGGAACTGGCGCCGGGGCTCTTCGCCGTCATCCCCGTCGGCGAGCACGACGGTCTCTACTACAGCAAGGGCGGCATGATCGGCATCCCCAAGGCGCTCCAACGCTGTGGCGAGCGCCACGGGCTGGAAGTCCGGCTCAACACACCGGTCAAGCAGGTGATGGTGCGCCAGCGCCGCGCCGTGGGCGTCGTCCTGGACGATGGGACCGAGCTCACCGCCCCGGTCATCGTCTCCGACATTAACGCCAAAACGCTCTACTTGGGGCTAATCGGCGAGGCCCACCTGCCCTGGCTGGCGCGGGTGGGGGTCAAGAGCTACGAGTACGCCATCGCCATTCCCATGCTCTACCTGGGCGTGAACTACGAGCCGCCGCTCCAATCGCACCACACGCTGGCGACGGTCTCCCTGGCGGCTATGAACGACTTCTGGCAGCAGGAGTACCTGTCCCGGCAGTTCTACGCGGACCGGCAATTCGGCATCATCAGCTGGACCTCGCACAGCGACCCGCAGCTGGCCCCGCCGGGCCGGCATACCCTCATCCTCACACTGACACCAGCGCCCTACCGCCGGGCCGATGGCCGCAGCTGGGACACGGTCAAGCCGGAATTGATTGAGAAGATCGTGGCCTACTACAGCCGGCGCTACATTCCCGGCCTGCAGGAGCACGTGGAGATTGCCGAGCTGGCCACACCGCTGGACTTTGAGCGCAATCTGCGCACACCAGAAGGTGCTATCTACGCGCTGCGGCAGGATGTGGCCCACGAGGCAGTCTTCCGCCCGGCGGCCAAATCCAAATCCATCCAGGGCCTCTACCTGGTCGGTGCCTCCACGCACCCCGGTGGCGGAGTTCCCACGACCATCGCCTCCGGCCTGATCGCCGCGGACCTGATCGCCCGGTACGAATCGTAGTCTGCCACAAGGGGATGGTGCACCGCAACCATGGCGTACCATCCCCTTGTGTCTGTTCGCTGGGGCGCGCTTCAGCATGTTGAAAACGGTGCTAAAGCGCCTCACTACAAACCTGAACTCCCAAATATTGATACAAATCCCGTGCATGAAGTGTGAAACGGAATACGCAACACGTAGCACGTATTCCATCCGCACCACCGGCATCAGACACGCGGTAGCCACACGGTGAAGCAGCTGCCCTGGCCGACGGTACTTTCCACGACTACCGTGCCGCCCATCGCCTCGGTCAGCTCCTTGACGAGCGCCAGTCCCAGCCCAGCGCCGCTGCCGTCGTCCGTGGCGGGCTGGGTCCCCCGGTAGAACCGCTCCCAGATGCGCGGCAATTCCTCCGGCGGGATCCCCGCGCCGGTGTCGCGCACTTCCAGGCGGAGTAACTCCGGTTCCGCCACGACGGCCACCACGACGATCCCGCCGGGCGGCGTGTGACGCACCCCGTTGCGCAGCAGATTGACGAGCACCTGCTTCAACCGCTCGCCGTCCACGCAGGCCGGGGGCAGGTCCGGCGGGAGCTCCGCCACCACCTCCACCCGGCCGCTCTGCCAGGCTAAGGGCGCGACCGCCGCCGTGATCTCCTGCACCAGCGGGCCGATGTCGGTCGGGCGGCAGTCCAACGTCAGCCCGCCCGCTTCGGTCCGCGCCAACGTGAAAAGGTCGTCTATCAACCGTTGCAGGCGGGTGATCTCACTCTCCATGACCTCCAGATCGCGGCGCAGCGCCGATGGGGAACGCTCCTCCCCCCAGCCAGCCAGCGCCGACTCCAACGTGGCGCGCACCGTCGCCACCGGGGTACGCAGCTCGTGAGAGACGGCCGCGATCAGCTCCCGCCGGGATTGGAGCAGGGCCGCCGTCCGGTCACGCTCTGCCTGGAGCGCTTTGAGCGTTCGTTCCAGCTCCTCGGCCATCGCATTGAAATCAGCCTGCAGCTGCGCCAGTTCGTCCTCGCCCTGGACCGGCACCCGCGCGCTGTAATCACCGCGCCGCAGTGCCCCCGCCGCCGCAGCCAACCGCTCCAACCGCTGCGTCGTCCGGCGCGCCACGATGAGCGAGAAGAGTGCCGCCGGCGGCAGCACCACCGTCAAGGCCATTAAGGTCAATGCCACCATCACCGCGGTAGAGGGGAAAAGACTCACGATGACCCGCGCCAGCAGCCGGCTCAAGGGACTGGTCGCGGCAGCCTGGGTCTCGGCCGCCGTGCCGGAATAGGGGGAGATGATGAACAGCCCAATGGCTCCCAGCGCAGCCACTAACACCACGACCGAGAGGAGCGCGTGGGTCAACGCCCACAGCATCCGCCGGCGGCGCAGGCGATCCCAGAAGCGCCAAAAGCGCGCCCCGCCCCGCGCCAGCAGATAACCGGGGCCGGTACAGAGCAACAAAAGCGTGATTAACAACCCCGTCCCCAAATTGGACTGCTCCCAGACCGCACTCCAACCGAGCGGGACAGTCACAGCCTGGAGCCCTACCATCGTCAGGCTGACCAGCAGGCTGGCCGCCAGTTCCCAGAGCGCCTGCTGGCGCCAGGAACCCTGGGGCAGGCGGGCGCGCAGGACCACCCACAGGCCGCAGCCACCGCACAGCAAAAAGAATCCGCTGCTAAAGGCGTAGGCCGGCAGTACTCCGATGGAACGGGTGAGGGCAAAAACGAAGCCCAACCCCAACCCAAAGCTCTCCAGCAACGCCTGCCAGAGCGGCGCTGACCACGCTGGCGACCACCGACGGCTATTCCCTGTTCGGTTCATGGCAGTTGACTTTTGACGCGGTAGCCCACGCCCCAGACCGTCTCAATAGCGTCGCCGAGCGGCCCCAGCTTCTTGCGTAAACGCAGGATGGCATTGTCCACGGACCGGTCGCCCACCACATAGGATTCGCCCCAGACCGTATCCAGCAGGTAGTTGCGGCTGAAAGCACGACCGGGGTTGCGCAGCAACAAATAGAGCAGATCAAACTCGGTGCGCGTCAACTCCAGCGGGCCGCCGTCTAACGTGACCTGGAAACCGGTGGGATCCAACCGCAGCGGGCCGTAGGTCACCGGCGTGGCCGTCGGCTCGCGGTCGGCGGTGAGGAGCTGTTGCAGGTTCTCAATCCGGCGCAACAGCGCCCGGACGCGGGCGATCAATTCTCTCATGCCAAACGGCTTGATGAGATAGTCGTCGGCGCCCACCTCCAGGCCGATCACCCGGTCGGCCTCTTCAGCGCGGGCGGTCAGCATCAGCACCGGCACGGCGGAGTGCTGCCGGATACGCCGCAGGACCTCCAGGCCGTCCAGCCTGGGCAACATCCAATCCAGGATGACCAGGTCGGGCTGGTGGTCGGTGAAGAGCTGGACGCCGGTCAGCCCGTCGGCGGCGTAGAGCACCCGGTAGCCGGCCGCCTCCAGATCGCGGACGATCACCTGCGCCAGATCGCGGGCATCTTCAACGAGGAGGAGTGTCGTCATGGCTGAATGCCCCCCTCCATTGGTCCAGACTCGCCAGCGCGCGGCGGGCGTAGGCAGCGCTCCGGTCGCGTTTGCCACGGGGGCGCTTTTCCAGGGGCGGCAGGAGCCCCAGGTTGGCCTTCATTGGCTGGAAAGTCGCCGGGTCGGCCTGCGTGAGGTAGGCCAGCAACGCCCCCATCATCGTCTCCGGCGGGAGGGTCCACAGGTCCTGCCCCAGCGCCAGCCGGGCCGCGTTCACGCCGGCCAGCCAGCCACCGGCGATGTTGCCCGCATACCCCTCCAGCCCGGCGAGCTGCCCGGCGAAGAAGAGATCGGGCCGGGCGCGGGCCTGCAAGGTCGGCAGCAACAGCCGGGGGGCGTTGAGATAGGTATTGCGGTGCATGGAGCCGTAGCGCACAAAGCGGGCGTTTTCCAGGCCGGGGATCAACCGCAGCACGCGATCCTGCTCGCCGTACTTCAGGTTGGTCTGGAACCCGACCAGGTTGTAGAGCGTCCCGGCGGCGTTATCCTGCCGCAGTTGAACGACGGCGGCGGGCCGCCGGCCCGTGCGCGGATCCGTCAGCCCGACCGGGCGGAGCGGCCCGTAGGCCAGCGCGTCGGGGCCGCGCGCCGCGAGCACTTCCACCGGCAGGCAGGCCTCAAAGAAATGCGGATCGCTCCGCTCAAAGTCGCGCAGCTCGGCGCGTTCGGCGCTCAGGAGTGCCGCGACAAAGCGCGCGTATTCCTCTGGGGTCAGGGGGCAGTTGATATAATCGCCCGCTTCCTCCTCGCCTTTCCCGTACCGCGAGGCGCGGAAAGCCCGGGTGAAATCAATGGAATCTACCTCCACAATCGGCGCGATGGCATCGTAGAAGGCGAGGGACTCGCTGCCGGTGAACGCCTGGAGCGCCGCCGCCAGTGGCGCGGAGGTGAGCGGCCCGCTGGCGACGACGACCGGCCCGGACGCCGGCAGTGCCGTCACCTCCTCGCGGACCAACGTGATGCGCGGATGGGCGGTGATCCGGCGCGTGACCTCAGCGGCGAAACCCTCCCGATCCACGGCCAGCGCGCTGCCGGCCGGGACCCGGTGGGCGTCGGCGACCGCTATCAGCAGCGAGCCAAGCCGCCGCAGTTCGGCTTTGAGCAGCCCGGAGGCGCGGTCCACCGCCTCCGAGCCGAGCGAGTTGGAGCAGACCAGCTCGGCCAGGTCACCGGTCGTGTGCGCCGGCGTCAACTGCGCCGGCCGCATCTCGTAGAGGCGGACGGGCAGGCCGCGCTCGGCCGCCTGCCAGGCGGCCTCGCTCCCGGCCAGGCCCCCACCGATGACGATGACCCCTGGATTATCCATGGATCGGTTCACCCTGGATGCCGGTGACGGCCCAATGCCAGGGCGCCGGCTGCTGCCAGCGCAGGGCCACGAAGCCGGCGGCGCGCAGCAGCGCGTCCAGCTCGCCCACCAGCGGGTAAGCCTCGCCGTCATCCCACAGCTCGCCCAGAGCCAGCCGGGCTTCAGCGACGGCAGCCGGCGACGCAAAGATGATATCCAGCAGGCAAAGGGTGCCGCCCGGGCGCAACACGCGGGCCATTTCCACGCAGGCCGCGGCCCGCTCGGCCGGCCACACCTCATGAAAGGCAAAACTGGAGATGACCGCGTCAAATTGCCCGGTGGCATGGGGGAGCGGGTAAAAGGAGCCAACCGTCAGCGTAAACTGCGGGTGCATTTCCCGGCAACGGGCCAGCATCCCGGCCGAAACGTCCACGCCCCAGACCTGAATGCCCGGTGTGGGCAGCAGCGCTGCAAAGGTCCCGGTGCCAATGCCGAGATCCAATACCCGGGCCGCAGGTGGCAAGGCTAATGGAGCTGCGGTGGCCGCCAGGCTTTGCTGATAGCCGGTCAGTGGGCCATCCTGCACCGTATCGTCATAGGTCAAGGCCCAGCGGTCAAAGAGGGCCCGTGTGGCGACAGCGTCACGAAGTACCATCCAAAATCCTCCTGCATGAATGCGCCAGGTGAAAGGTCTGCGGCTTGAATCAAACAGGCAACAAATCAGCGAACCAACCATCGGCTGGATTCCATACAGCCGACGCGCTGATTCGCTGATTGACCGCAGGAAGCTCAAGCCGAGGGAGGCGGTTTAGGCACTGAAAAACGTTCACCGGTCGGTGGTTGCGCGGTCAGCAGCTCTTTGGCCTCCCTGGCCCACTCGGCCGGCACCATCACACGCACCTGCCCCAGCCCGTCCACCGTCAGTCCCAGGGTCTGGCCGAACGACTCATAGCTGAGCATGACCGGAATCCCAGCGCTCTCCAAGGCCCCCCTGATGACCATGGCGCGCAGCATCCCCTGAGCGACATAAACCGTTACCAAGCCCACCTGTTCCACCGGAGCTGCCATCGCTAAACCTCCTTTCCCTGGATTACTTATAGTTTGCGTTATTTTTCGGTATTTGTCAATCCCCTCTATAGGCCATTATTGCCGCTCTATCGGCACCTCCAGCAAGAGCGGCTCGGTGCAATGCAGAGCGCGGCTGACCCGCTCGCTCAATTCGTCAGGGGCCGTGACCCGATAAGCCTCCACGCCGAACGCCTGGGCCAGGCCAACAAAATCCACCGGGGGATCGGTGAGCGCTATCCCTGGGAAGCGAGTCCAATCGGGCGCGGGCAACGGCAGCAGAGCGGCATTCACTTTGAGGATTTCGTACTGAGCATTGTTGACGATCAAGAAAATGACCGGGATGTGATGGTGGGCAGCCGTCCAGAGCCCCTGGATCCCGTAAAGCGCCGCGCCGTCGCCCAGCAGAGCCACGACCGGTCGCTCAGGCCAGGCCAGCTTCACGCCGAGCGCACACCCCAAGCCCCAACCCAGCCCCCACCCGCGATGCGCGAAATAGCCGGCGGGGTCGCGCAGCACGGCGAGCCGTTCCAGCACATCGCGGTGGGTCGTGGCCGCCTCCTGGACCACCGCCGCGTGAGGGGAGAGCACGCGCGCCAACGCGCCCATGCAGGCCAGGGGCGTCAGAGGGCGCCGGTCCCACTGGGCAGCTATCTCTGCCAGCAGGGCCTGCCGCTCAGCGGCACGGCGGGCGGTATGCCTGGCCCGCCGTTGAGCGGCGGCCTGCACCTGAGCGGCAGGATACAGCGCCGCCACCTCCCGGCAGAGCTCCGCCAGGGTGACCTGGGGATCGCCCAGCAGGGCCACCTCCACCGGGTAGTTCTTCCCCAGTTCCCACGGGTTGATGTCCAGCTGGATCAGGCGAGCCGAGGCCGGAAGCGGGCCGGCCGGCTCGCAGTAGACCAGCTGGCGCAGCAAGTTCATGCCGACCACGAGCATGACGTCAAACTCTGCCAGCAGCCGGCTAATGTCCGGCGCACGCAGCGGCAGAGCGCCCGCGTAAAGGGGATGCTCGGCCGGCATGGGCAGCCGTCCATGCGAAGTTTGCATTTCGGCAAAGACGGGCGCTCCGAGCTGGTCGGCCAGCTGCGCCAGTTCAGCGGTCGCGCCGGCTTCAGTCACGCGGCTGCCAGCCAGGATCACCGGGTTCCGAGCCTGGGCCAAAAGCCGGGCCGCTTCCTGCAACGCCGCGGATGGCGGGCGTGTCCGGCGGTCGGGCAACCGGGATAGCGTCAGGTCCAGGCCGTCAGCGCGTTCCAACTGCACATCCACCGGCAGCGACAGGAAAACCGGGCCGGCAGGCGGGGTCAGCGCCACCTGGACCGCGCGCCGCACGGCGGTGGGAACATCCTCAACCCGCTGCACCTCCGCCGCCCATTTGGTCCACGGGCGGGCGACGGCCACCAGGTCGCCTGCCATCGCCGGTTCCTCAAACCGCAACCGCCGGTCCTGCTGGCCGGCCAGGAGCAACAGCGACGTCCCTTCACGGTAAGCGTTGTAGAGCATCCCCATCGCGTTGCCCAAGCCGGGGCAAATGTGCACGGAGACCACGCCCAACCCACCCGAGGCCATGGCATAGCCGTCGGCCATCGCCGTCAACGGCAGCTCTTGCAATCCGAAGATGTACTGAAAGCGCGAATCGCGCGCCAACGCCTCATTCAAAGGCAGCTCCGTGGAACCCGGGTTGCCAAAGATGTAGCGCACGCGCGCCGCCGCCAGCATATCCAACAGGGCCTCAATACCTGTCATAGCACCTCCGGCGTTGATTATATACCCCAAGTGGCTAACTTACACCTTTCGTTAAGCCCAGGGACGCCTCGGCCCTGCTACCAGCAGGCCAGGAAAAAGAGAAAGCGATTGACTTTACAACTGCCCTTATCCTGGTATAATTCAGTTGGTTATGTAGCTAATAGGCTCTGTAAAACTGAATCAAACACTTCTTGAAGCAAGCCTGCATTATTCTGGGAGCAGCATGAATGTGGATACCGTAAAAAACAATCAACTTTGGGAACAGTTCTCCCTTCTTCCCAAAGACCTTGACTATCTGGCTAACCATCTGGTTGAAATTGAACAGCCGCAGACGCTGGAACAATTAACGCAAGAGCTGATTCAGTATCGCCACCGCCAAATTATGGAGCTGGCCCAACAAACCCTGGCGCAGGGACGCATTTACCGCCCGGCCGAGTCCTACCAGGTGGGCGAGCGGGTCATTTTCCCGCACCTGGGAAATCTGTTGGGCGATGTGATCAAGGTGCGACCCGGGCACAACCCGGAATATGAGCCGTTCTCGGTCATCCGGGTCCGGTTAGAAGACGGCAAAGAGCGCGAGTTCACCGCCGATCTGCAACGCGACCACTTCCTGAACCAGGCCAGCTATCTTCCAACCGACGCCCAAACGCCGGCAGAGCTGTACGTGGAACACGGTGAGCAGATTAAAACCATCCTGGCCAAGGGCCTGGAGAACAACCGCCATTTCGTCTCCGTGGCCGACCAGTGGTTCGTCCGCGATCTGTTGATGGAAATTCCGGCCTTGCAGCTTAACATTGCTGAAGCCATGTTAGACATGGCCGGCGGCGGCCCGCTCCCCACCACGGCTTTCCTGGCCGAGATGGAGCTCCCGGCCGAAATCTCGGAACCCCTGCAGATCTTCTCGCTGGAGTATGCCCTGGAGCGGGACACCCGGTTTGACGAGGTCGGACCGGCCGGCCAGGCTCTCTGGTATCTCCGCCGGATGGAACCGGAAGCCGTACGCGAATCACCGCCGCATTTGCGCTACGTCCCCATCCCTTACAATCGCGCCGGGCTGGGCCAAGACGTGCTCTTGCTGGAAAAGCGGCTTGATGACGAGTGGGCCGAAAGCGTCGCGGAAACGCCGGACAACGATCAAATCACCGTCATATTAAATTACCCACACTGGCGAAGTGGTACGCTCCCCTTGACGCAACGGCTGCAACAGTTTTTCCCTACGGCCCGGCTGACCGACCGGATTCGTTTCACTTTCATTGACAACGAGACCGGCCAGGAGTTTCCCGGCTGGGTGGTCCGCAGCGGCCACTACATCTACGGGCTGGCGGAATGGTATCAGCGCGCCAAAGTGAACGTCGGCTCCTACATTGATTTGCGCCGGGGCGACAAAGTGGGGACGATTGTGGCGCAAACACGCAAGATCCGCTCCAAGCGGGGGGAATGGTTGCGGACGGCCACGGTAGACAACAACCAGATCTCCTTTAGCATGACCCGCTTCCCGGTCGTCTGCGAGTTTGACGAGCTGGCGGCGTTTGCCGTGCCCGATGCCCTGGCCCTGGATGCGCTGGCCGAGAAGATCCGGCGGATGCCGCTGGAAACGCTGCTGGAGCAATGCTTCCGCGGCCTGGCCGTCTTGAGCCTCCAGCGGGCCGTGCACGCGGTAACCCTGTATGGTGCACTGAACCTGATCCGGCGGGTGCCGCCGGCCCCCCTGTTGTCTATCCTGACCACCGCGCCGCAGTACGTAGCATTGGGCGATCATTACTGGGCATACCGAGGTGAAGACTGATGGTAAACCTTCCACCCATTCCCGAGCTGGCGCAGTTCATTAAACCAACGCTGGATACGCCATTTCATGTGGATTTTGAGTGGTGGACCAAACGAGGGTTGGACCTGAATGTAGAGCTGGTGGCCCATCTCTGCCACGAACACCGGGCGGCCTACAGTGGTCAGCGCGTCACGGAGAAAATTGATTGGATTGACTGGGAAACCTGTGAAGTCCGGCAGGTGGATGGTCTGCAATACATCATCAGCAAACATTGCAGCCGCCAGCCGGATTACATCCAGCAAGCGCCGACGCTGTTGGAGGCCATCTTCCGCGTTTTCCTGAGCAACGGCAACCAACCGCTTTCGCCGCGCCAGCTGGCGGCGTTTGTCGCGCAAACGCCGGAGCAGGTGCTCCGGGTGCTCTCCGGCCCAGAGGTGCGCAAGGGGTTGCGCCCGATTCTGCTGGAACGGTAACAGGGCATGGTAGGATGGGGCAGTTCCCCTGGCTCACCATCCATGCATGACACTTCAGGCCCCCGTGGCGCAACAGGATAGCGCGACGGACTTCTAATCCGTAGGTTGTGGGTTCAACTCCCACCGGGGGTGCTCCCAAAGAACAGCCGAGCCACCTCCCTCGGACTTTCCTCTATCGCCAGTCGTAACCTGCAATCGTCCCCGGCGCGACTGCGCGGCGCTCCCCGCGCGGCACTGGCGCCGCCGATCGCTCCTGGCCCCGTAAAAACGCCGGAAGGCGTCCCCAGACGGCCCTCCCCCTTGATCCGCCCCAGATTTGTGTGAGCCCTGACTTGCTGCTACGTTTTGTGATTGACCCTGCACTGGCGAATAGCGAATAGCGAATGGCGAATAGCAAATGGTGAATAGCGAATGGCAAATGGCGAAAGGTTGTTGACTTTGTTGGGGTTGTTCTTATAATGGATTGTGGTAGCCGGAGCATTGAACTAAGGTTAGGTGGCTGGCCACGAATGTTTTCACGAATACACGAATGACCCGACTGCAAAAACTCACCGCGAAGAGTCTCAGGTAATGTCTTGGGGTGCAGATGGCAGTGAGCAGTGAAGAGTGAGCGGTGAATAGGGAACAGTAGTAAAGTTCGTTGTCAGGCGCTTGAGCGCCGTTAGCCGCGCTGAAGCCGGACGTTTTGCTACTTAATGCGAACCCGTTTGACATTGTAGCCGGGGCTGCCGGGGACAAAGCAGCCGATGGCATATGAGCAGGTAGTGTGGTTGGGTGGCCAGTCAGGGCGAAAGGAGGCCATATAGGAGTAGATATATAGATTTTCTCTACCGTACATCTGATTTAAAAGGTCAGTCATGGTATACTCCGCGGTGACCCAACCAAAGGAGTGAGACCCATGACTGACCGTTACCAAGTATACCGCAAAGTGCTGAAAGTGCTGAAG
>Ga0067045_1005351_pt1 | contig 12186 bp, 10 predicted proteins | sample TerdegcTABiofilm_FD_59184 | JGI IMG/M metagenome (GOLD analysis project Ga0067045, IMG submission 59184) | Combined Assembly of (Gp0054472, Gp0054536) Wastewater bioreactor microbial communities from Singapore -Terephthalate degrading...
AACTTAAATCTTTACCCGAGCAGCTTCAGAATCCTCTGCGGTATAAATTCCGGAGCATCCTTATTGTGTGCGAGAATCATCGGGGAGACTTAAGAGGGGTAGCCTGGTTTTCTCATGTACCGGACCTTAACTTCTGCTTTCTCGATTACCTGGCCACCTCTTCCAAGGAGAGCGGGGGAGGTCTTGGGGGGCTGCTTTATGAAAGGGTAAGGGAGGAGGCCCTGGAGCTCGGTTCCTTAGGTCTCTTTTTTGAGGTTCTTTCCGATGACCCTGCCTTTATAGAGCAGGAAAAGTTGTTGAAAGAGAACAGATCAAGGATCCATTTCTACGAGCGTTACGGCGCCAGGGTTATACAGGGAACAAATTACGAGGCTCCGGTAGAAGAGGCGGATACAGAAAGGTATCACCTTATGTATGATGACCTCGGCAGGGAAAGGCCACTTTCTGTCGAGGAAGCTAGAAAAATAGTCCGAGCAATCCTGAAAAGGAAGTACGGAAGGATCTGTTCGCAAGGATATGTAAGGATGGTTACCGATTCCTTCCGGGATAATCCTGTGCTTTTAAGAAAGGCCAAACAATCCTCTAGAACCTCCCGGGAGTTTGTTCCTCCGGCAGGTGCCGAAGGGCAGATTTCCCTCTTTGTTGTTCCGGAATATGAGCAGTATCATATAAGGGAACCCGGATATGTTGAGGCGCCGGTAAGGATAAAAACAATCCTCCGGGAATTGGAAAAAACAGGATTATTCAAACAGGAGGAGGTAAGATCCTTTCCCGGGACAGGCGCAATTCTGAAAAATATCCACAACCGGGAGTATCTTCAGTATCTATCCAGGGTATGCAAGACCCTATCGCCTGATAAGAGAATCCATCCCTATGTCTTCCCCTTAAGAAACAGATCGAAACCCCCCAGAATGCTTGATGTCCGGGCCGGATATTTCTGCCTGGATACCTTTACCCCGATTACAAGCCTCTCCTGGGAGGCTGCCTTTTCTGCCGTTACAACAGTACTGAATGGAGCGGAGGCTCTCCTAGACGGCAGGGATCTGGTTTATGCCCTGGTGAGGCCCCCGGGACATCATGCCGGCCCGGATAACTTCGGAGGATTCTGTTATCTTAATTCTGCCGCTGCGGCAGCACAGTTTCTCTCCAGTTACGGCCGGGTGGCGGTACTGGATCTAGATTATCATCACGGAAACGGACAGCAGGATATCTTCTATAATAGAAGGGATGTGCTTACCGTTTCCATTCATGGAGAGCCGGATGAGGCTTATCCCTATTTTTCCGGCTACAGGGAAGAAAGGGGGGATGGGGAGGGTAAGGGATTCAATCTTAACTTCCCCCTTGCTCCGGCAACCGACGGACAGACCTATTTGAAGGCCTTAAAGACTGCCTTGAAGAGGGTAAAATCCTATAAACCTAGTTTTCTGATCCTCTGTCTGGGTCTGGATACGGCAAAAACAGATCCTACGGGAAAGTTTCTCTTAAGAGCCCCCGACTTTGAGCAGAACGGAAAACTGATAGGAGAACTTGGAATCCCCACTTTTGTGGTTCAGGAAGGGGGTTACGATAACCGGGTGCTTGGGATAAATGCCGCAGGCTTTTTCCGGGGATTGGCCTCCGGAAGGAAAAATATAAGAAAGGATAAGTAGGGTTGTAAAGAGATAAACAGAAAAGAGGAGCCCTGTAAATACAAAGGCAGGGTTATGGATTTCTTCCGCACCCTGCCATGAATAGCTGTTTTAATTAATTGTATTAAGCCTTAACCTTTACCTTGTTACCAGATACCAGCATCACTACAAAATAGATGATTGCCGAAGCTATCATTGTATCTACCGCTGTTATAGTGGTCAGTCCGAAGGCTGTGTATTGGACCAGGAATCCGAAGGCTACGCCGAGCATCCAGCAGACAAAGGGGAGAACCCGGAATTTGGAAAGATTATCAATTTCTCCCTCCCTGTATTCCTTGTTTGCCTGATTTTTGAAAAATAGGTAGTCCACCATCATCACTGCTGCCGCCGGGGGAATAAGAATAGCTAAAAAGCTCAGGAAGGTCTGGAAGCCTGCGGAGGTGTTTATTCCCAGCAAGGCAAGAACCGTTCCAAGGGCGCCGGAAAATACCGTAATACCCCATTTCTTAAGCTTGGGGAACATGGCATTTATTGCCAGGGCTCCGGAGTAAAGGTTGTTGTCATTGGTGGTCCAGGCGGCCAGGATAATTGTCAGGACAGCCATAAAGGTCCAGAAACCGGAGTGATTGGAAAGCATTACCTTTGAAAAATCGATCTCTCCGCCGGCCCCTTTTACCATGATGCTTGCAAGAACAAGAACAACGGGAAATCCCAGAAGCATTCCAAAGGCCATTCCGAAGCCTGCGGCGCCTCTTGTTTTAGCATACCGGGTTACATCCGGGGCGATTATCGCTCCCATTATAAAGGAACTGATTATTATGCTTACTGCCACTCCAAAGGGCATGGCGTTTTCCCCTGTTATGTTTGCCACAGCTGCAAGGGAATTATCCCCTTTGTATACCGACAGAATCGTTGCAATCAGCATAATTAGAAGCAGGGGTATGGCTATAACGCTCAGCTTTTCTATGGCTTTGAACCCGACCATGGCGGTAAAGGTCATAAGGATACCGCCTACTATTTTTATAAGCCACACCGGGAGGGCCCCTCCGGTTACATAGACGAGACCTCCGTCCCCAAGACCCTCTGCCATGAAACCAAGCTGTACCCCAAACCAGCCCCAGGCTGCAAAGAACAATACAATCTGCAGAATGTAGGCCCCGTATTTGCCGAAGGTATAATTTGAGGAAAGTCCTGTGGATAGCTTGGTCTGCGCCCCGATTACCCCGGTAAGTATGGCTACCGCAGCAAGAACTACGGAACCCAGAAGGAAGGCGAGAATTGCAGTAACCAGTCGTGAAGGCCCTGCAATAATTCCTGATATTAAAAACGCCGGAAGGCATACTGCAACACCCCAATATACAATTCCGATCTGAAACCAACCCTTTCTTTGATCTTCAGGAACAGGGGAAGCTCCGTAATCCTCCAGGAGGGAGCCTGTTTTTTCTTTCATCTTCTTCATCTCCTTTATTCGTATATAAAGCGCCTTTTTAGGTTTTTTAGGCGCTTGGAAAGCATCTAAAAATTTTCTCTTTTAACCACCCCCTTGTATTAAGAATATTGTTATCCTATTACCTGTCTTCTTAATTCCTTAGTGTTTTAAATCTCCCACAGCCTTTACCCTGAATCTTACGGCATTGGAGGGGAGGTAGGCCAAAGGTATCTCTTCTAGCTCTACAATCTCCACGCTGTCCGGTTCTGCCCCGGCCTTGATTGCCTCCATCTTGGCAGATTCCTTGACCTCTGCTAGAACTGCATCCCTCCCCTTGGTTGCAACATCAAAAACGCCGTCAAGGCTACCGGAAACCTGGGCTATTGCTGCTCCTATGGCATTGGCCACTTCAAAATGCTCCGGTTTAATTACCTCGCTGGCTCCTTTTAGTTTTTCCGGCACAAGGATGCTTCCGCCGCCCACAACTATTACAGGAACATCTCCCGCAGATACCTTCATCTTGTCTATCACTTCTTCAACCATCTCCCGGATTACCTGGACTGTCTTGTTTGTCTCCTCTTTTTTCAAAGCCGCAACCTTGGCAGGATCTCCCAGTTTATACATCCCTGCTGCTACGGCGATGTCCGTAGCTGTAAGGGTGCTGCCGCCAAAGATCAGGGCTTCTGTATGGATCCTGAACCCTACCGATTTCGGCCCAACGGTAATGGGTTCCTTTTTAAGATCCACAAGAGAACCTCCTCCAAGGCCGATGGTTAAGAGGTCGGGCATGCGGAAATTGGTTCTGACACCGCCAATCTCAACAGCTGTACTGGACTCCCGGGGAAACCCTTTGCTCAGCACCCCTACGTCGGTGGTTGTTCCCCCAACATCTATTACAATCGCATCCTTTATACCGGAGAGAAAGGCTGCTCCCCGGAGAGAGTTGGTCGGTCCGGAGGCGATGGTAAGCACCGGGTATTTCTTTGCATATTCAATGGACATTAAGGTACCGTCGTTCTGGGTAATAAAAAGATCCGCAAGAATCCCGTGCTCTTTAAGGACATTCTGGAAGGAGCCGTAGGCATTCTCCGCGAGCCGCCGGATGGCGGCATTAAGGATGGCAGCATTTTCCCTCTCAATCAGCCCGATGCTTCCTATCTCGTGGGAAAGGGTTACGGGAAACTCTTTTCCTAAAACACCCGCAGCCAATTCCTGGACAAGCTTCTCCTGTTCGCTGTTAACAGGAGAAAAAACACAGGATACGGCCAGAGCCTCCGCTCCCTTATCCTTTATAATCCGTAAGGCTTTGGTTATTTCCTCCTTATCGGTTTTGGAAATAAGAGCTCCGTTGTATTCATAACCTCCCTTTACAATCTCGTAGGAATACTGGATCGCCTCCAGCATATCGGCAGGCCATTCCACAAAGGGCGGAATCCCGAAACCGGAGGGAGCGCTCAATCTTATCACCCCCACCTTGGAAAGACCCTTTCTTTCCACAATGGCATTGGTTGCATGGGTTGTCCCAAGCATAGCGTCCGCTATATCAGAGGGATTGATCCTGGAGGTGTGCAGAACAGTATCTACAGCCTTTTTTATTCCCGAGGAAACATCCGCCGTGGTAGCTTCTTTACATTTAGCAATTACTTTATTCTTATTGTCGAGGATTACTGCATCGGTATTGGTGCCCCCAACATCGATTCCAAGCCTGTATCTCATGGTTATATCTCCTTTACCAATTCTTCGATTGGGACATAATCAAAGTCGTACTTAAAATACCTTGGACCCACCTGCTTAATTCCAGCTTCCGTTCTCCAGAAGGGATCGCAGGGCATTCCGATAACAGTGCAGCGCCTGCCGTATTTAAGGCTTTCCGTGGTAATTGGAAAGCCCTTTTCCCTATCAATTACTGTGATCAGGTCGGGAGTTATTGCGGCGGGTTTTCCGTTTTTCAATCCCAGCAGGTTTTCATTCTGGAAAAAGAGCTTAAAGGTTGAGCCCTTGTCATTATCCATCCCTTCAATGGTAACCTCGCCCCGTATAAAACCTGTGGTAAGATCCCGGCGGATATCCACTATCTTCCCGTCAAAAAGCCTGTAACCCCTTGTTACCTCCAGGATGGAATCGATTGGATTGGTTTTCGATTTGTTGGCCCTTACAATTCTCTCTCCGATATTTTTGGCTAAAGAGATTGTTCCTTTTACCCCATACTTTTTCAGGTTTATTCCATCCAGACAGTAGATNCTTATCATGGANGCCAAGCCCATGGCCACCGTGGCGGTTCTGGCAAGGATTTCACTCCAGTCATTGCTTACTGTTTCAAGAAGCATCTTGTTGCCCTTTTCATCGCAGACCACCATGGGAGTGGAGGACATGCCTGCAACACTGAAGGTAACCATGGGGAGTTCCGGAAAGGCCCTGCCCATCCCGTCGGCATCCACAATGGGAAGGCCAAGACAGGCGGCAGTATAGATCGGTATGCAGCTGTTCAATCCTCCTGCTTCTATGGAGAGAACAGCGTAGGCCTTTTTACCTAAATACTTTTCCAGGGAGCGGAAGGCTATTTCCGGCTCATTCCCATTGGGCAGTTTCTCAAGCATTACTGCCGGAGCTCCCATCATGGCAGAGGGGATAACTAAAGCATCATCCGGCACCTCGTCGGTGGTTATAAGTTTTACCTTGCCATGTTTCTTTATGGCTTGTTTGGCCATGAGCTTTCCAACATAGGGGTCTCCTCCCCCTCCGGCTCCTAAAATTGCAGCCCCGATTCCGATGTAATCAAGGTCTCCCTCTTCTAAATACTGCATAAATCCTCCTTCTTTAGAGTACGTATCGTAACTGAAAAGTTTTTCCGCTTATTACAAAAAAGGTCTCCGTGCTTAAAATTCCTGGAATCCTCTGAAGCTTCTCTTCCAGGAATTTATTGTAGGAGTGTTCTTCGTTGAACATGACAACGGCTATAATGTCGAATCTTCCGGATACGGTGGAAGCGGCGACAACCCCTTTAAGCTTCGAAATCTCTTCCATTATTTTACTGATCTTTCTTGGTATGGCTTTTATGCAGATAAAAGCCGCGCTGTGGCCGCTTATCGCCCTGGGGTGAACAAGGCTTATTATCTGGAGATTCCCTTCCCCAAGCATTCTGTTTACCCTGTTTCTGACAGTATTTGTGGTTAAGCCTACCGCCTGGGCAACTTCGCTGTAAGGCCGTCTGCCGTCCCAGAGATTCCTTATGATATCAAGGTCAAGTTTATCCAGTTTTCTTACTGATTCCGGGGAATCGAGGGGTTGAGGCAGGTTTTCCTCTTCTTCTGATTTGTTCATGCAAAATATGTTACACCACAAGAGTGTGAATGTAAAGTTTAGAATTGATTTTTTTAATTATTGCTCAAAATAATAATGTTTATTAGTGCGAAAACTAAGTTAATTATATTGAAGGAGTTTCCAAAATGATAAGATTAAACAGTCGTCCCCCAGGGAGGATTTTAAAGAGTTATCCTCAAGAAAGATAAGCGGGAGGGGCGGCTATAAAATATTATTTATGCTTTAAGAGTCTTGAATCCTGTTGGGAAATGGGGTGGAGATTTAGATAGATCTCTATTTTGCCGGGAGGCAACGATCATCCAATTTATACAGGTAAACTGCCGGTTCCTCGTAGGGATGGGTTATTCTAAGCGCCTTTATGACCGATGTAACAGCCTCCTCGGCTACCACGCATTCTAGGCGGTCTTCAGCCACCTTCTCATCTTTTCCTGCTTTTCCGATAAAAGGATCGGCTCCGCCTGCCGACCGAAACCTGCCTTCTCCGCGGGAAACAAAAGCGCATCGGTCATAAGCCCCGAGTCTGCCGGCTCCGGCTGCAAAAAGAGCTTCCAATAGCTTTTCTGTATAGTCGGGAGGAACAAAGGTTACCAGGGTCAGCATTTTTTAGCGCTCCTAAGATAGTTTGAAATGGAACGATCGTAAGTCCTCTCTGCCTCCTTAGAGAAATAACAGGCGGGAAGCTCCCCTGATCTTCGGTGGTATGCAATACACTCACAGCAAACCCCCTTCCTGCTGCAGGGATAGGTGCAATTGCACTCCGCTTTGTTTGTCTCCAGGTTGCAGGTTCTCATTATCCTTCTCCTTCCTCTTTCCGGGTTTAGTTGATTTTAAACAGGGGACAGGTATTGTTCAAGTCCGCCGGCTGTTTTCTTCCAAATCGATTCTGTACCAACTACGGTGTTTGCTGATAAAATGGAGTTCAAAAGGATGTGCCAAGCTTATTTAGCGCGCCTATTTGACGCACTATTTGACGCGTCTGATCCTGAATGCAAAAGGGAGGAGCTATGAAAAACAGGATAAAATCGATTCCTGCCCATACCTATTCCATTGTAGCGGTGGATCTGGAAAGAGATGAGATCGGCGTGGCAGTCCAGTCCCACTGGTTTTCTGTGGGATCCGCCGTTCCCTGGATCGAATCTGGCGTTGGGGCTGTGGCCACCCAGTCCTTTACAAATCCTGCCTTTGGCCCTCAGGGTCTTGGGCTGCTTTCCAAGGGGTATACCCCGGAGGAGGTTATAAAGAATTTCAGGGAGAATGATATAGAAATAGAGACAAGACAGGTAGCGGTTATTGATATTATGGGAAATTCGGCGGCATATACGGGAAACCGTTGTGTTAAGGATGCAGGGCATATTGCGGGAAAGGGCTACTCTGTTCAGGCAAATTTGATGAAAAACGACCGGGTATGGCCGGCCATGGCGGAGAGTTTTGAAAAAAGTAGTGGCCCTCTGGCAGAGAGGATGCTTTCGGCCATGGAGACTGCGGAGGCTACAGGAGGAGATCTCCGGGGAAAGCAGTCGGCAGTCCTCCTGGTTTACCGGCGCAATTCCACAGGCAGATCCTGGGAGGACAGGATTATCGACCTGCGGGTGGAGGATCATCCAAAACCTCTTGCAGAACTAAAACGCCTCCTAGAGGTGTACAGGGCTTACCAGCATATGGAGACAGGAGAAACAGCTCTTGGCAGGGGAGATTTTGCCCTTGCCGAGGAGGAATACAGAAACGCCCAGAAGGCATGTCCCGATAATCTGGAGATGCATTACTGGTATGCTGTGGCTTTGATAAATTCTGGCCGCATATCCCAGGCGATACCGGAGCTCAAGTACATCTATAAGAAGGATAAAAACTGGCGTACCGTTTTAGAGAGAAGTTTTGATGCAGGCATCGTAAAGGTGGAGAGAGAAAAACTGCCCCTATTATTGATGAATACGAAAACCTGAATATAAAAGGGGTTACAACAAGCTTCCAGCAACTACAGAAAGGCCGCCTTCAGAACAAGGAAACAACAAGGCCTGCTGCAAACCCCGTCAGGATAATCCCGGAGATCCTGTTTATCCAGAGAAGAAAACCTTCCTTTAGTTTCTTTCTGAACAACCCCACAAAACTGCTTAAAAAAAGCCACCATAAAAGGGAACCTAAGAACACCCCCAGAACCAGGAGGGCTGCGGAGAGATAATTCCCCTTCTCCTGGGCAAGCCCAAGACCTGCAAACACCGCGGCAAAGGAGAAGATGGTTACCGGATTTGTGATGGTTAAAAACAGGGTGGAAAGATAATCGTAGATAATGGTTTTTCCCGTTATCTCCCCGATTTCCCTATCCTTTGGTTTCTCAAGAAAGGTTTTTACCCCTAAAAAAAAGAGAAAGGCTATCCCTACAATCTTAAAGGCGAGCTGTTTATCCAAAAGCAGAGAGGATACAAAGGTAAGTCCAAAGCCTGCAATAAGCCCATAGAAGGCATCCGCCGTGGCGGCTCCCAGACCGGTAGCAAAGCCGGAAAGACGGCCCTTGGCCAGGCTTCGGCGGATGCAAAGAACCCCGATCGGTCCCACGGGAGCGGCAATGGAGAAGCCTATAACAAGACCTTTTAACAGAAAAAAGGGTGTCTGCACAGGGGGAATATAACACTATTCTTCCGGGTCTGTTAAGATGGACAGGCTTTTAGCAGATAGTCTCTTAAGATATTATGAAATCATTATAAACATGATATATTTATAACATGAAATCAAAATCTCTTTTTCTTTTTCTCTTGTTTCCCCTTCTTTGGAGCTGTGATCTCTGGGCTGACCTTTTTTCACCCGATCCGCCTGGGGAATTTGTAATCTCAGAAACAGTGTCAAGGAATCTCTCCCCGGGAACGGATAATGTTGAGGCCTTTGTTACGGAGAATGCTGACTTATCCTTTACACTATTAAGAAGGTTTACAGGCAGTTCGGTTAAGAGAAATATCTTCTTTTCCCCCTATAGTATATCCCTGGCAATGGCCATGACCTATGCCGGAGCCTTAGGGGATACGGAGAGAGAGTTCCAGGAGGTCCTGGGATTTCTGCCCCAGGAGAGTCTCCACAAGGCCCTCAATGGAATTGATCTTCTTTTGAATGATGAAGATAAGGAGACGGCTTTTCTTCTTGAAGTAGTAAACTCTCTTTGGATACAGAAGGATTATCCAGTTTTGCCGGTTTATCTTGATCTTCTTGCGGAAAACTATGGTGCAGGGATCAATAGAGTGGATTTTATCTCCTCTGCTGAATATTACAGGGAAGAGATAAATGATTGGATAGCCAAGATGACCAGAAACAGGATAAAGGACCTGCTGCCTAAGGGATCTGTGGGGGCCGATACACCTCTGGTTATAACAAATGCAATATATTTTAAGGCTGACTGGCTTTCCCAGTTCAAGAAGAGGGATACCCGGGACGGTTCCTTTTACCTCCAGGATGGCTCGGAGGTTCTCGTCCCTATGATGAACAAGACAGCGAATCTCCCTGCCATAATAAAACCGGGCGAGTACAGTGCTGTGGAGATTCTCTATGAGGGGAGCGAAATAAGTGCTGTATTTGTGGTTCCGGAAAGGGAGTATTTTGATCAGTTTTTGGAAGATTTATCCTCGCAGGATTACTGGGACCTTCTATCCGGGTTAAACCCTAGCCAGATAAATCTTTTTCTTCCCAAATTCAGCTACACCTGGGAGGGCTCTCTTTCAGACACCCTGAAAGCCCTGGGGATGATAAAGTCCTTCACTCCTGGAGAGGCGGATTTTTCCGGGATAGACGGCACAGAGGATCTCTTTATAAGCGATATTTTTCACAAAGCCTTTGTGGCTGTGGATGAGAAGGGCACCGAGGCTGCTGCAGCCACGGCGGTAGTAATCGGTGTTACCTCCGCGCCTCCTTCACCGGCGGAAATAAGGTTCGACAGACCCTTTCTATATTTTATTATTCACAGAGAAACCCGGCAGATCCTTTTTATGGGAACAGTCTTTGACCCCAGATAGGGGATAAAAAATAGACCAAAAGAGGCCTATCAATGATGCCTGGACCGGCTGCCGATGGAAAAACCGGTATCTTATTATCTTCTTCCTTTCTGTAAGGTTCTTAAAAGTTCCAGGTAATCCTCTTTGCTGAGAACAGGAATATTATCCTTATTTGAACCATTGGCTTCCGACTTTTCTGCAATCATGGGGAAATCCTCCTCCGGCACCTTGAAGCTCTCAAAGGGGGGGAGTCCTACCTTGAAGGCTAACCGCCGGACAAAGTCGACTGCACCTGGGGCATCGGGAGAAAGAGCCCCGAAGGCCTTAGCCAGGCGGCTGTATCTTTCTGCACACTCGCCGGCGCAGCGTTCCATCACCGCCGGCAGGCAGACGGCGTTCCCCACACCGTGAGGTATATCGTAAAGCCCTCCCAGGGCCTCGGCAATGCAATGGACCGCTCCAACATCGGAATGGCTGAAGGCGATTCCTGCAAGGAGGCTTCCAAGAAGTACCGCCGAGCGGGCCTCCAGGTCGGTTCCATGGTGCACCGCCCTTTCCAGGTTTCCTGCAATCAGTTCCGCGGCATAAAGAGCGCAGGCATCGGAAAGGGGCTCGGCAACGCGGGAGGAGAAGGCTTCTATGGCATGGGTAAGGGCATCCATCCCTGTGGCAGCGGTAAGGGCCGGGCTCTTGGAAAGGGTCAGAACCGGATCGAGGAGAGCGATTTTAGGGGCAAGCCGGGGGGATTTTACCGTGAATTTAAACTTGTTCTTTGTATCGGTGATAACCGCTCCAAAGGTCACCTCTGTTCCGGTGCCGGCGGTGGTGGGAACCGCAAGAATTGGAAGGACCTCCTTTCCGATTTTGGAACGGTCTTCGTAATCCCTGGGTTTTCCTCCCTGTCTGGCGAGAATTGCCACAACCTTGGCACAGTCTATGGGGCTGCCGCCTCCCAGGGCAAGCAGGGTGTCAGCACCGAAATCTATAGCTGCCCCGGCTCCAGCTTCCGCATCCCTGTCCTTGGGATTCGCCTCCACCTCTTTAAAGACCTTAAAATCGAATCCTGCCTCTTGAAGAAGGGAAAGGATCTCCTTAAACCAGGGAAGGGAGGTGATCCCTGGATCCGTAATAATCAGAACCTTCCGGCTTTTCAGGTCCTTAAGAAACCGGGGGATCTCCTTGTATAAACCTGCCCCGAATTCTATCCTCGTGGGCAGCTCAAAATTAAAGGCTTTTGAAAAATTTAATACAGTCATGTTCACCTCGGATTTTAGGTTTTAGTTTTGTTACCTGTTTTCTTCCTATAGTAATGATGATCGCAGTGATCATCTCCCCTCATAAGCCATTTTGTCTGACGAAAACCAATATCCTCCCCAAAGGCTTCTGCGATAAAGGGGTCCTGGGCGCAGTGGAATTCAAATCCAAGTTCCAGTTCTCCTAGCTCCTTGGCATATTCATACAGGGGACAGCGGGTACAGTGGATCTGGATTGCCGAAGGTTCCTCCTCCCCGGGAAGAGGTGTAATGGTAAATTGAAAACCTAAGGGACGGCATAGACGATTCCAAAGAAGATCTACCAGGTTCTCCATGGAGGTATCCCCCTCCTGCTCTGCCAGATCCTTCCACTCTTTGAAGGTTTCCTCTCGAACAGTCTCCCGGAGAATCTTTAAGGCCGGTTCTCCGAATTTTTCAAGCAGGGGTTTTGTAAAAGCTATCTTCTGCCTCAGGATAGGCGCCACGGCCTTAAGAAATGTTTCGGTCATACAACTGTCTTTTTCTTTATCCTGCATCTAAAGTATCTCCCCGCAGTTTTGGTTAAGTTAAACATAAAAGAATGG
>Ga0067045_1004877_pt1 | contig 12184 bp, 14 predicted proteins | sample TerdegcTABiofilm_FD_59184 | JGI IMG/M metagenome (GOLD analysis project Ga0067045, IMG submission 59184) | Combined Assembly of (Gp0054472, Gp0054536) Wastewater bioreactor microbial communities from Singapore -Terephthalate degrading...
AACAGCAGGACCGGCTTGAGGTTCCACAGCAGCAGGCCCGCGACCAACGCCATCAGCCAAGCCAGCCATAACCCGGCCTGGGTCAGGCGTGCCGCACCCGGAATGTCGCCTGCGCCCTGGCGGATCGACACCAGCGTGCCAACTGCGGCGATCACGCCGATGCAGAAGATCGATACGAACGAATAGGTCGCCGCACCCAGGCCTCCACCGGCCAGCGCCTCGGGACTGATTTTGGCCATCATCAAGGTGTCGGTGAGCACCATCAGCATGTGCGCCAACTGCGAGGCGATCAACGGCCCCGCCAGCCGTAGGATGGCCCGCAGTTCAATACGTGCTGGATGCTGCATGGTCATCACGCGGGTTTCCTGGAAATAGGGGTGAGCCGCTGATTCTCGGCGCTCCGAGGCGAATGCACAAAGGGATAAAAACGATCGCTGGCATGATTAAAACTCATGCTGGGGAGATTCTGCTAGGGTTTGCCCATTGCGCTATAGGAGCTTTCCCGATGTCCCGTCGTCTTCCTCCGCTGTATGCCCTGCGTGCTTTCGAGGCTGCAGCCCGCCACAGTTCGTTCACCCGTGCCGCGCAAGAACTGTCGATTACCCAGAGCGCCGTCAGCCGGCATATCCGGACATTGGAAGAGCACTTTGCCTGCCGACTGTTTCAGCGCAGTGGTCGCAACCTGCAATTGACCGAGGCCGCTCGCCTGTTGCTGCCCGGTGTGCGTGAAGGTTTTGGTGCCCTGGAGCGCGCCTGCAGCACCTTGCGCAGCGAAGATGACATCTTGCGCATGAAAGCCCCTTCAACCCTGACCATGCGCTGGTTGCTGGCGCGGCTCAGCCGCTTTCGGCATCTGCAGCCGGGCAATGAAGTGCAACTGACCAGCGCCTGGATGGACGTCGACTCGGTGGATTTCAATCATGAACCCTTCGACTGCGCGGTATTGCTGAGCAACGGGCATTTTCCACCGGACTGGGAAGCCAGTTACCTGTTCCCGGAGCTGTTGATCCCGGTCGGTGCGCCGAACCTGCTCAACGATCAGCCCTGGGATGTCGAGCGGCTGGCCCTTACCGAACTGCTGCACCCCACCCCTGATCGTCGCGACTGGCGCAGTTGGCTGGAGCGCATGGGGCTCTCCGAGCTGGTGTCGCTCAAGGGCGGGCAAGTGTTCGATACCCTGGAGCTGGGGATGATCGCCGCGGCGCGTGGCTATGGGGTGTCCATGGGTGACCTGTTGATGGTGGCCGAGGATGTGGCACAGGGGCGCCTGAGCCTGCCCTGGCCGACCGCCGTTGCCAGTGGCCTGAATTACTACCTGGTGTGGCCGAAAACCCGCCCAGGTGGTGAACGTTTGCGCCGGCTCAGCGACTTCCTGCAAGGCGAAGCGCAGGCCATGGAGTTGCCGGACGTCGAGCGTCTGGAATGAGTCGGCGGCAAACTCACTGATTGGTCGGCCGATAGTGCAGCGCTTCGGCCAGGTGCTCGCGGCTGATGCCCTGAACGTGCTCGAGATCGGCCAGGGTGCGGGCGACCTTGAGCAGTCGGTGGGCGGCCCTGAGCGACAGGGTCAGGCGTTCGCAGGCGCTCTCCAGCCAGTGTTCGTCTGCTGTGGATAACTGGCAATGCTGGCGCAGGCCAGGCAGGTCGAGGAAGGCGTTGGGGCAGCCCTGGCGCTGCTGCTGAACCTCGCGAGCCCTGGCCACGCGCTCGGCGGCACAGGCGGAGTTGTCACCCGGCTGGGTGGCGGGATTGAGTGCAGTGGCTTCGCGGGCGACGGTCAGGTGCAGGTCGATGCGGTCGAGCAGCGGGCCGGAGAGCTTGTGCCGATAACGCTGGACCATCTCCGGGGTGCAGGAGCAGCGGCCGCTGGGTTCGCCCAGATAGCCACAGGGGCAGGGGTTCATGGCCGCCACCAACTGGAAACGGGCCGGGAAACGCACGCGGTCCCGGGCCCGGGCAATCACGATATGACCGGACTCCAGCGGCTCTCGTAATACCTCCAGCACCTTGCGATCGAACTCCGGCAACTCGTCAAGAAACAGCACGCCGTGATGGGCCAGGGTGATTTCCCCGGGCTGGGGTTTTGAACTGCCACCCACCAGCGCCGGGCCGGACGCTGAGTGATGGGGTTGGCGGAAAGGACGTTGCGGCCAATGACTCAACGGCACACCACTGGCAACCGACTGGATCGCCGCCACTTCCAGCGCCTCGCTTTCCGTCAGCGGCGGCAGCAACCCGGGCAAGCGACTGGCCAGCAGGGTTTTCCCGGTGCCGGGTGGTCCGCTGAACAGCAGGTTATGGGCGCCCGCTGCGGCAATCAGCAGGGCCCGCTTGGCGGCGGCCTGGCCCTGTACTTCGCTCAAGTCGGGGTAGGGCTTGATGGCGTGGAGCAAGCCATTGGAGCGATAAGGTTCGATGGGGGTATGGCCATTGAAGTGAGCGACCACCTCCAGCAAGTGATGCACCGCGATCACCTTGAGTCCGGAGGCCAGGCAGGCTTCCTCGGCATTCGCCCAGGGCACCACCAGCACCCGGCCGGCCTGGCGCGCCGCCAGGGCGGCCGGCAGCACTCCGCGTACGGCCCGCACCTCACCGGACAGCGCCAGTTCGCCCAGGCACTCCACGTCGTCCAGGGTCAGGGTGGGCACCTGTACGCTGGCCGAAAGTATCCCCAGGGCAATCGCCAGGTCGAAGCGCCCGCCGTCCTTGGGCAAGTCGGCGGGGGCGAGATTCAAGGTGATGCGCCGTGCCGGAAACTGCAGGCCCGAATTGATGATCGCGCTGCGCACCCGATCCTTGCTCTCTTTGACCGCCGCTTCGGGCAAGCCGACCATCGTCAGTGATGGCAAGCCATTGGCCAGGTGGACTTCAACGGTGACAGCCGGCGCCTCCACGCCAATCTGGGCGCGGCTGTGGACGATGGACAGGGACATGAGCATTCCTTGAGCGAAAAAGAACCGCTTCCTGCGGTTGTTCAAGGGTAGTTGCGAGGGGGTGTTTTAGCGCAGCGCGCGGGGTGGCAAAGATTCGCAGGATGTTGCCGGCGGCCTGTGCGGGGTTTTGCGTAGGCGCGAGCTTGCTCGCGAAGTACTCAAGGACGACGCGTTGAGTCAGGCTTGACGCAGTATCGTTGACGTCCATCGCGAGCAGGGTCGCTCCCACCATGGGGCAGGGGATTACTCGGCAGGCGGATTGAGCCTGGCTTCCAGCTCCGCGACTTTCGCTTCAAGGCTTTCCAGGCGTGCCCGGGTGCGTGCCAGGACGACCATCTGGCTGTCGAATTCTTCCCGGCTGACCAGGTCCAGCTTGCTGAAGCCGCTTTGCAGCAGGGCCTTGAACTGGCTTTCGATTTCGCTTTTGGGCAGCGGGGTGTCGCCGCTGAACAGGCGGGAGGCGTGGCCGCTCAGGGCGTCGAGGAGGTCTTTGGGCGCGAGCATGTGAGGGAGTCCTTAAACTGATGGCGGGCAGTGTATCACGCAGCGTTCAGGCTCATTTGTGCTGCTACGGCGCACGCTTTTCGCGCATTCGCTGGTTGGTCGGCGCACCGTTATTGTGCGTATCTGTGCGCGCACTTTCGTGCAATCGCTTGGTTTCAATGGCAAGGGATTGAAATCAGTGGTTTTTCTGGAGATGGCAAGCTTTCTGCTAAGACCTCTGTGACCCATGCACTGATGCAGTCGCTGTGACGAATGCAGTGCGGCAGGCGAAGCGGGGAGTTTCGTCGGCAGCGGTTAACTGGCGTCAGTCGGGCAGGTACGGCCGACGATGCGTTACAAAGCCAGGCACTGCGCTTAGACTTGAGTCGGGTTTGTTTTCCTGGGGCAAGTCCACCAATTCGGGAGAGAGTTTTCATGAAGCTAGTCACTGCCATCATCAAGCCGTTCAAACTGGATGACGTCCGCGAGGCATTGTCCGAGATCGGCGTGCAGGGCATTACCGTCACTGAGGTCAAAGGCTTCGGTCGGCAGAAGGGTCACACCGAGCTGTATCGCGGCGCGGAGTACGTGGTCGATTTCCTGCCCAAGGTGAAGATCGATGTCGCCATTGACGACAAGGATCTGGACCGGGTTATCGAGGCGATAACCAAGGCGGCCAACACCGGCAAGATTGGTGACGGCAAGATCTTCGTGGTCAATCTGGAACAGGCTATTCGCATCCGTACCGGCGAAACCGATACCGACGCAATCTAAGCCGCCACAACCCCAACGCCCCAGGAGAAAACAATATGACTCTGCGTAAATTCGCAGGGCTAGGAGCCCTGTTGTCCCTCGTAATGCCCAGCCTGGCCATGGCGGCAGACGAAGTGGCGGCTCCAGTCCTCAACTCTGGCGATACCGCCTGGATGCTGACCGCGACAGCCTTGGTGCTGTTCATGACCATTCCCGGCCTTGCGCTGTTCTACGGCGGCATGGTGCGCTCCAAAAACATTCTTTCCGTGATGATGCAGTGCTTCGCCATTACCGGTCTGATCAGCGTCCTGTGGGTCATTTATGGCTACAGCATTGCGTTCGATACCACGGGCATGGAGCAGGGCGTCGTCAACTTCAACTCGTTCTTCGGCGGCATGGGCAAGGCGTTCCTGGCCGGTGTCACCCCGGCGAGCGTGACAGGGCCGGCGGCACTGTTCCCTGAAGCGGTGTTCATCACCTTCCAGATGACCTTCGCGATCATCACCCCGGCGCTGATCGTCGGTGCCTTCGCCGAGCGGATGAAGTTCTCCGCAATGCTGATCTTCATGGGCGTGTGGTTCACCCTGGTGTATGCACCGATCGCGCACATGGTCTGGGCCGGCAACGGCGGCCTGATGTGGGACTGGGGCGTCCTGGACTTCGCAGGCGGCACCGTGGTGCACATCAACGCCGGTATCGCCGGTCTGGTGGCCTGCCTGGTGCTGGGCAAGCGCAAGGGTTTCCCAACCACCCCAATGGCGCCGCACAACCTGGGCTACACCTTGATGGGCGCGGCCATGCTGTGGGTTGGCTGGTTCGGTTTCAACGCCGGTTCCGCCGCGGCGGCCAACGGTACTGCCGGTATGGCAATGCTGGTAACCCAGATCGCAACCGCTGCCGCTGCCCTGGGCTGGATGCTGGCCGAGTGGCTGACCCACGGCAAACCTAGTGCCCTGGGCATCGCCTCGGGTGTGGTTGCCGGCCTGGTGGCCATTACTCCAGCCGCGGGTACCGTGGGCCCGATGGGCGCCCTGGTGATCGGCCTGTCGGCCGGCGTGGTGTGCTTCTTCTGCGCCACGACCCTGAAACGCAAAATGGGCTACGACGATTCCCTCGACGCCTTCGGCGTGCACGGCATTGGCGGTATCCTCGGCGCCATCCTCACCGGCGTGTTTGCTGCTCCGTCGCTGGGTGGCTTCGGCACCGTGACCGACATCGCCGCACAAGTCTGGATTCAGTGCAAAGGCGTGGGTTTCACGGTGATCTACACCGCGATCGTCACCTACATCATCCTCAAGGTACTTGATGCCGTGATGGGGCTGCGCGTGACCGAAGAGGAAGAGGCCGTCGGCCTGGACCTGGCACAACACAACGAGCGCGGCTACAACCTGTAAGCAGGCGCCGAAAAAAACTTGCCCGGCTTGCCGGGCATTTTTTTATCCTGGATTTGTCACTCAGGCCCAGGCTGAAAGGATTTTTCAGACAGCTTTGACGAGGTTTGCCGCAGCGGTTTTTCCAGGGGCGATGGCTTACAGCATGGCGCGAATATTAGGGTCTTTGTTTTTTCCCAGAGCGCGCTAGAATGCGCCCCGAACGTGCGGAGAACTGTATGTGGCAACAGACTCTGATTACCCTGCGGGCCAAGCCCGGGGCTTTCATCTGGTGACGGACGAGTTACTCGCCGGCTTGCCTGAACTCAAGGCATGTCGGGTCGGTCTGTTGCACTTATGGCTGCAGCATACCTCGGCGTCGTTGACCATCAACGAGAACGCCGATCCGGCGGTACGTCGCGACTTCGAACGGTTTTTCAACCGGCTGATCCCACAAGGCGCAGCCGGCTATGAGCATAACGACGAAGGCCTGGACGACCTCCCGGCGCACTTCAAGGCCAGTTTGCTAGGCTGTCAATTGAGTTTGCCGATCACGGCGGGCCGATTGGCGTTAGGTAGCTGGCAAGGTGTTTATCTGGGCGAGCACCGTGATCATGGCGGTGCTCGTAAAGTCCTCGCCACCCTGCACGGTGAAGGGGCATAAACCGCTGGTTACCAGTGGATCTTGAATTTTTTCTGGCAGTCGTCGACAGACGACGAAGCTGGGCTATAACTAATCTGCTTTTCGCAAGTCATGAGGTAGAACATGAGCGACGATGATCTGGAAAACGACGACCTCGAAGTAGGCGACGAAGACGAGACCGAAGAAGGCCTTGAAGCAGCAGCGGAAGACGTTGCTGACGACGACGGTGGCGACGATACGCCGGTCCCGACCGCCAAAGGCAAGGCCAAGGCTGCGGTGTCGGTAGACGAACTGCCGAGCGTTGAAGCCAAGAACAAGGAGCGTGATGCTCTGGCACGTGCGATGGAAGAGTTCCTGGCCAAAGGCGGCAAGGTTCAGGAAGTCGAGGCCAACGTGGTGGCCGATCCACCAAAGAAGCCTGATAACAAGTACGGCAGCCGACCTATCTAAGGGGCTGCACTGTGCTGATTGAAAAAGCCCGCCGTCGCTGCGGGCTTTTTCATGGGTGATGGAGGGGCATCGCCTCCGGTTCAATACCACACGCTCGGGCTTAACGCCGCTCCGACCAGCGTGCCAGCAACTCTGGCAGTTCTGTCAGGCAACGAATCTCGGCATCCGGTGCCTTGTCTGCTTCCCACGCCTTGCCCATCGGGTTGAACCAGATGGCGCGCAATCCCGCTTGCTGGGCCCCGGCAATGTCATCACCGGGATGATCGCCGACATGCACCGCGCTGGCGGCCGTGGTTGCACCACGCTGCAGGGCTTCGTGGAACAGGCGGGCGTCGGGCTTGGCGATGCCGATGTCTTCGGCGCACAGGGCAAACTTGAAGTAGTCAGCCAGCCCCAGGCGGCGCACGTCGGCGTTGCCGTTGGTGACCACGCCCAGGGCGTAGCGGTTGCGCAGGATCTCCAGCGTCGGTTGCACCTCGGGGAAAATCTTGAGCTGGTGCCGTGCGTGCAGGAAGACTTCGAACGCTTGCTCGGCCAGTTCGCTGGCCTGTGGGTGGGCGTAGCCGGCTTCTTCCAGGGCGTGCAGCAACACCCGGCGACGCAAGGCACTGATGCGATGCTTGAGCTGGGGTTCGAGGCTGAGTACCCGTTCACGGATGGCCCACAAATGCTCGACCGGCAAGGCGCCCAGGACCGGCGTGTGCTCGGTTAGCCATTGGCGCAGTGCGGCTTCCGCGCTGACGATCACCGGGGCGGTGTCCCACAGGGTGTCGTCGAGGTCGAAGGTGATCAGTTGGATTGTCATTGCTCATCGCCCTTGATGCGTTTGGCCCGAGGGTGGGCGCTGTCGTAGACCGTGGCCAGGTGCTGGAAGTCCAGGTGGGTGTAGATCTGGGTGGTCTTGATGTCCGAGTGTCCAAGCAGTTCCTGCACGGCGCGCAAGTCCTGGGAGGACTCCAGCACGTGGCTGGCGAAGGAGTGCCTGAGCATGTGCGGGTGCAGGTTCTGCCCCAACTCCCGCTCGCCTGCGGCCTTGACCCGCAGTTGCACGGCGCGTGAACCGAGGCGCCGGCCTTTTTGGCTGACGAATAGCGCATCGTCCGGCGGATTGGCCAGGGCGCGCAAGGGCAGCCAGTATTCCAGGGCCTCGCGGGCTTTCCTGCCGATGGGCAGCACTCGGGTCTTGCTGCCCTTACCGAGCACTTGCACCAGGCCGTCCGCGAGGTCGAGCTGGTCGAGGTTCAGGCCGGTGAGCTCCGACAGGCGCAGGCCGCTGGAGTAGAACAGCTCGAGAATCGCCTGGTCGCGACGGGCCAGGAAGTCGTCCTCGACCGCCCCTTCGAGCAGCTGCAGTGTGCGGTCGGTGTCGAGGGTCTTGGGCAGGCGGCGCTCGCCTTTGGGCGGGGCCAGGCCATTGGCCGGGTCGTGGTCGCACAGGCCTTCGCGGTTCAGGTAGTGATAGAGCCCGCGCACGGCCGACAGCAGGCGCGCCAGGCTGCGCGATGACTGGCCCTGGGCATGCAGGCGCGCGACCAGGCCGCGCAGGCGCTGAATGTCCAGTGCGCTCCAGCTGGCGATGTGCAGCTTCTCGCAGTGTGCCAGGACCTTGTTCAAGTCGCGGCGGTAGGCTTCAAGCGTGTGTGGCGACACCTGACGCTCACTGCGCAAGTGCTCGCAGTAGGCGTCCAGTTGCCGTTCCATGGTCAGCGTACCGAGCGCAGGGTGGTGTTGACCCGTGGCAAGACGCGGCCCATGACTTCGGCGATGTAGCTGAGGAACAGGGTGCCTACCGAGCTTTTGTAGTGCTGCGGGTCACGGCTGGCGATGGCCAGCACACCGTGCAGGCCCTGGTGACTGATGGCGACCACGGCCGTGGAGCCGATCTGCAGGCGTTGTTCTTCGCCAAACAGGAAGTCCAGTTCATGCTCGCGCAGGGTGCCGCTGACGCTCTTGCCTTCGGACAGCAGCCCGCCAATGGCCTTGTGCGCTTCGGCATCGCTGACCCAGCGGCCGACCGGCAAGGGCTCGTCGCTGAACAGGATCAGGCTGACAAAGGGCACCTGGAAGTCCTGGCGCAGGCTGTCTTCGACACTTATGACCAGGTCATCCAGGCTGTTGGCGTCCATCAGGGCGAGGATCAGGCGGCGGGTCTTGTCGAACAGCCGATCGTTGTCGCGGGCGACATCCATCAACTGCGAAAGGCGGTGGCGCATCTCGATGTTGCGTTCGCGCAGGATTTTCATCTGCCGCTCGACCAGCGAGATGGTGTCGCCACGCTGGTGCGGTATGCGCAGGGCCGGGAGCAGGTCCTCGTGTTCGACGAAGAAATCCGGATGAGCCTCAAGGTACGCGGCAATTGCCGCCGCCTCCAGGCTCTCGGAAGGGCATTCGTCGGGCTGCGGGGCTGGAACCTTGGGCTGATCAGTCATGGATTTGGCTCACTCAAAGACGCACTTGTCCTTCGTATACGCGCACTGCCGGACCGGTCATCATCACCGGTTGGCCAGGGCCTGCCCATTCAATGGACAAGCGCCCGCCGGGCAGGTCGATCAATAGCGGCGAATCCATCCACCCCTGGCTGATCGCGGCCACTGCAGCGGCGCAGGCACCGGTACCGCAGGCCTGGGTTTCCCCGGCACCCCGTTCCCAGACGCGCAACTGCGCACGATTGCGGTCGATGACCTGAAGGAAACCGACGTTGACCCGTGCCGGAAAGCGCGGGTGATGTTCGATCTTCGGCCCCAGTGCATGCACCGGCGCGTTGTTGATGTCGTTCACGCGCAGCACGGCGTGCGGGTTGCCCATGGACACGGCGGCCAACTCGACGGTCTGGCCGTCGACCTCGACCGGGTAGCTGTTGGCTTGCACGTCGGCCTGGAACGGGATGTCCGCCGGTACCAGGCGCGGTGCTCCCATGTTGACGCTGATCTGACCGTCATTGCGGATATCGAGTTCGATAATGCCGCTCTTGGTCTCGACGCGGATCTGGCGCTTGGCCGTCAGGCGCTTGTCCAGCACAAAACGGGCGAAGCAACGCGCGCCATTGCCGCATTGCTCCACTTCAGAGCCGTCGGAGTTGAAGATCCGGTAACGGAAATCCACCTCCGGGTTGCTCGGTGCTTCGACGATCAGCAGCTGGTCGAAGCCGACACCGGTGTGTCGGTCACCCCATTGTTTGGCGTGCTTGGGCAGAATGTGCGCGTGCTGGCTGACCAGGTCGAGGACCATGAAGTCGTTGCCCAGGCCGTGCATCTTGGTAAAACGCAGCAGCATGGGGTTACTCCGGCAGCAGGCTTTCGCCAGCAAACAACTCGGCTACCGTCTCGCGGCGACGCACTTCAAATGCCTGATCACCGTCCACCAGCACTTCGGCGCAACGGCCGCGGGTGTTGTAGTTGGAACTCATGACAAACCCGTAGGCACCGGCCGAATGCACCGCCAGCAGGTCGCCTTCTTCCAGCGCCAGTTGACGATCCTTGGCCAGGAAGTCACCGGTTTCGCAGATCGGGCCGACGATGTCGTAGGCACGGGCGGCGTTGTCGCGTGGGCGCACGGCCGTGACGTCCATCCAGGCCTGGTACAGCGCCGGGCGGATCAGGTCGTTCATCGCCGCGTCGACGATGGCGAAATCCTTGTGTTCGGTGTGCTTGAGGTACTCGACCTGGGTCAGCAGCACGCCGGCGTTGGCGACGATGAAGCGACCTGGCTCGAACACCAGCGCCAGGTCGCGACCGTCGATACGCTCGCGCACGGCCTTGATGTAGTCGGCCGCCAGCGGTGGCTCTTCATCGCGATAACGCACACCCAGGCCACCCCCCAAATCGATGTGGCGCAGGTAGATCCCGCAATCGCTGAGGCGGTCGATCAACGCCAGCAGGCGGTCGAGGGCATCAATGAACGGGGGCAGGGTGGTCAGTTGCGAACCGATGTGGCAATCGACGCCGACCACTTCCAGGTTCGGCAGTTGGGCGGCGCGCACATAGACGTCTTCGGCGTCGGCGATAGCGATGCCGAACTTGTTTTCTTTGAGGCCGGTGGAGATGTACGGGTGGGTGCCGGCATCGACGTCCGGGTTCACGCGCAGCGAGATCGGTGCACGCACACCCAACTCGGCGGCCACCACTTGCAGGCGCTCCAGCTCATCGGTGGACTCGACGTTGAAGCAGTGCACGCCGACTTCCAGGGCACGGCGCATGTCGTCGCGGGTCTTGCCAACACCGGAGAACACGATCTTGTCGGCCGCGCCGCCTGCAGCCAGAACCCGTTCCAGCTCGCCACGGGAGACGATGTCAAAACCGGCGCCCAGGCGCGCCAGGACATTCAGTACACCCAGGTTGGAGTTGGCCTTGACCGCGAAGCAGACCAGGTGCGGGGTGCCTGCCAGGGCATCGGCATACGCCAGGTACTGGGCTTCGATGTGCGCACGGGAGTAGACATAGGTGGGGGTGCCAAAGCGCTCGGCGATGGCGGACAAGGCAACACCTTCCGCGAACAGCTCACCGTCACGGTAGTTAAAAGCGTCCATGATGTTCCCTTAGTAGGTGCTGTTGCTGTTGCTGTGTTCGTGCGCTTTGGACTGCGACGATTTCGCCTGTTCATCAGCAGGCTTGCTGTCATCGGGCAGGTACAGCGGGCCTTTTTGACCGCAGGCCGATAACAGGCAGGTAAAAGCGACGAGCGAAGCGAGCGCAGCAAGGGAAGAGATCAGGCGCTTCATGGCGAAATCCTTGAGAATGCGTTAATTGCGCCGGAGTATACCGGCCACCCGGCAGCTTGCCTATGCGACGGGCCACCCGTCCGGCGGGCCTTTGCCCGCCGCCTGCGATCGGGCAGTCAGTGGTGGGCGTTTATGGGGCCACCTTGTCCGGTGCTTGGTCGGTATCCTTTGCAATCGCCGGGGCGCGTCCGTATCTTGCGGCGCTTGAGCGTAAGTAGACACTTTTTGAGGTTGCCGCAATGAGTTTGACTGAAGCCCGTTTCCACGACCTGGTCGATGCCACCCAGCAGACACTGGAAGATATTTTCGACGACAGCGGCCTGGATGTGGATCTGGAAAGTTCGGCCGGGGTCCTGACCGTCAAGTTCGAAGGCGGCAGCCAGTTGATCTTCAGCCGCCAGGAGCCACTGCGTCAGCTCTGGCTGGCAGCGGTGTCCGGCGGTTTCCACTTCGACTACGACGAAGAAAGCGAGCGCTGGATGTGTGACAAGAGCGAAGAGCAACTGGGCGAAATGCTTGAGCGCATCGTCAAGCAGCAAGCCGACGCCGAGCTCGACTTCGAAGGTCTCTGACAGCGTGACTGAACCTGCCCCCGTTCGTGCGCCCAAGCCGCTGTACAGCAATGTCAGCCCGGCCGTGCCGTCGCCCTGCACCAATGTCTGCCGGCTGGACGAGGAGAAAGTCTGCAAGGGCTGTTTTCGCCATGTCGAGGACATTCGTGAATGGCGTTCGGCGGACGATGAACGACGCCGGGTGATTTGCGCCCAGGCGCACAATCGCCGTGCCCGCATCGCTCCGTAGGCGCCACCTGCCGCGACCGGCTTGTATATTTTTT
>Ga0067045_1005653_pt1 | contig 12180 bp, 9 predicted proteins | sample TerdegcTABiofilm_FD_59184 | JGI IMG/M metagenome (GOLD analysis project Ga0067045, IMG submission 59184) | Combined Assembly of (Gp0054472, Gp0054536) Wastewater bioreactor microbial communities from Singapore -Terephthalate degrading...
CGTGGCCATCGGCGGTACGTCGTTCCCGACCTACTACCGCAGCATGTACCCCAAGGAAGTGATCATGACCGGCGACATGATGCTGGAAAAGGTCTACCGCGAAGGCGACAAGCTGATTGCCGTGCTGGAGAACGAATACACCGGCGCCAAGGAGGAGCGGGTGGTCGACCAGGTGGTGGTGGAAAACGGCGTGCGGCCGGATGAAGAAATCTACTACGCGCTGAAGGAAGGTTCGCGCAACAAGGGCCAGATGGACGTTGAAGCCCTGTTCGCGATCAAGCCCCAGCCTTGCCTGGAACAGAGCGGCGACGGTTATCTGCTGTTCCGCATCGGCGACTGCGTGGCCCAGCGCAACACGCATGCTGCGATCTATGACGCCCTGCGGCTGTGCAAGGATTTCTGATACGACGCCAAACCAATGTGGGAGCGGGCTTGCCCGCGATGACGGCAGCACATTCAACACCAATGTTGACTGACCTATCGCTATCGCGGGCAAGCCCGCTCCCACAGGAGTCGGGTCAGGTATCCAGATCGTTAAGACCCTGAGGTCTTTGGGAGCAACACCCATGTTGAACACAATTCTTCCCATCCTGCTGTTTGCTGCCCTGGGCCTGGCTGTCCTGGGCGCCTTGCGGCGGGTGGCCATGTGGCGTCGGGGCCGGGCTTCGAAAGTCGACCTGATCGGCGGCCTGCTCGCCATGCCCAAGCGCTACATGGTCGACCTGCACCACGTGGTGGCGCGGGACAAATACATCGCCAATACCCACGTCGCCACGGCCGGCGGCGCTGTCGCGTCGGCGGTTCTGGCGATCCTGGTCCACGGATTTGGCCTGCATAACCGCTTCCTGGGGTATGCGCTGCTGTTGATGACGGCAGTGATGTTCGTGGGGGCGATCTTCGTTTACCTGCGCCGGCGCAACCCACCAGCCCGGTTGTCCAAAGGCCCGTGGATGCGTTTGCCGAAGAGCCTGCTGGCGTTCTCGACGTCTTTCTTCCTGGTGACCCTGCCGGTGGCGGGCATTCTCCCGGAGCATTTCGGTGGCTGGCTGGTGGTGGCTATCCTCGGGCTGGGGGTGCTGTGGGGTGTGTCCGAGTTGTTCTTCGGCATGACCTGGGGCGGGCCGATGAAGCACGCCTTCGCCGGCGCCTTGCATCTGGCCTGGCACCGTCGCGCCGAGCGTTTTGGTGGCGGTCGCTCCACCGGTTTGAAACCACTGGATCTGAACGATCCAAGCGCACCGCTGGGCGTGGAAAAACCCAAGGATTTCACCTGGAACCAACTGCTGGGGTTTGACGCCTGCGTGCAGTGCGGCAAGTGCGAAGCCGCGTGCCCGGCGTTTGCCGCCGGCCAACCGCTGAACCCGAAAAAGCTGATTCAGGACATGGTGGTCGGCCTGGCCGGTGGCACCGACGCCAAGTTCGCCGGCAGCCCGTACCCAGGCAAGCCAATCGGCGAACATGCAGGCAATCCGCATCAGCCGATCGTCAACGGTCTGGTGGACGCCGAGACCCTGTGGTCGTGCACCACCTGCCGGGCCTGCGTCGAAGAATGCCCGATGATGATCGAGCACGTGGACGCTATCGTCGACATGCGCCGGCACCTGACCCTGGAAAAAGGCGCGACCCCGAACAAGGGTGCCGAGGTCCTGGAAAACCTGATCGCCACCGACAACCCGGGCGGCTTCGCCCCTGGCGGGCGGATGAACTGGGCGGCGGACCTGAACCTGAACCTGCTCAGCGAGAAGCAATCCACCGACGTGCTGTTCTGGGTCGGCGACGGCGCCTTCGACATGCGCAACCAGCGCACGTTGCGCGCGTTCGTCAAAGTGCTGAAAGCGGCCAAAGTCGACTTCGCCGTGCTTGGCCTCGAAGAGCGCGACAGCGGTGACGTGGCCCGACGCCTGGGCGATGAAGCGACCTTCCAACTGTTGGCCAAACGCAACATCCAGACCCTGGCCAAATACCGCTTCAACCGTATCGTCACCTGTGACCCGCACAGCTTCCACGTGCTGAAAAACGAGTACGGCGCGTTCGATGGCAATTACCTGGTACAGCACCACAGTACCTACATGGCACAAATCATCGGTGCCGGTGCGTTGAACCTCGGCCAGCACAAAGGCAATAGCGTGACCTATCACGACCCGTGCTACCTGGGCCGCTACAACGGCGAATATGAGGCACCGCGTGAAGTGCTGCGCGCCCTCGGTATCGAAGTCAAAGAGATGCAACGCTCCGGCTTCCGCTCGCGCTGCTGCGGCGGTGGCGGCGGCGCGCCGATCACGGACATCCCCGGCAAGCAGCGGATTCCGGACATGCGCATGGAAGACATCCGCGAAACAGGCGCCGAACTGGTGGCCGTGGGCTGCCCGCAGTGCACCGCGATGCTGGAAGGCGTGGTCGAGCCGCGACCGTTGATCAAGGACATTGCCGAATTGGTGGCCGATGCGCTGCTGGAAGACCAGGCACCCAGCAAGCCGATCACGCCGGCCCAACGTGAACCTGCGGAGTTGCACTGATGAGCGAGATTATCCGCCGCGACCCCCGTGCTGAATGGATTGCCCGCAACCGCCTGCACCCGCTGCACGCGGCCATGCAACCGGCGCAACACAGCTGGATGGGGCCTAACGGCGTCATCCGCAAGAATCCCCATGGAGTCGGCTTCATCGGCCCCAACGGGGTCAAGCGCATCGACCGCAGTGGCGCGCAGCAGGGCGGCGCGACCAAGCGTACGGCCGCCGTTGAAGTGCAGTTGCCGTTGCATCAGGTGCCTGCACCGGCGTTTTACATCAGCGTGGTGCCGGACATGGTCGGCGGCCGCTTGAGCAGCCATGACCGCGACTTGCTCGGCCTGGCGCATCAATTGGCCGGCAAGGACGGCGCGGTCCTGGCCGTGGTCTTCGGCGAACACAAAGAGAGCGCCTTCGCCACGGCTGGCGTTGATCGCTTGCTGGTGCTCGAAGGCGAGCAGTTCAGCGGTTATGCACCGGAACAACGGGTCCAGGGCCTGCGGGCTGTGGATAACCAGTTCAGCCCGCGTCACTGGTTGCTGCCGGACAGTCGCACCGGTGGCGGTGAACTGGGTCGGCGCTTCGCCGCCGCCCTGGGCGAACGCCCGGCCACGCGGGTCTGGCAGGTCAAGGACCAGGCGTGCATCGGCCGTGCCGGCGCCGGCTTGCAAGACCTTGCTCGTCCGCTCGCACGCTTGATTCTGGCCGCCGTCGAATGCGCCGAACCGGTCAGCGAAACCCGTCACGAAGCCTTGCCGGTGGAGTTATCCACAACCGTCGCGCGCAGTCTCTCGCGGATTGAGGATCTGGGGGCGGTGGCAGTGGACCCGGCAGCAATTCCGATGGCCGAAGCCGAGTTCATCTTCTCGGGCGGTAACGGGGTCAAGGATTGGGCGTTGTTCCACCAGACCGCCGCTGCGCTGGGGGCCACCGAAGGCGCCTCGCGGGTGGCGGTGGACGACGGCTTCATGGCCCGCGACCGGCAGGTCGGGGCGTCCGGCACCTGGGTCACCGCACGGGTCTACGTGGCGGTGGGGATTTCCGGGGCGATCCAGCACCTGCAGGGCATCGGTGCCTGCGACAAGGTGGTGGCGATCAACCTGGATCCCGGGTGCGACATGATCAAGCGGGCCGACCTGTCGGTGATCGGCGAGAGCGCCGAGATTCTTCACGCCTTGATCGCGGCGGTAGAGGCTTACCGCAACGGTGCCAAGCGCGATGCGGCTTAAGGGAAGGAAAGGGTTATGAGCACGAAAATCATCAGCCTGGTCTCCATCGGCGCCCACCCGACTTCCGGTCGGCCCCGTCGCGCGGAGCAGGATGCGCGGGCGGTGGAACTGGGTCTGCAACTGGCTGGGGATAACTTGCAGGTGCTGCATGCCGGCGACATCGCCGAGCCCGCCCTGCGCGCTTACCTGGGCATGGGGCTGGAACAGCTGCATGTGCTGGAACAACCGGAAGGCGCCGATGCGCTGCCGGCCTTGACCGCGTACTTGCGTGATGCCGGAGCCCAGGTGGTGCTGACCGGTAGCCAGGCGGAAACCGGTGAAGGCTCGGGCATGTTGCCGTTCCTGCTGGCTGAAAGTCTCGGCTGGCCGCTGGTGGTGGGGCTGGCGCAGGTGGAGTCGATCGACGGCGCGTCTGCGCTGGTGCTGCAAGCCTTGCCCCGCGGTCAACGCCGTCGCTTGAAGGTGCGCCTGCCGTTCCTGGCGACGGTGGATAACGCCGCACCCAAGCCACGCCAGAGCGCCTACGGCCCGGCCCGGCGTGGGGTGTTGCAGGCCGAGGACGTGGAGATCGTCGACGATGAACTATTGGCGGTCGCCACCCTGCAACCGGCCAAGCCACGGCCCAAACGCTTGAAGGTGATCAAGGCCAAAAGCGGTGCCGACCGTATGAAAGCCGCGACGGCCAAGGCCAGCGGTGGCGGTGGCCAGGTGCTCAAGGGCGTGACTGCCCAGGAAGGTGCCGAGGCGATCCTCAAGTTGCTGGTCGAAGAGGGTGTTGTTCGCTAGTTCTGACGGCATTCCTAGTAGAACTGCTAGTGTTGCGTGCAACGCGCTTTTGTTAGGTTGATGAGCATGGATGAGCCCCCGCAGGCGTGCTGCGGGGCGTCTGGATCGATGCGAGGCTGCCTGATGCACGTTACCGGTAACTCACCAATTCCTGTCCGCTTACCGCCAGCCACGGTCTTGCAACCGCGCATCCTGTTGCTGGCCACCGACCTGCAACAATCCATCCTCGCCGAGTTGGACTGCAGCGGTCCGAACCTTCGCGCTTACACCCCCTATGGTTCGCCCAGTAGCCTGAGGCCGACGAGTGCGGGCCTGGGCTTCAATGGGCAGCTCAAAGAACGTCCTACTGGCTGGTATCACCTGGGCAATGGCCATCGGGTCTATAACCCGCTGTTGATGCGGTTCCACAGCCCGGATCGGTTGAGTCCGTTTGGTAAGGGGGGACTGAACCCGTATGCGTATTGTTCGGGCTCTCCCATGAACCGGGTTGATCCCTCCGGCAGGGCGTGGTTATCGCTGCTGGGGAATGTTGTGGGCACTGCTTTGAATTCCATCTTTGCCGGGGCGGCGATCAACAGGGCGGCGGCAGCAATCGTCGCCGGCAAACCTCAAAGCATGTTGACGCGTATTGGCAACGCGATGAGTTTCTGGGGGGGCGCGACGAGTGTGCCGTCTCGTGCAATCGGTGTTCCTGCGGCGGTGGCTGCGCAGATGCCCGGTACCAGTATGTCGCTGGGTTCGAGCGTGGGGGTCATTGCCGGCCAGGTTCTGACGGGGGGCGGTGCGCTCAAGCAGAATTACGTTATTGCTCGGACATGGATGGCCACCGCCGCCAGCAATGGGCAGTCAAGGTGGCGTGTGTTGTGGGAGGCGACCAAGGAGGCCAGTGGGTGGAACCTGCTCCGCAGGCAAGCGCCGGGTCAGGTGCCGGGGAGAGCTCCTGATGTTCCTTTACAGCAGGTCGTGGTGAGCTCCCCAGACGCCCCTGGGCAAACGTCCAGCCTGGTGACTGATGCCGGCTCTATACGTCAGTCATCCTAGTCGGTTCAGTCGTTGCGGATGAATTACCCACAATCCCTGTTAGCGCTTCTGTGGATAACATGTTCGCCCATCGCTACACGCCCTGCACAGCAAGCCCTGCAGGCCTTTGTACGAAAAACAACCAGTGCTATTGCTTGTTTTTTCGAGCTTTTTTCAGTGGATGAGGCGCTGCCGGGTTCAAGACTTGCCCCCAATCTCTGTTGGCGCTTCTGTGGATAAGATGTTCACTATTGGCTGTGAGCCTTATTAATCGGGCCTTTCAAGATTTTGGTCAATAAATAACCAAATGCCTGTTTATACCCCTCGATGCACTCTGGACGCCTTGAAATCTGCTGTCTGGACAGGGTTTTCCACACAACAGGGCGACGGTGCACAAGTTGCCCCCAAAGTCTGTTGGCGCTTCTGTGGATAAGGTGTTTGCGATCTGATAAGAGCCATACAGGCCGAGGNTTNNAGGCTTTCGATCAAAAAACAACCAATCACCGGTGAAAACCACACATTTGGATAAGTCACGGATTTTCTTCAGTTTCTGTGGAGAAAATCGGCAGCATTTCCACAGTTGTCCCCATTAGCTGTGGGTGGAGGTGTGGATAACTTGTTTACTGAAGGCTGGGAGGCACGTGCAATATAGCTCTGAACGCAATAGATCATATTTCGTACAGTTCTAACGGAAGTTGCGAACAAGCCCCGTGTAGGCACGAGCTTGCTCGCGCCTACACGGGCGGTGGCGTCAGCCTTGAACCGGAACCCCTTTGAGGTAAGGCGCAGGCTCAGCGCCCAGGTTGCTCAGCAACCGCTCGCTGTACCAATCGACAAAGTTCACCACGCCGAACTCATAGGTCTTGGAGTAGGGCCCTGGCTGGTAGGCGGTGGAGTTGATGCCGCGCTGGTTCTCTTCGGCCAGGCGACGGTCCTGGTCGTTGGTGGCGTCCCAGACCTGGCGCATGCGGTCGACGTCGTAGTCCACGCCTTCGACGGCGTCCTTGTGCACCAGCCACTTGGTGGTGACCATGGTTTCCTGGGCGCTGATCGGCCACACGGTGAACACAATGATGTGATCGCCCATGCAGTGGTTCCAGGAGTGCGGCAGGTGCAGGATGCGCATCGAGCCCAGGTCCGGGTTCTGGATGCGCCCCATGAGTTTCTTGCAGCCTTGCTTGCCGTCCAGGGTCATCGACACGGTGCCCTTGAGCAGCGGCATGCGCACAATGCGGTTGCGCAGGCCGAAGCTGGCGTGGGCGTACGGAATCTTCTCGGCTTCCCAGGCGGCGGCAGAGGCGGCGACGTGGTCCTTGAAGGCCTGGTCGGCACGGGGGTCGGTGACGTCGTCCCATTCGAGCAGGGTTTTCAGCAGTTCCGGGTGCGAGGCGTTGCAGTGGTAGCACTCGCGGTTGTTCTCCAGCACCAGCTTCCAGTTGGCTTTTTCCATCAAGGTGGTGGTGATCGCCACCTTGGTGTTCTCCATATCGTACGGTTCCATGTAGTGGTTCAGCGTCGACAGGAAGTCATCGATGGCCGGCGGGTTTTCCGCCAGGCTGATGAAGATATAGCCCCCCGCGGTCTTCACGTTCACCGGCTTGAGGCCGTACTGCTTCATGTCGAAGTCGTCGCCCATCTCGGTGCCGGCAAACAGCAGGCGACCGTCCAGCTCATAGGTCCACTGGTGGTAGTGGCAGACCAGCTTGGCCACCTTGCCTTTATCGCTGGTGCACAGGCGCGAGCCACGGTGGCGGCAGACGTTGTGGAAGGCATGCACCACCCCCTCGGCACCGCGGATCACGATGATCGGGTTCTTGCCGATCTGCAGGGTCAGGTAGTTGCCCTTGGTCGGGATTTCGCACGTCATGCCGGCGATCAACCACTCTTTCTGAAAAATCTCCTGCATGTCGATATCGAACAGCCGCTCATCAGAGTAGAACGGCTGGGGCAGCGAGAACGTGCGCTCACGTTCCTGCAACATCTGGGCGGTGGCCTTGCGTGCGGGTTCCAGCGGATCGCCCAGGCTGATTTTTGCGGTGACGTCCATCGATTGAGTCCTCAAGGCCATTCTGTGTGGCCGGCGAATAGTGGCTGATACGGTTGCTACGCAAGACATAAACAGTGTTTATCTGTTGAGGCGAGTGTGGGGCTGCAGCCGCCCAGAACCTTATCCACGAGCGACATGGCCCACTCTGTTCCCGACGCTCAACCCCCGGTAGCAAGGGGCTGGTCGCGATAAGCATGTGAATGTCGCAGATAGGTAAATGGCCGGTCAGCGCTATACGCAGAATCGCCAACATGAGGCCGACAGTCGGCCGTGGAGAACAGCATGTCCAACAGCTTCCTGAACCCGGTAACCACCCAGACCTGGGCCAATGGTCGACACATTGTCCGTTGCGTCAAAGTCATCCAGGAAACCTGGGACGTGCGCACCTTCTGTTTCATGGCCGACCAGCCGATCATGTTCTTTTTCAAGCCGGGGCAGTTTGTCACCCTGGAGCTGGAAATCGACGGCCAGCCGATCATGCGCTCATACACCATCTCCAGCTCGCCGTCGGTGCCCTACAGCTTCTCGGTGACCATCAAGCGGGTGCCGGGCGGCAAGGTCTCAAACTGGCTGCACGACACCCTGCACGAAGGCCAGGAGTTGGCGGTGCACGGGCCGGTCGGGCTGTTCAACGCGATGGATTTCACCGCGCCGAAAGTGCTCTACCTCAGCGGCGGCGTGGGCATTACCCCGGTGATGTCGATGGCGCGCTGGTTCTACGACACCAACGGCAATGTCGACATGGTGTTTATCCACAGCGCCCGCTCCCCGAAAGACATCATTTATCACCGCGAGCTGGAGCACATGGCGTCGCGGATCGACAACTTCAGCCTGCACCTGATTTGCGAGAAGCACGGCCTGGGCGAGCCGTGGTCCGGTTATCGCGGTTACCTGAACCACAAGATGCTCGAACTGATGGCGCCGGACTTCCTCGAGCGTGAAGTGTTCTGCTGCGGCCCGACGCCGTACATGAATGCGGTCAAGCGCTTGCTGGAGGCGGCAGGCTTCGACATGACGCGCTACCACGAGGAGTCCTTCGGTGCCACGCCGCCGGAAGCCCGCGCCGATGCGGTGGAGCAAGCGGAGCAGGCGGCCGATGCCCCGGAAATCGACGTCGCCGACCTGCACCAGGTGGAGTTCACCGCGTCCGGCAAAAGCATCCGCGTGGCCCCGGGAGAAACCGTGCACGCGGCGGCGGCCAAGCTTGGCCTGCTGATTCCCAAGGCCTGCGGCATGGGCATTTGCGGGACCTGCAAGGTGATGAAGCTGGGGGGCGAGGTGGAGATGGATCACAACGGCGGGATCACCGAGGAAGACGAGGCCGAAGGGTTCATCCTGTCGTGCTGCAGCGTGCCGAAGGGGGATGTGCGGATCGAGTTCTGATCAACACCGATCTACTGTAGGAGCAAGCGGGCGCTCGCGCCTACAGGGAAGGGTGTTTTTCAGTCGACGAAGAGATCCGTCATCAACGTGTCGCTGCTGTCGGGTGCGAACCGGTAGTGTTCGAACTCCGTCACGCCGCTTTCGCGCAGTATTTGCTCATCAATCAGTAAGCGCCCGGTCAGGCTGCGCCCGCTGCTGCTCAGAATCACATGGGCAGCATCGGCCATGATCGCAGGCAGGCGCGCATGCTTGAACGATTCCCGTGAGCCCAACTGGAACTCGATTGCGGCGGTGGCGATCATCGTCTGCGGCCATAGCGAGTTGACGCTGATCCCGTAACCCTTGAATTCCTCACTCATGCCCAGCGTCAGCATGCTCATGCCGTATTTGGTGACGGTGTAAGGGCTGTACTGGGCGAACCACTTGGTGTCCAGGTTCAGCGGTGGGGACAGGTTGAGGATGTGGCCGCCGGACTTTTTCAGGTACGGCAACGCAGCCTGGCTGCACAGCAAGACCGCGCGGGTGTTGATCTGGTGCATCAGGTCGAAACGCTTGAGCTCGATGTGTTGCACCCCGGTCAGCTTGATCGCCCCGGCGTTGTTGATCAGTGCATCAATGCTGCCGAAATGTTCGTTGGCCCGGGCCAGCGCCGCCCGCACAGCGTCTTCATCACGCACATCAACCTGCAGCGCCAAGGCTTTACCCCCGGCGGCCTGCACTTCCTCTGCGACACTGAAAATCGTCCCCGGCAGCTTGGCGTGGGGCTCGGCACTTTTGGCGGCGATCACAATGTTGGCGCCATCGCGCGCGGCCCGCAGGGCGATCTCGCGGCCGATGCCGCGGCTGGCACCGGTGATGAACAGGGTTTTGCCTTGCAATGACATGCTGACGCTCCTGATTATTGTTATGCGAGCGGGTTGGCTCGATAGACAATGTAGACGAAGTCTTGCAGGCGTCGGTGTGAGGGATGGCTTCTGGAGGTTTCGATCCACAGTGTCTGTGGTGGGTGGAGGCCACTGCGCCGAGGCGGCAAGCATCTGGCCGCAGTGGAGTGAGTCAGGACTCAAGCCGCCATTAATCGATGATGCGGGCTATTGGCGTCGGTACTTAAACTTCACGGCTAATCAGCATTATGTTGAATAGCCCTTGCGAATCCTCCTTGAATTCCTTGCCCGTGATCTGTGAGTTTCTGTTTGACCTGCGAACGATGTCGCCGACCTGCACAATTTTGACCAATTCGTCCCACGTGATAGGCGTGGCGGTGCTTTCGGAGTCGTTTGTCAGCGGTTGGCCCAAGGTTTTATCGTTCATTTTGATTGCGCTCTTCTGGAATTCAGGTTCTCCGTCGAATCTTCGACAGACCATGGTTCCTGAAAGACTGCGTGAACTCCTTTTCAGGTGCGTACAGGCTACGCTGGCGACTTGGAGGCGTTGAACTGTCAGAAATGCCAGTTCGGATGAACGGCGCCGCCGAGATGTGCAGCGCCGTTGGCAGCGACCTCAGGCGCTCATCACCTCACGGATGTCCCGCGCCAATTCCCGCACTCGTTCTTCCTCGGTGTCCCAGGAGCACATGAAGCGTGCGCCGCCTTTGCCGATGAAGGTGTAGAAGCGCCAGCCGCGAGCGGTGAGTGCGGCCACGGCGGCTTCCGAAAGTTGCAGGAACACGCCGTTGGCCTGCACCGGGAACATCAGTTCGACGCCGGGAATGTCGCTGACCAGTTCCGCCAGCAGCTGTGCGCAGTAGTTGGCGTGGCGGGCGTGCTTGAGCCAGGCGTCGTGCTCCAGCAGGCCAACCCAGGGCGCCGAGAGGAAGCGCATCTTCGACGCCAGTTGTCCGGCCTGTTTGCAGCGGTAGTCGAAGTCTTCGGCCAGTTTCTGGTTGAAGAACAGAATCGCTTCACCCACCGCCATGCCGTTTTTCGTGCCACCAAAACACAAGACGTCGACCCCGGCTTTCCAGGTCAGGTCGGCCGGCGAGCAATCGAGGAAGGCACAGGCGTTGGAAAAACGCGCGCCGTCCATGTGCAGGTTCAGGCCCAGCTCTTTGCAGGTGGCGCTGATGGCGCGAATTTCTTCCGGGGTGTAGACGCTGCCGACTTCGGTGGCCTGGGTCAGGGTCACGACCCGTGGTTTGGGGTAGTGGATGTCCTGGCGCTTGAGGGCGATCTCGCGGATCGACTCCGGCGTCAGCTTGCCGTTTTCGGTGCGCGCGGTGAGCAGCTTGGAGCCGTTGGAGAAGAATTCCGGGGCGCCACATTCGTCGGTTTCGACGTGGGCGGTTTCCGAGCAGATCACGCTGTGGTAACTCTGGCACAACGACGACAAGGCCAGGGAGTTGGCAGCGGTGCCGTTGAAGGCGAAGAACACTTCGCAGTCGGTTTCGAACAGTTTGCGGAAATAGTCCGAGGCGCGGGCAGTCCATTCATCGTCGCCGTAGGCGCGCTGGTGGCCCTGGTTGGCCTGTTCCATGGCCGCCCAGGCTTCAGGGCAGATGCCGGAATAGTTGTCACTGGCGAATTGTTGGCTCTTATCGGTCATGGCCGGCTTCCGTGGTCGAGGCGCTTATGGTGAAGCGGCTCGTGGTCAATGAGGGTGCGTACGTTACCGAAGATCGTCCGGAGAGCACACGCGATGTATCTGTCAGAAAACTACACAGTCGAGGCGCAATTATGCACGTGACGCAGCGTGACGGTGCACTCGATCTGCTCAAATGGTTGGCACTGCTGAGCATGGTTCTGGACCATCTGCGCTATGTCGGTTGGCCGCTCGATGTGCTCTATGTGCCGGGCCGCCTGGCGTTTCCCTGGTTCTGCCTGGCGATGGCGGTAAACCTGGCCCGTACGCCGACAGCGCCGACCGGCGGTCAGTGGCGTTATCTGGGGTGGTTGATGCTGTTTAGCCTGGTGAGCGAAATCCCCTACCGCCTGTTCATTCCCGACCCCGATGTGCTGAACGTGTTGCCGACGCTGGCGTTGGGCTTGCTGGTGGCGCGTGGCTGGTTGCGAAAGGACCTGCAGGCGCGGGGCTTGGGGCTGGTCGCGCTGCTGCTGGCGACGCTGTTCAGTGAGCGACTGATGTTTGGCGTTTTTGGCGTGTTGCTACCGTTGGCGACATGGCTGGTGATGCGTCGGCCATGGTACTGGGCCGTGTTGCCGGGGCTGGTCTGCCTGGCGGCGAATCAATGGCAGGTGCTGATTGCCGCCAC
>Ga0067045_1031476_pt1 | contig 12180 bp, 22 predicted proteins | sample TerdegcTABiofilm_FD_59184 | JGI IMG/M metagenome (GOLD analysis project Ga0067045, IMG submission 59184) | Combined Assembly of (Gp0054472, Gp0054536) Wastewater bioreactor microbial communities from Singapore -Terephthalate degrading...
TCCCTGCCATATTGACCATCAGCGGCAGGTTGCTTCTGACCGGCATAGACATCCGATTCCCAACTCGTCGGCCAGGGAACAGCACAGGCACATTGCGGCGTCCCTGCTGGACGAATACAATTGCAAAGATGATTAACGCCAGGATCGCCAGAATAACAAGCAGCAGCCACCAGCCGTTCTGTCGATCACTAAGAATGCCGACCAGATAACTTGGAATGCGCGATACGATTCCGGCGAAAATGATCAAAGATAGGCCCTGGTTGGGGATGCCATATTCTGAGATCAATTGTCCCAGCCAGATGCCGAACATCGTTCCTGCGATCATACTGATGATGTTGGCCAGTGTGGGAAGCAATGAAGCGCCAGAGAAACCAAAATTCATCAGGATCGATTGCCCGCCGGTCAGCGAATTAAAAATATTGATCTGGCCGATAGCAGACAGTGCCGCCATCGGAACAGTCAAGATAACCGTCCACCGCTCCATCCATTTCCGGCCCTCGGTAGGATTGTCTTTCATTTTCCGTTCAAGAGCAGGAATAATGGGTACCAGGAGCTGCAAAATAATCTGGGCGGTAATATATGGATACACGCCCATCGCAAGGATCGAAAACCGAGATACAGTACCGCCTGAAAGCAAATCCAACAGATTGAACAGGTTCCCTGCCGCTCCACCAGATTCAGACAGCGTCTTCAACACTTCGGCATTGATCCCTGGAACCGGGATATTCGATGCCAGGCGATAGATGATCAACAGCAAAAGCGTGATCAGCAACTTCTTTCGAATGTCTACAGATTTCCACAGATAGCGCCAGGCTGAACGCTTCATTCGTGGGTCTCCTTCTATAAGCCGATTAGCCGATTACTTCCACGCTGCCACCGGCAGCTTCAATTTTCGCCCGGGCGCCCTTCGTAATGCGGTGTGCCTGAACCTTCAGAGCAACCGAAAGCTCGCCATTTCCGAGAATGGCCACAGGGTTTTTCGGTTTCGACAACAGATTCGCTTTTGCCAACAATTCAGGGGTAATTTCTGTGCCAGCTTTAAAGCGTTCCAATTGGGTTAAGTTGATTTCATTATATTCCACCCGGTTCGGCGGGGTAAACCCTTCACCACGCATAAAGGGCAGACGACGATAGAAAGGCAGGTTACCGCCCTGGCGGTACAAGTGCCCACCTTCACCAGATCGCACACCCTGCCCCTTGGTGCCATGACCGGCTGTCTTACCCTGGCCGGCCGAGATTCCCCGCCCAACTCGCTTGCGCGATTTCTTCGCGCCTTCGTTTGGCATAAGATCATTGAGTTTCATTCGCTATTCCTGCTCTTCTATCTTGACCAGATGATTAACTTTCTGAAGCATACCGCGCAAAACTGGAGAATCGACCTGCTCAACCGTCTGATGCAGACGGCGCAGTCCTAACGCTCGTATGGTAGCTTTGTGCCTTTCGGTATGGCCAATAGCGCTTTTGATCAGAGTAATTCGCAGTTTTTTCACTGCGGCAACATTTTTCTTAGGCATGTTTCCTCCGCTCCCAGAACGGTATCAAATCCTGCACCGGTTTTCCTCGATGCGCCGCTTCTACTTCAGCCGATTTGAGCTGTCCCAATGCCTGAAAGGTCGCCTTGACAACATTCAACACATTCGCGCTGCCCAGCGATTTCGTTAGAATATCATGCACACCCGCTGCTTCAAGCACAGCGCGCACCCCACCGGCAGCGATAACGCCCGTCCCGGCCGAGGCCGGCTTTAACAAGACCACTGCGCCTCCAACTTTGCCTGTAACTTCATGGGGAACGGTTGTGCCTGTCAGAAAAACTTTGCTCATGTTTTTACGAGCGCGGTCGCTGGCTTTGCGCATGGCATCTGGAACAGCATTGGCTTTACCGACACCAAGCCCAACTTTGCCGTTGTTATCACCCACAACAAGGGTTACTCTAAATTGAAACCGACGACCACCCTTAACCACTTTAGCAACACGAGCAATTTCGATAACGCGCTCATCGTATTGTTCTTCCAGTGTCTGGTATTCAAGCATCTCCATCATTTATGGTACCTTTCCTTATCTCCTAGAATTCCAGGCCACCTTCGCGAGCGCCTTCTGCCAGGGCCTTAATCCGCCCAATATAAGCGAAACCGCCGCGATCGAAGACCACTTGCTTAATCCCTTTGTCCACAGCGCGTTCCGCCACCAGTTTGCCCACCAATCGAGCTTGCTCGGTCTTCGTCATGCTTTGCAATTTCTCACGAAGTTGATGATCGATGCTTGAAGCCGCCGCCAGGGTGTTTCCAGCCTGATCATCAATTACCTGGGCATAAATTTCTGCCAGGCTGCGGAATACACTCAAGCGCGGACGCTCCATCGTGCCAGATAAGTACTTTCGCACACGTTGATGCCTTCGAATTCGAGCCTCAGAACGAGTTTTTTTCGCCATACGATTATTCCTTACTTCTTAGTCTTACCAGATTTGCCAGCTTTACGCCGAATCTTTTCACCCAGATAGTGAATACCTTTCCCCTTATAGGGTTCGGGGGGGCGAATTTTTCGAATATCCGCAGCTGTCTGGCCAACTTGCTCTTTATCCGAGCCGATCACTTTAATTTGGCGCGCTTTGGTATCCACCTCGAAAACGATTCCCGCCGGTGGTTCAACAACCACTGGGTGTGAATATCCAACATACAGCACCAAATTTTTACCATCCATATCAGGGCGATAACCAACGCCATCAATTTCTAAGACTTTTGTAAAGCCGGTGCTTACACCCGTGACCATATTTTGTAGAATGGCGCGGCTGGTTCCATGCAAAGCGCGCACCATCGGCTCGTCAGAAATCCGCTTCACAATGAGTTCATTGTTTTCCAAACTAAAATCCACAACCGGCAGAAAGGTGCGGGACACTTCACCGCGCGGACCTTTAACTTTTACCAGGCTGCCTTCAACCTCAACCTGAACGCCAGTTGGAAGAACCACTGGGCTACGTCCAATACGTGACACGATAATTCCTCCTTGCTCCCCAGTTACCAGACCTTACAGATAATTTCGCCGCCAACACCAAGCTGGCGAGCGCGCTGGCCGGTCATGACCCCTTTGGGAGTCGATAGGATAGCGACACCCAGGCCCGAAAGAACCCAAGGGATCTCGCTCTTCGGGGTATATACCCGGCGGCCAGGTCGGCTGACACGCTCCAAGCCCGTAATAACAGGACGGCGCTGCCGACGTTCGCCAACATATTTGATGCGCAAACGAAGCATTTTCATCGAAGGACGAGCTCCTTCAACTTCTTCAAAACCTTCAATGAAACCCTCTTCCTTCAGTATCCGGGCGATTTCAACCTTGATTTTTGAACTGGGCATGGCCACCGTGCTTTGCCCGGCCATCATCGCATTTCGGATGCGAGTCAACATATCTGCAATTGGATCATTCACACTCATCGTTCTAACCTCCAGCCTTTACCAGGATGACTTAACCACGCCTGGTATTTGCCCTTTTAGAGCTAAATCTCGGAAGCAAATGCGACACAGGCCAAAACGACGGATATAACCTCGCGGCCGCCCGCAGAGCCGGCAGCGATTTCGCACCTGGATGGGGTTCTGCCGCCGAATTTCACGATACATCATGCATTTCTTTGCCATATTATCCCTTCCTGAAAGGCATACCGAGCAGTTGCAACAATACTGCTGCCTGATCGTCCGACCGCGCCGTGGTCACGATGGTAATTTCCATCCCACGGATCTTATCGATCTTATCGTATTCAATTTCTGGGAAGATCAGTTGCTCGCGCAATCCCAGGGTGTAATTTCCACGACCATCGAATGCATCGGGAGAAACACCGCGAAAATCGCGAACTCGCGGTAAGGCGATGTTCATCAAACGGTCGAGGAATGCCCACATTCGATCTCCACGCAAGGTAACCTTGGCGCCAATCGCCCGGCCTTCCCGAAGTTTAAAATTCGCGATACTCTTTCGCGCCTTGGTGATAACTGGTTTTTGTCCGGTGATCTGGCCCAGATCGCTGCTGGCCGCCTCAAGAGTCTTGGGGGCATCCAGTGCCTCTCCCATGCCAATATTAATCACCACTTTTTCAATGCGCGGCGCCTGCATCACATTCGTCAAACTCAACGCATTCATCAAAGCGGGCACGATTTCTTTTTGATACTTTTCTTTCAACCTGTTCATGTTTCAATGCGCTCCCAGGCGGGTCTATTCGTCAATTGACGCATCGCACTTTTTACAAACCCGCTGCACTTTTTCGCCTTCACGAGAAAGTCCTACCCGTGTTGGTTTATTGCACTTTGGGCAAACCAGCATCACATTCGAAATATGGACAGGCGCCTCAAACCGAACTTTTCCGGGATTGACGGTACGTCCTTGTGATTGAACCTGACGCTGATGTTTTGTGCGTAAATTTACACTCTGAACGACAACTTTCTGCTCACCAGGGACGACCTTAATCACTTCACCCCGTTTGCCCTTGTCTTCAGAACGGCCGCTGATAATCTCTACAGTATCACCTTTACGAATCTTCATACTCATGGCTTCACTCCTATTCTCACTGGCGCTAAAGCGCTTCCGGCGCCAATGAGACGATCTTCATAAAACCTTTTTCACGGAGTTCGCGCGCCACCGGACCGAAGATACGAGTACCCTTTGGATTAATGCCGTCATTATCCAGAATAACCGCTGCATTATCATCAAACCGGATGGTTGATCCATCATCGCGTCGCCACTCTTTCGAGCAACGAACAATCACAGCTTTAACGATATCGCTTTTCTTTACGGAGCCTTGCGGCGCAGCAGATTTAACTGTGCAGATAACCACGTCGCCCACATATCCATACCGCCGGGTGGATCCACCCATAACATGAATAACCAATAGTTCACGAGCGCCCGTATTATCCGCGACCTTTAGACGAGTTTCTTGCTGAATCATTGCTTACACTCCCTCGTCCGCCAGGGCAGCTTCTCCCAGACGTTTGACAATTGCTTCAACCACCCAGTGTTTCTCACGCGAAATCGGGCGGCTTTCCACAATTTGAACTTCATCGCCAACCTGACAATTAAGTTCGTCATGGGCTTTGATGCGCTTACTTGTGTGAACAACCTTGCGGTAAAGGGGGTGGCGATATGTCCGCCGGATTTCCACCACAACGGTCTTCATCATTTTATTACTGGTTACAACACCCGTTAATCTACGACGATCATTCATTTTTCACCTTCCCGCTGGAGGCCCAATTCTCGTTCTCGCAGGATTGTTTCAAACAACGCAATCTGGCGGCGCGTCTTTTTCAGACGGCTGGTATCAGTAAGTTGCCCGGTCACCAGCTGGAAACGCAAGTTCATCAATTCCTGACGAGCATCAGCCAGCTTGGTTTTGACCTCATTCGTAGAGAGTAGCCTGATTTCTGATAGTTTCATGCCTGCTCTCCTGCTACAATCTCATGCCGGGAAACCACTTTCGTTTTAATAGACAGCTTATAAGAAGCCTGCCGCAGAGCTTCTACCGAGACCTGCGACGGCAACCCGCCAATTTCAAACATAATCCGCCCAGGCCGAATAACCGCCACCCAGTATTCAACGTTTCCCTTCCCTTTGCCCATACGGGTTTCGGGGGGTTTATGCGTATATGGCTTATCCGGGAAGATGCGGATCCACATCTTGCCACGACGGCGCATCACCCTTACAAGTGCACGGCGTGCAGCTTCGATCTGCCGGGCAGAAATCCAACCCGGTTCGAGAGCTTGCAGGCCAAACTCACCAAAGGCAACTTCAGCGCCGCGCAACGCTTTTCCGGTCATCCGGCCACGTTGCTGCTTTCGGTACTTGACACGCTTTGGCATCAACATAATTGCTACCTCTCTCATCTCCCAGGGTTCAAACACCCGGGACAGGTTTTACTCACTGACGTACACACCCTCAGTGGACTCAATCTTCTCTTCCACTTCTCGTAACACATCACCGCGATAGACCCAAACTTTAATGCCAATCTGGCCATAGGTCGTCAATGCTTCTCCCCTTGCAAAATCAATATCAGCTCGCAAAGTCTGCAATGGAACACGACCTTCACGCAGCCAGACACTACGAGCCATCTCAGCCCCACTCAATCGCCCTGCTACTTCGATTTTGCAACCCAAAGCGCCTTGACGAATGGCCTGCTGAATTGCTCTTTTCATCGCCCGGCGGTAACTGACGCGACGTTGTATCTGGCCTGCAATATTTTCAGCGACAAGATACGCATCCAGGTCCGGATTTTTGATCTCTTTGATTTCCAGATCGATCTTTTTTCCGGTAAGCGCTTCCAGGTCCTGGCGCAGTTTTTTAACAGCCTCGCCTTTTCGGCCAATCAAGATACCAGGTTTCGCAGTGTGAACGATTACCTTAACCTTGCCAGGAAAACGCTCAACTTCGATTCGAGAAACGCCAGCTTTTTCCGATTCTTTGTGAATCAATTTGCGAATCTGCAAATCCTGATGAAGCTGGTCAGTATATTCGGTGCCATCGGCATACCAACGCCCATCCCACGGACGGTTAATATTCAGGCGGAAACCAATTGGATGTACTTTTCGACCCATAATCTACTCCCGTTCACGCAAAATCACGGTGATATGTGATGAGCGTCGTAAAATCGGTTTAAATCTGCCGCGTGCACCAAACCGGCGCCATTTTCGAGTCGGCGCCTCATCGGCCGTGATCGTGTGAACATATAGGTCATCACGGCTGACGCCAAAGTTCTCTTCTGCATTTGAAACAGCAGATGCCAACAATTTATGGACGTGCCGGGCAGCTACTTTTGGTGTAAATTTCAAAGAATTGAGCGCTTCAACAGCAGGCTTCCCGCGCACTGTATCAACCACCAGGCGAACCTTTTGGGCTGATACGCCGCAAAAACGTAATTGAGCTCGAATATCTGTCGCCATGGGTTACCTCTTCGAGGATTTCTCGGCTACATGGCCACGAAAGTGACGAGTAGGCGCAAACTCCCCAAGACGATGGCCAACCATGTTTTCAGTCACATAGATCGGAACATGGCGGCGGCCATCATGCACTGCAATGGTGTGACCAACCATTTGCGGAAAAATTGTGCTGGCCCGACTCCAGGTACGGATGACTTTTTTCTCGCCCCGCGCGTTCATGGCCTCAATTTTCTTCAGCAACTTCGGGGCTACATAAGGCCCTTTTTTAAGTGATCGTGACATAATCTTCGTCCTTACTCACTAATATCTATTTCCGACCGCCGGTATTACGACGACGTACAATATACTTGTCAGTCTTCTTGTTACGGCGTGTTTTATATCCGAGGGTTGGTTTACCCCATGGACTCTTTGGACCAGGCATACCAACCGGCTGACGACCTTCACCACCGCCATGCGGATGATCGCGAGGACTCATTGCAGTCCCCCGCACCGTTGGGCGGATTCCCATGTGGCGTTTTCTGCCTGCTTTGCCAAGCTTGACATTGCCGTGATCGACATTACCAATCTGGCCAATCGTGGCATAACAAACCTGGCGCACCAACCTGACCTCACCAGAAGGCAAGCGAATTTGGGCAAAATCTCCCTCTTTCGCAAGCAGTTGAGCTGAGCCTCCAGCCGATCGCACAAGTTGCCCACCGCCATTCTCTCGCAATTCAATGTTGTGAACCGTAGTCCCAATTGGGATGTTGGCGATCGGAAGGCTGTTGCCAGGTCGGATCTCAGCGGTCGGTCCCGCCATAATCGAATCACCCACCCTCAACCCCACCGGGGAAAGGATATATCGCTTCTCACCGTCCAAATAACTGATCAGAGCCAGTCGCGCCGTGCGGTTTGGATCATACTCAATCGCTTTAACCACGCCAGGGATGCCTCGCTTATCCCGTTTAAAGTCAACCAAACGGATATATCTGCGTGAGCCTCCACCGCGATGCCGAACGGTGACGCGGCCATACATATTTCGGCCAGCGTGCTTTTTCAAGACCACAATCAATGATTTTTCGGGTCGAGTTTTCGTGATCTCATCGAATGTATAACCGGTCATGCCGCGCAGACCGGGGGTAACCGGTTTATAAACTTTTACAGCCATCATTCTACCCCTTCAAAGAACGGAATGCGGTCTTCCGGCGCGAGGGTAACAATCGCTTTCTTAAAACCGCTTTGCCGGAGAACCAGTCGGCGGCTGCGCGCCCGGCGGGTTTTTTTACCGGGTACATTCATAATGTTTACTCGCAGCACCGTCACATCAAAAAGGGTTTCCACTGCGTCTTTTACCAGCGTCCGGGTGGCTTCGTTCGCCACTTCAAATACGTACTGGTGAAGACCGTTCAACTGATAATTTGATTTTTCAGTCACCAGTGGGCGTCGGAGCACGTCATAGATCGTAGCCATTTCTTCTCTCTCCTATCCCAGGTGTTCCGCAATTCGGTCTAAAACAGCCAGCGGCAGCACCACTTTATCGAACACCATCAGATCGCGTATGTTCAAGTAATTTGCCAGCAAGACTTTGGCGTCCGGAATGTTGTTAGTGGATCGGATCACCCCTTCGTAAGACTCTTTGTCAGGGATCAAAACTAAAGCGCTGGATTCTCCCACCAGGGCATTCAACGCCTGAGCCATTAACCGTGTTTTGGGTTCCTGAAGAACCAATTCGTCAACAACAACGATCCCCGATTCCGCCGCTTTAACAGAGAGAGCCGAACGCAACGCCGCCTGCCGCATCTTGCGAGGCATAGCCTGGGCGTAACTGCGCGGGTGAGGCGTATGAATTTTACCGCCGCCCTTCCATTGGGCTGCTCGGGTCGAACCTTGTCGAGCGCGACCGGTGCCCTTCTGTCGCCAGGGCTTTCGGCCGCCGCCAGCAACCTCGCTACGGGTCTTCGTATCATGGGTGCCAAGGCGAGCATTTGCCATCTGGCGGACATAAGCCTGGTGCATCAAATCTACATAAATTGGGGCTTCAAAAACACCCGCCGGAAGTTCAACGGTGCTGGTTTTCTGGCCCTGCATGTTATAAACATCAACTAACATGATACCTTTGCTCCTTTGCGCAAAACAAATTCCCTAAGGTTATTGTTTGCGCGCCTCCTTGATCATGACAAGACCGCCGCGGCTGCCAGGAATGGCGCCCTTAACCCCTATTAGATTGCGCTCCGAATCGATAATAGCAACTCGCAGATTCTGTGCTGTAACCCGATCATCGCCCATATGACCAGGACCGCGCGAACCTTTAAACACTCGGCCAGGCGTGGTGCCAGAACCGCGAGACCCCGGAGCACGATGCCGGTCCGACTGACCATGAGTTTTCGGCCCGCCGCGAAAATGATAACGCTTGACGCCGCCCTGAAAACCACGGCCTTTGCTGGTGCCTATAACATCTACCCGCTCACCAATCGAGAAAACGTCTACAGTTACCTGATCGCCTTCCTTTACCTGGGGTTCTTTCGCACGAAATTCGCGCAAAAAGCGCAGTGGAGGCAAGTTGTTGCGTTTTAAATGGCCAAGTTCGCCGCCTGTAAGCCGTTTCGGTTTCACTTCATCATAACCGAGCTGGATAGCAGAATAACCATCCACTTCAGGCAGCCGAACCTGGGTAACATAGCAAGGCCCAGCTTCGATGAGCGTCACCGGAATGGCAGCGCCATTTTCATCGAAAATCTGGGTCATGCCGATTTTCTTGCCTATCAGCCCTTTAAACATCTCGATTTTCTCCTTCGATAAGTTTTTCATCAAGAGACTGTCAGCCTGGGCTTGGCTGCATCATCTCACAACGGAGCAGTCAGTGTGTTGCTGCGTCACCCTCTTTTGGTTGCGTGCGCCTACAACAACGCTCTTACGCCGTCTTTCCGCTTTGGCTATAGCCAAAACCGGATTATTTTATCACAACACTGCAATTTTTACGAGATATTGAGCAGATTTCCCCTGCTCAATATCTGTCTGAATAGGTTGCGTTATATCTTAATCTCAATATCAACACCCGCTGGCAGATTCAACCGCATCAACATATCAATCGTTTTTGAATCCGGGTCCAAAACATCGATCAGACGATTGTGCGTTCGAATTTCGAAATGCTCGTGAGAGTCCTTATCAATAAATGTAGAACGCCGGACAGTAAATCGCTCAATTTTTGTAGGTAATGGAACAGGTCCAACTACATGAGCGCCGCTGCGTTCCGCTGTCTCAACAATCCGTTTAGCAGATTGGTCAAGGACGCGGTGATCGTAAGCCTTTAAGCGAATGCGAATCTTTTGTTTTGCCATGCTTTTTATACCTACTCTTTGATTTTGGTGATAACGCCAGCGCCGACGGTGAGGCCGCCTTCGCGGATGGCGAATTTGGAGCCCTGTTCGAGCGCCACCGGCACGATCAATTCAACATCCATGGTGATGTTATCGCCGGGCATGACCATCTCGACGCCGTCCGGCAGCTTGATGCTGCCGGTCACATCCATGGTGCGGATGTAGAACTGCGGGCGATAACCGGTGAAGAACGGCTTGTGGCGGCCGCCTTCCTCCCGCTTCAAGACGTACACCTCAGCCGAGAAGCTGGTGTGCGGCTTGATGGAACCGGGCTTGGCAATCACCATGCCGCGCTCCACGTCGGTGCGCTCGATGCCGCGCAGCAGCAACCCCAGGTTGTCCCCGGCCATGCCCTCATCCAGCAACTTGTGGAACATCTCCACGCCCGTCACCACCGAGTTCATACTCTTCTCTCGCAGTCCAACGATCTCGACCGGATCGCCTACCTTGATCCGCCCGCGATCCACACGCCCTGTCACCACCGTGCCGCGTCCCTTGATCGAGAACACATCCTCCACCGGCATCATGAACGGCTTGTCCACCGCCCGCACCGGCTCCGGAATGTAGTTATCCACTACATCCAACAACTCCTTGATGCAGGCGTATTCCGGCGCATTCGGATCGGTCGAGGTCGACTCCAAGGCCTGCAGGGCGCTGCCCCGCACAATCGGCGTCGTGTCCCCAGGGAATTTGTACTCCGTCAACATCTCCCGCAGCTCCAGCTCCACCAGCTCCAGCAGCTCCGGGTCGTTCATCTGATCCACTTTGTTCAAGAACACCACGATGCTCGGCACTTCCACCTGCCGCGCCAGCAACACGTGCTCCTTCGTCTGCGGCATCGGCCCGTCCGGCGCCGCTACCACCAGGATCGCCCCGTCTACCTGCGCCGCCCCAGTGATCATGTTCTTGATGTAATCCCGGTGCCCAGGCATGTCCACATGCGCATAGTGCCGCTTCTCCGTCTGGTACTCGACGTGCGCAATGTTGATCGTGATCCCGCGCGCTTTTTCCTCCGGCGCATTGTCGATCTGATCATAAGCCCGGTACTCGCCCTGCCCAAAAAATGAACAGTACTTCGTGATCGCGGCCGTCAGCGTCGTCTTCCCATGGTCGATGTGTCCCATCGTCCCTACATTCAAATGCGGCTTGTTTCGATCAAATTTTTGCTTCGCCATGATTTCCTCTCCTAAATTTCTTAAACGGCCAAGGTTTAGGCGGCAAGAAGAGCCCTCAATGGGATTTGAACCCATGACCCCGTTCTTACCAAGAACGTGCTCTACCTGCTGAGCTATGAGGGCTTGCCGTATTCCGGTATCCCGCCGTGTTGGGCAATGTTGGTCTCATAGAGACCAGTGGGCGGTGAAGGATTCGAACCTCCGAAGGCGTTCCGCCAACTGATTTACAGTCAGTCCCCGTTGGCCACTTGGGTAACCGCCCATTTCGAGTCGTTGCCAACTCGCAGGTGAGATTGTTTGCTAACAATCTCACTTGCCAGCCTGCAACTGAGCCGACGATGGGAATCGAACCCATAACCGGCCGCTTACAAGGCGGCTGCTCTGCCTTTGAGCTACGTCGGCAATTCATTTGTTAAGATTCAAATTTCGCGGCCTGAATTATAACAGAGCCAATCTTTTAACACAAGGATACTCAAAAATAAATCGCCGCTGTTCAAGAAGGGAACAGTCACCCCGCCTCTTCATACTTTTCAGCCTGTCGGTGATGAATGGCACATCCCAAAGCCCCTGGCTGAAGAGAACGGATTGCGAGTCTATCAGAATAGTTAGACAGAGTCAAGGGAGTCGCCGGTAGTGTTAAGCCAAAGTAGAAATGTCCCCTTTTACCAAAGTTAAAATGTCCCCATACGAAAGGGACAGAGAAGTGGACAAACTACACACCATGAGCGAAAGAGAAATCTATCG
>Ga0067045_1031477_pt1 | contig 12179 bp, 9 predicted proteins | sample TerdegcTABiofilm_FD_59184 | JGI IMG/M metagenome (GOLD analysis project Ga0067045, IMG submission 59184) | Combined Assembly of (Gp0054472, Gp0054536) Wastewater bioreactor microbial communities from Singapore -Terephthalate degrading...
GCTGGAGCAGTTGCGGGTATTGTCCAACCTGGAAACGACCAACGACAAGCTCATCCAAATCGTCCTGGTGGGGCAGCCGGAATTCGCGCACAAGTTGAATTTACACAAACTGCGCCAGCTGAAACAGCGGATTTCCATCCAGGCCAAAATCAATCCCCTAAGCGTGAAGGAGAGTTATCAATACATCCATCACCGCTTGGCGCAGGTCACGTTGCGGGATGACAAGATTTTTTCCAAAGGGGCCTTGAAACATATCGTGCGCCACGCCCGCGGCATCCCGCGTTCGCTCAATATCCTGTGCGACAACGCCCTGATCGCCGGTTACGGCGCCCAGAAGAATCCGGTTCCCGCGTGGATCGCCAAACAAGTCATCGCCGAGTTCGAAGGCCTGGATCAGCCGAAACGCTTTGTCTGGCGGTATGCCGCGGCTTTGGCGGCCGTGGTGTTTCTGGCCTTGGCAGTTTGGCAATGGGACCGCATCGCCAGGGCGCTTCCGTATCATTCCGACAATACCACCGTTCAGGAAGCGGGGCGGATGGGTCCTCGTGAGCCGGGTATGACCACGGAACAGCCCAAATCCACGGAGTCAACGCGGGAGGCTTCGATGACGCCGTCCGGTTCTGGGAACCGCGGCGGCGGACAAGCCGCCGGCCGTTCTCCGGAAGCCGCGGCGGTGCCTTCCCCGATCCCGGTGCAACCCACCGCCATTGCGGATGATCCGGCCAAGACAGAAGGCCGAGCGGAAATTGATCCAGCAACTCCCGTGGTGGATTCGGAAGCAAGCCCACCGCTCTTGCAGGATAATCCACCTCCCGAAGTGCCGCCGGCTGCGATGACATGGGCTGAACCGCGCGCCAATGCCGTTCGGGCCGTCCCGGAATCAATCCCGCAAAATAACAATCCGGAACTCGAAATCCGGCGGTCCGATCCGGCGCCGGCGGTCACCGGAACCACGGGTGCCTTGCGGATGGTGAAACCCGGGGATGTGTTGACCAAATTGGCGTTGGAAGTGTATGGAAAATCCAACAACCAAATCATCCAGAGGATCATGGAGAGCAATCCGCATATTCAGAACGCCAACATCATTCAGGTAGGAGATCAGGTGATTTTTCCTCCCTTGAATCCAGACGGCATGCCGTAAGACACCATGGGATGGGAAGGGGTTTTTGTTATGGCCAAAATCTTCGAAGCATTGGAACTGTCCGGAAAAGCCCTGTCGGGTGTGAAAACCGACATCGTGGCGCCCTCTCCCGCGCGGGAAGCCCCCAAACTGATTGAGGAAAAACTCCACAATTTGTATCTCAACATCTTATCGATGCTCCCGAAAGAACGGGGGATCGTGGTGGAGTTCATCGGTTCGCTGCGGGGTGAGGGCACCTCTACCCTGATCCGGGAATTCGCCAAGTTTCTCGCCAAGCGGTCCAACAAAAAGGTATTGCTGTTGGATGCCGACACGCATCAACCGGCTCAAAGCCGCGCCTTTGGTATTACGCCCCGGTATGGGTTGAAGGATGTGCTGGAGAAGGGCATGGAGTTGGATCACGCGGTGGTCCAGGTGGCAAATACCAATCTATATGTAAGCCAAATTGTGCTGAATCCCTCGCCGTTGACGTTTTTCGACACCACGCAATTCGACACCATCCTGCGGGGATTGATGAGCGGCTACGATTTCATCCTGATCGACGCCCCCCCCGCGGAGAGTTCGCAAGACGGAATGGTCTTGTCCCGCAAGGTGGATGGCGTGGTGATCATCATCGAAGCGGAGCGGACGCGGTGGCAAGTGGCCGCCAACCTGCGGGACCGCATTCTCAAACAGGACGGTCACATTTTGGGCGTAGTGCTGAACAAACGGCGTAACATCATCCCCAAAATGATCTATGATAAATTTTCCTAGTACGATTGCGGTTTCTTCAGCCGGGATTCGGCCAGAGAGACATACAGGAATATTTCCATAAATTGATCAGGTTTTGCGCAAAAAGGTGAAGTCTTTTCTTGACTGAAATTGTCAACTATAAGATGAAACGTGTAATGGAGAAAAAAATCTCACGTAAGAGACGGGCACAATGTCACGTTGGAATCACAGGATGACCAGTAAGTTTATTTGTGACCGGCCGATGATTCAGGCACCGGCATAGGATGAGCGAGTCGCAGAAGAGGACTAAATAACAAAAGAGGGTTAATAAGAGAAAGGCAACGAATTACTCGTTTGCAGAGAAAGGAAGGGTTCAACCCTTGCGGGGTTAACCTCATCCTCCTTCTCTCCCGGAGGGAGAGGGAATTTTGAAAAATTCTTTTCCTCGGTCATTACGAAGAGACGGGAACCGGCGACCGGAAAAAAGTATTGGCTTTCCATGGGAATGCGGGCGGGAGAAGATTGATTGGGCGTGCGGGGAAGGGATTCGATCCGAAAATGGGACGGGGACATCTTTGGTTCATTCAAAATGAGATGTGCCGTGACAAAGGGAATTCCGGCGTGGCAGGTGAAAATCTAAAAAAAGATCCGTTTTGTTACCAAGTTCTGAAGTGTCGTAACGAAAAGTAGTGAATGGATTCCGGATTTCGATATGGTTCAATAATTGCTAATGATTATGTCAAATAAGTAAGCTGTTGTAATTGTTTAGGAGAATTTTTAGCTCTTTTCCGTTTGGATGAAGACAACAACGCGGTTGTAAGAAGTGTTCCTGGCCGGGTGTGATCCATTTTTTTCGGCTTGAGTATTGAACATCTCGATGAGCGGCGATTCCCATGCAGGCTGCTTCAAGAGATGGAAACACGGAATTTTTTCCTGGCTTGTTAGAACAGATTTTCGGTTTAGCATAATTGATTCTCCCATCCTAATCACGGCAGCCGGGCAGAGGGGAATCCGTCAGGCAACAGAGGGCGGTAAACCGATAGGAACAAATCAAGGGGTCTATCTGAAAAACCAATCATCAGGGGATAACGGTTTGCGGGGTTTTTCAGATCGGGTTTTCCATCCGGCGGCTGTTCAACTTGTTTTTCATAGAGATGGTTTCGCATTCTGGAACCTCACCATCGGCTTCTGGGACACCGGGGTGTTTGTTGTGTTTCGGAATCAGCTGGCTGGGATAAAGCGCAGGTGATGGGCGCCCAAGATTTAACTTAAGTGATATGTTAAGCCGCCTGCGGAATCGCCGAATCTGAAGAGGGGGTATTTCCAAAACTCCATGAGTCGAAAAAAAACGTTTCTGCAAAGCCTTTTCCGATGGCTGGGATTGGTGGGGGATGACGGCCGTATTCCGGCAGTGGCGGGATTGTTGCCGCCGGAGGAATTCCTCGAACGGTTACAGCAGGAAAGGCTCCGCGCCGATCGCACGGGGTCACACTTCACCCTGATATTGTTCGGGATCTCCGCCAAAGGATTGCCGGAGGAAGCCTGCCGCCGTTTGGTGGTTCAGCTCGCCACCGTGATTCGGGACCGGATCCGCCGCAGTGATGTCAAAGGATTTCATATCGGTCCCGGAGTACGGGTGGGAGTGTTGTTGCCCAATACCCGTTTCGAGAACGCGTTGATCCTTGTGCAGGCAATCGAAGAACGGTTTGCCAATCACGTCATGGATACCCGAGGGATGCCCGGCCGGGAAGCGCCGGAACTCCTTTGTGATATCTATGCCTATCCCGAACGGAAAGAATCGCCGGTCTTCGAGGAAAAACCATCCGGGCATTCGCACAATGGCGTGGCTCATTCCGCTCCGGAATTGCCTGTCATGGCCAATTTGTCCACATCAAAAATAACCGAAGAGAGGAATGTGATCTGATGGCCAAAATCAATACCTTGCCGTTAAATCCGTTGTTGGTTCAGCCCCTATCCCCGGGCAAGCGGTTGTTGGACATCGTGGGAGCGTCGGTGGGTTTGATTGTGTTGTCTCCCTTGTTTTTGCTGATCGCCCTTTTCATCAAGACCGTTTCGCCGGGGCCGGTGTTCTTCAAGCAGCAGCGGATCGGCGCCGGCGGGAAACCGTTTTTGTTCTGGAAATTCCGGACCATGCGGGTGAACGCCGACACCCACGTCCATCAAAAATACCTGGCGGAATTGATCAAAAGTTCCGAGAGCAGCGGTGGCCCGGGTAAGCCCATGAACAAACTGGAGAACGATCCCCGGGTGATTCCGCTCGGCAAATATCTACGCAAATCCTGCCTGGACGAATTGCCCCAATTGATCAACGTGCTGCGGGGGGAGATGTCCCTGGTGGGGCCCCGCCCGCCGATCCCCTACGAGGTGCAGGAATACGCCATGTGGCACAAGGAGCGGTTGGACATCGTGCCCGGCATGACCGGGTTGTGGCAGGTGAGCGGCAAGAACCGCCTTTCGTTCACGGAGATGTTGCGCCTGGATATCCGGTACATGAATAAGGCGAACGTTTGGACGGATTTGAAGATTTTGTTCAAGACTCCCGCGGCGATTGTCCAACAGATCCGGGACGCGGCCGGGTATTGACGGGGGCGGAAGGCAAACGGCCATTGCCGAAGCCAGCCTGAAGGGGCCGGGCCAAGGCGGGTTTCCAAATACAAGCCGATTGGAAAATTGGAAAAACAGAAAGGAACAGAAGGGGGATTGAATTCACACATGATTAATATCGCGGTCGTTGGATGTGGTTATTGGGGGCCCAACCTGATCCGCAATTTCCATTCCTTGGCGGAACATGGATCCAAAAACAACTGTTGCAAATTGAAAACCGTCTGCGACACCGATCCCAAACGGTTGGCTCACATCAAGAGCCTGTATCCGGGCGTGGAGGTGACGGCCCGTTTTCAGGAGGTCATGGAGGACGAGGGCATCGACGCGGTGGCGGTGGCCACACCGGTCCGTTTTCACTATACGATGGCCAAACAATGCCTGGAGGCCGGCAAGCATGTGTTCATCGAAAAGCCGATGGCTTCATCGGTAGCGGAATGCGTCGAACTGGACCGTTTGGCCCGGGACAAGCAACTCACCCTGATGGTGGGCCACACGTTCATCTATTCGCCGCCCGTGCGCCGGATCCGGGAGATTATTGCTTCCGGCGACTTGGGGGAGTTGTTGTATATCAGTTCGTGGCGGTTGAATCTGGGTTTATTTCAACGCGACATCAATGTGGCCTGGGATTTGGCGCCTCATGACATTTCCATCATCCTCTTCATCACCAAAGCCAATCCCGTTTCGGTGAACTGCCAGGGCAAGGCGCATGTCACCCCAGGGGTCGAGGATGTCACCAACATGTCCATCCATTTCGACAATGGGGTTTTCGCCACCATCCAGAACAGCTGGCTGAATCCCAACAAAATCAGGAAGACCATGTTCGTGGGAAAAAACCGGATGTTGGTTTACGATGATCTGGAGCCGCTGGAAAAAATCAAGATTTATGACCAACGTGTCAGCACGCCGCCCCACTACGATACCTTTGCCGAATTTCAGTATTCGTATCATTACGGGGATGTCTATTCGCCCTACATCAAGCAAGACGAGCCGCTGAAGATTGAATGCCAGCATTTCCTGGATTGCATCCAAAGCGGCCAGGAACCGGATTCGGGCGGCCGGGAAGGGATTCAGGTGGTGCGCATTGTGGAAGCGGCCTGCCAATCCTTGCGCCATGATGGTCACAAGGTCCTGGTGAACGATTGAGAAAAGCGTGATATCCCTTCATCCAAGAAAAACAGGACGGATGTTCCGGGAAGTTTCCCGGCACAGACTGTTCTTTGGTGTTACAACCACGGCGTGAAACCGGCGTTCCGGCCCATCCCCGGGGGGAGGCGGCCGCGCGAGGCACGCGACAAGAACAACCGGATCTTCTGGAAATCCCAGGCCGACACAAAATCATGAAAATTGCTTTCCGCCGTGACGTCTCGATCTTTGTCAACCTTCCGTTGCTGTGGTTCCTGTTATCCATTGTCCGGTGGAGGATCAACACGGATCCGTTGGAATTGGAGATGTTAAATGAAGGTTCCACGTTGTTGCGGGACATCTTGAGCGCCCTGATATTCTTCGGCCTGGTGGTTTTGTTTCAGCGGGGTGTTTCCCTCCGGAGTCTGTTCCGGAACAATCCGTGGGTCATTCTTCTCTTTTTGTACATGGCCGCCAGCGTTGTATGGTCGGCATATCCCGGTGTCTCGTTCAAGCGGTGGATCAAGACCTTTGGGACGTTGGTGATGGCGTTGCTGGTGTTGACCGAGGACAATCCGAAGGAGGCGATGCGTGTCATCCTCCACCGGTTTGCTTATTTGACGTTGCCGCTTTCGGTGGTGCTGATCTATGCCGTCCCTTCTTTGGGGTGGCGGAGCCTGCCCGGCGGGGGGGTTGAAATGATCGGGATCACACAGGGCAAAAACAGCCTGGGGATTCTGGCGATGATCGCCGCTATCTATTTCACATGGGAAATCTGGAGTGCCTGGCGTGCCGGGGAAGTTCGCAAAAGCGATGGGCTCATTCTGGGTGTAGCGGTGTACACCTTGTTGATCTCCAACAGCGTCACCGCCTTGTTTTCGTATGCCGCATTTGTGGTCATGTTGACGCTGCTGAGCCTCTCCGCCACCAACCTCAACAAGAAATTGTTTTTCACCGCCTACGCGGCGGCAATGGCCGTCACGTTGTTGAACCTATTTCAGGAACTGTTTCTGCGCGGATCCGCGATATCGATGTTATTTGAGTATCTCGGGAGGGATTTGACCTTTACCGGCCGCTGGGATCTATGGCACTACATCTTGAGGATCGCGGGGTATTTTCTGGTTTTGGGGTACGGGTACGGCAGTTTTTGGATCGCGGGGCCGCACATTTATTACGCGCATGAGCAGTGGCACGCCAACGAGGCGCACAATGGCTACCTGGACGTGTATTTGGAACTGGGCGCCGTGGGCCTCTTGTTGCTAGGGGCGGTGATCGTCAGCGGGTATAAAAAAATCGTGCGGGCCTATTCGGCCGATCCGGTTTATGGCAGTTTCCGGTTTTCTTTGCTGATCGTGATTTTGCTGCATAACCTGACGGAAACCAGTTTATGCAAGTTGAACAATCCGTTGTGGTTTTTGTTTTTGTTGGCCGTGCTGGTTTATCCCGCTCCGTCGAACCTGAGCCCGCCGGCGGGCCGGAACGGATACCGGGCGTTCCAATCATGATGACGGCAGATCTTCTCCTCAGGAGAGCATTTCCGCCGCTTCAGCTCCGGCGGGATATCCCGAGCGGAAGCCAGTGGATCCGGCGAAGGATCAGCGATCCAGGGACCTGAAGAAAAGGGAAAAGGAATGCGAGAAAAGTTCGAAGGGAATCATCCGGGCGCCGCAGGGCCAAAAATCCCCGGCCCGGATGGCGGCCCGATGGATTCCGTCCGAAAACCCTCCTTTAACCACCCGGCGGACAATCGGTCCCGGGTGGAAGAAGCCCTGCCGGAAGGCGGGGAGGCGGCATCGTCCGGCGCGCTGGCTGGAGCCGCCGGCGCGGGGGAGAGAGAGACCTCATCGAATATTTTTCTGGGCATTCTCAAGCGCGCCACCTACGCCTCGACGGGAACCATAGCGTCCCGGGTGGCCACGGCCATCACCGGGATCCTGATCGCGCGGGCCGTGGGGCCAGGCCCGTTCGGCGTATATGTTTCGGTGTTCGCCTTGGTCACGGTGGCCGTCGCGTTCACCGAGACCGGATTGACATACGGCCTTGTCCGGGAAGGGGCCCGGACGCCCCGGTTGTTGCCCATCCTGCTGGGCAATGTGCTGGCCGTGAAGTCGGTGCTGGGCATTCTCTTGTTGACCGGCGCGTATTTCCTGATGCCGTTTTTCATTCCCCCATCGCCGGACGCCGGCGTCATGCATGTCAGTGAACTGATCTTTTTGCCCTTGGCGATGGCTTCGTTCGCCAACCTTTGTTCCGACACGGTCATCGCGGCCTTGCACGTGGAAGGGAAACAGAAAGTCGTTTCGTATTTCAATATCGCCCGGGGCTTGTTGTTCCTGGCCGGCACAGTGGCCATCATGGCCGCGCGGGGCGGGATTGAGGCGTTCGCGTGGTACCAGGGGATTTTGTATTTGACGTCCCTGATCGCCATGTTTTTCACCCTGTTGTCCGTTGTGTCCATATCCCTGGACCTATCCCGGATCGGACGGCAGGTGAAAGATTCATTCGTCTTCGGCATTTCCATCCTCCTTTACATCATCTATACAGAAACACCAATCCTCATGCTGTCGCGTTACAGCCCGGAAGAGGATGTAGGGCATTTTGCCGTGGCATTCCGGTTCATTTATTTGGCGCTGCTGGCGGGGACGACCGCGGCCAACCAAGCGTTTTTGCCGACCTTGTTTGGATTGTTCAAGGCCCATTCCGGCAAGTTCCGCCAAGTTTGTTCGTCCATGCAAAGCCTGTTTTTGCCGGCCGGCATGGTGATCGGCCTGGGGATGTATGTCAGCGCGGAATCCTTGATCATTCTTCTGCAAGGGGAACAGTACCGCCCCGCGGTCGAAATCATGCGGACCTTGTGCTGGATCGTGGTGTTCAGTTACGGGACCCTGCCGGTGGACGTGGCCCTGACGGCCGGCGACCGGATGTTTGTCAAGAATCTCATGCAATTTTTCGTGACCCTGATCATGGTTACCGTGGGATTCTTTATGATCAAATCCAACGGCGTGGTGGGCATCAGCTACGCGATGCTGTTGGTGAATTTCTGTAATTTCCTGTTTTTCGTGCTGTACGCGTACAAGAACGAAATGTATGGCTTTACCGGCTCCATCCGTATGCTCGTGCCCGCGGCGTTGACCATTACCGCGGGATTGGCGGTGATTCAAATATTACCGCAGCACAATTTCATCAGCATCTTCTTGTTTCTGCTCGCCAGTTTGGCGATCTGGTCGCGGGCCTTGTTGCGGTTTGCCCACTATGCCCGGAGCAATGCCTCTTCGTGATCGATGCGCGGCCGCGGGGCCGGGCGAAGGAAAAGGAATCCGATAATTTATGAAGGTTGGGATGCTTTGTTTCGGAGCCGTGCATTACAGCGCCGCCTTGACCGACGCGTTGGCCCGCCATGTGGACGTCGATTTCTACGCGAGCCGTTATCATCTCAACCAGGCGGATGCCTCGATACTTGAAATATTAGATTCCAAAGTCCGGAGTTTTCCTTATGGCGGTTACCGCATCCGGGATCCCCGCAATCTGGGCGTTTATTACCGTCTATGCCAAAAAATCCGAGCCGAACGCTACGATGTGCTGCACATCCAATCCAGCGCGGCGCCGTGGATGGCGTTGTTCTGGTGGATGATCCGCTCCACTCCCCTGGTGCTGACCGTGCATGATCCCTACCAGCACGAGGGGCTTTCGCTTTGGGATCACTACTACAACGAAGCGATGCAGAAACTGTATGTCCGCAAGGCATGGAAGATCATCGTGCATGGCGAGCTGCTCAAACAACAAATGCGAGAACGCTACCCTGGCTTGCCGGCCGGGCATATCGCGATCCTACCCCATGGCGATTTGTCGATTCTGCGCCGGTGGGAATCCCCTCCTGCCGGCTCCGCGGAATGCCGATCTCCCGCCGGCCGGACCATCCTGTTCTTTGGATCCGTCCGGGCGAACAAGGGATTGGAATATTTGATCCAGGCCGAACCGGTGATTCGCGCCCGGCTGCCGGAATATGAAATTGTGATCGCGGGGCATTGCGACCGGTTTGATGATTACCAGCCGTTTTTTATGTCCGATTCCAAGATCCGGGTCATCAACCGGTTCATCCCTAACCATGAGGTTCCCCGTTATTTCGAGAACGCGGCCGTGGTGGTGCTGCCGTACATTTCCGCCACGCAGACGGGAATCATTCCCCTGGCCTATTCGTTCGGCAAACCGGTGGTGGCTTCGCGGGTAGGGGCCATTCCGGAAGTAGTGGAGGAAGGGAAAACGGGTTATCTGGTCGAGCCCCGCAATCCCCAAGCCCTGGGCGAAGCGATTGTCAAAATATTGGAAGACGAAGACCGGTACCGTACAATGAGTGCGTACGTCAAACAATATTGTGAGGAAGCCTTGTCCTGGGATACCATCGCCCAGAAAACCATCCGGATTTATCAGGAAATCCTGACGGACCGGGAAAAGGCGCGGTGGTGACTTCGGTTTATCCGATTGCCGAGAATGGTTGAACATCGCCCTTCCAGGATTCTCCTCCCCCCGGCCTTTTCCCTGAAGGGGAGGGAATCGGTCAGCGATCCAATTCATCGTCAGACCATGGATGATGTATTGAGAATGTGCTGCATTCTGGACAATCGTTACGACGGGATTCCGCTTCTGATTTCAAGCCAATGAACGCCCGGATGGAGAAATCTTTTGGTTTATATCAATGGACTCAAGGGCCGCGATCTTTAGAATATTGACAAATTTACTAACGTAATTATAATGGATCTTCCATTTCAGCACGCGCGCCGGAATCACCGCTGATGGCGGCAGCAAACCAGCTTATCTCGGCGCGGAATGCCGAAGCGATATAAGCGGACACTCATCCACGCACATCATCCCTGCGATGTCAAATCCTCATTCCTTTGGTTTCCATCCAAGGGAATGCCTGCCGCGGATGAAAGGATTCGTGACCAATTCATGGCCAAAATCCGCGAAGGGAAGCTTTATATACTCTGGCGCCTGGAAAGCCGGATTCAAAAATGAATAGGCCAGCGGTTTTCGTCTGGGGCGGCAGCCGGGGCGTCCCGCGGTTGCCGGAAACGGGTGAACAAAGTGGATTTCGGCAAGGAGCGAAAAAATGGTGAAATCTGAGTCCCCCCTGAATGTGGATGAAGCTCGGAAAAAATTGGAGGAACTGTCTCCGGAGCGGCGCGCCTTGCTCGCGCAATTGTTGCGGAAAAAGGCCATGGAACAAGAGGGGGGCATGAGGCGGATGGAACCCGGTCTGCCGGAAATCGTTCCGGATCCGGCTGGCCGGTATGCCCCATTTCCCTTGACGGAATTGCAACAGGCGTATTGGTTTGGGCGCACCTCGGCTTTCGAGATGGGGGCCGTGGTCTCGTGCGCGTACGTGGAGGTGGAACGCGCCGGCCTGGACTTGCATCGCTTTGAGCAAGCCTGGGAACGGTTGACGGCCCGGCATGACATGCTGCGCGCGGTGGTGTTGCCGGATGGCCGGCAGCAAGTGCTGGAAACCGTGCCGCCGTACCGGGTCGAAGTGCTCGATTTGCGGGGCCTGCCGGCGGATGCGGCGGAAGCGCGGTTGAAGGAGATCAGCCAGGCCATCCTGGATGACCTGCGCCCGGCGGACGAGTGGCCGTTGTATGACATCCGCGCGGCGCGGTTGGATGGAGACCGCACGCGCCTGCATTTCCGCTTCGACCTGTTAGCTTTCGACGCCGCCAGCATCACCAAACTGTTCCGGGAATTGACGATTCTTTATGACAATCCCGCTGCGGAATTGAAACCGCTGGAGATCACCTACCGGGATTATGTCCTGGCCGCGCGGAAAATCCTGGATTCCCCGTTGTATAAAAAGTCGCGGGAGTATTGGATGAACCGCCTGGCCACGTTGCCCCCCGCCCCGGACCTGCCGTTGGCGAAAAGCCCCGGGGCGGTGGAAAAGCCCCGGTTTTCCCGGCGGCGCGCCCGTGTGGATGCCGATACCTGGAGCCGTTTGAAGAAGCGCGCGGCCCTGGTGGATGTAACGCCCACGGGAGTATTGCTGACCATTTTTGCCGACGTGCTGGCCACCTGGAGCAAAAGCCCCCGCCTGACCGTCAATATTCCCTTATTCAACCGGCTGAACTTGCATCCCCAAATCAACGACATCGTGGGGTATTTCGATACGCTCCTGCTGCTGGGTTTCGATCCCGCCCCGGATGAGACCTTCGAAGCGCGGGCCAAGCGGGCGCAGGCGCAAATCTGGTCGGATCTTGAACACCGGTACATGGACGGGGTGGAAGTGCTGCGCGAATTGGCGGCTATGAAAGGCAGCCAAAGCGAGGCGCGGATGCCGGTGGTCTTCACCAGCGTGATCGACGAGAAATTCGACACCGTGGTTTCGCAATTCGGCAAGATCGCCCGGGGCGTCAATCCCACGTCGCAAGTGTGGCTGGACCTGCATGTGGACGAGCAGGACGGCGACTTGATCGTCAAATGGGACGCCGTGGACGAACTTTTCCCGCCGGGTGTGATGGACGAGATGCTCGAGGCCTTCGTCCGCCTGATCCGGCGGCTGGCCGGCGAGGAAGCGGCTTGGCACCGGGGG
>Ga0067045_1031478_pt1 | contig 12178 bp, 5 predicted proteins | sample TerdegcTABiofilm_FD_59184 | JGI IMG/M metagenome (GOLD analysis project Ga0067045, IMG submission 59184) | Combined Assembly of (Gp0054472, Gp0054536) Wastewater bioreactor microbial communities from Singapore -Terephthalate degrading...
CACCCTTTTGGGAGGAGAAGCAGTGAAGGAGCCCTTGGTAATCTGCGGCGGAGTTTCCCTTAACAGAGCAGTATTAAAACACCTGAGCCAGCTTTGGAAGGTTTCTACCATTACCGATTCCTATTCACCTTTATACGGTGCCTTGGGGGCCGCCCTGCTTACCCTGGAACAGATGGAAAAAGCTGCTGCTTGTGGGAAAATAAAAACTGGAATCCAAGATCCGATAGAGTATCTGCGGGAGGATCACGATGGAAGGCTCTATCATTTTCCGCCTTTAAACCTTACTCTTTCCGATTACCCAGATTTTTCCAGTCAGGAAAAATTATTAATCTACCCTGAGAGGGCAAGGGAGAATCCGGTAGAGGTGGATCTTTATAAGGAGTTAACCCAGGGAGGAGATTTTCCTTCCTACCTAGGGTTGGATATAGGCTCCACCAGTACTAAGGCGGTAGTAACGGATTTAAAAGGGGAACCCTTGATAGGACTTTACACAAGAACAGCAGGGAAACCAGTACTGGCAGTTCAGAATCTGCTGGAAGTTGTTCAAAAAATTGAAAGAGATAAGGGAGTACGGTTTGTTATTTATGGCCTGGGAACCACGGGATCCGGCAGGAAATTTGCAGGTACACTCTTCGGTGCAGACCGTACCTATGACGAAATTACAGCCCATGCCAGGGCGGCTTTTGAACTTAATCCTGAAACGGATACAATAATAGAGATCGGTGGTCAGGATTCAAAATTCACCACCCTTAAGAATGGTCTTGTTACTTTTTGCAGAATGAATACAGTCTGTGCTGCTGGAACAGGAAGTTTTTTAGAGGAACAGGCCGATAAGCTTGGAGTTAAACTGGAGGATTATTCCCGCCTTGCGGAAGGAAATCCTGCTCCTATGACCAGCGACCGCTGTACTGTTTTTATGGAGAGAGATCTGAATGTATACCAGAACAAACAGTATAAAACTGGAGAGATCCTGGCTGCTGTTCTCCATGGAGTAAGGGAAAACTATCTTCATAAGGTCGTTCAGACCGCATCCTTGGGAAGGGTAATCTGTTTCCAGGGCGCAACCGCAAAGAACCGTGCTCTGGTTGCCTCCTTTGAACAGAAACTTGAGAGACCTATCTTTGTCTCCCCTTACTGTCACCTTACTGGTGCCCTTGGAGCGGCCCTCCTTTTAAAAGATGAAGGAATCGAGAATACCAATTTCAAAGGTCTTGAAGTTTGGCAGGAGGAGATCTCTTTGAGGGAGGAGAGGTGCAATCTTTGCGCCAATTCCTGTAGAATAAGAATAGCTAATCTTAAAGGGGAGGAGGTGGCCTTCGGATTCCTTTGCGGACGAGATTACAACACCCATCATTATGTTAATTCCAATAAATCGGGTTTTGATCCCTTCCGGGAGAGACAAAGAGTTTTTGAGAATCTAAGAATAAAGAAAAGTGATGTATTAAATCATTACAACCCAATAAAAAAGGTAAAAAGTGAACTGAAACAACTGAAGGGCAAGATTGCTGCCACCTTTTCAAGGGAGGTATCTCCCTTATGCGATTTTCCGACCCTAGGGCTGCCGGCTTCCCTTCAGGTGGGTGACTACCTCTCCTTCTGGAAACGCTTCTTCACATCCCTTGGATTCAAGGTGGTTACCTCCGAATCCTTCAAAGAGGGAGTCCCCCTTGGAAAGAGAGTTTCCGGGGCAGAATTCTGCAGTCCAATCCAGGATTATCATGGCCATGTGGCTGAGCTGCTTGGAAAATGCGACTATATATTTCTTCCCCATCATCTGACACTACCAGGAGTGGAGATCTCCAGGGAAAAAACCCTGTCCTACTGTTACTACACAGGCTATGCTGCAACCTTGGTAAAAAATGCCTTAAAGGGTGGTGTTGCAGACTCCAGAGAGGAACCCTTTATTTCTCCCCTTATCGATTTTGGAAATCGGAGAAAAACAAAGGAGGAACTTCTTACAGCCCTTAGGAGGGAAGGAATCCCTAAAATTGATGAAGAGTTGCTCTCTGAAGCCTACGACATCTCCTGGACAATCGAACAAACCTACAGGAAAAATTTAAGAAATACCTATTCTACAAATAGAAAAAAGGGAGATATCTCCCTCCTCCTTCTAGGCCGGCCTTATACTCTTTTATCAAACTCCATGAACAAGGGGATACCAAGAATTCTTGGCAACCTGGGTGTGAGAGTATTCTTTCAGGATATGATCCCCCTACCGGGGAAAAAAGATCTGGAGGCATGGAAGGAGGAGAAGGAGCTTCTTGAGGCCTTTCCCTGGTATTTTCCCGCCGCTATGCTTCAATCCCTCTATACCTGTGTAAATACACCAGAATTGTACCCTGTGATTGTTACCTCCTTTAAATGTTCCCCCGACTCCTTTGCCGTAGAATACTGCCGGAGGATTCTTGATTATTGGGAGAAACCATATCTGATCTTACAATTGGATGACCATGATTCTACAGTGGGATATGAAACAAGACTGGAAGCGGGTATAAGGGCCTTCAGGAACCATTACAACACCGGCAGAACAAGAATAAGCAGGGAGATTGTCCACGGAATCTACCCAAACCTGGACTATGAACTGAAGGGTAAAACCCTGGTTTTACCGAACTGGGACCAGATAACCATGCCCTTCCTAGCGGAGGCTATCCGGGAGGGAGGAATCAAGGTGGAGGTGCTTTCCGAAGATGAGGATTCAATCCGTCGTGGGATGTCTTACAATACAGGTCAATGCATTCCCTTGAGTATAATAGTCCAGGAGTATATAGATCTCCTACAGAGGGGCAATTTAAAACCGGAAGAAACCCTTCTTTGGATTGGCAAGGCTGAATGGCCCTGTAATATTCCCATGTTCCCCTATTACATAAAAACCCTTCTCGATTCCGAAGGCAAGGGACTAGAGAAAACAGGAGTTTATGTGTGTGATCTTACCTTTTCCAATCTTTCTCCCTTGGTTACTCTTAATATCTATCTTGCCTATCTTTTTGGAGGATTGCTAAGACGTTTGGGCTGTCGATTCCGACCCTACGAAAAAGAGAAGGGCACCACCGACAGAATTATAACCCAGGCTCAGGAGATCCTCCTTGAAACCTTCCGAGGGAAAAGGGACCGTGTAGAGGCTTTGGAAGAGGTGCTTATGCTTTTCGAAGCAATCCCTAGAGCCGGAGAACCTAGACCAAAGGTTGCCATAATAGGAGATTTTTATAGCAGGGATAATGATATCTTTAACCAGGGGCTGATCCGGGAGATAGAGAGAGCCGGAGGAGAAGCGGTAACCACCCCTTACTCTGATTATTCAAAGATAGTAGCCAGCAGTTTCTTTACCAGGGTCCTTAAAGAAAAGGAATATACAAGATACCTGAAATTCAAGACTATTCTTGCCTTTTTAGAGATCATTGAAAAAAGATATTATCCCCTCTTCGAGACCTATCTACCTAGGATACGGGCTTCTGCAGGAAGGGAACTTCTCTCTGTTCTTGACCGTTTTGGGGTGAGAATAGAACAAGAAGGGGAAACCATGGATAATCTTTTAAAGGTAATCCATCTTTCCAGAACCCATAAGGATCTGGCTTTGATAATTCAGGCTAATCCTGCCTTCTGCTGCCCCTCCCTGGTAACGGAGGCTTTAAGTCCTGTAATTGAGGAGGTAACGGGTATACCCGTTGTTTCCATAACCTATGACGGTACTGGAGCCTGGAAAAACGACCTCCTTGCTCCTTATTTACGCTTTGCCAGATCAATAAATTAAGGAGCCTTAAGCAAGAATTCTCTTTACACGATGGGGTATTAGTAATGTAGAATAGATCAATATAACCCTGCATAAGGGTGTTCTGGAAGAATAATAAAGGAGAGAAAAGATGAAAAAAATTATTCTGGTTTGTGGTCTTCTGATGCTTCTTCTCATCCTGCTCTTTGCAGGATGTGCAAAGAAGGAGGAAGCAGCGGTTCCGGAAAAAACCGAGCCTTTTAAAGTAGCCTTTATCTATATCGGCCCTCCTGGGGATCTGGGATGGACCCATGAACATGACGAAGGAAGGAAAATGGCGGCAGAATACTTTGGGGATAAGGTGGTTACCACTTATATAGAAAATATTCCCGAAGGCCCTGATGCGGCCAGGGTGATGAGGCAGTATGCCCAGCAGGGCTATGACATGATCTTTGCCACCTCCTTTGGTTACATGGATCCCATGTATGAAGTAGCCCAGGAGTTTCCCGATATTCTCTTTGAACACTGCTCTGGGTATAAAACCCTTCCCAATATGTCCACCTATTTTGGAAGAATCTACCAACCCAGGTATCTATCCGGCATAGTGGCCGGGAAGATGACCACCAAAAATATTATAGGCTATGTAGCCGCTTTTCCAATTCCGGAGGTAATTCGCGGTATAAATGCCTTTACCCTGGGAGTGAGATCGGTAAATCCGAAAGCAGAGGTACGGGTTGTATGGACCAGCACCTGGTATGATCCTGTAAAGGAGAGAGAGGCAGCGGTGGCGCTCCTGGATGCCGGAGCGGATATCATTGCCCAGCACCAGGATACCACAGAACCGCAGAAAGCCGCTCAGGAGAGGAATCTTATGAGCATAGGCTACGATTCCGACATGGCAAAATTCGTCGGCTGTTCTGTGCTTGTAAGCCCAGTCTGGAACTGGGGAATCTACTATAAAGACAGAATAGAAAAGGGGATGAACGGCACCTGGACCTCCGGCCAGTACTGGGAAGGTTTAGGGGCAGGAATAGTAAAGCTTTCCGATTATAGTACCTTGGTTGAACAGGATGTGAAGGATCTTGTAGATGCGGCAAAGAACAGAATCCTCAGCGGAAGTTGGGATGTCTTTCATGGACCAATAAAGGATCAGTCCGGTAAAATTGTTGTTCCCGAAGGATCCAAACTGACAGACGAGGAGATGCTTTCCATGAATTTCTTTGTGGAAGGTGTGGTAGGCAAGATTCAATAGCTCTTTTGCAATTTCTTAAAGGGGGCATTAATGCCCCCTGTTTTTAAGGAAGGAAAAGACGATAAGATGGAATCTGATTGCAGGAACAGTTCCGCAACCCTGGTGGATCTAAAGGGGATTACCAAAGCCTTTCCCGGTGTCCTTGCCAATAATAATATTGATCTCCATCTCTCCAGGGGGGAGGTTGTTGCCCTTTTGGGGGAAAATGGAGCAGGAAAAAGCTCTTTAATGAATATTCTCTGCGGTCTTTACAGACCGGACAGCGGAGAGATCCATATAAGGGGTGAGAAGGTTGAAATAAATTCCCCTAGGGATGCGGCGAACCTGGGTATCGGGATGGTCCACCAAAATTTCATGCTGGTGGAGACCATGACAGTAGCGGAGAATATAGTTCTAGGCCTCTCTGACCTGCCTTTCCTTCCAGATTTTAAAGAAATAAAAAACAGAATAAAGGAACTTTCCAGCCTCTACAATCTCTATGTTAATGTGGATGATTATATCTGGCAACTTTCTGTGGGCGAACAACAGAAGGTGGAGATTCTAAAACTTCTCTACCGGGACGTAGATATTCTTATCCTGGACGAACCTACCGCGGTGTTAACTCCCCAGGAATCTCAGGATCTTAACAAGGTTATAAAAAGATTAAAACAGGGGGGCAAGGGTGCCATTTTTATAACCCATAAAATGGATGAGGTCTTTTCCTTTGCCGATCGGGTAATGGTTCTTCGCCGTGGAGAATTAGTAGCGGATAAAGTGATTTCGGGAACCAACCCTAAGGATCTTGCCAATTTAATGGTAGGCCGTGAAATCCTCTTCCGGCTTGAAAAGAAAAACGCTTCACCGGGAAAGGAAATATTAAAACTCTGTGAGGTGAGCTGCCTGGATAACCGGGGCCTTCCTGCCCTAAGGAGCCTTTCCCTCAACATCCGCTCTGGAGAGATCCTTGGTATAGCTGGTGTGGCGGGCAATGGCCAGACCGAGCTGGCGGAGGTTATTACAGGACTCCGAAGGATAAAAAGTGGTTCTTTGCTTATAAATTCTCTCGATATAAGCAATTGTCAGCCCCTCACCATTATAAAAAGCGGGGTAAGCCATATTCCGGAAGACAGGATTTCTCAAGGGGTTGTGGGAGATTTGAGTGTAGCTCATAATCTTGCCATGAAAACCTACAGGGACAAACCCCTCACCCTGGCAGGAATCCTAAATCCTTCCCGCATCCTCGAGAGGGCCCGGGTTTTAATTGAAAGCTTTAAAATAAAAACCCCCTCTCCCCTTACCAGGGTAAAGTTCCTTTCCGGCGGAAATATCCAAAAAACGATTCTCGCCAGGGAGATCGATTCCTGCAAATCCCTTCTTATTGCCGCTTATCCCTCCCGTGGTCTCGATGTTGGAGCTACAGAAGGGGTAAGAAAAGAGCTTCTCTCTCAAAGGGACCAAGGGAAGGCAGTTTTACTGATCTCTGAGGATCTTGAGGAGCTGATCTCTGTGGCAGACAGGATTGCCGTACTCTTTAATGGAGAGATTGTGGGAGAGATCCCCTCCTCCGAGGCCTCGGTAGAGAGGCTTGGACTTCTTATGACTGGAGTAAGGGAATAATGGTTCTGTACTTTGAAAAACGTAAAGCCCTATCCAAAAGGGTATTGGTGATTGTACCAATTGTGTCCTTTCTGATCTCCCTAATTCTAACCGGAATTCTTTTACTCTTTTTCCACACGGACCCTATAGCAACCTACAGGGCTATGTTCAAGGGAGCCTTCGGCAATTTCCATGCCCTTACAGAAACCCTGGTAAAGGCTACACCACTTATGCTTACAGGTCTTGGAGTAGCCCTGGCTTTTAAATTGAAGTTCTGGAACATTGGAGCAGAAGGTCAGCTTACCCTTGGCGGAGTTGCCTCTGCCTGGATGGCCCTGTTTCTTGGCAGATCTATCCCCTCCCCCTTTCTTCTGCCAGCGGTTATTCTGGCAGGGGTAATTGCCGGCGCCCTGTGGGCGGGGGTCCCAGCCCTTCTTAAGGCTTCCCTCAAGGTGGATGAGACTCTTACCACTTTGATGTTGAACTATGTGGCAATACTATTCTCTGAACACCTCTACTATGGACCCTGGAGGGATCCCAAGGGTTACGGTTTTCCTGGAACTGCACCTTTTCCCCCTGCTGCTTGGCTGCCCCGCTTTGCAGGAAGGGCGCATATTGGACTCTTCTTTGCCCTCTTCCTTGCCCTCCTGCTTTGGTTTCTCTTGAAAAGAAGCCGCTGGGGTTTTGAATTGGGGATACTAGGGAACAATCCCGAGGCAGCGAGACATCAGGGTATCCCTGTGGCGAGGGATCTTATCCTGGCAGTTCTCTTTTCCGGTGCCCTCTGCGGCCTGGCCGGAGCCTGCGAGGTAACGGGGATCTCCAGAAGACTCCAACAGGGGCTCTCCCTGGGTTATGGATATTCTGCCATAATAGTTGCCTGGATGGCGCAGCTGAATCCCCTGGCTACGGTTTTTGTTTCAATCCTGCTGGCAGGCCTGCTTGTCGGCGGCGATCAAGTCCAGATGACCATGGGGCTTCCCTCCAGCATGGGGTTAGTGCTCCAAGGGATGATCCTGTTCCCGCTCTTGGCTGGGAACCTTTTTTCCGAATACAGGCTTAGGTTTAGAAGGGATAGTTCAAGATTAATCTCTTTCTGGAGGAGGGAAAGGGGATGATAGGCCTTGTTACCAGTATCTTGACTATAACCCTCCGGGCAGGGACCTCTCTCGTCTACGCTACCCTGGGGGAAACCTTTACCGAGAGATCAGGTATTCTTAATCTTGGCCTTGAGGGAATAATGCTCCTGGGGGCTGTCACCTCCTTTTCCGTGGCCTATCATACAAACAGCCTGGCTCTTGCCCTTCTTATAGCCTTGTTTACTGGCGGACTCTTATCTGCCCTTCATGCCTTTCTTTCCATCACCCTTCGGGCAAACCAGGTTGTAAGTGGTCTATCCATAACCCTCTTCGGCTCCGGTTTTGCAAGCTTTCTGGGGCAGAGACTTGGACCGATATCCAACAACCACTATCTGGTAGGTTTAACCGGCCCAAGGTTCCGGCCCCTTTCTCTTCCCCTTTTGGGAGACTTGCCTTTACTTAAGGCCCTTTTTAACCAGGATATCCTTACCTATGGAATCTATATTTTAATTCCTTTGGCCTGGTTTTTTCTTTATAAAACAAAAAAGGGTTTGTGGCTAAGAGCGGTAGGGGAAAATCCTCAAACCGCCGATGCTGCGGGGATAAATGTTTCAAAAAACCGCTATTTTTATACTATTTTGGGGGGTATGTTGGTTGCTTTGGGAGGGGCTCATCTTTCCCTCTCCTATACCCCTGGCTGGTCGGAGAATATAACCGGAGGAAGAGGCTGGATAGTGATAGCCTTGGTTATATTCTCCATGTGGAATCCTGCCCGAGCCATCTGGGGGGCCGTTTTGTTTGGAGGGATAAATGCAGTTCAGTTCCGACTCCAAGCCTCTGGCACTTCCCTGCCCGCAGGTTTCCTCAACATGCTTCCCTATATTGCGACTATTACAGTTCTTGTGGCTATAACCTGGTGGGAAAACCTGAGCAAGAAAATCGGCGCTCCGGGGGCTTTAGGGAAACCCTATATAAGGGAGGAAAAATAACCCCTCTTACTCTGACATACCACCGGGGTTATGATATACTAGGTATAAACCTTTAAGGAGGGGAAAAGATGGGTGATAAGATGCTTCTATATTCTATGGAGCAGCTTCTTAACTGGATATCCCAGGAGTATCAAAATCGTAGTTCAGTTTTTGGAATTCCTGTCTCCCAATTTTTCCGGAAAAAGAATAATTACAAGGCCACAATATTCGGCCAAGATTCCGACACCTTTCTAGGTCCGGCAGCAGGGCCTCATACCCAGATAGCTCAGAATCTGATTACCGCCTATCTTTGCGGCGGCAGATTCCTGGAATTGAAAACTGTACAAAAACTGGACAATCTGGTTATACCAAAGCCCTGTATAGATGCCCTGGACGAGGGGTATAATACGGAATGGTCAACAGAACTATCTCTGGAGGAGGCTTACGAGGAGTATGCTAAGGCCTGGATAATAATCTCTCTTCTTTCTCAATATTTCCATCTTCCCGAGGGCTCTCCGAGCAATTTCATCTTCAACATGAGCCTCGGATATGATCTGGAGGGGATTCAATCCCCCGCTATGGATAGATTTATCAACCGGTTGATGGATTCAAAAGAGGAAACCCTTTTTACCCGTATGCTCGACGAAGCGGATCAATTCCTCTCCCAACAAAGGGATTTTTGGGGGAAGAGCCAGAAAGAACTCCGAGAGATTATTCCCCTTATTCCTGTAAATTTAGTTCAATCTGTTACTCTCTCCACCATGCACGGATGCCCTCCCTCCGAGATAGAGAAGATCTGCGCTTATCTAATTACTCAGAAAAACCTTAACACTTATGTTAAACTTAATCCCACCCTTCTGGGTTTCGACAAAACCAGAAAAACCCTGGACAGTCTTGGTTATAACTATGTAGAGTTAAAAAGGGAGTCCTTTACCAAGGACCTTCAGATGGAGGATGCGGTTCCGATGATCCGGCGGTTGAAAAAACTTGCCGATTCAAAGGGAAAATTCTTTGGGCTTAAGCTTTCTAATACCCTGGGGGTAAGAAACTATGGCCGGGTTTTACCGGGAGAGGAAAAGTATATGTCCGGCAGGGCTCTTTACCCTCTTACCATAACCTTGGCCTCCCTGTTGGCCAATGAATTCAACGGACTTGTTCCAATCTCCTTTTCCGGGGGAATCTCTCAGTATACGGTTCTAGAGACTGCAAAATGCGGAATCAGGCCTATTACCATGGCCACAGCCCTTCTTAAACCGGGCGGATACTCCAGAATCTCCTACATGGCGGATATTATCGATGCCGCCTGGGATCTGCTTCCCAATCAATTGGATAAGGATGCCCTCTCCATCCTATCGGAAAGGGCGACAAACAATCCCTACAGCAGGAAGATCTGGAGAGGAACCGATAAGGTTTCCGTTCCCGACCCGCTCCCCCTTCTGGATTGTGCCATTGCACCCTGCATCTATGCCTGCCCCATAGGACAGGATGCACCGGAATACATCCGTCTTACATCAGAAAAAAGATACTCCGAAGCCCTGGCCTTGATTTATGCAAAAAATCCCTTGCCCCATATTACAGGATACATCTGTGATCATGTATGCATGGCCAACTGCACCCGCCTCGATTACGATGGGCCGGTGCGCATAAGGGAAATAAAAAGGATTGCCGCTCAGAAGGGTTACCTTGAACATCTTTCCAACAGCCCAACACCTCCCAAGGGTAAGAAGAGGGTTGCCGTTCTGGGTGCTGGTCCCTCCGGGCTTGCCTGTGCCTATTTCCTAAGAAAAGCCGGTGTCCAGGTAACTATCTTTGAAAAGGAATCCAATGCCGGAGGAATAATCAATACTGTCTTGCCTTCCTACAGGATCCCACTAATGGCGGTGGAGAAGGATATAGATTTTCTGGCTGCCCTGGGGGTGCATTTCAAATTCGATGTTGATCCTGTTCCCTCCTTCCGAGAACTGTTCAAACAGAATTACAGTGCTGTTTATGTTGCCACCGGTGCAAGCAAGGAAAGATCCCTGGATCTTGGTCCAGAGGCCTCCCGGGTTTACGGGGTAATAGATTTTCTAAAACAGATTAAGCTGGAAAAGGGTTTCCACTCCCTGGGTAAAAGGGTTGCTGTTATAGGAGGAGGAAACAGCGCCATGGATGGGGCTAGGTCTGCCCTAAGGATTCCAGGGGTTGAACGGGTATACATTATTTACCGAAGAAGCGAGGCAGAGATCCCCGCAGAGCGGGAGGAGTTTGAGCTTGCTAAAACTGAAGGTGCAGTCTTCCTACCCCTCCTCACTCCTGTTAAATACACTAGGAACAGTATCCTGGTTTGCAGAAAGATCATTCTCGGAGAAAGGGGAAGAGATGGAAGAAGGATTCCTGTAGAAACCGAGGAGACGGTAGAGATTCCGGTGGATTCTGTAATCACCGCCTTGGGCGAGGAGCCGGACAGAGAGACCCTATTAAAAATGGGCCTTACAGTAACAGGGAAAGGTACCGTAGAGACTCAAGCCAGCAGTTTCGCCGCCTCCCGTCCCGGTGTCTTTGCCGGTGGTGATGTAAGACTTGGGGCATCTTCGGTGGTTAAGGCTCTTGCCGACGGAAGGGGAGCTGCAGAAGAGATCCTCTCCTATATCCTGAAAAAATCGGGTAAGGAGATCCTGGATTCTGTATTCAAAGATTCCATGAAATACCGGGAGGTTCAGATACCCCCGGAAGAACTTATCCAAAGAAAGGGTTTACTCTATACACTTCCGCAGCCTATGGATGACCTTACCCTGGCTAAAAGAGAGGAGTTCCGCTGTCTTCACTGCGGTCTGGTATGCAACAAGTGTGTAGATGTTTGTCCAAACCGGGCAAATATCGCCTTGGATACCCAGGGGAAGATCTTTAAAGATCGATACCAGATTCTCCACATGGATGATCCCTGCAATGAATGTGGCAATTGTTACACCTTCTGTCCCTTTGAGGGAAGACCATACAAGGATAAGCTTACCCTCTTTTCTTCCCTTAAAACCTTCGAAGAAAGCGAAAACAATGGCGCCTTTTTCCCCGATCCTGATAAAGCGGATATCCGTCTCCGGCTTGGTGGAGAGATCTATCTTCTGGATATCTCACAAGCCTTGGAGCAGGAAAAGAGCGAAGAAGAATATTCTGACCTTGAAAAAGTGTCCTGGTTGTTTTCCTTGATCTTCCGGGAATATCATTACTTATTAGAGAGGAGAAAATGATACTTTTAAAAAATCCTACCCTCCTATCCTGGGATCCTCCAGCGATTCAGGAAGGAAAATCGGTTTTGATAGAGGGAGGAGTGATAAAAGGCCTGCTTTCGGCCGGGGAGATACCGGAAGAAGCAAAAATGGGTGAAATTATTGATTGCACAGGCAAGTATCTCGCCCCTGGGCTGGTGTGCAGTCACAATCACTTCTACTCCGCCCTTTCCAGGGGGGTCATGGCAAGGATCAAACCCTCCACAGATTTTGTTTCTCAGCTAAAGAATCTTTGGTGGCGTCTGGACAGGGCAATAGATGCACCGATTCTCCAATCCAGCGCTCTGGTTGGAGCCCTGGAGGCTATTAAGGCTGGGACCACCTCTGTCATA
>Ga0067045_1031479_pt1 | contig 12178 bp, 10 predicted proteins | sample TerdegcTABiofilm_FD_59184 | JGI IMG/M metagenome (GOLD analysis project Ga0067045, IMG submission 59184) | Combined Assembly of (Gp0054472, Gp0054536) Wastewater bioreactor microbial communities from Singapore -Terephthalate degrading...
TAATAGAATCTATATTTTCATGGCCCGGCATGGGTAAAACCATTCTAGATGCCATATCAGGCAAGGATTATCCAGTAGTTATGATTACCACTATGCTTACCTCGTTTATGATATTAATGGCAAGCTTTTTGGCTGACCTTTTGACTGCCTTGCTTGATCCCAGAGTGAGGTTCAATTAATTAAAACTAATTATGGTAAGACAAGAAAGGACATGATGTTCAAATGAAACCTGTAATAACAAAACCTCAACTAACAAAACATGTAAAGCCGGTAAAAAGTAACCTGATGAAGCGTAACTGGCAAAAACTTAAAAGGAATAAGTTGTCCATGGTAGGACTTGCCATAGTGATCATAATAATTTTAGGTGCAATATTTGCGCCCATGCTTACCAGTTACAAGCCCGATGAGATAGATCTTGGCAACAGGTTGGCCCCCCCAAGTTCAAATCACCTTCTGGGAACTGACAAGTTGGGCAGGGATGTCTATACAAGATTGCTCTATGGTTCAAGGATATCCATTATAGTAGGCATTAGCGGTGCTGTTGGAGGTGGTCTTATAGGTATAATTCTTGGATGCCTGGGAGGATATATCGGTGGCAGGTTTGACAGGATATTACTTAGAATTTCCGAGGTTTTCATGACCTTTCCATCTCTAATATTGGTGCTAATATTGATAGTCTTCCTGGGGCAAGGGCTTTTTAACCTTATATTCATTTTTTCAATTACAGGCTGGATGGGTATGTATAGAATAGTAAGATCCAGGTTCCTGTCCCTCAGGGAAGAAAGTTTTGTAGAAGCTCTCAGGGCTTTTGGAATAAGCAAATTATCCATAATATTCAGGCATATACTACCAAATACTACGGGACCGATAATAGTAAGTATTACTCTTTCCATGCCAGGCTACATCCTGTCTGAAGCGGGCCTTAGCTTCTTAGGGCTTGGTGTGCCACCCAACATATCTACATGGGGTAATATTATAAATGCCGCCCAACAAATTGATATTATAATGAATAACTGGTGGCTATGGGTTCCTCCCGGGTTTATGATATCCTTATATGTGCTGGGCGTAAACTTTCTGGGCGATGGTCTTAGGGATGTCTTAGACCCAAATCAGTAATGTAATATTGAAACAGGGAGGTGAACATATTTTATGAATGATATAATTCTAACTGTTGACGGCCTCAAAACATATTTCTATATAGACAAGCATGTGATAAAAAGCGTCAACGGAGTTTCTTTAAAGGTAAGACGGGGTAAAACACTGGGTCTTGTAGGTGAGAGCGGTTGTGGCAAAACTGTTACATCACTTTCTATAATGCAGCTTCTTCCAAAGCTTGCGAAGATTTCGGATGGAAGCATTATATACCATTCTCTGAAAGGCGACATAGAACTGAGAAATCTGCCGAGAAACGGAAAAAAAATGCGCTCAATAAGGGGAAAGGAGATAGCTATGATATTTCAGGACCCAATGACTTCTCTCAACCCTGTATACACAATAGGATACCAGATGATGGAAAACTTATTATACCATGAAAACATAAGAAAAGGCGATGCACGTAAGAAAGTAATAAAACTACTGGGCGAGTTGGGAATTCCCAAGCCCGAATCCAGGATAGATGACTATCCTCATCAGTTTAGCGGTGGTATGAGACAGAGGGTCATGATCGCTATGGCTATGATATGCAATCCATCGCTGTTGATAGCCGATGAGCCAACTACAGCCCTTGACGTTACAATACAAGCCCAGATAATTGAAATTATGAAGCAGGTTCAGAAAGAACACGGTACATCAATCATGCTTATAACCCATAATATGGGACTAATTGCCGATATGGCTGATGATGTAGCTGTTATGTATATGGGTAAGATAGTAGAAAGCGGAACAATTCAGGATGTGCTAGGCAATCCACAGCACCCTTATACAAGAGCGCTTCTCAAGTCAGTGCCTGTACTTGGCATAGGCAAACGGAGAAGGCTTGAACCTATAAGAGGCTCTACTCCCGACCCCTTAAACATGCCTGAGGGCTGTGAGTTTTCAACAAGATGTGATTATGTTACGAACCAATGCTTGACCGAGCCACCGGTTTTGGATATTGGTAGCGGACACTTGGTAAAATGCTGGCAGTGCAAGGGGAGGTGCCTAACATGAATAATAGCAAACAAACGATGAATGATAATCGGATACTGATTGAGATAAATAGGCTTAAAAAGTATTATCCTGTGACTAGAGGAGTTTTTCGCAGGGTTGTAGGATATGTGAAAGCAGTAGACGGCGTAAACTTTTTTGTCCGCAAGAGTGAAACCCTTGGGTTTGTAGGTGAAAGCGGCTGTGGAAAGACCACCCTTGGGAAGTGTATAGTACGCCTGCTCACTCCAACTGAAGGTGAGATAAAATACTTCCACTCGGATGGTCAGGTAAAAGATTTGCTTAAGCTCAACAAAGAAGAGAGCTTTAATATGAGAAAAAAGATACAGATAGTATTTCAGGATCCATATTCTTCACTGAACCCTATTATGACAATATTTAATTCATTTGATGAACCCCTTAAGATACATGGTATGAAAAATCCGGGTGAACGTAAGGATAGGATAGCACAGCTGCTTGAAGCTGTGAACTTAAGTCCTGATTACATGTACAGGTATCCGCATGAACTTTCAGGTGGACAGCGTCAGAGAATATGCATAGCAAGGGCTCTTAGCATAAATCCAGAGATTATCGTGTGTGATGAGCCTGTTTCAGCTCTTGATGTATCTATACAGGCACAGGTGTTGAACCTTATGAAAGACTTGCAGGAACGTTTGAAACTTACGTATATATTTATAGCCCACGACTTGAGTGTGGTGGAATACATGAGTAACAGGATTGCGGTCATGTATCTCGGAAAGATTGTAGAACTAGCAGATTCTAGTGAGCTGTACAATGACAGTCGCCATCCTTATACAGAGGCATTACTTTCAGCTGTACCTGTTCCTACGCTGGAAAAGAAGAAACATAGGATAGTACTAAAAGGAGATGTACCAAGCCCTGAAAACCCACCTAATGGATGCCGTTTCCACCTACGCTGCGAGAAACGTATAAAAATATGCCAGGAAGTGGAGCCGGAGCTTAAAAAGGTAAAGGGTACTAATAACCATTATGTTGCTTGCCACCTGGCTGAGACCGAGTGAAGCTCATCAAATTAGCTGTGCTTAGTGAGAGCTTAGATTGAGTTTGTGAACTAATTAAGGAGGGTACGATTTTTATGAGTATAATAAGGTTTGATACGGTAATAGATACCGATGTACTGGTTGTAGGTGGTGGGCTGGCAGCAATAAAGGCTGCCATTGAATGTGCAAGGATGGGTGTAAAGGTACTTGTAACAGTAAAAGGTGAGATATGTTCGGGTTCTAGCTTTTATCCGTTGACAAGTGGGCTTGGCTGTCAGGCACCATCTAGTGACGAAGACAAAGAACTCTTTTTACAAGAAATTGATGAATCCAGTTATGGTATGAATGATCATAGATTATGTGAAATATATGTAGACGAGATAAGGGATAGAGTTAAAGAACTGCCGGAAATTGTAATATCGTACCGCAAGCTGAAAGGTAGGACAGCTTGTTTTGCAAAGAGAGCCAGAGATTTGTTTATATGGAGAGACTGGGAAGCCATACGGTCTAATGTACGTAGGCTTTTTGATTCCTTGACCAATCTTCAGCTCATGGAACATTCGGATATAATCCAACTGCTTGAAGTTGATGGCCGGGTGGAAGGCGCGGTGGCTGCAGGTAGTGATAGGAAGCTGATAGTGATCAATGCAAAGTCTGTCATCCTTGCTACCGGTGGCTTTTGCGGGCTCTACAAGCACAGCCTCAATACCGACGATGTATCCGGTTTGGGACACGCCATCGCTTTTGAGGTAGGGGCAAAGCTTATAAACCTTGAGTTCAATCAGTTCATTCCAGGTATGTTCAAGCCTGTATACAAGGCACTGTTTAGTGAACAGACACTTTACTACTGCGATGGTGTTGAGAATTCACAGGGCGAGGACGTGCTGTCCAAATATTTACCTAAAGATGTGCAAAAACGTGAATGCCTTGACCTTCGTGGAGGGCATGGTCCTTTCACGTGTGCTGATGCATCAAAATATTTCGATATAGCAATGATGAAGGAAATATTAGCTGATAAAGGTGAAGAAGGATTTAGATTAATTTATTCACCATCTATATATTCAGTTGAAAATGATGCCTTACAAAACTATCTTAACTGGTTAAAGACAAAAGACATTGACCTTGTACGCGATAAAATAGTTATTGCTCCCTTTGGGCATGCCAGTAATGGCGGTATATGGATTGATGAGAATTGTTGTACTACTGTAGAAGGCCTTTTCGCCGCTGGAGAAGCAGCAGGCGGAATACATGGTGCTGATAGACTTGGAGGTAATGCTTCGGGAAGCTGCCTTGTATTCGGTAAACGTGCAGCTGTTTCAGCAGTTAAGTACGCGTCTTCACGACCAGCTCCTAAAGCAGAACTTGAAAGAACTGCAAGGATTCTTGCTGATACCTTAGACACAGGTGAAGGCTCAATACCCCCAGGAGAGGTAGTTGATGCTATAGGGGAAATTCTATGGTTCCATGGCAACATTGTTCGCAGCGAGGAACAGTTACTAGAGGGCATAAAGAAACTTGAAGATATGAAGTTAAATTATAATGCGCTAAAGACATTTGAATACGGTACCAACCTGAGGGATGCTGTAAAGGCACATCATTGCCTTCGATTTTCACGCATTTTACTGGAAGCCATGTTAATAAGGAAAGAGAGCAGGGGCTCACATTACAGAGATGATTACCCTGTAATCAACAACAAGTGTTTTGGAAAGAGAATTGCTGTTTCTAAGAATAGTGGGAATGGATTACGTTTTGAATTGGTATGATGAAAGGAGAAAAAATTATGAGTAAGAGTAAGGCAATAAAGTTCCTTTACTTGGACAATAGGTGCTATGAGTATATAAAGGGCTTTAATAGCCGACTTGGTCAACCTAAAAAATATGAGGGCAACCCTGTTATAAGACCAGAACTTCCACATGAGTTCAAGAGGGTACATTATTATGGCACGGCTCTGTTCGATATTAATGATAGGCTTTTCAAGACCTGGTATTCTACTCATTACTATGAGCCAGGCATAAGTGAAGCAGATAAAGATAAGGCATATGCATACCTTAATTACGCTTTTTCCAAGGATGGCATAAACTGGATAAAACCCAAGCTGGATGTGGTGGAGGGTACAAATATAGTAATGGACAATGATAAGGGTACTCATGGCCCTACTGTTATAATAGATGACATGGATCCCGATCCTGAAAGGAGATTCAAACTGGCCATGGCTCCTTACGTTAATAAATGCGGCATAACCATTTACACTTCCCCAGACGGTATACACTGGAAACCTTTCAATGACGGAAAAGCGGTTATAGATGTACACAGCGATTGCCATGTAGGCTTTTATCGTGATCCTGTTACAGGTCATTACAGAGTTTCTTTCAGGACAAGGGTACCCGACAGGCGTGTATGGGTTAGTGAGAGCCTTGACCTGATAAACTGGACTAGGCCGGTACTGGCTATAGAACCCGGACAGGGAGACCCCTGTGGCACACAGTTTTATGGCATGCAAATGACTCCGTATGGTTCATATGTCATGGGATGGATATCCATGTACAATACATTCGACTATAAGGTAGACCCTAATTACAATAAAATGGCGGGTACTATGGATGTACAGCTTGCCTACAGCCGGGACGGCTTTGGATGGCACAGATGCTTCCAGGGGCAAAAATTTATACCTTTTGGTGGGCCTGGCGACTGGGATGCACAGTGCCTCATTCCCTCCTCTACAGCTATATACAGGCCGGATGGGATATACTTCTACTTTTCGGGATCTTCCTTTGATCATTCCGGTCCTATAAGGATTCCTTACAGTGAAATATCAAAGGAGTGTATCGGGATGGCAAAACTAAGACCAGACGGTTTTGTGGAACTGGAAGCCCGTGAGGAAGTATGCGAGCTTATGACGCGGCCTTTCATGGTGACAGAGGGAGATATATATCTCAATGCTGCAGCATGCGGAGGCTATGTAAAGGTGGAAGTATGTGATACGAAAGGAGAAGCTATAGAGGGATTTGCCTTCGATAATTGTGAGCCTTTTACGGGTGATTGTATGGCACATAAGGTATGCTGGAATGGAACACCTGACCTTGAAAAGATTACTGGACAGGTTATCCGGCTTAAAGTGAGGGCAAAGAATGCCAGACTTTACTCTGTTTTATTCCCCAACGGAGAGGATCCAGCCAGGTATTGGCAGTTCAAGGAGATAAGCTGTCTTAATCCAAAGTATGACATAGAAGAATAATGAAATAATTTGTAAAAATATGATAAGCAAGAAATATAATTAAGGAATATAATCAAGGAGGTAACCTGATGGGGGCATTAGATATTTCAGGGAGGGAAGTTACTTTTATTGATGATTACCTAATTGAGCAAAAGGTAAATATTCAACGCACTCTTCACCAGCCTATAAAATACGTTGGTAATCCTATAATGAGACCTGTTGCAAGATGGGAAGGATATTCAGTGAACCTTTTCGGAACGGTATTAAAAGATGAGGGAATATATAAAATGTGGTATCAGGGATACGGGGGAACGCCATACACGGGATGTTACGCTACTTCGAGAGATGGCATTTTTTGGGAAAGGCCAAACCTTGGTCTTATTGAATATGAAGGTAGTAAAGATAATAACATATTCTTGATAGACATATCTCCCGTAAACGTTATGAAGGACGAAAGGGAGACAAACCCGGACAGGCGTTATAAAGCCCTTTTTTGGGAACAGCACAACCCTTCTATGTCTGTTGCCTTTTCCCCGGATGGTATTAATTGGAGCAAATATGAAGGCAATCCTGTAATTGAAAATACAGGTGATGTCCATATGCTTGCAGGTTGGGATGAGAGCTGCGGGAAATATGTTGTTTATAGCAAACCCAGGCAGGCAAGTGATGGGAGAAGAATACGGGTTGTTACCAGATTAGAGAGTGAAGACTTTATTCACTGGAGCGAACCTGTTTATGTGCTTGAGCCTGATGAAAAAGATCCGCCGAATCTTGAATTTTACGGCATGCCTGTTTTTAAATACGAGGATATATATATCGGTCTTCCTTCTGTATACCACACATACGAGGAAGAACCCAATCCTAGGATGGCAGGAACAATGAATATCCAGCTGGCATATAGTAGAGATGGGTATAATTGGAACAGGGCTTGTGACAGAAAGGTATTTATACCCAATGGACCTCCTGGAAGTGTCGATAGTAAAATGATATACTGCGCAAGAGCTCCAGTTGACATGGAAGATGAATTGTGGTTTTACTATGGTGGATATCTGGTGGATCATGGAATTACTGAGGATATAAACGGAAAACGTCCCAATGATTTAAAAAAGCAGGGAGGCATTATTGCACAACGCGGAGGTTATATATGCCTTGCGAAATTGAGAAAAAGCGGATTTGTTTCATTGGACGCTGGAGAGGAAGAAGGTTATATTGTAACGAAACCTTTTATATGCAAGGATGACGAATTGTTTATAAATGCAGATGCAAAAGGCGGGTATATTGCGGTGTCTGTGCTTGATGAGGATGGGCACCATTTTGGAAATTATTTTACAGGGTATAAAAGAGTGGAATGTGCCTTGTTTGACGGAAATTCAATACACCACAGGGTAACATGGAGAGATAAGGTTTCTCTTACGGAACTTAAAGGAAAGACTATAAAGTTGAAATTCTATCTTAAGAATGCAATGCTTTATTCATTTGTATGTTCTTCATCTTCACAAAAGTAAAAATAAAAATATCATTATAGGTCAACTTTTAAATGATACTAAAAATAACTCTAATAAAATATTGCTAAATAGTGATAATAGTGTTATAATAATACTAGACTAAAGTAATAGCATTACACTTAAGGCAAGGAGTGGGGAAGTCCCACTCTTTCCTATTATTGAAGTGTATGTTGTGCTTACACTTAAATTTGGCACGACTTAATGTCATGCCAAATTTGTTTGAGGAAATAAAATATTTGGAGAGTTGATATGGGAAATAAAAAGATTGAGGATATAGTTACAAAAATGGCATTACCAATAATAGAAAGAATGCTTTTTGAACTGGTAGATGTAGAATTTACTAAGGAAGGTAAGAATTGGTACTTGAGAATTTATATAGATAAGCCTGGCGGAATTACTATAGACGATTGCCAGGCTGTAAGTGAGCAGTTGAGCGATGAATTGGACAGAATTGACCCTATTAAGCATAGTTATATTTTTGAGGTTTCATCTCCAGGCCTGGAAAGGCCGCTTAAGAAGGACAGGGATTTTGAAAGGTATAAGGGAGAGATGATAGAATTAAAGCTATTTCATCCTATTGATGGTAAGAAGGTTTTTGAAGGTGAACTTGTAGGTTTAATAGATAACAATGTTGTTGTAAAACTGGAAAACGGTGTAATAATGCATTTTAATAGAAGTGAGATAGCATTGGCAAAAAGGACGATAAAGTTTTAATTTTTAAGGAGGTAGCAGTAGGGGATGAGTGTAGAACTAATACATGCTTTGGAACAATTGGAAAAAGAAAAGGGGATTGATAAGGAGCTTCTTATTAATGCTATTGAAGCAGCTCTGGTGTCGGCTTACAAAAAGAATTTTGGACCAGCTCAAAACGCCAGAATATATATTGATAGGGAAACTGGGGAAGTGAAGGTATTTGCTTTAAAAAAAGTGACATCAGAACCTAAAAATGACCTTTTTGATATATCGTTAGAAGCGGCAAGAAAAATGAAGGTTACCGCTGAAGAAAACGATATGATTGAAGTAGAAGTAACACCAAAGAAATTTGGGAGGATTGCTGCCCAGGCTGCAAAGCAGGTTGTAGTGCAAAGAATTAAGGAAGCTGAAAGAGGGATTATATTTGAAGAATATTACAATAAAGAAGGAGATATTGTAAGCGGTTTGGTGCAAAGGTATGAGAAGAAAAATGTAATAATTGATTTAGGGAAAGCCGAGGCGATATTAACTCCTTTAGAGCAAACTGTTGGTGAAGAATATAATTTAAATGATAGGCTTAAAGTTTATATAGTTGAAGTCAAGAAAACGCCGAAAGGCCCTCAAATTATGGTTTCAAGGACTCATCCAGGATTAGTTAAAAGGTTGTTTGAACTTGAAGTGCCGGAAATACATGATGGTATTGTTGAGATAAAGGGTATTTCGAGGGAACCGGGGTCAAGGACAAAAATTGCTGTTTATTCGAAAGAAGAGAATGTAGATCCGGTAGGGGCCTGTGTGGGCCATAAGGGTATTAGAGTTCAAGCTGTTGTTGATGAAATTAGGGGTGAAAAGATTGATATTATTAAGTGGAGTAGTAATCCAGGAGAGTATATTTCAAGCAGCTTAAGCCCTGCAAAAGTCTTAAGGGTTGATATAAATGAAAAAGAAAAGAGTGCAAGAGTAATAGTACCTGACTACCAGTTATCCCTTGCTATAGGCAAGGAAGGACAAAATGCTCGGTTAGCTGCAAAACTTACAGGTTGGAAGATTGATATTAAAAGCGAGTCTCAATTGAGAGCTGAAATAGAACAACAATTATTAAACTTTGATGTTAACTATAAACCTGAAGAATGATTTTGCAAAATTTGGGAGTGTGGTACAGTATGAAACAGAAAAAGGTACCCATGCGCATGTGCCTTGGATGTAAGGAATCGAAACCCAAAAAAGAGTTGATAAGGGTTGTTAAAAATAAAGAAAATGTAATATCTGTTGATCTTACAGGTAAAATGCATGGACGTGGGGCATATGTATGCCGGCAAAAGTCATGCCTTGAAAAAGCAATTAAAGGCAAAAGACTGGAAAATAGCTTTGAAATGGTAATTAGTCCTGAAATATATGATATATTGAGAAAACAAATGGAGGAGATTGATGAAGGATAAAATATATTCTTTTCTGGGATTAGCGACAAAAGCCGGTAAACTTATATCAGGAGAAGAAGGGTGCGAAAAAGCTGTAAAAAAAAGAAAGGCTCATTTAGTAATAATAGCTGAAGATGCATCAAATAATATGAAAATGCGCTTCATAAATATGTGCAGACATAGAGGAGTTGATATTAGAATATTTGGAGAAAGGGATTTACTTGGTAAATTTACGGGAAAAGACATGAGGGTAGTTATTGCAATTTTACAGGAAGAGTTTGCAAAGAAGCTTGTGGAAATGATAGATAACCAAAAAACGGGAATTGGGGGTGTGTAAATATGGAAAAGGTTAGGATTTATGAACTAGCTAAAGAATTAAACACCACAAGTAAAAGGCTTATTGAAAAACTAGCAGAAATTAACATAAATGTTAAAAACCACATGAGCTATCTTGATGAGCAAGAAATCGAGGCTTTATATAAACATATAGGTGTAGTTTCTTATGAGCAAGAGAATAGGGATGAGGACAAGAAAAAGACTTCTGCCTTTGCACCCCAAACTAAAATGGATCAAAAGAAGCCTGAAGCAAAAGACTCAAAAAGTGCACCAAGGATAATAAGGACGACCGAAATTGTTGTTGATGAAAAAATTAATGATAGGTATAAGGAAAGCGGTATCCATAAAGATGAGAATCATCATGGGCGTAATAAAGGTGAATTCAAGGGGGGAAGAAGGTATGGTGGTATAAAGGTAAATATAGCAGGGTCAGGATTAAGGGCAGGTTTTGTAAGAGATACAGGTCCTGTAATAAAAAAGAAAGATAAGCCGGCAAAAATAGATAAGGCACAGGATAAAGCACAGGATAAAATACAGGATAAGGACCAGGATAAGATTCAAGATGAGACAGAGAAAAAAGTACAGGACAAAATCCAGGACAAAATTGAGGATAAAAGCATTAATAAAAACATTAAGGAGATTAATATTATTAATCATATTAATGATGAAAAAGAAACCAAAGAATCAGTTCAGGAACCTGTCAAAGACGATACAAAAATAAAAGGACAAATTAAAGAGGCACAGAAAGAGTTAAAAGATGGAAAAGAAAAACACAAAGATCAACAAGAGAAAAGCGGTTTTAAGGGTGAAAAAAGTAAAGTTGTGGTCGGAGAAGAAATGAAAACTATGGGTAAAGATAAAAAAAGTAGAGAGAAATATGAAGCCAATTTTGATAAGTCCGAGGATGACAAATTAAAGTCTTCTGTACAAGATCAAATAAAGAAAGATGGAAACAAAAACAACAAAAATAAAGGACAAGGTACAGGATATACAAGCCCTAAAACTTATAAACAGGAGGGAAAGAAGCCTCAATTTCTCGAAATTCCTGAGCCTGATATTGATATAGAGTATGAAGAGATAAAACATTTTGACTATCGAAATAAAGATTTTGATAAAGATAAAAAACGGGAACAAAAAAGAGAACTGCCTAAAATACAGACCTCAGTAAGCAGGAAAAAGAAATTTAAAACGCATGAAATTATAGTTGATGGAAAGAGAAATATTTCTGAACTGATAACAGAAGATATTCTGATTGATGAATTTTATGATGACCATAAAACTAAAAAGGCAATAAAGCCTATTAAACGCAAAACCGAGGACAAAAATAAAGATAAGAAAAATAATATTAATGTTTCCGTTACTGCACCAAAGCCTGTGTTGAAAATGGTTGAGATACCTGAAAAAATTACTGTAAAAGATCTGGCGGAGATCTTGAAGAAAAGTGCTGCAGATGTTATTAAGAAGTTAATAAGTATGGGCATTATGGTTACCGTAAACCAGGAGATAGATTATGATACTGCGGCAATAATAGCTGATGAATTTGGAATTAAAGCAGAAAAAGAAGTTGTTGTTAATGAAGAGGACATTTTGTTTGATGATGAAGAAGATAATGAGGAAGATTTGAGACCGAGGCCACCTGTGGTTGTGGTAATGGGGCATGTAGACCATGGGAAGACATCTCTTCTTGATGCAATTAGGAAAACGAACGTTATTGAAAGTGAAGAGGGAGGCATAACACAACATATAGGTGCTTATACTGTGAATATAAATAACAGGAATATCACTTTCCTTGATACTCCAGGCCACGAAGCATTTACTGCTCTGAGAGCCAGAGGAGCACAGGTAACGGATATAGCTATACTTGTA
>Ga0067045_1031480_pt1 | contig 12178 bp, 10 predicted proteins | sample TerdegcTABiofilm_FD_59184 | JGI IMG/M metagenome (GOLD analysis project Ga0067045, IMG submission 59184) | Combined Assembly of (Gp0054472, Gp0054536) Wastewater bioreactor microbial communities from Singapore -Terephthalate degrading...
CCCTTTCTGTTCAGCTCGCTGGCAATCCGCGCCGTGACGCGCGCAGCGGTGTTAGTGGTGCAGGAAGTGCGCCGCCAGTTCCGCCTTCCCGGCTTAATGGAGGGGCGGGTCGCCCCCGATTATACCCGCGCTGTGGCTATCTGCACGAGGGCGGCGCAGAAGGAATTGCTTAACCTGGCGATTCTGGTGATTGCTGTGCCGGTGCTGATCGGCTTTGCGCTCAAAGTGGAGGTGTTGGGCGGCTTCCTGGCAGGGATCATCGTCAGCGGGCAGTTGCTTGCCGTCTTCATGGCGACCGCGGGTGGCGCCTGGGACAATGCCAAGAAGATCATTGAGGATGGCCTGTATGGCGGCAAAAGGTCCGAAGCGCATAAGGCGTCGGTGGTTGGCGACACTATTGGCGATCCGCTGAAAGATACTGCCGGGCCTGCGCTCAACCCGATGATCAAGGTGGTCAACCTGGTCTCGCTGCTCCTGGCCCCGCTGATTGTGCGGTACTCAGGCTTCTCGTGGCCGCTGGCGATTGCGGTCGTCCTGCTGTTGGGATTGCTGGTCTGGGTCATCTCCAACAGCAAGCGGGAGATCACGATGTTTGAGGAAGACCTGGAGTAGGCAGCGGTAAACGGTAAACAGTAGACGGTAGACGGTAGACAGTAAACGAAAGATCAGCGCCGGCCACTGTGCAGTGGCCGGCGCTGGTGTTAAGACCCCTGAGAAAGGCCCTAAAATGCCTTCAGTTTGAGCCACGGCCGGATTTGCCAGGCCGGAATTTGGAGTTACGATATACTTAACTCACATTCGTGCCATGGGTATCCATGCGCAGTTTTTGCAAATCAAGGAGGTGAATGATGACGTTAGATCTATCCGCCATTCAGACGTTGTTGGGCGCGGAGGCCGAATCGTTGTTGACCCACGAATGCCAGACTATTCCCCGCACCATGCTCCACCTGCCGGGGCCGGATTTCGTCGATCGGATTTTCGCGCCAAGCGACCGGCCCATCCCGGTGCTGCGCAGTTTGCAGGCGCTCTTCAACCACGGCCGGCTGGCCGGGACGGGGTATCTCTCCATCCTGCCGGTGGATCAGGGGATTGAGCACTCGGCGGGCGCTTCGTTCGCGCCGAACCCGGCCTATTTTGACCCGGAGGCGATTGTGCAGCTGGCCATAGAAGGCGGCTGCAACGCGGTGGCCTCCACGTTGGGGGTGTTGGGGGCGGTCGCGCGCCGGTATGCGCACAAAATCCCCTTCATCCTCAAGTTCAACCACAACGAGCTGCTGACCTACCCCAACAAACACGACCAGGTCATCTTCGCGCAGGTGGAACAGGCATGGGAAATGGGCGCGGTGGCGGTCGGCGCGACCATCTACTTCGGCGCGCCCGAATCCTCGCGCCAGATCGTGGAGGTGAGCCAGGCCTTCGCGCGCGCCCATGAGCTGGGCATGGCGACGATCCTCTGGTGCTACCTGCGCAACCCCGGCTTCAAGGTGGGCGGCGTGGATTACCACGTCAGCGCCGACCTGACCGGGCAGGCCAACCACCTCGGCGTGACGATTGAGGCCGACATCATCAAGCAAAAGCTGCCCGAAAACAACGGCGGCTACACCGCCGTGCAGATGGGCGATTCCAGTTACGGCAAGATTGACCGCCGCGTCTACACGCAGCTGACCACCGAACACCCGGTGGACCTCTGCCGCTACCAGGTCGCCAACGCCTACCTGGGACGGATCGGGCTGATCAACTCCGGCGGGGCCTCCGGCGCGAACGATCTGGCCGAGGCGGTGCGGACGGCGGTCATCAACAAGCGGGCCGGCGGCATGGGGCTGATCAGTGGCCGCAAGGCTTTCCAGAAGCCGATGGCCCAGGGGGTAGAGCTGCTCCACGCCATCCAGGATGTCTATCTCTGCGCCGGCGTGACGATTGCGTAAAGCCAGGGGGGGCTGAGCCACCCGATGCAAAAGAGGGGGACAGACCACGCAACCTTGAGGTCTGTCCCCCCCACTGTGTCAGGGCCCTACCCGCCAGGCCGGGCTCAAGCTCGTTCCCGGTTCACCTGCAAATCCCCCAACGTGAAGGAATAATTCTGCTGCCGGCCGGTCAACACATAACGCACCAACGCCTCGCTGGCCAGCGCCACGGCAAAGAGGATCAGATTGCGCGCCAGGGGATACTCGCAAACGTCAGCGCCGCCCGCCGGAGCCTGGGGCACGCGATAGCCCTCATTCCAGAGAATTTCGGCATAATCGGCGCTTAAGCCGACATGCAGACAGGGCTGGCCCCCCTGGCGGCAGTGCTCCGTCACCGCGGCGCGGGCCGCGTGATTGTCAAACCCATCCACCACCACCTCCGCCCCCGCCAGCAGCCGACCCGCATTGGCCGGCGTCAGCTCCTTGCGCACGGTGCCGATCTCCACGCCCACGGCCCGGAACACCTCAGCCTGGAGCGCATCCACTTTCAGCGCGCCCACATCGCCGGCAGTGTAAATTTGCGTCCCGATATTGTGCGCCTCCACCCGGTCAAAATCAATGACCGTGAGGGCCCGGAACCCCTGCCGTACCAGATTCAACGTCAGATTAGCCCCCACCGCGCCCGCGCCGCAGATCGTCAGCCGGGCCGCGGCCAGCCGCGCCAGCGCATCCCCCCCGCGATAGAGCCGCTCGTGCAGGAAAACATCAGGCATGGTCACGCTCCTCAGCCGCCCCCCCGTCAGAGTGCCGCCCTTCGGCGGCCACCACCACCCCGCGCGGAAAGCACACCACTTCCGGCAGCCGCTGTCCCTTCTCTTCCGCCGTAGCGAAACGATACGCCGCCAGTTTTTCGCCGCTGGCGATGACGCACAGCAGCGGTTTGCCCAGGCAGCTCACCCAGGCGCGCAGCGTGCGCCGGTCACGCTCACTGGGCCAGGGGTGGCCGGCCGGATGGGTGTGGTAAAAGCCGATGATATCGCCGTAGCGCTCCTCCCGCGCCAGTACCCAGGCCCAATCAAAGGCCACCTCGCCCGGCGTCCCCTGAGACCAGACCCGCAAGCGCCCATACCACAGGCTGCCCTGGTGGTAGCCTACCAGGATGGCTGCCCGTTCAGCAGCCACATCGGGCGCCCGGCGTCCGGTTCTCACCGCCCCCTCCCCACCACATAATGCGGCCCCTGTCGCTGCAGGCTCTCACGGATGACGCTGACCAGACTTTGCAGGTCAAAGCGGCGGTCCTGCCCGCTCAGACAAATACCGGCAGAAAGCACGGTCAGATCATCTTTGCGCACCGTAGAGTGATACAGCTGGCCATCTACTGTGTAAGACACGGTGTAAGCATCCCCGCGCTCAATATAGCCCGCCAGGTTAGCGCCGGCATGGGCCAGCGCACCCGCCAGCCGCTCTTCCACTTGATTGCGGCGGGCCGCTTCATGGGCCTCATAGACCAGCTGGTAGGCAGCCCGCTCCTCGGCCGTGAGGCGCGACTTATGCAGAGCGGCGGGCGGTGTCCCGGCGGCCAGCGCCTCACGCAGATAGGCCGCACTGGCCGGACTGTGGCGGCGATCCGCTTCCTGGAACCAGAACGCCACCCCATCAAAGCGCGCGATGATCTGCTGGAAGGGCTGCGCCCCCACCACCAGATGGACGTGTACAGGGCCTGACACCTGAACGCGCGTATCGTTGCTTTGGGCGGGCAGCGCCAGCCAGTCGTCATCGGTTGGTGTGAGCAACAACAGGCGCACCGCCGGGAACAGCGCCAGGTACTCGCGGATTTGTTGCAGGCTGGGCCGGCCTACCACCTGTGCCGTCTCCAGCGACAGCGCCCGGAGAATCGCCCAGCCTGGCTTGACCTCGCCTGCCACCCGCAGCGTACAGACCAGGCCCGCAATCCGCACCCGCACCCGCCGCCCCGGCAAGATCGGCGCCAGGAATTCCGTGCCGATAAAGGCCTCTTCCTCGGTCGCCAGCGTCTCCAGCAAACGCTTCACATTCATCCCATCACCGCCCTTACTGCTGCCGCCGCTGCGGGAGCGGGTAGGCCAGAATCTCCATCACCAGCTCGCTCATAGAAGGATGGGTGAGCAGCGGAATCACATTGGGCAGCGCATAGTAATCGCCCCTGAAGATAAAAGCATTGGGCGCGACCCCCAGCCGCGTACAGGCCTTTTCCAGCTGATCAGAAGTAATCCCGATTTTGACAAAAATGACAGCCGGCTGCACGTTCAAAGCAGCCGCATACTCCCGATAAGCGTGCTCAAAGAGCGGTGCCTGGTTCTCCCCTTCATCCGTGACCATCACAATCTGCTCCACGCGCTGCTGCTGCTTGCGCATCCACTCTATGGCGACGCCGCAAGAGGTCCCGCCTCCCGCCTTAATGCCCAGCAAGGCCTGCTCCCACGCCGCCAGGGAGGGGCCTCGTGGCTGCACCGGATAGGCCACCGTGTCAAAAGCGTAGACAAACAACTCGGCGGTACACACAGCCGAAATGAGAGCGCCCAATTGCTTACCCACCTCAATGGCGGTCGTCATGGAGCCAGATTTATCAATGAGCAACGCAGTGGGCCGCTTGATCGTGCCGGTCGCCTTGACTTGCGTCTCGGTAATTGCGTCTAACCGGGCCGTCAGCGCCGTATCCGCGCCCATCACCTGCGCCGCCACCTTCGCTTTATACGCCGAGACGCGCCCGGCATCCTGGGCCGCCGCCAGCTTGCTCTCAATCAGCGCCTTCACCTCGGCGTTGGCAAACGCGCCGTGGCGCCGGAGCGCGTTGAGGTTGTTGATCACTTCTTGCGGCGACATGCTGTTGATCAAAGCGACCAGCACCGTTGGCGTCATCTGCCTGATGACAGAAGCGGCTACCCGGTACGGGATGGCATTGTCAACGATGAGGCGCGCTTGCTCGGCGGGCGTGCGGGCCTGCCCAATCACTTTGAGCACGTAGAGGTGGGAATCCGGCGGCGGGTTATCGTCAAACAGGATCGCCTGCGCGCGCGCCGACGGCTGGATGTGCAGGCTGGCGTACAACCGCTTGAGGGCCTTCCGCGCGTGCAACACCACGCTATCAAAATGCTCCGGGACGGCCTCCCGTTCGCGCAGGTAGCGCGTGATCTCTGTTTTGAGCGAGCGCGGCACATTGCGAAACAGCCCCTGCTGTTCTACCACAACCTCTTCTTTGCCGCCGCGCATCACCTTGCGGCGCACCTCACCCCCTTTGATGAAATCCACGACCCGCCCCACCTGGTAGGGCGGCAATTGGCGCAACAACGCCAGCCCCACATTGCGGTGGCCGGGGAAATCGCTGAGCACCAGGTTGATCACAAACATCTCCTGGTGGTCGCGGATCTTACCCTCTGCTGCGTACCAGGCCGCCAGGTGGACATAGAACAGCGGATCCTGCGCGATCAACGTTTGGTGTACCGGATAGAGGCTCGCCAGATTGCGGTGCGGCGTGGTCAGTAACGTATTGAGCAAGGTCACCCGCAAATCTTGTTCACTGGACATAGGTCACCTCCCGCCTCAAAAAAGAAACGCCCGCCACTGCGTTGCCGCCTTCCGGCTGCCAGAGTCAGCCTGCACAAGTTGGGGCAGCGAAAAAATTTTTGGTTAGCCTATCCAGGCTGGGGGGGTGTCGGACCCCAATCCTTGCGGATCCTGTTTGTAAGCTTCCCCTATCAGGGTGCAGGCTGAAGCTCTTTACCCGAAAACGGCTTCTGGACGGACGGTAATGTTGCCGTTGGCATGTTGCTCAATGACATAGGGGTCAAATTGCCGCACGGCTACGTCAAAATAACGCGCCAGCGCCTGCCGCACCTCTTTCGGGGTGACCGGCTCGCGCAAATTCAACACCGTCCAGGCCAGTGTCCAGCTCTGGCCTTGAAAGCGAACATGGACAGAGCGTTCCTCATACGGCAGCATAGCGGTTTGCATTTTAAGCCTCCTCTGAAAATAGCGCTTTGCTCGTAGTCAGGCGCTTTAGCGCCGTCCAACGCGCTGAAGCGCGGCACTACAAACCTGTTTTCATCCCCCTGCTGGTGAACGCCAGTTCAGGGAAATTCCTTTCAAAAACGGGTCAAGCCGGTAATAAAAAAGGGCGTGAAGCCCGGTGTAGCCTTCACGCCCTGAGAGAGATGCCTGGAACCCTTTTTTATACCGACCCTCTGGCAGCATGAGAGCTACCGCTCACCTGACCTGAACCAAAATGTTCAGGATGCAGGGATGAGCAAGCTTGCGGGTGCATAGAAATCAGCTGGAGTGTAGTTCTCATGGCTCTTCTCACCAAGACGGCCCGCACAAGTTCAAGAAGCTAAGCTAATTTTTTTCTGGTGCGGTAGCCAACCGCGTTTGTAAGCTTCTTCTTTCAGGGTGCGGGCCGTTTATTTTGTTCCGCTATATCAATAATAATCATTTTTGGAAATTTGTCAACTATTGATTGGGGGCGTTATCGTCATCCGGGATGACCTGGCCCGGCCCATGGCCGACGTGGCCCCCAAATCTTTGAGCCGCACCAGATAGTCGTGCAGTGCCGGCAGCTGCGCCTCGTAATCAAACCCGCGCCACCCCTCGTCACCGCCAAGCGTGAAGACCGCCGCGCCGAGGACGTAATCGTCCTCCACCAGCTTGGAATCGTACCAGGCCAGCTCCCGCAGCCAGCGGGCGGGAAGTCCGCCGATCTTCTCCCCGGCCAGGAGCGGGTCCAGCCCGCACTCGGTGATCGCCAGCGGGATCACCTGGTCACGCGGGATCAGGAAGTCGCGGTAGAGATGGCGGTAACGCCCCGCCAGGATACCGCGCTCTGCATCAGGGGCCGGCTGTCCCGGCAACCCCACGCCCCAGCCGGAGCTCATCCGCGGCCAGTTATACTCGTGCAGGGCCAGGATATGCCCGCCGGCCTTCGCCTGGGTAAAGAAGCCACTTTCCACGATGGCCTGCCAGGTGGCCCATTCCGGGACGCCGGTGCTGTAAGAGAGCAGCGCCAGGCGAAAGCCGTTAGCCTCGGCGATGGTCATCGCCGCGCTGTAGAAACGGGCCAGCCAGAGATGCCCCTCCACCGTGGGCGGGTTGACCTCGTTGAGCACCTCCCAGTAATCCGCCACATCGCGCTCGTTGGTCCACTGCGCCATGTGTTGCGCCATGACGTAACTGGCTACCTCCGCCGGATCCCCCTGGATCTCCACGTTTGCCAGCCCGTCCCAACGCCCAATGGTGACAGTCGTGGGCGAGACCGACTTGATCTCGCGCAACAGGCCGAAATTGCCCAGCGCCTTGACCAGCGTGACGTGTGCTCCGGCTTCCGTGACGCCCCGCACAAACGGGAAAGCGTTGTTCGGCTTGATCGTGTGCAGCCCCAGTTTGGAGGGCCGGTTGGGCAGAATCCATGGCTCCTCGGTGGCGGTTGGTTCTGGCGTCGCGGTATCCGGCGGAGCGGTGGTCGGTGTCGGTGTCCCGGTCGGCGTGGGAACCGGCCCGGTGGCGGTAGGGGAGGGCTGTTCAGCGGGGCCGGGCGTGATCCAGCCGCGCAGCAGGTAGCCGAACAGGGCTGCGCCCCCCAGGCCGCCCACCCATTGCAGAAACTCGCGGCGGCTGAGCCGCCGGTGTGCCGGTGGAGAGCCCGGCTCAGGGCCGCTCAAGGGATGAGCTCCTGCAAAGCTGCCGGCAGCGCAAAGGTGCCGTCGGTTTGCGGCGGAAAATCCACCACCGCCACCACCGCCTCCGGGTTCAAGGGGCCGTAGAGATGGGGAAACAGCAACCCGGTATCATAGCAATCCTCGTAGCGCACCGGGTGGCGCAATCGCGCCGGGTCAATGACCAGCAAGACCAGCCCGGTCTGCCCCCGGTAAAGGCCGTTGGCGACCTCCACGACCTGCTCCGGCGTGGAACAATGAATAAACCCTTGCAGGTTGAGCGAATCAGCCCGGTATTCCCCCGTCCCTTGGGCGGCCTCCCAGTCGGAGCGGGATGTAATGTGAACGATGAAGCCCATGTCATACTCCTTGTAGTACCGGATGAGCCGTGTGAGTAGAAGCTGCCGGCTACGCTTGATTATAGCACAATGGCGAACGATGGGGTCATGCAGGAGCCGGCCCGGTTCCCTCGGATCGTCATCATCTACCCCCAGCGTGACCTCCTCCTGCTGCCCGGCGAAGCGCCGGTCGGTGGGGAAGGGGCTGGCCGCGAAGTCGGCCGGGTCGCGCCGTAGGGCGTGTACCGCAGGCTGCTCCCACCGTCCCGGTAAGCCCCGTCACCAGGCTGGCGCTGCCCAGGGCATCGCCGTGCAGGAAGGGCTTTCCCGCGTCCTCAGCGGCCTATGGGATGAAAATGGCTACGCCGGTGTAAAGCCTAAGCTTTGCGGCGGCGCCAGACCAGGAAGATGGCCACGGCGGCCACCAGCACCATGACCAGCCCCGCCCCCATGGCCCCGATCCCAAAGGTCAGAGCCGCCTGGGGATTGCTGCTGCCAAAGATGTCAATCTCAGCGCCGGGAATAAAACTGATCAGCGCGAACAGGGCGCCGGCAAACAGGCTGAACCCTCCCGGGCAACCGCACAACAGGAGGCCAATGACGGTCACTACAATCGCAGTTGTTCGCTTGTCCATCTTCCCCTCCCTTGAAAATAGAAACCAGTTAAGGCGTGAGCAGAGAGCAGCAGGTAGCAGTGCATGTTTCCTGCTCACCGTTCACTGAAAAGTTTGTAGTGAGGCGCTTGAGCGCCGTCTTAGCCGCGCTGAAGCGCGGCACTACGAACCCACCGCTGGTGAACGCCAGTGCATAGGGAATTCCCTTGGAAAGAGCGTAAAAAGTTTGTAGTGAGGCGCTTGAGCGCCGTTTTATGCGCTGAAGGGCGTGCTTACGTGAGTGCCTTAGCGCCCTGCGATGCGCCGGACGCGGGCCCGGTCGGCCTTCGGCCAGAGCGGCTGACCCAGCAGGACGCGCTCCAACGTGGCGGGCGCGTCGCGCAGCCGGCGACCGGTGGCGTGCGCCACGGCGTTGAGCAACGCCGGCGCGGTCGGGATCATCACCGGCTCGGCCAGGTTTTTCGCGCCGAACGGCCCCGGCTCCCAATGCGTCTCCACAAAGTGCACCTGGACCTCCGGCACATCCAGCGCCGTCGGGATCAGGTATTCGTCGTAGTTGACCGTGCGCGGGTAGCCCTGCTCAAACGAGAATTCTTCCAGCAGCCCATAACCGATCCCCTGCGCCACGCCGCCGATCATCTGGCCGATAGCGCCCTGCGGGAAGAGCAGCCGGCCCCCGTCGTGCGCCGCCCAGACGCCGGTGACATCTACCTTGCCGGTCCCCATATCCACTGCCACTTCCACCACCTGCGCGCCGAAAGAGTAGGTGGCGTAAGGCGTTCCCTGGCCCCGATCCATGTCCCAGTGAATGGGCGGCATGTCCCAGCGCCCGGTGACGCTCAGCTCAATCCCCAACCGCCGGGCGTGATCTACCACGGCTTCAAACGTGACCGGCTCCTCACCCGGGCCGATGAAAGCTTCGCCGTCGCGGACCAGCTGCTCCGGTGTGCACTCCAGCAGGTCGGCGGCGGCTCCGTAGAGCAGCCGCCGCAGCTGCTCGGCCGCTACCCGCGCCGCATTGCCCCCCAGGATAGAAGCCCGGCTGGCGACGGTCGGGCCGGAATCGCGCGAAAATTCGGTATCCGGGCGCGGCATCTGGATACGCTCTATGTTGACCCCTAACACTTCGGCGACTACCAGCGGGAAGACGGTGCGCGCGCCCTGGCCGAAGTCGGTCAGGCCAGAGGTGAGGTCCAGGGTGTAATCGGGGTTGATGTGGAGCGTGCTGACGGCGTAATCGGCCCCTTCAGCGCCGAGGGAGGAGCCGTGGAAGGTGGCCGCGACGCCGATCCCGCGCCGGAGTTCGGCGGCGGCAGGTTGAGCGCTATAGGCGGCCCGTTTGCGATCCCAATCCGAGGCCTGCCGCACCCAACGCAGCGCCTCGCCCAGCCCCACCTGGAAATCCAGCCGGTTGCCGGTGGGCGCCCGATCGCCCTGCCGCAGCGCGTTCTGGAGCCGGAACTCCAGCGGATCCAGCCCCAGCCGCTCGGCCAGCTCATCCATGGCCCGCTCCAGGTTGGCCGCCGCGTCGGTGTTGCCGAAGCCCCGGAAGGCGCCGGCAAAAGCATTGTTGGTGTAGATGGCAAAGACATCCACCCAGGCGGCCTGATAACGATAGGGGCCGGTGGCGTGCATGGCCGCCCGCCAGCCCACAAACGGCGTCATGGAGGCGTAGGCGCCGTTGTCCATGTACATTTCCACCTGCGCGGCCGTCAGGGTCCCATCGCGCCGGGCGCCCAGTCGAATGTGGGCCCGCGACGCTTCCCGCTTGTAGGAGGCGACCATGGATTCCTCGCGGGTAATGATAAGCCGCACCGGGCGGTTGGTCTTGAGCGCTAAACACGCAGCCTGGGCCGCAGTCTCGTAATTGAGATCATCTTTGCCCCCGAAGGCCCCGCCGACGAAACTCTCGATCACGCGCACCCGCTCGTGGGGCAGGCCCAAGACCTGGCTGAGGATGTTGCGGGTGGGGAACGGTGACTGGCTGTCGGCGTAGACGATCAGGCTGCCGTCAGGGGTCGGCAGCGCGACCGCGCCCTCCGGCTCAATATAGGCGTGCTCTTGATGGGGGGTTTGGTACCACTCGTCCAGCACCACTTCGGCGGTCTCCAGCAGGGGGAGCGGGTCCGCGTTACGGACGATCAAGTGGGCGCAGAGATTGCCGCAGGGGGTCTCCTCCGGGTAGCGCCGGCCGCCGCGCGGGAGCTCTTGCCGGGCCGGGAAGACCTCACGCGGCCCGACGGTTGTCGCCCCCGGCCGGAAGGCGGCGTCCAGGTCGCCCACGACGGGCAATTCCTCCAATTCCAGGATGATCGCCCGCACGCCAGCCTCGGCGGCCTCCACTGTCTCCGCGGCGACGGCCGCAATGGCATCTCCCACATAGCGCACCTTAAGGTGAGCCAGCACCTGGTTGTCGGGGATGGGATGCCCGTAGGCCCCGTACTTCACAAAGTCGTCGGCGGTGATGACCGCGACGACGCCCGGCACGGCGAGGGCCGGCCGCACATCCAGGCGGAGGATGCGGGCGTGGGGCACGGGACTGCGCAGCACTTTGGCGTGCAACATGTGCGGGAAGAAATAGTCGCCAATGAACCGGGCGCGGCCGGTCACCTTTTCTTCGGCGTCCAAACGCCGGGCATGTTTGCCGATGTAGCGCGTTTCTTCCAAGGCTACCTCCATTATTAAAATCGGTCCAGCAGTGAGTCGTGAGCAGTACGCGGTCAAAGGAGCAGGCGTGTCTGGCTCACTGCTCACCGCTCACTGCTTTCTGCTCACAGCTTTCTGCTCACGGCTCTCTGCCGGCTATGCCCTGCTATCCCTGCCCGCGCTCCTGGCCGCTCGTTTCCCCCCGGCGAATCCGCGCCGTCGCCTCAATCGCGTCCACGATCTGCTGGTAACCGGTGCAGCGACAAAGGTTACCGGCGATGGCAAACCGGATCTCCTCGCGCGTGGGTTCCAAATCGCGCTGCAACAGCGCCTCGGCCGAGAGCAGCATCCCCGGAATGCAATAGCCGCACTGGACCGCCCCGTGAGCAATGAACGCTTCCTGCAGATCGCTCAGGCTGCCGTCGGGCGCGCGCAGCCCCTCCACAGTGACGACCTCACGGCCCTCGGCCTGATGGGCCAGCATCAGGCAGCTCAGCACCGGGGTCCCATCCAGCAGGACGGTGCAGGCACCGCACTCACCCCCGTTGCAACCCTCTTTCGCGCCCAGCATCCCTAAATACTCGCGCAACACCGTCAACAGGCTCAAGCCCACCGGGGCCTCCACCTGGACCGGCTGGCCGTTGAGCGTGAAGGCTATCGGCTGCGGCGTCCCCTCGTGGCGGACGCGCGGATGCGGGTACTCGGCTGCCGACGGAGTGTAAAGCGGCCGATGATAGTGCACCGGCCGGTGTACCCGGCCACTGAACCGGGCCGGCCAGGCGTCCACGGCGGAGGACGGGGTGACTTCAAAGACCCGCTCCAGCGCCCGGCGGGTGAGAACGGCAATGACCGGCTCTTTGTAGGGCGTAGACCAGCGCCGCCCGGACTCGGCGACCATCACCTCGGCCATGCGCTGGCCGGCGGCGGCAAACAGCGCCGGCGAGGGGCGCTCGCCTACCAGCAGCTGCTCCACCTCAACGACGCGGCGGGTG